>Ga0302320_10003885_pt1 | contig 34276 bp, 24 predicted proteins | sample Bog_T0_3_FD_202130 | JGI IMG/M metagenome (GOLD analysis project Ga0302320, IMG submission 202130) | Peat permafrost microbial communities from Stordalen Mire near Abisko, Sweden - Bog_T0_3 | ecosystem: Environmental > Terrestrial > Soil > Wetlands > Peat | place: Sweden: Abisko, Stordalen Mire...
GAAGCGCCGGCAGAGGGCATCCACCAAGACTTGGCCGCCATGCGCGCTGGCTTTGTTAGAGTTGGTTAGGTGAAGGTGAAATTTTGTTTTTCGCTTGGTGTATGCTGGCATGGCGATACATCACCATCATGGTGATATAATGTCAACATCTTTTTCACCTATTCATGCCTTTTTCTTCACCAAGCTAAGGATTGGGGTTGAATCCCGGTTGACCCCAAGTTGTCAAATCCCGCGCGCCACCGTCCAGACACAAACTTCTTCCGCACCGGCGCGGCGCAACGCGCGCGCGCAATCGTTCGTGGTTGCGCCGGTTGTTAATACGTCGTCCACCAGCACGATGCGCTGGCCGGTCAGGCGGGCGCCGGGACGCACGGCGAAGGCGGTCTGCATGTTCTCGGCCCGAGCCGCGCGTTTTAAGTGGGTTTGGGTGGCGGTGGGCTTGGTGCGTCGCAGAGTTTTTTCATCACACGGCAGGCTGGTGGCCTGACTCAGGTGCCGCGCGAGCACAGCCGACTGGTTAAACTCCCGCTCGCGCTCCTTGAGAGGGTGCAAGGGCACCGGCACGAGCCTATCCCAGCGCTGGCCCCGCAAGACGGGCCCCGCCTCGCGCACCAGCAAGCCGGCCAGAAAAGTTTCAAACCACAGTGATCGCGAGTACTTGAACCGGTGAATCGCTTCCAGCACAACGCTTTTGGCCACGACCGCCGATCGTGCGGAGCTGAAATACAGCTTCATTTCGTGACAATTCGAGCAGACAAACGACGTGGTGAGATCGCCGGCAAACGGCAGGCCGCAGCGCTGACAGAAGGGTGGGCGGATGAAGCGCACTTGCGACCAGCATTGGCGGCCAACATAGCCTTCGCTCGGTAGGGCCGGCTCCGCCTTGCAAAGCTGGCACACTTCGGGGTAGATCAGGGCCAGGCCAGTGTTGAGCCAGCCATGAAACTTGCCTGTCGCGGGTGTCATGAGGTGAATTTATGTCGTCGGTTGCCGGCGGAAAGAAAATTCGGTCGAAAGATGTTGACGGTTCTGGACAGAATCGTGTTTTTTGCGCGACGGCAGAGGTTTTAGCCCACTGAGGGAATGGCCCTTTGCGAAACATTGTCTTGCCAGCGCGGCGGCGGTTTTCAAGAATCACTCGAATGTCATTACGGCAAATGAACATAGCAGTGTTGCTTGCAGCCATCCTGGCAATTGCCGCCTCGAGCGCGCGAGCATTCACCTCGGCGGATGCGGATGCGATCTACGCCGCACAACTCAAGGCGTTCTATTTCACCAATGCGGAGGGTGGCTTTTTTCACGCCACGACCGCCGGCGGCAAGACGTTCTTTTGGGAATGCGCGGAGCAGATGGAAATGGTGCTGGATGCCTATGAGCGGAGCACCAATCCGGCCTGTCTGACGGTTTTCAGCAATGTGTTCAGCGGTTTTGTTGCCGATCACGGCACAAACTGGGAACGCAATGAATTCAACGACGACATCATGTGGATGGTGATCGCCTGCGCGCGGGCGCATCAATTGACGGGCAATATCGCGTATCGGAACACCGCCAAATTCAATTTTGACCTGTGTTATGCGCGGGCCTGGTCCACGAACCTGGGCGGCGGGCTGTGGTGGAAGACTTCCAACCAGTCCAAGAACGCCTGCGTCAACGGCCCGGCGGCCATTGCCGCCTTTTTGCTATTTCAGATTTTCGCGGATACGAATTACCTGGCCAAGAGCCTGGCCGCCTATGAATGGGAGCGGAACTCGCTGTTTGACCGGAGCAGCGGTCGGATTTACGACAACCTCAACGAGAATGGAAAGATCGCCCGCATATCGTTTACGTACAATCAGGGGACATTCATCGGCGCGGCCAATTTTTTGGGCCACACGAATGAGGCACGCCTGGCGGCGGATTACACGCGCGACTATATGTGCTGGGAAGGCATCCTGCCGGGGTACAACCAGGACGGCGACCCCGCCGGGTTCAATGGCATCTGCGTGCGCTGGCTGGCGAGATTCATGCAGGATCGCGGGCTGCAAGGACGGTATCAAGCATGGCTGCAAGCCAACGCCGAGGCGGCGTGGAAATGCCGCCGGGCCGGAGACAATCTTGCGTGGTCGCGCTGGTACTTGCCCACACCGGACGAGACGCTTTATTCTTGGGCATGCAGCAGTTCGGCGGTGATGTTGCAAGTAGTGCCGCCGTCGCATTGAACGGGTGACAAGTGGCAACCAACCCGAAAGCGGGCGAGGAGGGGGAGGGGGCCCTTCAAGCCGGCCTGGAGCAGGAAGGATTCTCTCATGAAAAAACTGAAATTCATCGCCTGTTTGACGACTGCGACCCTGACGCTCTCGCTCTGCCTCTTCGTCTTGGGCTGCGCCTCGCATCGGCCTCCCGGTTGTGCCAACGCCGCCCCCGCAACCGGGACACCACTGTTTGCGCTGCCCGATCCCATGCAAGGCACGGATTCACAGCGCAGCTTTTCGCACGGCAACGAGTATCCGGCCATCGCGCTGCCGTTTCCGATGAACATCTGGGCGCCCTACACCCAGCCCCAAAGCGATCCCTTTTACTATGCCTATCGGCAAACCAGATCCGCGGCATCCGGCAGACGCACGAGCCTAGTCCTTGGATCGGCGACTACGCCAATTTTTCATTGATGCCCGTTTCCGGCAAATTGGTGGTGACGGAAAACGACCGGCTTTCGACGTTCCGACATGAAGATGAAGTCGCGCAGCCCAGCTACTACAAAGTGCATCTGGATACTTGGAACGCGACGCCTACGACGATTTTTGCGCCGCCCAACTGGCCCACGCCGCCGACGACAACGCCGCCGCAGCCACGTTCGCCCGGCAGGCGATGAATTATACCAATCTTTACGACGCAAAAGCCGGCTTCATGCGCGGACGCCATGCCAGCGGCGAATGGAACGAGCCGTTTTACCCGGACGAATGGGGCGGGCCGTTTACGGAAGGCGACTCATGGCAATGGAGTTTCAGCGCCATGCAGGACGAGCCTGGCCTGGTCAAACTTATGGGGGGAGAACAAGCCTGCGCCGACAAGCTCGATGCGGTGTTCGCCGCCGCGCCCACCCCGCGCGCAGGCACTTACGGCAAGCCCATCCACGAGATGACCGAAATGGCCGCCATCGGCATGGGGCAATACGCGCACGGCAAGGAACCGGTGCATCACCTGCTCTATCTCTACGATTACGCCGGCCAACCGTGGAAGGCTCAAGTCCGATTGCGGCAGACAATGTCGTGGCTTTATCAAGCCACTCCGGACGGCCTTTGCGGCGACGAAGACACGGGCCAGATGTCGGCTTGGTATGTGCTCAGGGCGCTGGGAATATATCCCGTCTGTCCCGGCGACCCGGAATATCTCATCGGCAGCCCGCTGTTCGACAAGGCGATGCTCCATTTGGCGGGTGGAAAAAGCTTTGCCATCACCGCCCGGCACAACGTTCCGCAGGAGTTTCACATCCAAAGCGCCATTTTGAATGGCGCGGCGTTTGACCAGACCTTCATCAGCCATGAACAAATCACCAGCGGGGGCGGGTCGGAATTTGAAATGGGCTCGGCGCCGAACGAGCATTGGGGCGTGGCCAACCGTCCTGCCTCGCCGCTGTCCGGGCTGCGGGAAAAAATTGACAACGGCGGGAACAGATAGTAATTAAGGGTCATCATCAGCCGTCAATGAGCGTTTAAAATGCAGCCATGAGATTTTCGGTCCGAGCGAAACATCGGTTAGTCCCTTGCCCGAGGGACGTGGCTGCTTTCACCTTGGTCGAGTTGCTGGCGGTGATCGCCATTATCGGCATCCTGGCGGCAATTTTGCTGCCGGCCTTGGCGGGGGCGCGGGAACGGTCCCGGGGAGTTTATTGTCTCAACAACACCCGGCAATTGTTGCTGGCCTGGCAGCTTTACGCGGACGATCACGGGGGACTGCTGCCCTATAATCTCGTCATGACGGAGTATGGCGCTCGAACCAACATCAATTGGGTCAACAACGTCATGACTTGGGATCTCAATTCGGACAACACCAATCCGGTCACCATCACCGAGGCCAGCCTGGGCGCCTATGTGGCTGGTTTGACCAGCATTTACCATTGCCCATCCGACCGCGTTTTGAGCACCGTGCAAAGTGCCGCGGGCTGGAGCCAGCGCATGCGAAGCTATTCGATGAACGCCATGGTCGGCAACGCCGGCAGCGCCCTCGTGGGGAGTGGCAACCTCAACAATCCTGGCTACAAGCAGTTCTTCAAAATCGAACAGATGCCCAGGCCGACGGATATTTTTGTGTTTCTCGATGAACATCCTGACAGCATTGACGACGGCTATTTCATACCCAATTACCAGACCGGCACCGGCTGGGGCGCGAACAGTGTGGCCATCAATCAATGGAACGACCTGCCGGCTTCCTATCACAACCGTTCCGCTGCGTTTTCATTTGCCGACGGCCATGCCACGTTGCATCACTGGCAAGATTCCACGACCATCGTCCAGCCGGTTCCGAGCGCCCCAGCCTTTCCCCCGCTGATGACCGATAATGCGTTCGATGATTTCCAGTGGGTAATGGCACACATGAGCGTTGAAAACTGACGGCTCAGAGGTAACGCTTTAGGTTCGGCTCCTGACCTTCAACTCCGAGAAAATAAAGGTTCTGCTGGTTCGCCCATGTGGCGGTGATCAGCCGGCTGACTTTGGAGAATTGGGGATCGGCTTTGCTGGGAGCATCTTTCACCGCGGCGCGGTCCACCACGAACAGCCAGAGGTCGCTGGCTATGCCCGGTGGCAACGGCTTGCCGGTGCGGAAACAGAGGAGTGAAACTCTCGCGCCCCGCCAGTCCCGCACCGCGCATCCCGTCAAAGCTGTGTGCTCGAGCGGAGTTGGCAGGTTGAAGTCCGCCGGCGCACTTTGCCGCGCTAAAAACGCCCGGATCGTGGCGAGGTCGTTCGTCATTAAATCCATGTCATAACCCCCCAAGGCCGCCCTAACCATCCGGTTTTGGTAGTTCGCCAAGGTGTCACCGGACGTCGTCACGCGGTGCGGTGGCCAGAAAGCAGCCAATAGGCCCAGCCACAGCAGCAGGACCGCCAAGGCAAACCCAAGTGTTCGCCGTCGATCCCGCGCGCGCCTGCTGGCGGTGAATTCGGAAACGATTTGTTCCTTGAGCCCAGCCGGCGGGCTGATCTGCTTGAATCTGGCGCGCAACCTCAGCTGCACTGCGCTTTGTTCCTCCAGCCAGCGGGCCAGTTCCGGACTCTGCTTGGTCAGCGCGAGCGCCGCGGCCACCTGCGGGTCATCCGCATCCGCCGTTCCCGCACGGTAGAGCAATAAAATGGTTTTGGCTTCGGCGAGGTTCACAAATTCGGCGGGGCTTGGCCGGCGGCAATATCGCGTGCCAGCAGTTGTTGCAGTTGGCCGAGCCCGCGCGCGAGACGCGATTTGACGGTGCCGAGCGGCACCCCCAGAATTTCGGCAATTTCGTTGTAGGAACAGTCTTGCAAATAAAACAGCGCGACGGGCGCCTGAAAAACCTCGTCCACCCGCGCCAGTGTGTTCAGGACATGTGTCGCATCGAGGCCGCTGACCGCCGCCGGCGAAACATCCGGCAATTCGGCATCCATGTCGTCCAGTTCGATCTGGGGAAAGCGCGTCTGCCGCCGCCGCGAGTCAAGGAACTCGCGGTGGAGGGTGGTGAACAACCAGGTTTTCACTTTGGCGGGGTCGCGCAACTGGTGGCCTTTGGTGGCCCAAATCGTAAAAGTCTGTTGTGTCAAATCGCAGGCATCGGCCTCGGCACGCGCCAGACTGAAAGCGAATTGATACAGTGGCGCGTAAAAACGCTCCACCAGACTTTCAAAATCCGCATCGTCGGGCATACCGGTGCATCAGCACTAAGAGGCGACATTTAGACATTTGTTCCCCAAAAAAGCGAGACTCGACTTTTCGGGAACCTTTCCGTGTTTCCATCCTCTTACGTCTCGAACAAGGTTGCAAAACCACAAACAAAATGGTCTATGAAACAAACAAACATTCGAATTCTTGCCTCCAGCGGGGCTTGGCGCTCCGTCATCACTGCTGTTGGCATCACGGCTCTTGCCAGCGCTGCGTCGGCTGAGAACCTGAAGTTAAACAGTGAGTTCAACAATTCTGGCAACATCCTGATCGCCGACCAATTCAATAACCGAGTCATCGAGACGGATCCCTATGGCGCCATCGTCTGGTCATTCGGACGCGGGCCGAACGACTTTTCGGCCAAGTCCATCATCGGTGTCAACGACTCCCAGCGCGTCGGAAACTACACCCTGATGGCCGGCACCGGCACTCCCGCCGGAGTGATTCCGCAGGCTCCCGACGGCGCGGTTGACAACCGCGTCCTGCTGGTGGATCCATCCGGCAATATTGTCTGGCAATACGGCCAGTTCGGCCAGACCGGTTCGGGACCGGACCTGTTGAACACCCCGGTGCAATGCACCTGGCTTCCAGACGCCCAGGTCCTCATCACGGACCAGGCCAACAACCGAATCATTGAGGTGAACCTCTCGAAGAAAATCGTCTGGTCATATCCGGGTTCGAACACGAATGACGCCGACCAGCTCGTTGGTCCCAACTCCGCCGAGCTGCTTGAAAACGGCCACATCCTGATTGCCGATCAAGGCAACAACCGGGCGATCGAGGTCACGCGCCAGGATAAAATTGTCAAGACTTTCACCGCCGGCGGGACGGTTAATATCGTCGCGTTCGCCAGCCGGCTCGAAAATGGCGACACCCTGCTGACCGATGCCGGCAATTCCCGCGCCGTGGAAGTGGATGCCAACGACGTCGTTGTCTGGCAATATGTCACCGACACCGATCCGAACAGCATTGCCGCGCCGCTGCCAACCCGTGCCGTGCGGCTCAAAAATGGAGACACGTTGATCAGCGACCAATTCAATAACCGCCTAATCCGCATCAGTCCGGAGGGGGCGATTGTCGCCAGCCAAGGACTTCCGCTCGCAGGCGGTGGGCTGATAGGAAATAACGTCGGCTACGACCTGCGCACCACGGAGGAGGGGTTGTACTCGCCTTATGATGCGAAAGTGGTTGGCGATTACACCGGTTTGACGCCGGCTTCGCCGCCTGATTTCAACGGTTTTGACATATTTCCACGATTTTGACACAGACCACTACGCCGATAATGATCAACCACAAAAGCAAATCTATTGCCAAAACGAAACGTGAAAAATAAGGAAAACGCCATGAAAAATACATCCTCCTCCAGCCTCATCTTTTTAACCAGTGCCGCATCGAGAATTCTGCTCGGATTCGCGCTCGCGGCAGGAACCGTCAACTCGATCCACGCGCAGGGTCAGGTGGCCAGCGGCACAATTGCCGGCGCGGGTTCGGCCCCATACGTTTTCAACCTGTCCTTTATGGACGCAGCGGGAGCGACTTCGCCGATTGGGAGCGTTTGGTATGCTTGGACTCCCGGAAACTTTTATCTGCCAGCCGTACCCACCAGCGCTTCGGCGCCCGCAGGCTGGACCGCCTCCATCGTGAGCGATTCCATTCAGTTTGTGGCGAATAGTCCGGCCAATGACATTGCCGCGGGTCAATCGCTGTCAGGATTCAGCTATGACGCGGCGTTTTCGCCGACGCAACTGGCGGCAGCCCCCAATTCAGGGCTCTCAGTTGCCTATTCAGCCGGACTCTTTTCGGACGGCGGGGATACCTTCACGGTGCAGCCCGCGCCGGAGCCATCAGGCACGCTCCTGCTGCTTGCGGGCGCGGCGGCTTGGTGGCTGATTCGCAGGCGCCCATACCGGGTTGGCTGACATTTGTTCCAATTAAATGCGAGCTCAGTTTGCCGGGAACAAAATCCCATTGCGTTCAGCTCACTTGCATATGAAAATGCCAACGAGATTGTTTCCTGAAAGATCTTCGTTCATCGCTGTGGCGGTTTTCCTCGGCTGCGGAAGTCCGTTCTCCGGCTTGGGCGCGATGGCCAGTGTGCTGGTTGGGAGTGGCGGGTTTAAATTTACGCCCGCCGTGACCAACATCAACGTCAACGACCAGGTGATTTGGACTTGGGCTGGCAGCAACCATTCTACCACCAGCGGCACCAACGGCGCGGCTGGTGACGATAACGGAGTGCCAACTGGCTTGTGGGACTCAGGCGTGGACAGCCCCAGTCACACTTTTACCAATACCTTCACTTCCGCCGGTCGTTTCTCGTATTTTTGCTCGGTTCACTTCGCCTTGGGCATGACTGGGGCCGTGATCGTCGCGGCGGCAAATCTCCCGCCGACGGTGGCCATTACCAATCCAACCAACGCCTTTGTCTTTAGCGCGCCGGCCACCATCACACTTGCGGCCAATGCTCTGGATTCTGACGGTTCCATCACCAACTTAGGCTTTTTCGAGGGCGCCGCACTTTTGACGAATCTTATCGCTGGCCCTTACGTGGTAACCGTCAGCAATCTCGCCGCCGGCGCCTTCATTTTTTCCGCCGTGGCGACGGACAACAATGGGCTCAGCGCCACCAACGCGGTCACCAACAACGTGGTCAACCCGGTCACGGTCAGCCTCAGTGCGCTGGGGAGGGAGGCGTCGGGGAGTTTCCAGTTTGCTTACACGTCCGACGTGGGGCTGCGCTATGTGGTCCAATGTTCGACCAATCTGCTGGCGACCAACTGGCTGGCACTCGCCACCAACACGGCGGCCGCCGCTGCGGTGACATTCACTGATCTCAACGCATCCGCCGCGGCCGGCTTTTACCGGGTTGGCCGGCTGCCGAATCCCTGACTTCCGGAAGAACCGTGGTTCGGAATCGAACAACAACAATGTGGCTATGCCGATTCATTCTCAACGCGTTGCCGTTCGTTATTTGGCTGGCGATATTGTCCAGTATCCCATCCGGCAAATCATCGCCGCCAGTTGCTGGCAAGGCCGCTTTCCCGCTGTGTTTTGCCGTCAGGGGCGTGGTGCTGTCGGTCAACCGCGGCCAACCAGGGATCGTGATCCGGCACGAAGCCATAACCAACTACATGGCGGCCATGACCATGCCGTTCCAAGTCAAGAACCCGGACGAACTCGCTGGGTTCGAACGCGGCGACATCATCACCTTTCAACTTCATGTTGCCGGCGCCGGCAGTTGGGTTGACCATCTCACCAAGACCGGCACGGCCTCGCTTCCGCCGATTGAAACACTGGCGATCGCGCCGCCCGCGGCTTCATTGCGCAATTACCATTTCACCAATGAACTTGGCCAGCCCGTGAGCTTGGATGATTTTCGCGGACAGGCGCTTGCTGTCACTTTCATCTACACCCGTTGTCCCCTGCCTGATTTTTGCCCGCGCCTCTCGAAAAACTTTCAGGAGGCGTCGCAGAAACTGCTTGCCCAATCCGCCGCTCCCACCAACTGGCATTTCCTATCCATCTCCTTCGACCCGGAATTCGACGCGCCCGCCACGCTGGCGGCGTACGCCAGGACCTATCATTACGACCCGAAACATTGGAGCTTGCTCACCGGCCCGAAGGAAAAAATCAGAGAACTCGCTCGGCAATCCGACGTCAGCTACCAAGCCGACGGCGGCACATTCAACCACAACCTTCGCACCCTCATTGTGGATGCCAAAGGTCAGTTGCAAATGGTGTTTCCGACCAGCGGCGACCTTTCCGACGCCATCGCCAGTGAAATCATCAAAGCAGCGGGGCCGACCAATCATCCAGTGTCAATCACCCACACACAGAAAGCGAAATAACCGGCGCGCCTCACAGCCTGCGGGGACTACGCGGTCCGTTTTTATTTGTTCTCGCTGCTTAAAAAAGCACAGCGGAAGGTGAGTGTTCGTGCTCAGGAATGTCAAAAAGGATTGAGAAATCGCTCTTTTTTGGCTTGGCATCATGGCTGCTATGAATGGCTGCGGTTGCGGGTTCTGTTGTGAGTCCAGGTGGGGAACCATGGCTGTCGGAGACTGGTGGGGACCAGTTTTCATGAACGGCCAAAGCTGAGAACGAGGAAAGACACAACGCACGCGCCCGCCGGGTTTGCCTGTAGCACGGATTGCGCATGAATAAGGAGGCGGCAATCACCTACCGTCGGATCTTCGAGGCGCGTGCGGCCGTGTTTTTTTGAATTCTTCTCGTCGTGACAGCGGGTGCGCGTTCGTTTATTTTTCGCGGATGGAAAAAATGACTCTGACGCTCGGGCACTCGCCCGATCCCGATGACGCTTTCATGTTTTACGCGCTGGCCAAGGGGCTGATTCCAACCAATGGCTTTCAATTTCAGCATATCCTGCAGGACATCCAGACGCTGAATGAGCGCGCCACGCGCGGGGAACTCGACATTTCCGCGGTCAGCATTCATGCCTATGCCTTTGTTTCCAGCCAATACGCGCTCCTGCCCAGCGGTGCCAGCATGGGCGATGGTTACGGCCCGATGCTGGTGGCCAAAGGCCGGTTTTCCCGCGAGGAAATATTGAAAAAGAAGGTCGCCGTGCCGGGCACCATGACCAGCGCGTTCTTGGCGCTGCAACTCTGGCTGGGCAAGCCCGCGAAAGATCTCGATTACGTCATCGTGCCGTTCGATCAGGTTTTTTCCGCCGTTAAAAGCGGCCGGGCGGAAATTGGCCTCATCATTCACGAGGGCCAGTTGACGTACCGGAACGAGGGATTGGTCTTGTGCGAAGACTTGGGCGTCTGGTGGGGAAGTCAAAACGGTGGATTGCCGCTGCCGCTCGGCGGCAATGTGATCCACAAGAGATTTTCGCCCGAAGTGCGCCGCAACATTTCCGACACGCTGACCGCCAGCATCCAGTACAGTCTCGATCATCGTGCCGAGGCCGTCCAGCACGCGCTGCAATACGCCCGCGACATGGGCCGCGAACTGGCCGACAAATTTGTCGGCATGTATGTGAACCATTGGACGCTCGATTACGGCGAGCAGGGCAGGGAATCCATCCGCCGCTTTCTGGGCCAGGCCTTCGACCGCGGGCTCCTTCCGCACCGCCAGGAACTGGAATTCGTCCCATGAAAAACCCAACGCGGCTGAATTCATTGCTAGCCTTTGCCGCCACGATGCTTCTTGCCCTGGCGGCTCCAGCCAGGGAGTTTTTCGTTTATTTCGGCACGTTTGCGACGGCGTCGAGCAGAGGCATTTACGTTTCGCGTTTGGATGCCGTCACCGGCAAGCTTTCGGCGCCGGAACTGGCGGTGGAGACGCCAAGTCCCTGTTTTCTGGCGGTTGCATCCAATGAAAAAGTCCTTTATGCCGCCAACAACAACCTGGTTTTGAACGGCCAAAAAACCGGGGCGGTCAGCGCTTTTGTCATTGATAAGAACTCGGGCCGTCTCCAGTTGCTCAACCAAAAGTCGGCCGGCGGCCCGGGCACATGCCACGTAAGCACGGACGCCGCGGCCAGCGTATTGCTCGCCGCCAACTATGCTGACGGCAGTGTGAAATCGTTCCAACTCAATGGCGATGGCAGTATTGGCGCGGACGGCAGCTGGATTCGCCACCACGGATCCAGCGTGAACACCAATCGCCAGACCGCCCCGCATGCGCACTCCATTTATGCCGACCCATCGCATCGCTTCGCACTGGCGTGTGACTTGGGCACGGACAAGGTGGTGGTTTACCGCCTCAATTCCACCTCTGGAACCCTGGCGGGGAATTCCTCCGCCGTCGTGCCGCCGGGTTCGGGTCCGCGGCACCTGGCGTTCAGCCCCGACGGCAGATTTGCCCATGTCATCAATGAGATGGGATGCACGGTGAGCACGTTTGCCTGGGATTCCACAGCCGGGAACTTGGCACCGGTCGAAACCATTTCCGCCCTGCCTCCGGGCGTGATGGCGCAGCCGGGTTTTACCGGGGCGGAAATTCTCCTGGCTGGAGGCCATGTCTATGCCACTATTCGCGGCCACGACAGCATCAGTGTTTTTGTGGCGGACGCGCATACTGGGCGGCTGAAATTCCTCCAGACTGTGCCCGCTGGTGGCAAAGTCCCGCGCGGCCTGGGCATTGATCCGACTTCTCGCTGGCTGCTGGTGGGCGATCAAAACTCCGATAGCGTGGTTGAATATTCCATCAACCCCGAAACCGGAGAACTCTCTCCCACAGGGCAGGCGCTGAACATCGGCTCGCCCGTGGATGTAAAATTTGTCGAATGCAATTAGTCTATGCGCTGCTATCTGGCCGCTTCTCGCCGGGCCGCCTCTTTTTTCAGGGCTCCGAAATTCCCCTCCTCGCAGCATTCCACAAAACCTTCGGTCACGGATTTCAGTTCCTCCCAGCGGGCGCGGATTTGTTCGGACTCGGCAGGCGTGATCTGATTGTCGGCCGCCGCCGCTGCGATGACCTGGAGCAGGTCCGCAAAATCCTGGACAATCTGGTTGGTGGCCGGGATCAGAAAATGCGGCTGCGGCGTGTTCTTGGGATTGAGGATGAAGAAGCCGCCGGCGCGCTGGCAGAGCCACTGGATGAGCCGGTGGTCGCCAGTGCTTTCGAAGAGTGCCTCAACCCGGTCGAGTGGATTCTCAATGCCGCTGCCCTCGCCTTCGCGCGGCTGCGCCCACTTGTAAACCATGGAAGTGGAAAGGTCGAGGTCGGCGGACACTTCCTTCGGCGTTTTCTTGTCGAAGACTTCGCGGAGCAATTCGTGAGATTCCATGCCGCGAAAATGAAAGACCCGCCGCCGCTTGGCAAGCGTGAAAATGCAACAAACCTGGACCTCAAGGCGGATTCAATGGCAACGGCTCCAATATCAAATTGCGGAATTCCACAAGTTTTCCTTCCGCTTGCAGTCCGATCGCCCCGGAAGTGGCGGAGGCGCCGGTGACTTTATTCTGAAGTACGCCGTTGACGCGGACGGTGATGGTGTCGGCCTGGCAAATGATATCGCAGGCATTCCATTCGCCCAGCGGCTTTTCCGAACTCGGCTTTTGACGCGGAATGCTGATGGGATACTGCGCCGTCAATCCATTTGCCTTCGAGCCGCCGTTCATGCGGACTTCGCCCGCGCTGCCGGAGAGCAATTGGGCCTCGAAGCACTGCGGCCATACTTTGTCTGGCGGATTGAGATGGAGAAAAAACCCACTGTTGCCCGCGCCGTCCGGGTAGCGCCATTCGGCGTGCAATTGGTAGTCGCGATATCTTTGCAGCGTGCGCGCGTAGCCGTTCGGCCTGCCTTGGCACACGATGACACCGTTGGTCACCGACCAGATGGACGCGGCGGGGGCGTTGGTCCCTTGGGAAACAAACGTCCAGCCGGAAAGAATCTTGCCGTCGAACAAGACAATTTCATTTGTCGGCGTGACGGGATTTTCGTCCGGTTGTGCGGAAACGGGAAAAGTCGCGGCGGCAAAAATCAACATCGCGGTACTCAGGCTGCGAGCAACGGTGAATGATTTCATGCGCGAAGATTACCTCTGTGCGGAAGATCGCACAACGAATATGCCACCAGGTCAGGCCCAACCCAAGCGGTCCCGGCGCGGCGGAGAAAAGTCCGGCGCGTCAGAATTGCTTTTTTGGCATTCACGTTCAAGCAAAGTAGCGTTCGGCACGGCGAATAATTTCGGGATAGTCCGTCTTGAAGTGGCAGGCGTCGCGCAGGGCGAGGAGATTCACTTTGGACGCATCACGATGTTTGGCCGCCAGCGCCTGATAATAGTCGCGCGCCTCAAGATTGCCGTCCTGCTCGTAGTACGTGACGAATCGTGCAATGTCGTGGAAGGCAAAATCGGTCTGTCGAGCCCACTGTTCGCACGCGGGACAGCCGGTGCACATTGTCCGGCGGCCGGCAAGCATCGTTTGTTTGAGCAGATCCAGATGGGCAAGCTTGAGCGGCGTCTTGTAACTGCGCGCGGCGGCGGCGCTGTTCTGCATCTGATCCACATTGGCAATCAAGTTGCAGACGACGGAGATTCGCGGGTCGCTCCAGGCGGCGTGCAGCACGGCCTGGTGCGTGGTTAGGCCCAGCTTGTCCAGTTCCGGCAGGCGTCTCGGCACGTCGCCAAGGTTGCGCAAGGTCTTCATCGCCACGAGGCCGATGCCGGCCTTGTGCGCAGCCTCGAGTGCCTGGTCCAACGGGCCGCCCTTGGGATAAAACGGATTGAAGGCCAGCATGATGAGGTCGAGGAATCCGCCTTCCGCCGCCGCGTTCAAGTAATCGGGCAACCGCCCGTCATGACAGGAAAAGCCGACCAGCTTCACCTTGCCGGAACTTTTCAATTGGTCCGCGACTTTCTTGAAGGCGTCGCTCTTGGGCCAGTTCAAAGAATCTTCGCCGTATTCATGGGGCCCGATGCCGTGGATGAAAAGCGCATCGAGATAGGTGGTATTGCAGGCGGTCAGGCGGCGGTCAATCATGGCGAGCATTTCTTGCGGCGCTTTGGGATCGTCCTTGGAAACCAGAAAAATTTCCTTGCGGCGCTCCGGGTATTTGCCCAGCCACGTGCCAAGTATCTTCTCCGACTGCCCGTTCATATACACCTTCGCCGTATCGAAATACCGGATGCCCATGGACCACGCGAGGTCGAGAAAATCCGGACTGAAAGACCCCACCATGCCGCCCATGCCGAGCATGGTGGCTTCCGGGCCGCGCGCGCCAAGCTGGCGGCGCGGCAGCGCCTCAGGGGCCGCCGCCGCCTCCGCGGAGCGCGCGGATGGCGTCAGCAGCGTCGGCGCGGCGGCGAGCGCCGCCGGCAGCGCGAGGGCGGATTTAAGAAAACTCCGGCGCGTCAGGGATGTTTTTTGATCGTTCATATTAAAGCGAGATATGGAGATTAACGGCCTGCGGGAAAATGCACAATCCTGATATCGCGAGTTGAGGTCGCGACACTGGCAGATGCCTGGGCTTGACCTGAGCCTCGGAAATCAGTTCCATTTGTCACCATCTCGTTGCCAGTCATTTTATGGGCCACATCAACTTATCTGGTGTAGATCTTGTGGTCATGGCCATTTATCTGACGGCCGTCGTCTGGTGGGGGCTTTGGCACAGTTCGCGCGCCAGTTCGGAAGGCTATTTTCTCGGCGGCAGGGGAATGCCCTGGGTGATTGTCGGCCTGTCCATGTTTTCAACCCTGGTGTCAAGTTCCGCACTCGTGGGTTGGGCCGGGGACGCCTACAGCACTGGAATTTCAGTGTTCAACTACGGTTTATCCGGCGCGATTTTGCCGATTGTCTTTTTTCTCGTTTTCTTCCTGCCATTTTATCTCCGGAACAAAATCTACACGCTGCCGGAATTTCTCGAAGGCCGTTTTGATGGCCGCAGCCGCACTTACCTTTCGGTGTTGACGGTGGTGAGTTATACCTTTGCCGATTTGTCCATCACCTTGTATGCCGGCGCGTTGATGTTGCATCTGGTTTTTCCCGGCCTCCGCCTGGACGTCATCATCTGGGGATTGGCGTTGCTGGGGGCATCCTACACGATTGTGGGCGGACTGTCGGCCGTCATGTGGGTGGACATGGTGCAGGCATGTGTGCTCATGGGTGGCTCCGCCGTGTTGACTTTCACCACGTTTTCCAGGGCGGGCGGATGGAATGCAGTCATGAATGCGGCGCCGCCTGGTCATTTAAGTTTGATCCGGCCGGCCAATGACCCATCCGTGCCGTGGCCGGCGCTGTTCATCAGCCTGCCCTTGCTGGGTTTTTATTACTGGGGCTTGAGCCAGGTGATGGTGCAGCGGACTTTAAGCGCCCGCAGCACTGATCAGGGACGCTGGGGAAATCTTTTCGCCGGCGGGCTGAACTTTGTGGTGTTCTTTCTCATGGTTCTACCTGGCATAGCCGGACGCGTGCTGTACCCCGACTTGGGGAAAGGCGACCAGATTTACCCCAAGCTGGTTTTTGAAATGCTGCCCTCCGGTTTGCGGGGCTTGGTGCTGATTGGGTTCATTGCCGCCATGACCTCGGTGCTGACCTCGACCTTGAACTCGGTCCAGACCTTGTTGACGATGGACATTTTCAACAAGCTGCGGCCCGGTATGAGCAGCCGCCAGCAGGTTGTCGTCGGCAGTATTTCGGGTCTGGCCATCATCATCGTGGCGGCGGCATGGTCGCCGGAGATTCAAAAGTTTGACTCGCTGGTGAAATACTTTCAACAACTGCTTTCCTACCTGTGTCCGCCGGTGGTGGCGGTGTTTTTGTGCGGCCTGTTTTGGAAAAGGGCCACGGCGACCGGGGCCTTCGCTGGCTTGATTTCAGGTCTGGTGGTTGCCTGTAGTCTGCTCGTTGGCATAAAGCACACACCGTTGGCGGGCTGGCACTTTCTCTACGTCGCCCCATTGATGTTCACCCTCTCGCTCGGAGTGATTGTGGTCGTCAGCCTGTTCACCACCCCGCCCGCGGATCACCAGCTCCGGACCTTTGTGTGGACGACGCAAGTGTTCCGGGACGAAACCCGCGCATTGGCGGGAGTGCCGTGGTGCAAGAATCATCGCGTTCTGGCAATCTTGCTGCTCGTTGCCGCCGCCATCTTTGTCTGCATTTGGCGGTGAGACTTTTTCCCCGGATTATTTTTCCAGTGCCGGCGAATTGCGCACAGTGAGAGCCTTGACATCGTCCGCAAACACAGCCGCTTTGACTCCCGGTGCAACCTGCGGCTTGAAGTTATCAATTTCCAGCCCTTGAATGTCCGCGAACGACGCCGCGGAACGCAGATCATTGGTGATAAAATTAACGGTGATGTTCGCCAGCTCCAGTCCTTTGACGTGGCGCGCATACACGCCGTAAGCGGGCAGGGTGCCCAAGTGCCCCGGTTCGGGGTAGCCGGCGCCAAGTTCCTTGGGATGGATGGCGGCGTCTTTGGCGGTTCCGCCGCCCTCGCTCGTGAGGCGGACGTTTTCAATGCGCACGCCTTCGACGGGTTGTTCCGGCAGGCCCATGATCTGGATGCCGCTCATTTTGCCCACCCCGTCGGCAATGACGTTGGAAATCAAAATGTTCCGCCCCCGGCTCGAGTTGGTCAGGCCGGGACTGCGATTGCGTTTGCCAGTCGTGATATAAATCGCATAGTCCGGCACGTCCATCATCGTCAGGTTGGCAATGGTGATATTCTCCATTAGGGCGCCATCCACTTCCTCCAATGCCAGCCCGCGGCAACTGCGGAAGGTGCAGTTGGCCACTGTGCAGTTGCGGAAGCCGCCGCTGGATTCAGTGCCAAATTTAATGCGCCCGTCATGGCTGGCGCTGGGCTTCATGGTGCCGTCCAGCAGCGTGCCCTCTTCGAAGCCGGACACCTGGCAGTTGACGATGGTCAGATTTTCCGTCGGACGCAATTCGCCGAGCGCATAGGTGCTCTTGGGACAAAGCCCGTCGTCGCGCGGAGAGTTGATGCGGCAGTTGGAGACCGTCGTGTTGCGGCAGCAATCAATGTCAATGCCGTCGCGGTCGGTGTCAATCATCACATTGTCCACGGTCAGGTTGTCGCAGCCGGTGACGAGAATGGCGAAGTGTCCGCCGTGATAAATCGTAACGTCCCGGATGAGCACGTTCTTGCAAAGTTTGAGGGCGATGGATTTGTTGCCAATGCGGACGGGCGGGTAGCTTTGGATGTTCGGAGCAGGGAAATGCTTGTAGCCGCACATTTCGTCAAGAATCTTGGGATCCCGCTCCAGTCCGCCGCCGTTGATCAGGCCGTGGCCCGTGATAAAAACATTGGTGAGATTTTCGCCCCAGATGAGGCTGTTATGAAAATAACAATGACCTCCGTCCTGATACGCAATGCCGGGGAAAGGCTCGGTCTCGTCGTAGGCGTTCAAGTTTTGCGGCGCCCCAAGAATGGTCGCGCCCGCGTCAATGAGCAGGTGAATGTTGCTTTTGAGGTGGATCGAACCGCTCAGATACGTCCCTGCCGGGAACAGCACAGTGCCGCCTCCGGCGTGGGCCGCCGCAGCGATGGCGCGGTTAATCGCCGGACTATCCAGATTGGTGCCGTCGCCGACGGCACCATAATCTCGAACATTGAAAAAATTCCGGCCGGCCGGCTCGGCGGCATTCAGGACGCCGCAGGCGCACAGCAGCAAGGTTAAAATCTGAAGGGATGAAACCAGAGGTTCTTTCATTTTTTGGTTGAGTGGTTGAACACAATGACGGAAAGGCCCGGCGCAGGGATACATAAAAATGACCGACGATGGCCTTCGCAGCCTGATTGCCTGGCCGTCAGTCGGCATGGACAGCCGGCAGTCATCGGGTAATTGAATCCGGCCTGAATTGATTCGGTGAGGCGTTCAGAATGCGGCGGAAGGCCGCGCGCAAATTCTTGCCGGTGCCGAAGCCGCAGGCGCGGGCGATTTCCTCGATCGGCTCGCAGTCGTGGTCGGCGAGCATGGCCTTCGCTTTTTGAAGGCGCAGATTAATCAGAAACATCGCCGGCGAGGTCTTTCGTTCCGTGCGGAAATGCATTTCCAATAACCGGCGTGAGACGCGCGCGGCTTCGGCCACGGTGTCCATTTTGAACGAGCCTGAATAATTCTGCTGCATGAATTGAATGGCTCTTTTGACGGCCGAGTCGTCGGTGTGAATGACGTCAGTCGAAGCCCTGGCGACCACCTCGGATGGATCAATCCGGACCGGTTCCGGCGGCGGCGGTTTTCCCTGCATCAATTGATCCAGCAACCGGGCGGATTCATAGCCCATCTGATAGGCGTTGATGCACACGCTGGTCAATTTTGGGGTGGAAAACTCGCAGACCATCAGATCATTATCCACCCCGATCACCGCCACATCTGCCGGCACCCGCAGGCCGATTTCGCGGCAGGCCGACAAAACAATGAGAGCGCGATAATCATGAACGGCAAAGAGGCCTACCGGCAGGGGCAGGGTTTTGAGCCAGGTTTTGATGGGTTCATAGCGTTCGTTCCATAAGGCATCCCGGGTCATGTGCGGCAGGCGGAAACTGTTGACCTTCAGCTTTGCCGCTTTGGCCGCCTGGATGAACCCCTGCAACCGTTCGTCCGAATAGCACCGGCCGCGGACACCATGAAAAGCGAGATTTTTCAACCCCAATCCCATCAAATGTTCGGCCGCAAGCCGGCCAATCTGCTGGTTGTTTAGCGCCAGTCTGGGAATTTTGCCGTCAAAATCCAGGTCTTCGCCAATGTTCACGACCGGGATGCGCCGTTGGCGGAGCAATTCCAATTGCTGGAGGTCGTTCGTCTGGATGATAATCCCGTCAATCTGCCAGGATTTTAAACGGGACCAATCCAGCGGAAAATCGTCACCGCTCTCATGGTTCACCGGACAGGCGGTCAAACGCCAATTGTGACTGCGGGCGTAATCGTTGACGCCATAGAAAAAGCGCGTGATACCCCACGGTTTTTCGGCCGGCAGCGCCAGGGCGATTTTAGGCTGTTGTGTCTGCATGCGAATGAGCTTGCGCAAATAAAACGGATTGCGCAAAGATTACCTGATTTGCGCAAAATGTCCATTGTCTTCGTTGCAGTTCGAGTTAGATTGGACGACATGCAACTCACAGCTTTCCTTCGGATTTTCCGATTTCCGTTATGAATTTCAACGCGCTCAGCGGCAGGCAGTTGCGCAAGAAACTTCTGGCCATGTCAACCCGAGTTGAGCACCGGAAGAGGCATGGGAAAGCACGCGCATGGAGCTGGATCATTCCATGCCTGCTGGCGCATGTGACGACTGTTTTTGGCTTGAATTTCAATGTGCCGATTGCGTCATTGGCCAACCACAACACTTCCGCGTATTCAGCCTACAATCAGGTCAATTTCGCGGCGAACTTCGGGACCACCAGTTGGATCAACCAGAACGGCACGACGATGGGCATTGATCCATCCCAAATGGATGAGTCGTTGAATCCGATCACGCCGGGGCACGTTTCCCACACGGACGTGCATACGCTGATTCCCAGCCGGCCCGACCTGCGCTGGTTCGCGAACGGCACCTGCTGGTTCGGCGAAAGTTCGCACATTGACATCGGTGTGAACAATGATACGACCTCTTACGTGGCCGCAATGATCTCCGACCTGGAAAGCCGCGGCTTTAACGGGCTGATCTTTTCCTGGTATGGCCAGGGCGACCAGACGGATGCCGTGGCGCAAAAAGTCAAAGCCTATTTGGCGAGCAGCAGCAATACCAACAAGAATTTCCGCTACATCATCATGGTCGTCTTTGGAGATTTTCATGGTGGCGAGAGCCTCACCAACCTCGAGGCCAACATCAATTATTGTCAAACCCAATACTTCAGCGACCCCAACTATGAACTTGATCCGGTGACCAATGGCCAGCCAATTTTGATGTTTTTCAACGTGCGGAGCTCCACCTACATGAGTGAGGCGGACATGGCGGCCGCCAAAGCCGCCACCGTCCCAAATTCCCTCTGGGTGGACGAGCATGACGGCCATATTACCGAGCCCTGGGTCAACATGACCTATCAATGGACGGACTGCTTTGATACCGGAGTGAACGCCAGTGACCCATTTAACCTCAGCGTAATTACCAACGAATACCCCACCCTCAAGGCCAATCCCAGCAAGCAGGCTTTCGGGGCGATGTGCGCACATTTCAATGGAACCCTGACGAAATCAACGAATTGGTCGCTGGGCAAGTATCTTCCTGGCAGCAACGGACTTTGCGAGGTGGAAAGGGCGGCCGAAATCAACTCCGTGATTCCCACCAACATGACCCGGATGCAGTGGGCCACCTGGAGCGATTGGGAGGAAGGCACGGAAGTCGAGTCCGGAACTGAAAACCATTTCGCGTTAACCACCCAGCTGAATGGGTCCAATGTCCTCGCGTGGGCGATTGCCGCTGGCGACGAGCGAACGGTGGACCATTACGAGGTTTATGCCGCGACGAACGGCGGGAACGCCGCTTTTCTGGGTTCTGTGCGCACCGGGGTGTATCAAACAAATCTCAGTCTGCTGGGGTTGACGACTGGCAGCTATCAGCTTTATGTTGATGCCATCGGCAAACCGTGCATCCGGGACCACTTGAGTCCGCCGGTTTCCTATGTCCTATCGGCCGCCCCCGTGCTTTTATCGGATGTGCAGCCGCTCTTCCAAACGTTGTGGCAGGGCGACCCCATCTCGTTTGCGGTGGTTGGGGGAGGCCAGGGGCCTTTAAGCTACCAGTGGACGCTGAATGGCCAGAACATCGCGGGGGCCACGAACGCCAGCTACTCCTTTGCCGCCCTCGCGGGGACCAACTATTATGAGGTCACTCTCAGCAATGCTGTGGGCAGCGTGAATTCGAGCACCGGTGCGGTCGCGGGTATGGCGGGGACCTTCTTGAACGCTTCCAATTACGATGGGATGCGGATCACCTTCAGCGGCTACACCAACGGGGTGAATTTGGTGGATTTCCCGGTATTGGTCCGGCTGGGCACCAATCTTCCCGGGTTCTCTTACGCGCAGTTTGTTTCGCCGGGCACTGGGGCCGACCTCCGGTTTACCAGCGAGACTGGCCGGGAACTGCCCTTCCAGATTGACCAATGGAACCCGGCCGGGCAGTCGCAGATCTGGGTGCAAGTGCCCTCGATCACGAGCAGCAACGACTACATCACCGCGTACTGGGGCAACTTGGCCGACAGCGGGATGCAGCCGTGCAACACGAACGGGGCGGCGTGGACGACGCTGGGCGGCACGAACAATTTCCTGCTGGTCTATCACTTGAGCCAGAGCGGGTTTCCCTATGCCGACGCCACGCTGCAGTATCCGGCGGTTTCCGGGGTGGCGCCAGTTCTGACCAATGGACTAATCGGGAGCGGGTGCGCCTTCAATGGCAGCTCGCAGTTTCTCAACGCGGGTTTGGTGCCGGTTGGGAAAACCTTCACCCTGTCGGCTTGGGTGAATATCGCACCCACAGCCATGAGCGAGCAAACCATTTGGTGCAATAAGCAGGGCGGTTGGAACACCGCCGGCTTTGATTTTTATGTCAATACCTACCAAACCAATGATGGCATATTCTATTTTGACACAGCCGATGGCACCGGCGGCAATGTCTCTCCCAGAACGGCCGCTCATGCGGTGAGTTTCGGTCAATGGCATCAACTCGCAGGCACGATGGATGGGGTCAATGGCGCGGTCCACGTTTATGTGGACGGCGTGGATCAAACGATCAACACCGGAGTGGATACGGCTTTCCAAGCGACCAATTATGCGCGCTGCGGGTCGCTGCTGACCGGCACCCCCGGCGCGACCGGTACCTTGTGCTTCAATGGCTTGATGGACGAGGCCCGCATCGAAAGCGGCGTCCGTCCCTCCGCCTGGGTGTGGGCGAGCTGGGCCACCGTGGCCGACAGCACCTTCGCGAGCTACGGGGCGATTGTTCCCGCGGCGGTGACCCTGGATTGCCAGGTGACCAATGGCCAGGCGGTGCTGACGTGGTCGGCGGGCATGCTGCAATCCGCGCCCGCAGTCACGGGTCCGTACACGAATATGGCTGGCGCAACCCCGCCATGCACAAACAATGTCACTGGAACCCAACAGTTTTACCGCGTCAAAGTTGAGTAACGGTTTGGGGCGGATTAGCGGGAGCGTGCGAAAGAAAACCTATAAAAATGATTCTTGGACTGGTGTGTCTGCCGGCAACGGAGTTTGCGCAATCGCCAGCGCTTTCGCAAAAGATACCAGTTTTGCGCAAACAGTCCGTTGTTATTCTGGAGACTTGCGGTTAAATTTTTCTCATGCAAGCCCAAAATCTTTCGTACGGCAATGTCGCCGACTTGGTGCGCGCGCGGGAATTGTATCCTCCGTGCGCGGGCTCCTTTACGGAGAGTGGCCGTCCGATTGCCAGAGTCAGCCCAGCCGTGCTGGTGGACAAATATTGTCATCGATTAGACAAAATACGGTTAGCGGGAACATCCCCCAACGCCTAAAGTTGAGCCATGATTCAATTAACCAAGCTTGCAGACAAATGTGTGGCCCGTCCGGCGGGGCGGCAGTTTGATGAATTCTGCGGAAGCCATGCCGGCCCGGTGGCAACTGGGGATGGCTTGTCGGGCAATCTTAAAACATGGTCGTTGCGCAATCGTAACCTGATGGAAGCGAGTTTGTCTTAATGTTATTGCATCGTTGCAGGAGATTGCTCGTTCGCCTGTCCGGCGAACACACGACGCACTTGCCCGGTGGGCCGGTGTCGCGCCCGGGCAATCGAGTCCGTCCCATCCAGCCAAACTGTATTAGTAAGTTGTATTAGTGTATATTAGTAGTCCAAACAACCAGCAAGAATCAATCAAAGTATGAGCATGAACAAGCAAGTATTAGCCGGTCTGGCATTGGGAGCTTTGGCTCTCGTCGCCGGCCCAGGGGCGCAAGCCCAGTCAATCTATTCCAACGCGGTCGCGGGCCTGAACCCGGTCGGTTACTGGCCCTTGAACGAAACGACGCCGCCGCCGCAGCCATTGAATATCACTGCCCTCAATCTTGGCAGTTTGGGGGCGGCTGGCAACGGCTATTACGGCGCATGGTATCAGCCCTCCGGCAACCAGTGGTACCTGACGAATAACATTGTCCAAGCTCCCGCGGTTACTGCCCCGTTCGACGGCAGCGTGGGCATGCTGTGCCAGGAAGCACCGGGGCAGTACGTCATTATTCCACGCAACACAAACGGCGTTGCCAATACCTCGTTGGCGCTGAACCCGCCATTTTCAATCGAAGCATGGCTCCAAATTGGGGCGACGAACAGCGTCTTGAGCGACGTCGTCAGCCAGGGCGGATTCGTTAACTTGAACACTGGCGGCCCCAATACCAACAATCCGTTCTATGGAGGCTTCGGCACCAATGCCTGGGCAGGCGTCGAGTTGGGACAATATCAGGATTATATTTTCTTCGAATGCCAGGCCACCAATGGCCAAAGCAAGGCCAACGAAATAGACTCCACTGCTTATAATGCCTGGAAGGGCTTTAAACCTGGCCAATGGGTGCATGTCGTGGCCACCTTCGACGGCTCCAAAGAAATACTCTGGACCAACGGCGTCATAGCTGTTTCAAAGACCGTTGGAGCCAATTCCGCCGGCGTGAAATATGTGGTTGACCCCACGAGTCCGCTTATGATTGCCTCCGGCAGTGAGGTTACGTCCTCATATGGGCAGGCTTACCATGGAACAATTGACGACGTGGCGATTTACGATAGCGTCCTTTTGCAAACTAGCATCCAAAACCATTACCAAACGGCCTATGGCACCAATGCCACCTACGGCAGTGTCTATACCAACGCAGTCTTGGCGGACAGTCCCGTCCTTTATTTCCGTTTGAACGATCCGCAAACCCAGACCAACGCTGGTTATCCCAGCGGCACCTTCCCAGTGGCCAACAACTATGGTTCTTTGGGCGCGGCTGCCAATGGCGTATATCAACCTGGCACCACGCCAGGTGTCGCCGGTCCCGCATACGCCGGTTTCGGTTCCAACAGCAAGGCGGTCGCTTTCAACGGTTGGTTCGGGGGAGTGGATGTCGGCAGCAGCAACATTCCTGCCGCGCTGAATCCGATAGGCATCGTGCCAATGACAGTGGTGAGTTGGTTCCAAACCGGGCCTGCGGATGCACCTGGACGTTTTCAGGAAATCTTGGGTCATAGCGACAGCTCGTATCGCCTGTCGTTGGGGCAGAACGATCTGAACGGCGGCGGTGGCGACATGCACTTTAATCCCGGTCCCGGCCCGGAATTGCAGTTCACCAACTCTGTGTCCATGATCACCAACGGATTTGCCTTGAATGACGGAAATTGGCACATGATCGCTGGCGTGTCTGACGGCACGAATGATTACCTCTACCTCGACGGCGTCCTAGCCCAGACCAACCGTAATGCTACTGGCATCAACATAGTCGGCACCACCCGGGACCTGTTGATCGGCGGCGATCCGCAATACACTTATGCGGGCACCACGAATGCGGTCAATACGATTCGCACTTTTGACGGCCAGGTGGCCCAGGTGGCTTTCTGGACCAACGCGCTCTCGCCCGCGCAGATTCAATCGTTGTTCAGCGCCGCCGCCGTGCCGCCCTATATCTACGGGCAGCCATTGGCATCGCTCTCGGTCAACGCCGGTACAAATGTTAACGTCCTCGTCGGGCTTCGCGGCAGTCAACCGGTGACCTATCAGTGGTACCAAAATGGTGTGCCGGTGGCCAGCCAGACCAATTCCGCACTTAACTATTCGCCGGTCGGCACGAGCAATGCCGGAAGTTATGTTTTGGTGGCGACGGATTCCGCCGGCAGCGTCACCAGCTCGGTCGTGAATTTGGTCGTATATGGACCGCCCACCATCTTGCAGCAAACGCCGGCGCAATTGAATATTTTTGCCGGCTCGAGCCCGGTGTTGCAGGTGTCGGCCCTCGGGGCAGTGCCCATTCATTATCAGTGGAGTTTGAACAGCTCGCCCCTTGCCGGTGCGACCAACTCCAGCTACACGCTGACCAATCTTCAGAGCAGCGGCACTTACACTTGTGTGCTGACTAATTTTGTGGGCACCACCCCCATCACGCCCATCGCCGTGACTGTACAGGCGGATCCCACCGCGCCCTTCCCCGCGCGAGTTTTGGCCGACGGGCCGGTGGCTTATTTTCGCCTGGATGAATCCAGCGGCACGACGGCTTATGATTATGTCGGCGGCAACAATGCCACTTATACGAATGTCAGTCTTGGCGAGCCGGGCTATGATTCAACCGCTTCTGTGAAGAGTGATCCGACCGAAACGGCGGCTGGCTTCGGCAATAACAACCCGCCCAACAATTTCGCGGGCAACGGACCCACCTACCTCAACTTCGGCACGCCGAACGGCAGCAACGCGGAATTCTCCGTGGAAGCCTGGGTTCAGCAGTATTTATACGCCGGCGGTGGTGATTGCATTGTCGGACTCGGCTACGGCGGCGGCGGCGAGCAATTTGTGCTCGACACGGGCGCTGCCAACGGCGATCTGCGCTTTTTCGTTCGCAACGCGGCGGGGAACAGTTACGGCGCCAGCAGCACGATAAATATTGCTGACAGCACGTGGCATCACGTCGTGGGAGTGTGCGACGAAGTCAACGGGCACGTGTATATTTACCTGGATGGTAATCAGGTCGGCAGCACCACCATCCCGGCCGGCAGCGGTTTGTTGAGTTCGTCCACCCCGCTGAGCATCGGCGCGCGCCAATCGGCCAACAATGGCGGCACCAATTATGACTACCAGCTCTACGGCAATGTGGACGATGTGGCAATCTACAACAAGGCCTTGAGCGCAAGCCAGGTGCTGTCGAATCATCTTGCGTCCGGCGTGGCGCCGCTGATTACCGGGCTTACACCTTCCTCCAACTGGACGACCAACCAGGCTGCCAACGTCGTGTTCACAGTGGCCGCCACCGGCACCGCGCCGCTGTCGTATCAGTGGTCGGACATCTACGGCAACCCGATTCCGTGGGGCACCAACGCGACGTTGATTCTAACCAACGTTCTGAGCAGTCAGGCCGGCAGTTACCAGGTTGCGGTGACGAACTATTACGGTGGACCGGTGACCACAAATGTCAATCTTTCGGTGACCACGACGCCTGAGCTTCTTTCGGACATCACTCCGTCGAATGTGACGGTCTATGCCAGCGTTCCCGTCACCCTTTCGGTATCAGTGGTGGGCACACCTCCGTTGAGCTATCAATGGTATCAAAATAGCATCGCCGTCCCCAACGCCACGAATACCACCTATACCTTCGCGGCTTTATTGGGAACCAGCACCTATTATGTCTCGGTGACCAACATTTATAGCGCTGGCAGTCCGCTGGTGAGCAGCACCGCCACCGTCGTGGGCATGCCGGCCACCACCTTGAGTACCAATAACTACACCGACAGCATTAAGATCACCTTCTCCGGCTACAACCGCAGTGAAACGCTGTCCGACTTCCCGGTATTAGTGCGATTGAGCCCGGGCCTTCCCGGATTCCGTTATAATCATTTCGCCGATCCTTCAGGCGGCGACCTTCGCTTCACGGATTCGGGCGGCACGCGGGTCATCCCCAGTGAAATTGACCAATGGAACACCAATGGCGAGTCCGATGTCTGGGTGCAGGTGCCGGCCCTGTCCGGCACGAACACCTCCATCTGGGCCTATTGGGGCAATCCGTCGGCCACCACGGCGTTGCCGGGAACCAATGTGTGGGTGCCGCAGCCATGGGAAGGTTTGCCTGCATATGACGTGGTTTATCACCTCAAAGAAAGCGGCTTCCCGTTTCTGGATTCGGCGGGTCAGTTTACGGCTACTGCCGGCGCCGCACCCTCTCCGGTGGCGGGCATCGTGGGCACGGGTGAACTCTTTGCCAACTCGGTCCTGGATGCGGGGACAATCAACGTCGGCAATTATTTCACTCTCTCGGCCTGGGTGAATGTGGCTCCGACCGCCAACAACATTCAGGGAATTTGGGCCAGCAAAGCCGGCGGCAACACCACTGGGTTCGCCTTGTATGTCAACTTCTACCAAACTTCCGACCAGGATTTGATCCTCGAAACCGGCAACGGTTCCAGCACGCCGACGCTGCGCTCTCCAGATGGCTCCGTCAGCAGTAATCAGTGGCACTACGTTACGGCGGCCGTTGACCGCGCTGACAGCATAGCCAATCTCTATGTGGACGGCGCCTTGGCGGTCAGCGCTTCCAGCCTCAGTTTGGTGCGCAATGACTTCGCCACCAATCAAAGCGTGCAGCTGGGTGAGTTTATTGGCGGCTCACTCCCTTACACTGGCGTGATTGATGAGGCTCGCATCCAGTCCGGTACCAACTCGGCCAACTGGGTCTGGGCGAGCTATATGACGGTGCAACAAAACTCCAGCTTGGAGAACTATTCAGCCATCGCCAGCACCGCTCCAGCCGAGCCGGTGGCGATTAACGCCACATTCACCGCCGGAAACCTGACCCTCAGTGGTTCCGGTGGAAATCCCAACGCAACCTACTATGTGGTTGGCTCTACCAACTTGACGGTGCCATATGGACTATGGCCGGTAATCGTCACCACGAACTTTGACAGCTACGGCAACTTCAGCGTCAATGTGCCGATCAGCAGGACTACGCCGGCCTTGTACCTGCGCATAAAAGAGTAAAAATGGGTAAGTGGCCGGGCGGCTGGAAACCTGCTTCCAGCCGTCCGGCAAATCGAGAAATAATATGACAACGAACTGTAGAAAAGAACTAAAGACAGCCATGCGACGGCGTCACGGATTCACACTGATTGAATTGCTGGTGGTCATCGCCATCATCGCCATTTTGGCGGCGATGTTGCTGCCGGCCCTTAGCGCCGCCAAAAAGCGGGCGCAAAGCATCCAATGCATGAGCAATACCCGGCAGCTGACCCTGTCTTGGAAGATGTATTCCAATGACTATAACGGCAATCTAGTGGTGAATCATGATGGGTCCGGGTCCACCGATGTCACCCTGTCATGGGTGACGGGTTGGGAGGACTACGCGGATTCAGTCGCTGACACCAATGTCATGTATCTGATCAATTCGCAATATGCCCTGATAGCGCCCTATGTGGGCAACTCGTCGGGAATCTTTAAATGTCCGACGGACCAGAGCTGCACTGGTGGCGCCACCGGCATTCCCCGGGTGCGCAGTTATTCCATGAACGGGGCGCTCGGGATCGGGGGCGAACCCGAATCGGATCCGCACATGAAAGCCAACGACTGGTTGAAGTACCCGACGTACCGGACGTTTACCAAAGAAAACGACATGATTTCGCCGGTGCCTTCTGATCTATGGGTATTGGTGGATGAAGATCCGGACGGAATCAACGACGGCTCGTTTGCCGTGCAAATGCCCGCAGCGGCTCCCGCCACGGTGTGGATTGATATGCCGTCCAAGGCCCATGGCAATTCCTGCGGGTTTTCCTTTGCTGACGGCCACTCGGAGATTCACAAATGGCTGAGTCCGGGGAATATTGCGGCCGTAACTTACGTGACCAAGCCGGTGAATCCAGTTCCTGAATTGAACGACGTGGACATTCTGTGGGTGGCCCAGCACACGTCTTCCCTCTCAAGCGGCGCAGCTTTACCCTATTGAGCGCAAGCAAAATAAAGTGTGTGTACCTTGGGAAAGGTCAACGGAGTTCAATGTATCATTTGAATGTATGGGCCGGCGGCTGGACGGCGGCTAGCCGGCTCTTTAAGTCACTTGTGCGGAACAGTTTATGCCTGTGGATCTTGGGTGTGTTGGCCACGGTTGAAACTTCGCCAGCGTCCACTCTGTCCAATCCCGCCGTGGACGCCTACAATGTTCGCGTCGGCACCGAAACCTTTGCCGCGTTGTACAAGTTCACCACCAACACAGCGCTGGTGGAAACCGCCCGGGCCATCACCAACATGGGGAGTGATACCATAAAACTTTATCTGGCTTCGAATACTTCCGGCCAGGAAGGCGTGCCTCTGCCTGGCAATGTCACGAATCTCATCACGCTGGCCCGCGACTGTCCGAGCTATCATCAGGTGTTCGACATGCCTTTCCGCCATTTCGTCGTGTGGGCGTATCCCTTTGCCAATTCCGACGAATGGTGGGGGAGTGGTTACAATACGACCGACGGCGCGAAAGATTATCAGGAAATGTATAATTTGACTCATTATCTGCTGACCAATTATAACAACTCCGGAAAAACATTTTACCTGGGCCACTGGGAAGGCGACGGTTATCTGGAAGTGAATGGTTGGACGACCAATCCCAGTCCGGTCACTGTCCAGGGCATGATTGGCTGGCTGAACAACCGCCAGAAAGCCGTGGACGACGCCAAGGCCGCCACGGTTTACACCAATGTCATGGTGTACAATTATTCCGAGTGCAATCGTGTGCGGGATGCGATGAACAACGGCTCGAATAATAATGTGCGCGTCATCAACTGCGTGATCCCTTACGTCAGCAACCTTGATTGCCTGTCGTATTCCTCTTACGACTCGCAAAACTTGAGCGCCTCGGACCTTTACACCACGCTCAATTATATGGAATCAATGCTGCCCACCAACAAGGCGGCCGCCGTTCCCGGTCCGCGGATGTGGATTGGCGAGTATGGCTGGGGCTACGAATCCGTGGCCGCCCAGGAGCCGCTTGACCGGTCCTACATACAGCGCCTGCTGGGGTGGAATTGGAATGGCAATTGTCTTCCCTTTATCCTGTTCTGGGAAATGTACAGCAATTACAACCCGAATGGGGCCACCAATTTTTGCCTGATTGATTATACGGACAGCAAAGTGCCCTCGTGGTATCTGCAAAATTACTTTTATAACCAGGCGCGTTTGCTGACCGCGCAATTCACGGAAAGCAACGGCCGGTTGCCCACCGATACCGAGTTTTCCTCCCTGACCATGCCGCTGCTGAATCAGCCGCTGAGTGCGCCGGTTGAACTGGCCGTGGCCAACGCCGGGGCCACGCTGCTCGCTAATAATGCCGCAAGCGTTTCCGGCACGCTCGCCCAGGGAGTTTATGGGGATAGCGAGGCCAGCCTTTGGGTTTATTATGGTTCCAGAGATGGCGGCACCGTGGCCAGCGCCTGGGCCGGCAGCCAGTATGTGGGTGTAAACACTAATTTTAATCCCAAGACCTTTTCCGTGGTTTTGAACGGTTTGGCACCGAACACAAATTATTTCTACCGCTTTTACTCATCGAACGCGGCGACCAGCGTCTGGGCGCAGGCGTCCTCGCAGTTTAATACCGCGACGCTCACGGCCTCAAACTATGGTTCCCAGATGAAGATTACCTTCTCTGGCTATAATCGCAACGAAACCCTGGTGGATTTTCCGGTGCTGGTGAGTTTGAGCACGAATGTGCCGGGCTTTTGCTACCGGCAGTTTGCCTCGGCCACCGGCGGCGACCTGCGATTCAGCGACGCGAGCGGTGTGATGCCGATTCCCTTCGAGATTGACGAATGGAACACTAACGGCACTTCCAGCGTCTGGGTGAACGTGCCTTCGCTTTCAAGCAGCAACAATTTCATATGGGCTTACTGGGGCAATCCGCTCGCAACGAATTTGCCGGTCAGCTCAACCAATGGCGGGGCGTGGCCTAATTTTGATCTGGTCTGGCATCTGAAAGAAAGCGGATTTCCTTATGCCGACAGCACGCTCCAAGTTCCGGCCTTGAACGGCATTGCTCCGACATTGACCAACGGCATGGTCGGACATGGCGAGGGGTTCAACGGCAGTTCGGCGTATCTCAATGCCGGCCCGGTCAACTTGGGCAGTGGTTTCACACTATCGGCGTGGATCAAACTGAATGCGACTGAAAGCAACATTCAAACCCTCTGGGCCAACAAACCCGGCGGCTGGAACTCCGCCGGCTTTGCGCTTTATGCGAATTCATATAACACTACCGACTGCAAGCTGATTCTGGAAACCGGTGACGGCGTGACGGGCCTGGACGCGGAGAGCGCCACCGGCGCGGTCTCCGCCGGCCAGTGGCATTGGGTGGCCGCAGCCGTGAATGAAGCCGCCAGCAATGCGCAATTGTACGTGGACGGAGCCAACGTCACGGCGTCCGCGACCATTGTCAGCGACTTTCCAAACCAGACTGGCATCAACCTAGGCCGCTTTACCAATAATGTTTACTGGCTCAACGGCACCTTTGATGAGGCCCGCATCCAGTCCGGCGTGGCCTCCTCCAACTGGGTTTGGGCCAGCTGGGCGACGGTAGCCGCGAACTCAGCTTTGGAAAATTACTCTACCGTAACGCAGCAACCGCCCGTGCTGACCATTGGCGTCGGCGGTGGCAACGGCAATTGTTTCAGTTGGCCTGGCAGCGGCGTGGGTTTTGCGCTTTACACCACGACCAATCTGGCTTCGTCCGCCGCCTGGTCGCTCGCCACCAACCCGCCTCTCTTCACGAACAACCAATGGCAAATCACCGGGCCCGCGGCCGGCAGCGGCCCGCTCTTTTATCGTCTAGCATCGCATTGATGCCGATGACGCATGCCCAATGACGAAACCTGGCACTCACGCCGCTTTGGTCATTCGGGCTTCGGCATTGATTCGTCATTCGTCATTCGACTTGGACCGGCTCTTTTTGCACATTATAAGGGCAACGCCCTGGGTTTGGTGGCCCCATTTTTTTATCAAGCCTTTAAAGGGCGGAACCGCATGAAAAGCCTGTGTGAGATTGATTTTGTGCCGCCTTTTCAGGGCTTGAATTTGTTGTGCCGAGTGTCCCAGGGCGCTGCCCTGGGCTGTCATGTTATGGCGCCTTCAGCGCCGCAATGAGATGACCCCATACCCATTCCAAACCTCGAAGAACCCGCCAAGGCGACTTTTGTCCAGAGTATCAACGTGCAACTGGCATTGCGCAAGCATAAGTGCTTTCGCAAAAGATACCTGATTTGCGCAAACAGTCCGTTGTTATTTTGAGAGCTTGCGGTTAAAGTTTTCTCATGCAAGCCCAAAAAGTGTTCTCTGGCAACCAAGCCGTCTTGGTGAGCGCTGCGGATCTGCCGCCTCCGTGGACGGTGTTCGGCGCGGAGGATGAACGTCCGTCTGCAAGACCATGCCAACCTGATCGCTGGACAACAATTGTCCACCCTTTGGCAAAATATGGTTAGCTGATACCCCTCCAAGCACCGAGGGTAAGGTCATGATTCCTGCAGCCAAAACAAATTTAGTCCCACAACCAGCAAGCAACAACCAATATAAATGAGCATGAAAAGGCAAGTAGTAATGAGTTTGGCCTTGGGAGCCTTGGCTCTCGTCGCCGTTTCGGGGGCGCAAGCCCAAACGCCGTATGCCACTGCCGTCGCGGCCTTGAAGCCGGCGGCCTACTGGCCGCTGAATGAAACCACGCAGCCGCCCAGCGGGCAGTATATCGCCACAAATTCCGGCACGGCGGGCGCGGCCGGCAACGGCTATTATGGATCCTGGTATCAACCTTCCGGGAACACTTTTTATGCGACGAACCGCATCCAGCACGTCACCGGGGCCACTGGCGATGGCGACACGGCGCTGGTCTGTTCCGCGGGCGCCGGAGCGGGGCAATATGTGGTTGTTCCCCAGACCACGAACGGCGTGCCCAATGCGGTGGTCAGCATCACGGCGCCGTTCACCATTGAGGCGTGGGTGTTGACGACCAACGTTGCGACCTCAGGCACGATCGGAAACACTCGACCGATTGTCTGCCAAGGTCATAACTCGCTGCAGGGCGGCGCGAGCGCGTCCTACACGAACGCCATATTCGGTTTCACCCTGTCCCAATACCACAACTACTTTGCCTTCCAGGTCTTTGACGGGGCGCAAGTCGCCAACAACAGCTCGGATGAGCTCGACTTGAAAAACCTGGTTACAAACGTCTGGTATTATGTGGTGGCCACGTATGATGGCACGACCGAGACGCTCTATTCAAACGGTGTGCAGGTCGCAAGTGCCGTCTGGCATTTTGCCCCTGACACAGTCTCACCACTGCTGATTGGCACGGGCACCGAACCCTCGGCTTATGAGGCAGCTCTCGAGTTCAGCGGCCTGATTGATGATGTGGCCATTTACAGCACAAACCTCTCCGCAACCCAGATTGCCACGCATTATGCCGCGGTCGGAGCGGGTTATGCAGCGACTGTGCTGGCAGACAGTCCAACCTTCTACTTTCGCCTCGATGAGCCGGCCTTTAGCAGTACCAGTTATCCGAGTCCGAGCACTTATCCGGTGGCCACGAACTATGGCACGCTGGGCGCGGCCGCCAACGGCTTCTATCAGCCCGGCACCACCCCGGGCGTAGCGGGGCCGTCCTATCCCGGCTTCGGTTCGAACTCGGCGGTCGCTATCAACGGTTTCTTTGGCGCGGTGGATGTTGGCGGCGGGGCTTTGCCGGCCGCGCTCAATCCCACCACCAACCAGCCGCTGACCATCGCCAGTTGGTTCCGGTGCAATCCAGCGGATGCGCGCTTCCAGTGTATCGCCAGCCATGGCAACAGTTCGTGGCGGTTGCCGATGAACGGGCAAAACAACGCCAGCGCCAGTTCTGGCTCAACTGCTGACTATGACATTGAGTTTAATTCGGGCACCGGCCCGGAAATTGGCTTGACCAATTTGGCCACCGAAGTGAACAACGGCTTTCTGTGCAATGACGGAAATTGGCACATGGCGGTCGGTGTCTCCGACGGTACCAATGCCTATCTTTATCTGGATGGCGCCCTGGCCATCAAGACCAATGGTGTGAATAGCGTGACCAACGGTTCGAGCTTGGATGTGTTTCTCGGCGGGAATCCTTCGCAAACTGTCCCGAATTACTTGACTGCGCCCAACCTCGAGTATTTTGACGGCCAGATTGCACAGGTGGCCTATTTTACCAATGCGCTTACTGCTTCGCAAATTCAGCAGCTTTATGGCGCGGCCGGCGTCCCGCTCACTCTGGCCCAAGAGCCGGCC
>Ga0302320_10003886_pt1 | contig 34271 bp, 31 predicted proteins | sample Bog_T0_3_FD_202130 | JGI IMG/M metagenome (GOLD analysis project Ga0302320, IMG submission 202130) | Peat permafrost microbial communities from Stordalen Mire near Abisko, Sweden - Bog_T0_3 | ecosystem: Environmental > Terrestrial > Soil > Wetlands > Peat | place: Sweden: Abisko, Stordalen Mire...
TACTTTACATCCCAAACCGAGTGTGAATTCTCCCTGTACTCGACCATCTAACCATTATCCAGCACAGATGCTGGAAGCTCTCCGCCTGAAAGGCGGAGGGCTTAGACCCGGTGGCAGAAGCTAAAAGCTAGGTCTCTGACCGCTTGAAGTTGTACCAACGATGGGTGCCCCAGGTCTCGATTTTGAGACCTGGGAAGGCACGAGCCAAAGGAACAGAATTATGCGGTCAGAGAGCTAGCAGCTACTAGCAGCTAGAAACTGAAAGCTCCCCTTACCGCGTCTTGGAAACTTCCGCCACCGTGATCGGATCCAGAAAAGGCATCTGCGCGCGAAGCTTCTCGCCGACGATCTCAATCGGCTGCTTGGCTTCGGCATCGCGGAAAGCCTGGAATTCCTTGCGTCCCGAGTTCTGGTCGGCCAGGAATCTCTTCGCGAATGTACCGTCCTGAATATCCGTCAGAATATCCTTCATGGCTTTGATGCTGTGCTCGTTGATGACCCGAGGACCGCTGACATAATCGCCCCATTCGGCCGTGTCGCTGATAGAGTAGCGCATATAGGCCAGACCGCCTCGATACATCAGATCGACAATCAGCTTGAGCTCGTGCAGACACTCGAAATAGGCGCTCTCCGGCTGGTAGCCAGCCTCAACCAGGGTGTTGAACCCAGCCTTCACCAACGCGCTCACACCGCCGCAAAGAACCGCCTGTTCGCCAAAGAGATCGGTCTCGGTCTCTTCCTTGAAGGTGGTCTCAAGCACGCCCGCACGGGTGCAGCCGATGCCCTTGAGGTAGCTCAAGTTGATCGCATGGGCATTGCCCGTCGCGTCCTGATGAATGGCGATCAGTCCGGGTACGCCGCCGCCTTCGGGGAAGATATCGCGCACGCGATGTCCCGGAGCCTTGGGAGCAGCCATGCCCACATCAATGCCTGCCGCAGGAATAATCGTCTTGTAGTGAATGTTGAAACCGTGCGCAAACAGCAGCATCTTGCCGGCCGCAAGGTTCGGTCCGATCTCTTCGGCATAGAGCTTGGCAGCGGTCTGATCGGGAACCAGCACCATGACGACGTCCGCCCACTTGGTCACATCCGCAACCGTGCCGACTTCAAGCCCGGCATTCTGCGCCTTGGCAATGGACTTGGAGTTGGCCGCCAGGCCAACCTTCACATGGACCCCGGAGTCCTTCAGGTTGAGGGCATGGGCATGCCCCTGGGAACCGTAGCCGATAATGGCTACCTTCTTGGACTGGATGATGGTTAGGTCAGCATCTTGATCGTAGTAAGTCTTCGCCATGATTTTCTCGGTTCTTCCTTTGCTTGCTGGGTTGGATGTTTCTTTGCTCTGGACCAGATCGTTTCGGCCCGCAAACTTGTTCGGTCTCTGACCGTTTGCCATCTAGCGCCGTTTTGGTGCCCCAGGTCTCGAATTTGAGACTTGGGAAAACAATAACTCAACAAGAAGCTTTACTCCGGCTGGACCGTTTCTTCCGCTTCTTCCGCCGCCTGTTCCAACTCTTCGTCTCCGCCGACGCCCAATGCGCGCATCACCCGACTCGTATGGCGCCCGCGCCGCATGGTCAGCTTGCCGCTGCGGCAGATCTCCAGAATCCGGCCTTCACTCTCGTTGAGCACCTGAATCAGCCCCTCGATCTTGCTCTCCACGCCGGTCATTTCAATCATCAGCGATTCCGAAGTCAGATCCACGATGCGTGCGCGGAAAACCTCGACAAGCTCGAAAATCTGCGACCGGCTCTGCGGTGTCGCTGCCACCTTGATCAGCGCCAGTTCGCGCGTTACCGCAGGAGTGGTGCCAATGTCGTCGACATCGACCACATTTTCCAGTTTAAACAAACTTGCCCGGATGCGGTGTCCTGCTTCAGCCGAAGCATCGGCTACCACCGTCATACGCGACAAGCCCGCTCTCTCGCTGCGCCCCACGGTGAGCGAGATGATGTTGATGTTCAACCGCCGGAACAGCGACGCCACGCGCGTCAGCACGCCCGGCAAATCTTCCACGTAAGCAACGAATGTATGCAGCATAAAGGCCTTTCAGGGATCAGAGATCAGGGTTCAGTGATCAGGGTTCAGGAAGTCTTTAGGCTCAAGAATCGGTTTCGATCCCGCATTCAGGCCCATCTCAATGAAGTGAGCTAAGCATTGACGCGGTGACTAATCCCTGATCCCTGAACCCTGACCTCTGATCCCTGTTACTTATCGTCCGGCAACTCGACCAGCGGATCTCTTCCCGGGCGCCGAATCATATCGTGCAACGCATTGCCGGCAGGAATCATCGGATACACCGAGTCTTCCTTCTCGACCATGAAGTTCACCAGAAACGCACCAGGGGTCGCCCGCGCTTCATCCACTGCGGACTGTACATCTCCGCGGCTGCGCACCGTACGACCCGGAATTCCATGTGCATCCGCCAGCTTCACAAAATCAGGACTCACCAGCGGCGTGCATTCGTAATTCTTGTCATAGAAGAACTCCTGCCATTGCCGCACCATGCCCAGGAACCCGTTGTTGATAACCGCAATGTTGATCTTGATGCCTTCCTGCGCAATCGTGGAAAGCTCCGGCGAAGTCATCTGAAAACCACCATCCCCGGCGATCACCCAGACTTCCCTCTCCGGACAACCGAACTTCGCGCCAATGGCTGCAGGCAGCGCAAACCCCATGGTCCCCAACCCACCCGACGTGATCAGCGTGCGCGGTTCGTCATGGTGGTAATACTGCGCCTCCCACATCTGGTGCTGGCCCACGTCGGTCACGATGATCGCTTTGCCTTCGGTAATGCGCCACAGATCGTGCATCACGTGCGCCGCATAGAGATGTCCATCATCAGGCAGATTTTTGATGTCCCGCACCGCGGAATCACCCTTGATCGCCTCCAGCGAGCGCAGCCAGCCGGTTCCAACTCGCCCCGGAATACGCGGCAGCAAATCCTCCAGCACCGCGCGCAGATCGCCCACCAGGGCCACGTCGACCTTGACGTTCTTGTTGATCTCGGCCGGATCGACCTCGATGTGAATCTTCTTGGCATTCTGCGCATACGTCGCAATCGTGCCCGTCACCCGATCGTCGAACCTCATGCCGCACGCGATCAAAAGATCCGATTCCTGAATCGCATGGTTGACCCACGATTCGCCGTGCATCCCCATCATGCCCAGATTCAGCGGATGCGAGGCCGGAAAACCACCCAATCCCAGCAGCGTCATCGCGACGGGAATATGTGCGCGTTCTGCCAGAGTGCGAATCTGCTCCATCGCTCCCGATTCAATCACGCCATGCCCTGCCAGAATCACCGGACGCTTGGCGTTGCGGATCAACTCCGCGGCATCCGACAGATCCTGCTCTTCCATCTTCAGCATGGGATGCGGGCGATGCGGACGCGGCTTGGCCGCCGCAAAGTCGAAGATCGCCGTCGCCTGCTGCGCGTCCTTGGTGATATCCACCAGCACCGGGCCGGGTCGCGAGGACTTGGCGATTTGGAACGCATAGCGAATGGCCGCCGCAATGTCTTCCGCTTTGTTGATGAGAAAGTTGTGCTTGGTTACGGGCAACGTAATGCCCGTGATGTCCACTTCCTGAAACGCGTCGGTGCCCAGAATCTTGCTCGATACATTCCCTGTAATGCAAACCATGGGAATGGAGTCCAGCATAGCCGTGGCAATGCCCGTCACCAGATTCGTGGCGCCGGGACCGCTGGTCGCGATACAGACTCCCACCTTGCCCGAGGCCCGCGCGTAGCCATCGGCCATGTGCGCCGCGCCCTGCTCGTGGCGGACGAGTGTGTGGTGAATGGGAAACTTGCGCAGTGCGTCATAGACCGGCAGAATCGCTCCACCGGGATAGCCGAATACGTCCGTTACACCCTCACCTACCAGCGTGGCCCAAACGATCTCCGCACCAGTCAAGCGTGTAGGCGTGGTCAGATGGGCATCCGATGCTTGCGTATTGTTTCCCATGATGCACTCCTTTGAGCTACCAGCCTCCAGCTTCCAGAGGCCAGTTTGTTCGTTACAACTTGGGAGCCGTTCCTGCTCCGTGAAACTTCATTCTGCGTTGCATCCCTGGTTTCGTAATACCGCCCCGAAGTGTGGGTGCCCCTGGTCTCGATTTTGAGACCAGGGATACACGAACTCAATGGGACTTCTTCACCCGGTCAGATACCTAACGGCAAAAAGCTAGCGGCTAGCAGCTAGAAGCTTCTACTTCGCCTTCAACCAACCCGCCTCATCATGCTTCGCTTCAAACTTGTCCAGCGCATCCGCGTGGCGAAGCGTCAAACCAATATCGTCGAGTCCTTCCGTCAAGCAATACTTGCGGAACGGATCCATCTCAAACGAAGCCTTGAAGCCAAGGCTATCGGTCACTGTCTGCTCTTCCAGCGAGATGGTCAGCTTGTAGTCCGGAAGCGAATTCGCGCGATCCATCAACACGGCAACCTTCTCTTCCGGCAGGCGCACCAGCACGATTCCGTTCTTGCCTGCGTTGGAAAAGAAAATATCCGCAAAGGTCGTCGCGATCACCGCCCGAAACCCGAAGTCCGACAACGCCCAGGCCGCATGTTCACGGCTCGATCCGCAACCAAAGTTCTTGCCTGCGATCAGAATCTTCGCGCCCTTGAACCGCGCATCGTTCAGTACAAAATCGGCAACCGGCTCGCCTTCGGGCGTCTGCCGCCAATCGAAGAAAAGGAAATCGCCGTAACCAGTGCGCTCAATGCGTTTCAAAAACTGCTTGGGAATAATCTGGTCGGTGTCGACATTACTGCGATCGAGAGGAGCGACCAACGAAGTGAGTGTCTTGAACGGTTCCATTAAGCCTTTACCTCCCAATTCCGAATGTCAACAAAGTGGCCCTTGATTGCGGCTGCGGCAGCCATCTCCGGCGAAACCAGATGAGTCCGTCCACCGCGTCCCTGCCGTCCTTCGAAGTTACGGTTGCTCGTGGAAGCACAACGCTGACCCGGCGAAAGAATGTCGGGATTCATCGCCAGACACATCGAGCAACCCGGCTCTCTCCACTCAAAACCTGCTTCGCGGAAGATCACGTCCAGGCCTTCCTTTTCGGCCTGTGCCTTCACCGCCTGCGAACCCGGAACCACCATCGCGTTCACCGTCGTAGATACCTTGTAGCCCGCCGCGATCCGCGCCGCGGCGCGCATGTCTTCAATGCGCCCATTCGTGCACGAGCCAATGAAGACGCGGTCAATCAGCACATCCTTCATAGGCGTGCCCGCCTTCAAATCCATGTACTCCAGCGCCCGCTCGAATCCGTTACGCTCCTGCTCGGTCGCTGCGGCAGCGGGATCCGGAACCACATCCGTAATCTGCGCGACCATCCCCGGGCTGGTGCCCCAGCTGACATACGGAGCAAGCGTCGCAGCATCGATCAGCAACTCGCGATCGAACTTCGCGCCTTCGTCCGTGACCATCTTCTTCCACTCGACAACAGCCGCGTCCCACGCCGCGCCCTTGGGGCTATGACGGCGGCCCTTCAGATACGCAAAGGTGGTTTCATCAGGAGCAATCAAGCCCGCGCGCGCACCGGCTTCAATGCTCATGTTGCAGACCGTCATGCGCCCTTCCATCGACAGCGAACGAATCGCAGAGCCGGTGTACTCAATCACGCACCCGGTCGCGCCATCCGTACCGATCTTGCCGATGATGGCAAGGATAATGTCCTTCGCCGTCACGCCCTGGGGCAACTCACCCTCGACCGCGATACGGAAGGTCTTGGCCTTGCCCTGCGGCAGCGTCTGCGTAGCCAGCACGTGCTCCACTTCGCTCGTGCCAATGCCGAAGGCCAGCGCACCAAACGCGCCATGCGTCGAAGTGTGCGAATCGCCGCACACAATCGTCATGCCCGGCTTGGTCAAGCCCAGTTCCGGACCAACCACGTGCACAACACCTTGATCGGGACTGTCCACGTCATACAACTCAATGCCGTATTCCGCGCAGTTCTTGCGCAGGGTAGCGATCTGCAAGGCGGCAATCTGATCCACAATGTGCAGACGGCCTTCCTTGGTAGTGGGAACATTGTGATCCACTGTGGCGATCGAGCGATCGGGACGGCGCACCTTGCGCCCGCTCAAACGCAGCCCTTCAAAGGCCTGCGGCGAGGTCACTTCATGCAGCAACTGAAGGTCGATATAGAGCAGCGTCGGCTCACCTTCCGGCTCTGCCACCACATGCTGTTCCCATACCTTCTCGAAAAGTGTTTTTGAACTCATTGTTTCTCCAGTTAGCTTCCAGCTGCCAGCTTCTAGTTCCGTGACCACATGGTTTCGTAATCCCGCCCACAAACCTGGGTGCCCCTGGTCTCGATTTTGAGACCAGGGAAAGCACGAATCGATACGGTCATGGTACTAGCCTCTAGCTGCTTGCTCAATTACGCCAAACATGTTGTCTTCTCAAATCCCGTGAGAGCCGTCGCGCCTTCGCAGCGGCACCAAAAAGCTGAAAGCTAGCAGCGAGCAGCGAGAAGCTTCCTCACCGTCTCCCTTACCTTCGCGCCCACTTCGGTCGTCGAAAGCATCGTGTAGCCGTGGTCCTTGCCACGTACCAAGTCTGCGGTGCGATAACCATCGGCCAGCAGCTTGCGAACGGCCGTTTCAATCGCTACCGCTTCCTTCTCCAGCTTGGCGGTATGACGAAGCAACAACGCCACCGACATCATCGCGCCCATCGGATTCGCCAATCCTTTGCCAGCAATGTCCGGCGCCGATCCATGAATCGGCTCATACAAATTCACCTTGCCACCCACGGTGGCCGAAGGCAACATACCCAGCGACCCGGTAATCACACCCGACTCATCGGAAAGAATGTCGCCAAACAAATTCTCCGTCAACACCACATCGAAGTCACGCGGACGATTCATCAAGTGCATGGCCATCGCATCCACATATTGATGTTCCAGTTCCACGTCCGGGTATTCTGCGGCCACTTCGATCACCGTAGCGCGCCACATCTGAGAAACCTCAAGCACATTGGCCTTGTCTACACTGCAAAGCTTCTTGCGCCGGTTCCGCGCGATCTCGAAGGCCACGCGTGCAACACGAACAACTTCGTCCTTGGTATAGCGCATGGTGTTATACGCAACATTGGCTTCGCGATCCCACGCCCGCGGCATGCCGAAATAAGCTCCACCAAGCAATTCGCGGACAAACATGATGTCGGCGCCATCGATAATCTCCGGGCGCAGCGGGCTGTTGGCCGACAATTCCTTGAAGGTCAAACAGGGCCGCAGATTGGCGAATCCGCCCAACGCCGCGCGAATCGCCAGCAAGCCAGCTTCGGGCCGCTTGTCGGGAGACATCGTATTGAATTCGTTGCCACCCACCGCGCCCAGCAGCACAGCGTCCGATGCCAGCGCAGCATCCACTGTCTCCTGAGGCAGCGGCGTACCGTCCGTAGTAATCGCAATGCCGCCAATGCGCTTGAAGTCCAGCGCAAGCGTGTGGCCGCCTAGCTCCATCACATCTTTCAAAACTGCAACAGCTTCGTTCGTTACTTCAGGGCCGATGCCATCTCCAGCCGTCACCAAAACTTTCAGATTCATGCTTTCCCTTTTCGCTTCCCGATTTTCAGTAGTCAGTCTTGGACTTCAACTTCAAATCCGTCTGTCGCAGTACTCCGAACTTCCGTGCCCCATCCTTTCGCCATCTTTCTGGCGAAAGGATGGGAGGCCACAAATCCCGACGAAACAATTCCATCCGGTCAAGATCTGGCCTCTTCAAACCTGGCCAAAGTCCCGCTCCAGCGCCTAATCCAGTTCTGAGACCTGCATGTGCCGCTTTTCGCGAATCTGATCCGGCAGCAAGCCCACCAGATCCTGGTCGTAAATGTTCTTCTTGCGATCCGCCAGCGCCACAAAACGGTAGTAAGTCTGTTGCAATTCCTCGCGCGTCAACTCAAAGCCGAGTTGCTCCAACCGATTGCGCAGCGCCGCGCGGCCCGAGTGCTTGCCCAGCACCAGGTGCGTCTTGGCCACGCCCACCAGCGCAGGCGTCATGATCTCGTAGCAAAGCGGATTGGCCAGCATCCCATGCTGATGAATCCCCGACTCGTGGGCAAACGCGTTGTCGCCCACAACCGCCTTGTTCGGCGAGGGCCGGAAGGTGATGATCTGGCCCAGCACCTGGCTGGCGGCATAAAGCTGGTCGAGCTTGATGTTGTTGCTGACGCCGTAGCGGTCGCCACGCACATACAATGCCGCCGCAATCTCTTCCAGAGCCGCATTCCCCGCGCGCTCGCCGATGCCGTTGATCGTGCACTCCACCTGCCGCGCGCCCGCCGAAATCGCCGCCAGCGAGTTGGCCACCGCCAATCCCAGGTCGTCGTGGCAGTGCGAGGACAAGATGATGCCCTCCGCGTCAATCGCCGGAATCCGCTCCCGCACCTCGCGAAACATCTGTCCATACTCTTCCGGGGTCGTATAGCCCACCGTGTCCGGCATATTGATCGTGGTTGCACCGGCTTCCACGGCCACGCGAACCATCTCCACCAGAAAATCGCGGTCCGCGCGGGTCGCGTCCTCCGGCGAAAACTCCACGTCATCCACCAGCGAACGGGCCAAACGCACCGACTCGGCCGTGGATTCAAGCGCCTGTTCGCGGCTCATCTTCAACTTGTATTCGAGATGCAGATCGCTGGAGGCCAGAAACACGTGAATCCGCGGCTTGTCGGCAAACTGAACCGCTCGCGCCGCCATCTCGATATCTTCTTTTTTGGCGCGTGCCAAGGATGCGATCCGAGGCTTGCGCACCGCCTGCGTAATCGTGGCAATGGCTGCGAAATCACCCTCTGAAGCCATGGCGAAACCAGCCTCGATAATGTCCACGCCGAGATCTTCCAAGGCGTGAGCCATCGTCAGCTTTTCCTGGGTGGTCATCGAGCAGCCCGGAGACTGCTCGCCATCCCGCAACGTCGTGTCGAAAAACACTACCTGATCTGAAATCATTCACTCGCCTGCCGGGGGGATCATCTGCAAACACAACCAGTCTCTCGCATCCGCCCACATAAGGCAAAGTTATAATTGTTGGGTATACGATTAGAACTGCTTATGAAGAAATAGGGTTCAGGGATCAGAGGTCAGGGATCAGGGGTTGGTTGTCCGCGATCCTGCTTTCGTTGACGGCGATGCAAGGCAGCAGGGTTCGGCAAGGTTTTCGGTCAGCCCAAACTGCCCGGTGGGCGCCTGATCCCTGCCCCCTGATCCCTGACCCCTGATCCCTGATTGATCCCTGGAGTCTCATGGACCTGAACCAGTTCGAAACCTTTCTCGCCGTCGCCGAAGAGCGCAGTTTCTCCAAGGCTGCCGTGCGCCTTCATCGAACCCAGCCGGCCATCAGCCAGGTCATCCGTAAGTTGGAGGAGTCCGTCGGCGAAACCCTCTTCGACCGCGCCGCTCGCGATGGCTCCCTCACCGCGGCAGGTGTACTGCTGCGCGACTATGCCCTCCGCCTGTTGGCCCTGCGCCGCGAAGCAACCAGCGCCCTGGGCGAACTGAAGAACCTGGAACGTGGCCGCCTTCACCTGGCCGCCAACGAGTACACATCAATGTATCTCTTGCCCGCCATCGACGCCTTTCGCCGCGAATTTCCCCACATCGGCGTCACCGTCCATCGCATGTTGGCCAGCCATATCCAGGAAGAACTCGCACTCCGAACCTTTGAAATCGGAGTCATCAGCTTCCGCGCCGATCCCGTGCAGTTCCGCACTATCGCCGTCTACGGCGACAGCCTGGCCTTCATTGTCAGCCCCAATCACCCCTTGGCCGGGGCGAAACGAGTCTCGATCAACCAGCTCGGCCAGGAGAACTTCATCGCCCACAACGTGACTTCGCCTCTGCGCCGCAAGGTGATTGAGGCCTTTCAGCGTTACCGCACCCCGCTCAATATGGTGATCGAACTGCCCACCATTGAAGCCATCAAGCGCTTCGTAGCCATGGGCAACGGAGTCGCCCTGGTCCCAAACCTCACCGTGGCCCGGGAACTGGCTTCCGGCGATCTGGTCCGTGTTCCCGTCGACGAGTTGGAGATGAAGCGGGTCCTGCGCCTCGTCCATCGCCGCCAGGCTACGCTCTCCTATGCCGCCGAAGCCTTTCTGCGCACCGTCCGCACCCTCGCCAAAGAGCAGGGACCACCCTTCTACTACCAGGTCGAGCGCACCGAAGAAGCCCCTTGAATTCACGGTTTTTGCAGCCCTAAAACGCCCATTTGCCTCACCCGGCGTCTATAGACTCAGATCGTTCCGAGCTTACCGTTCTGCCAAACCCCGTCCGGCCAGTTACAATGCTGAGAGCGGGGCCCGGCTCGAACCGGAGCACCGGAATCGACAAGCTCGTTGCCAACCAGATGGTTGTGCAGTCGTGAGGTTCAGGACCGAATGAAGAAGATCGCCATCATTGCCTTTCTGTTGGCCGTAGGCGTGGCCGCAGGCCGCGCTCAAGAGAGCCGCCAGGACATTAGCATCAGCGGAACCGGGCTTATCGAGCCGTTCATCGCCTCACAAACCACCGTTCAGGTCCATTCCACCCCTGCTTACGGCGTTTTGGGCAGCTACCGCTTCATGCTCACCCCTTCCAGCGCCATCGAGGCCAACTACGGAATCACCTATCAGAACCAAATCACGTATCTGACCGGGCTCACCAACCACTACCCCATTCTGACCCGCACCCAGGAAATCTCCGGCGCTTACGTGCGCTCCTTCAATTTCCGCAAGTTCAATCCCTTCCTCGAAGCCGGGCCGGGAGCCTATATCTTCCTCCCCATCCGCAACTCCGGCACTGGAACCCTCGACGCCAAACAGCAGACCTCGGTCGGCGGCATCTATGGCGGCGGCGTCGCCTACGAGATCAGCCCCAGCTTCGACATCCGCGCCGAGTTTCGCGGCTTCGTCACCAAGGTGCCCACCTTCGGCATCTCCGCGTTAGCCACCAACAAGTACTACAACATCTACAACCCCACCATCGGCGTCGCCTACCACTTCTAAAGAGAGACTGGAAGCAACCAGGCAAACAGCCGGGCCGGGAGCCAATTCCCTGCCCGGTTCTGTTTTTCCTCCCCCCACCCGGAACATCGGCTCCCCCTTCTCTGGATCGAGATTCACCTGCTAAACTCACACGTTATGTTTCCTGCCGTTTTGCTCATCATTGTTACCGCTTATCTGCTTGGGTCGGTTCCCACGGGCTACCTGCTGGTGCGCTTCTTTCTGAAACGCGACATCCGTTCTTCGGGCAGTGGCAATATCGGCGCCACCAATGTGCTGCGTTCCGGCGGCAAACGCCTTGGCGCTCTGACCTTCCTTCTTGACGTGTTCAAAGGATGCTGCGCCGTCTGGTTGGGCGGATTCCTCGGTGCGATGTTGCTGCCCACCTGGCCCGTCCGGACCGCCCAGGCCATCGCTGTCGTGGCCGCCGTACTCGGAAACGTCTTTCCCATCTGGCTCAAGTTCAAAGGCGGCAAGGGTGTCTCCACCGGGTTTGGGGTCTTCCTGGTTGCGGCCCCCTGGGCTGCTCTCTGCGCCATCACGGTCTTCGCCTTCCTTCTGACTTTGAGCCGTTATGTCTCGCTCGCCTCCATCCTCGGCGCGGCCTGTTTCCCGGTGTTTGCATTCTTCCTTGTCCGCGGAGACAAGCCTCTCGCCTTCATCGCCGCGCAAGCCATCGTGTCCCTGATCATCATCCTCAAACACCACCAGAACATCCGCCGCCTCCTTTCGGGCACGGAATCCCGCTTTGGAGCAAAGAAGGCCCTATGAGTCGCATCGTTGTCCTTGGTTCCGGAGCCTGGGGAACCGCCATTGCCCTTTCGCTTCACCGCCGCGGCGAACACCAGGTCACCCTCTGGGCGCACAGCCCTGAAGCGGCGCAAGAGATCCTCGACGCGGGCGAGAATACCCTCTTCCTCCCCGGCTTCCCGCTGCCCAAAGAGATCGCCATCACCGGCGATGAGGCATCCGTCGCCGAGGCCGAGATCATCGTCTCCGTGGTTCCCTCGGAGTTCCTGCGCGCCACCTTCGGCCGTCTCCGCTCCAATTTGCATGCTGGTCAGATCATTGTCAGCGCCACCAAGGGTGTCGAAAACGGAACCTTCCTGCGCATGACCGAGGTGATCGCCTCCAGCCTGCTCGAAGCCGGACTCACCCTTCCCGTCGGCGCCTTCTCCGGCCCTAGTTTTGCCCTCGAAGTGGCCCAGGGACAGCCCACCGCTGTCACCATCGCCTTCGACGACGCGGAGATCGCCTCCCGCATCCAACGCGAGTTTTCCTCCGAGACTTTGCGCCTCTACTCGTCCACCGATGTCATCGGTGTCGAACTCGGCGGAGCACTCAAGAATGTGATCGCCATCGCTGCCGGAGTCGCCTCCGGTGTCGGACTCGGCTACAACTCCACCGCTGCCCTCATCACCCGCGGCATTGCCGAGATCACCCGTCTTGCCGTCGCCTGCGGAGGCCAGCGCACCACTCTTGCAGGGCTATCCGGTGTCGGCGATCTGGTGCTCACCTGCACCGGCTCTTTGAGCCGCAACCGCACCGTCGGTCAGGGCCTAGGCCAGGGTCGTAAACTCTCTGAAATCCTCGAAAGCCTCGGCGGCAAGGTGGCCGAAGGTGTCCTCACCACCCGCGCCGCATTGGGCCTCGCTCGCCAGCGCGGCATCGAAATGCCCATCACCGAGCAAATGGAACTGATCCTCGACGAGGGCAAGGACCCCCGCGAAGCCATCAAGTGCCTCATGCTGCGTCCCGGCAAAGATGAAGTCTAACCGACCTCACGGACAATGCAGCAGGAAGGCGCGAGTAATACCGCGCCTTTCTGCTTGAGGCATGTTGCGGATAAGTCAGGTACCAAAAAATTTATGCTATCCTATAGCCGCGTATGGAAACACCTTGACAGATCGGACTAACTCGATGAGCTAGCGAGTTACCCAAGAAGGAAACGTAGCACTCACCGTGCCACTCCGGGGGATAGATGGAGCCAACTGAGCCGCAGTTCGTCAATCGGTGGCAACCGGTGACAAGTGAATTCCAGAACGCTGCTATTCCGGCAGTGGAAGCACCTCAAGCCATGCTTCATGAATTGCCTTCGAGCAAGGCGGCGCCCACTGAATCCACTCGTCCGCTCCCTGTAACTTTGGTTGCGATCTATCAATTCCTTCGGTCCACGATTCTATTCGGGTCGGTAGCATTCTTCTATCAGGACATGAATTCGGATATGGATTCCCATCCAGCTCTCCGTATGCTTATTTATCTCGTAACACGGAAGAATATCGGCCAACACGGTGCTGAGGTCTCCACCGTCGTAAACCCTCTTCTCTTTCTTGCGTTATATTACGCAGCTGCAGGCGTGGGGCTCTTGTTGCTGATTAATTGGGCGCGGCGTGCAAGCATCGCCATGTGCGTGGCGGCATCTTTGCGCATGGTGTTTTTGATCGTGCTTTTGCGAGCCCACCAAACTGATATGCCTCTTTACATGCAAGCGCTTTTGGGTGCCTTGGTTCTTCTCGATGTCCTCGTGATTTCTTCTTTGATACATGAGGGCAAGCACTTCGGAGTGAGTGACTAATCCTACAGTTGCAGATAGTTGTTCCAGGCGGGTCAGGGGCCTTCACGCCCCTGACAAACGGCCAAAATGGGGTGTTCAGGCTCGGACCCAAGCAATCCCAAACAAATACGACTGGAGTACGAACGCATCAGCGCCTTGCTCGTCTTCCCCCGTGATAGGTGAGCCCGACGTTATAGGCCATCTCGTCAATCCCCGGATTGCTCGGCACCAGGAACGCATCCGAGAAGTGAAAATCGTCCAAGCCGGTGCGCAGTTCCCATCGCTCGTTCAATCGAAATTGAATCCCGATTGTCTGCTGCAGCGAGAAGTCCACGTACGAGGCATATTGCGACAGGGCTTTCTGGTTAAAGCCAATCATCCCGCCTTTAACCGTGTAGTACGGTTTCCACGCTTTGTCCTCTCTCCACAGCAGCCGCATGCCAACCGGAGAGATGCCCAGCCCATGAAGGGTCTCAAGCGTTGAGCTCTGACGATTTCCCCATACGTCGGTCTTGCTCGGCTGCTCCAGAACCACGACTGGAAGAACTTCGGCACAATAGTCCCGTCGAGCACCGAGAAACCTGCCCCACGAGTGCCGGTTATACTCGACCCCGGCAACGTGCAGATAGCTCCACCAGCTGTTCGCGAAAACATGATAGTGCCCGAATGAGTTGAGATCCTCGATAGCCGACTCCCATGCGACGGGTTCCTCTTCCCGGTCACTCGCCTTGGCTTCAACGGACGAGCTACGACCCGGCATCCACACCACCCCGGTTGAAAGACTGCCGAAGTTTTTCGGTAAGCCCGGTACGCGGTAAGGAAGCGTGTAGCTCGTGCTTTGAATCAGGGCGAGATTGCTATTCCGGTAATCTCCCTGAATGCGAAGAGCAAGGTGCTGGCTCAGCGGAGTATCGATCCCGCCACCCAACAGGGTCGTGAACGAGGCCGTCATCCCAGCCTGTCCATTCGGCCCCCAATAACGGTTCATCCCCACGTCGCCGAAGAGCGCTTCCGCAAACCAGCGCTCCCGGTGAAAGCTGCGCTCGTATTGTCCTCCACTCACGATGGAGAGCGCCTGTTGCTTCGCGCCAAGATTGGTCCCGCTGTAACGCGAAACATCGATCTTGACGCTCAGGCCGTGCCATGCAGGAAAAACCAAACCCGCATCCCAGCCATTCAGCGCCTTGCTCGACCCGGGCACTCCGTTGAAGGAGTTGGAGAGATAGCTGTACCCGCCGTAGAGCTGGTAACGACCAGCCTGATCCGATTGCGCGGACAACAGCAGGGGACAAAGAAATGCCGCAGTGAGAAGAAGGGGAAGTCGTCGCATTCAATCACCAGGTTGAGAAGGTTGGTCCCGACTTACCTGATACCAGTCTTGCCAGTCATCCGAATCACCGGCCAAGCATTGCGACGAATTTTACACCCGAAAGAAATCCACTCAAACAGGAAATGAAAGCAAATCAGTAAGACACCTTCCGCCCCAGGTGATACACGATCCCGACCTCCGCATTCATCACGTCCAGTGCCGGATTCGAGCGCACCACAAAGGCGTTGGAAAAGTGAAGATCGCTCAGCAATCCCAGGCGCAGATCGTAGCGCCCACCCAATTTGATCTTCACTCCCCCGGTACAGTGAAAGCTCCAGTTTTCATAGGTGGCATACGGCGACAGGGCCTTTTGTGTGAACCCGAGCACCGTTGCCTTGGTCAGGTAATAGGGCATTACCCGCCTTCCGTCTCGCCACAGCAGGCGAACGCCCAGCGGCGTCACGCCCATTCCCGGCACCAGCTTGCGATCCAGAGTCATGGGGTTGCCCCAAATATCCGTCTTCGAAGGCTGCGAAAGCATCACGAACGGAAGGAACTCGGTCACATAATCCACTCTTGCGCGAAAGACATTGGGCCATAGCTCTCGATCGTACTCGACGCCCGAAGTATAGAGCTTCGCGTTCTCCGCCGCACCGAAGACGCGGTAATTCCCATAGGAAACCATCCCTTCATAGGTGATCTCGCGCTGCGGAATATAAACAGGAATGCCACCTCTATTCAGCTCCACGGAAGGCACAGCAGGCGCCCCATTGGCACAGAGTGCGCCCGCCAGGATCGAAAGCATGGTCACAAGGGGAACGAACAGAAGGCGAGGTGTGCATCGAATCAAAAGGTTAGAGCGCATGTTCCTCCGAGAACGTCGGCATGGTCTAACCCTGGTTAAAAACGCCATCCACCCGCTACTCCGACTCTATCGGTATGCCGGTGAATAGAGCGTCCGCATCGAATGTCCTTTCCTCTCCACCCTCCTCTCGATTCCCGCTTTGAATCGATTCCCAAAGTACTGCTGCGGCAACCCTTTTGGATTCGCTTGCTGCAGGCCAAGTCTCCCGGCCTCTGTGCGTCGGTTGCCGCGCGTCGCAGGCGCAAAGTTGATTGGCCCCGGGCTGCAGGTGAGCAATCCGGGGCTTTCCGTTTAGTCCAAATTTGCCGGTATGGGCCGGGACTCAGATCGCTGTGATCGAGACACTTCCATCGCTGGTGTGAATGGCCAGCGGCACGCCGCCCCCATTGAGCCGCCCGCGCAAGTTATGACCCGAGTTGTGGGAAGAATCGAATCCTTCTGTCGTCACCGGCAGTTCGCACTTGATGCCTCCGTCACTGGTGTGCACATCGAGATCGACCTTGAGTGACCGGGCCAGATGAATCTTCACGCTTCCATCGGAGGCCTCAACCTTCGAGGCTGTCGTCAAGTTCGATCCATCCGCAACCGTCACATCGACGCTTCCATCGCCGGCATGGACCTGCAACCCCGTGAATCGCCCTTCGATTGCCACCGATCCGTCCGAAGAACGCGACTCCAGGGTTCCCGACAGATTGTGCATGTGGATCGCTCCATCGCTGGCAGTGAGCCGCACCGCTCCACTCACATCGTCCACACCGACCGAGCCGTCGCTGGTGTGCAACTCAACATTCCCCTGCACCCCGGCAACCTTGAGCGCGCCATCGGAGGTTCGCGCTTCCAGGTCGATTTGTGCCGGAACCTCCGCCACGACCTCTGGACCGCGATGATTCCATCCGCCAAGGTGAATCCCCAGATGCGCCTTTTCCTTGAGTTCAAAATTTACATGATTTCCACTCTGGAACTCCGTCAGAGTGAACTCGTCTGCTCTGCGATCACGCCAATCCACCCGAATCTGCACCTGGTTGCAGCCTCCGCAGGAGCGGACATCGAGAGACGCATCCCCGGTACTGACGGAAAGTGAAGCTTTGCCGGAGACCGGGTAGGACTTTTGCCATGGATTGGCCGAGCTTTGGGCTCCAGCTACGCAAGCGCACAAAGCCACGACAGGAAAGCACGCTAAAAAAACACGCCGACTTCGCATAAATATCCTCTCCAACGCCAAATACGGCATCGGAGCTGATTTTGTTCCGCTCCTTCAGCACACGAAATATCCTCCGGCAAATCCGAAGGCTTTATGAAAGTTGGCCCCTCAAAGGAGCTTGGTTAACCTTATTGAAATGGGCTTTGTTAACCAACTTGCCAAGGGAAGCGCGGGTGTCACCTCCAGCTTTGGCACCCGCGCCGTAGGCGCAGTGATTGCTAGCCCCGCGTTTCAACGCGGGGGGAGCGAAACCAACAATTTGTCCGGAGTCCTGTAGGGACGGCGCTCATGCTCCGCATCTCTTGAAGAATTCGGCGGTCAAACAATTCCGTTCTGTGCCACGCCGCGAGGTCCGCTAAACTTCAAGAAACATCCACCAAAACGTGAGGCCAATCACTTCCTGACAGATCAAGTACCTTAGTTTGCGACTTTTAAGCACAATCGCACGGAAATTCCCCGCGATTCAAATGCCCGTAACAATGGCCGTAGAGAATCACAGATGGCAGATTATCTGCAAGGGAGATTACCGTGAAAAAGATGTTGGTCTTGGCTGGAATGTTGTTCGTGGCTTTGAGCGCAGCTCACGCACAGAAATTGACCGCGGCGGGCGCGACATTCCCCTATCCGATCTATTCCAAGTGGTTTAGCGAATACAGCGCCGCCCATCCCGGCGTCGAGATCAACTACCAGTCCATCGGTTCCGGTGGCGGCATCCGTCAGGTCACGGCTGGCCTCGTTGACTTCGGTGCATCCGACGGCCCCATGACCGACGAGCAGCTCGCGTCTTCCAAGACCAAGCTGATCCACATCCCCACCGTGATGGGCGCCGTGGTTCCGGTCTTCAACGTACAGGGCATCAAGGACATCAAGTTCACAGGCGACATCATCGCCGACATCTTCCTGGGCAAGATCGTCTCCTGGAACGATGCGCGCATCGTCAAAGAGAACCCCGGTGTTAGCCTTCCCGATCAGCCGATCATCGTGGTCCATCGTTCCGACGGCAGCGGCACCAGCTACATCTTTACCGACTATCTGAGCAAGGTGAGCAAGGATTGGGCCAACGGCCCCGGCAAGGGCACTTCGCCGAGTTGGCCGAAAGGCGTCGGCGGCAAGGGCAATGAAGGCGTTGCCGGTCTCGTCCGTCAGTTGCCCGGTGCCTTCGGCTATGTGGAACTGATCTATGCCCTGCAAAACCACATCACCTACGGCGAAGTGAAGAACCCCGCCGGAAACTACGTCAAGGCCTCCATCGAAGGCGTCACCGAAGCCGCCGCCAATGTGAAGCAGATGCCTGCCGACTATCGCGTCTCCATCACCAACGCCCCCGGTGCGGAGTCCTATCCCATCGCGAGCTTCACCTGGCTGCTGGTTCCGGTCAAGTCGCCGGATGCCGCCAAGGGCAAGGTCATCAAGGACATGCTCAGCTGGATCATCCTCTCCGGCGAAAGCGAAGCATCGGCTCTCTCCTATGCTCCGCTTCCCAAGGAAGTAGCTGAGAAGGTCCTCAAGACCGTCTACTCTCTCCAGTAGATCCCTCCATAGACGCATTACAAATATAGAGATAGAAACGTCAGCGGGTCCGGCCATCAGGCCGGGCCCATTGACGTTTTGGCCGGCTGCTCACCGGCAGGGCAGTCACATGAACCTGGGTTAGTCTTTTCGAGGGAAGAAACCGCAAGCACGGAGGGAACTGGGGCCTTCAGGCCCCAGATTGTGGGTCCAGAATAAAACCGGCTTTAGCCGCGGCCCAGTTCACCGGGCCTCAAGACCCAAATCTTGCGTCCACGAGTTCGTGGGACTGAAGCCCCACGCTCCCTCCCTCCGTCATGCGGTTGCATTGGGCTCACAACCTCTTAACCTCCACTTCCCCGAACAACGGTTTAAAATCGAACCATGGCGGAGATTCAGCGTAGAAAAACCGGAACAGTCAAAATCGGGCAGGTTCGCGTCGGCTGGGAAGTTCCCGTCGTCGTGCAGTCGATGACCAACACCGACACCGCGGACATTCCCGGAACCATCGATCAGGTTGAAGCCCTGGCTCTGGCGGGCTCCGAGCTGGTCCGTGTCACAGTCAACAACGAGGCCGCCGCGGCTGCCATTCCGGCCATCGTTGAGGGCCTCGACAAGCGCGGCATCCACGTCCCCATCGTCGGCGACTTCCATTACAACGGTCACCTGCTCCTCAAGCAATTCCCCGATGCCGCAGCCGGTCTGGCCAAATATCGCATCAATCCAGGCAACGTCTCCATCGGCCGCAAAAACGATGACAACTTCCGCGACATGATCGAAGTCGCCATCGAGCACAAGAAGCCGGTGCGCATCGGCGTCAACTGGGGCTCGCTCGATCAGTCCCTCCTCACCAAAATGATGGATGAAAACAGCCGCCTGCCCCACCCCGTCCCTTCTCGCGACGTGATGATGGAAGCCATGGTGGTGAGCGCCCTCAATGCCGCCACCGCCGCCGAGCGCCACGGCCTGGGACACGACCAGATCATCCTCTCGGCCAAAGTGAGCGGCGTGCGCGACCTCATCGACGTCTACACCAACCTCGCGGCCCGTTGCGATTACCCCCTCCATCTCGGCCTCACCGAAGCCGGAATGGGCGTCAAGGGACTCATCGCTTCCGCCGTCGGCCTCGCCCCGCTTCTGCTGGCGGGCATCGGCGATACCATCCGTGTCAGCCTCACTCCCAAGCCCGGTGGCGACCGCACAGAAGAGGTGCAAGCTGCTCAGCAGGTGCTGCAGTCCCTCTCCATTCGCAGTTTCATGCCCCAGGTCACCAGTTGCCCCGGATGCGGACGCACCACCAGCACCTACTTCCAGGAGCTGGCCGAACAGATCCAGACCTACCTCCGCACCTCCATGCCCGAATGGCGCAAGAAGTACCCCGGCGTCGAGGAGCTGAAGCTGGCCGTCATGGGCTGCATCGTGAATGGCCCCGGCGAGTCCAAGCACGCCAACCTGGGCATCAGCCTACCCGGAACATTCGAGGAACCCAAAGCCCCCGTCTACGTGGACGGCAAACTCTACACCACCTTGAAAGGCGACACCATCGTGGCCGAGTTCAAGCAGATTCTCGACAACTATGTGGTCAGCCATTACTCCGGCGTTGGTGTCGCCTGAACCGGAAAGCACCCCCCGCAGCGCGCACGGCAATTTTGAGATTCTTCAAAAGGAAAAGCCGGGCATGATGCGTTTTAGAAAGTGTGGTCTATATTGAACACTTAAATACATTGCCCGCCGCAACAAAGACAGCACTCGCGATGCGCGCTTGGTTCAGCCTCGAGATCAAGTGCGCAGACCGCGAGCCCATAGCACTTTTCCCTTTGCCATAAACTTCCGTACCCCGTCTTTTCCGCGGAAAGGGTGGAAGGCCAATGAGATTCCAGTCGACACCATTTCCATAAGTCCTCTGGAAAACCCAAGGAGATTCCTGAGAAAGTCCCCACGACCTCGTGATAAACCAAAGACACTTTAGTAACTCTATTGGCTTTTCCTTTCCAAAAGGCTCGATTCCACCGCCTCATGTAACCTTTCTCTCAGAAAGGAGCCCCGCGATTGGCAACCGGAACGCTCTAAATTGGGAAACCAATACGGGACCTTCGTTACAAAGAATATCTTCTTCCAGGCTCAATCCAACCATGAATTCAAGTTCAATGAATCAAGCAATGTTCTCTTCCGATGGGTGTTTCCGGAAAGCACTAAATGCCGTCGTTCCGGGGGATACCGTGAGCAAGAAAAAACGCCGCGCTTTGACAGACAAAGAACTGGAGTTCTGTGTCCTTAAATTCTGTCCGTCGCAACCTGGCCCCGAGTCGACGGATCCGTCCGTGGTCCTGCTTGCCATCAGGGACGCCAAGGCCCTCGATATCTACGTTCATCGAGCCTTTGAAGACAAGGCAAGCGGAGACGATCGCAGTTATGTCCAGGAGCTTCTCCCCGATCTTGTCCAACGCTCCAAATGCTCTCCGGGTGCGGCCTTTCGCCAATTGGCCAGCCTCTCCGTCGGCCCTCTCATCACCGAGAAAGTGGGGCTGCTGAACTTCTCCCGCCATCCCGTCGAGTCTCTTTACCCCGACCTGGTTCGACTCAAAAGAAAATCCTTTTCGGCGCATACGAATGCACCCGAGGAGTAAATATCCTCCGGCAAGGCTGGAGGCTTTACGAAGGTTGGCCCCTCAAAGGGGCCAACCTTCTTGCCAAGGGAAGCTCATTGTCAGCGCCAGCTTCGCCACCCGCGCCGTAGGCGCAGTGTTTGCTAGCCCCGCGTTTCAACGCGGGGTGAGCGAAACCAACGATTTGTCCGGAGTCCCGTAAGGGACGGTGCCCGTGCTCCGCGTCTCTCGAAGAATTCTGCGAGAAGAAGGTAGAAACTCAAACCGGGAACGACTTCGGTAAACGTCAAACTTCTACTGCCACCCTGGCAAATCCGGGGGTTCTCCCTTTGGTAATAGAGTGAGAATCGCATACTCAATCCCCTGAACGTCACCGCCGGGACTACAGAAATGCAAGGAACGATGATCAATCAAAAGAGCCTACAGCATGTAGGAATACCCATCGAATAAAGTCGCCGTTGGGTGCCCCATGTCTCGCTTCTGAGACATGGGATTCCGCGGACGTTTGACCGGGCAGGAATCGAGCATTCAGACCTTCCATGTCTCAGAAGCGAGACCTGGGGCACCCGCCTTCTATGACGGATTGAGATATGGGCCACCCGCCAAGATTGAAAACCAATCCAGAGATTGGAACGTCCTCCGGTCTATGAGCTAAGCATCGGGTGCTATAGTGCAAGCAGAATTGAACAAATGTGTATTGGTTTGTACGGATCGATTCCGAAAGGTGGAATTGTGCTTCGACTTCGGAGGATTATCGTTCGGTTGTTCTGGGTCGTTCCGATCATCTATAGCATTCCCGCAGTTTCCGTCCCTCCATTTATCTTCCGTTTGATTCAAGGCACATCGGGCTATGCGTACCGCGCCAGTGCGTTGGGACCTCGATGGGTCGCATTGTTATGGATTGCTCGGCTGTTATTGGCAATCATTGCGATTTCGCCTGGAGCGATCTGTATCAGCAGCGCAATTGCTGTCGTGCAGTTCTTGCGTGAAAAGCAGAGCGCCAGAACTTGGGCGATTGCATGTGGCGTCGGCCTTCTCGTTTGTTTCATCCCACTTCTTGCCACATCTGTGATTTTTGTGCTCATGGCTCGCCATACCGGAGGCCATTCTGCCGGATTGCTTGGAGTGCCCTTTCTCGGCCTTATTCAAATGGCAGCAGGAATCCTTATTCTGGCCGCTTTCCTCCCTCGCGACTCCGTCAATTCGACCATCTATAAGAACACGCGCCCCGCCCGAGTCAAAGGTGACGGGACCGCTTCGCTCTCGCTCTATGTTGCTTTCGCTGTCATGGTCGGCGGATTGTCCCTCGGCAACTCCCTTTGCGAGCGCTGGTCTCTCCAAGCACACCTACCGCCGAGCCCGAGCTTTCTTCACCTGAATCTGATCTGGTTAGGCGCGTTCATTCTCGCGCTCGCTTCCCACGAGTTTGGACACATTCTCGCCGGACAAATGGTTGGAATGACGCTTCTTTCTTTGCGCATCGGACCTTTTCACGTCGCTTTGGAAGAAGGTAGATGGCGCGTCGTCCTGCCGCGCTCGTGGAAATGTGTGTTTTCCGGTGGCGTGAGCATGATTTCCAAACGCCCGCTTTGTTATAGCCGTTGGCAAGCAATCAGCAGCACGGCCGGAGGCGTACTCGCCAATCTCTTCATAGGGGGTCTCGCGCTTCTTGGCCTTTTAACAGCCAAGGGGGCCGCTTATGAGCAATCTTGGGAGTTTCTCGGTCAAGCTGCAACCATCAATCTCGCCCTCTTTCTGGCCAATCTCATTCCGGCGCGGGAAGCACAGACCTATTCGGATGGAGCCAGAATCTACCAGATTCTTACCGGCAGCGTGCTTGAAGAATACCGGCACATCCTGGCAATGGCGCAAGCAACCACCGTCAGTTCCCTTCGCCCAAAGGACTTCGATATTGAACTCATTGATAGGATCACGGCACGGAATACGCCGGGGCTCGATCACTCCTTCTTGCTCCTTGTAGCCTGCGATTACTACTTCGACAGAGGGCAAATTGAAAGCGCCGGCGGCAAACTTCGCGAAGCCGAAGCCCTCAGCGATCAGGAGACAACTTACTGGACAGAACGCTGTGGGGCTATTGTGCTACGCGCAGCATGTCTCCTCACCGACCTCGCTATGGCAGAGAAGTGGTGGCAGCGCAGCCAATCCGCAAAGAGTCGGAATCCCAGGAAAAAGAACCGCTTCCCTGCCTGCGCCTACTTCACGGTCACCTGCCGCTTGTCCGAAGCCGAGGATGCCTGGCGAGCGGAATTCGAGCGCGCCAACCGCCAACCCGAATCCGGGGGGCGCGCCTTTGACTTCCACTATCTCGGACACTTACGCGAAATGCTGGATGAGGCAACCAGGTCTCTGACCGCTTGAAGTTATACCAACGATGGGTGCCCCAGGTCTCGATTTTGAGACCTGGGAAGGCACGAGCCAATGGAACGGAATTATGCGGTCAGAGACCTGTGAAAAAAGCGAATTCACTTTCCGTAACTCGTCATGATCAACTCGATCCGGCGTCGGTGTTCGTCCCCGTCGTTTCATCTGCGCACCCCGCATAAAGTCATAGTGGTACATTTCCCCAAAAACGCGGAAATTATAGCGAGACCAGAGTTGCTGTATCTCGAAGGCACTGACCGAAAGTCGACGCGACCATCAGGGAGCGGCGTCCTCGCGCGAAACCCACCGGGCCACAGGAACTCTGGTTTCGCTCGAATCGTCTCGGCCATGGAAACCTCGCGAATGGGATTCGAGCCCAATAGAAAGACGTCACCGCACGAGAGCATCGCTCTCGTCTTAGGTGTTAGAATCAGCGGGTTTGAAGAACCTTATCAAGAAGGTCACCCATGCTGAAAGCCTTTACACTCACCCTTGCCTTGGCCACTTCCCTGCTCGCCTCTGCCCAATCCGCTGCCGTCCACTATGACAGCGCCACCAAGGTCTTTCGCATCGACGGCGGCAATGTCTCCTACGTCTTCGGCGTCAATCCGCGCGGCGAATTGCAGCAGCTCTACTGGGGAGGACGCCTCGGCGCTTCCGACAGCCTGCCGGCCGCAAAGCCCATGCCCGAGTGGGCCTCCTTCGATTCCTCCAACACCACCACCCCGCAGGAATACCAGGGATGGGGCGCTGGACTCTTCGTGGAACCCGCGCTCAAGGTCAGCTTCTCCGATGGCAATCGCGACCTGGTGCTCCATTACGAAAGCCATACCCTTCTGGAAAACGGCATCGACGTGGTGCTTAAGGATATCGGCCGCCCCATCTTCGTCACCTTGCACTATTCCATCGACCCTGCCAGCGGCATTCTGGCGCGGTCGGCAAAGATTGAGAACCGTGGGACCCTGCCGGTCATGATCGAACAGGCCGCCGCAGCAGCCTGGACCTTGCCCCCTGCCGCTTACACCTTGAACTATCTGACCGGCCGCTGGGCCGGGGAATGGAATCTGACCCAGGAGGCCATTCATCCCGGCGAACGCGTCCTCGAAAGCCGCCGCGGTTCTACCGGACATCAAGCCAATCCATGGTTTGCCATTCAAGCCGGAGAGTCCAGCGAAGATCACGGCGAAGTCTGGTTCGGCGCTCTTGCCTGGAGCGGCTCCTGGCGCATCACCATCGAGCAGGACCAGCTCGAAGAAGTGCGCGTGACCGGCGGCTTCAATCCCTTCGACTTAGGATATCTCCTACACGCCGCCGAGAGTCTGGAAACGCCCATCTTCTACGCCGGTTATTCCGCACACGGTCTGGGCGGAGCCTCCCGCCTGCTGCATCACTTTGAGCTGGAACATATCCTGCCCCGCACCGCCGCAACCGCCAAGCAGCCTCTCCCCAAGCCTCGTCCGGTGATCTACAACTCCTGGGAAGCCACGGAATTCCACGTCGATGAAGCAGGCCAGATGGCCCTCGCCGAAAAGGCCGCGGCCCTGGGTATCGACCGCTTCGTGATGGACGATGGCTGGTTCGGCCAGCGCAAAGACGATCATGCCGGGCTCGGCGATTGGTATGTGAACAAGGAAAAATTCCCCAGCGGCCTCAAGCCCCTCATCGACAAAGTGCACTCTCTGGGCATGGATTTCGGCCTCTGGGTCGAGCCCGAGATGGTCAACCCCGACTCCGATCTCTATCGCAAGCATCCCGATTGGGCTCTCAACTTCCCCGGCCGTCCCCGCTCGGAACAGCGGAATCAGTTGGTTCTGAATCTGGCCCGGCCCGATGTTCGCGCCTACCTGCTCGGCTTCCTCGACAAGATCCTCAAGGACAACGAGATCAACTTCCTCAAGTGGGACTACAACCGCAACTGGAGTGAGCCCGGTTGGGACCAAGTGCTGCCCAACGAGCAGAAGCGGGTCTATGTCGAGTACACCCGCAACCTCTATGCGATTCTGGCCGAGCTGCGTCACCGCCATCCCAACGTGGAGATCGAGTCCTGTTCCGGTGGCGGAGGCCGCGTCGACCTCGGCATTCTCCGCTACACCGACGAGGTCTGGCCCTCCGACAACACCGACCCCTTCGACCGCCTGACCCAACAGGACGGCTTCACCTACGCCTACACCCCGCAGATCATGATGGCCTGGGTCACCGATTCGCCCCACTGGCTCAATCGCCGGACAACATCGCTCGCCTATCGCATGTTGAGTTCCATGCAGGGGTCGCTCGGAATCGGCGCCAATATCGCGAAATGGACGCCGGAAGAGTCGGATCTGGCCAAGCGTTTGATCGCCGCCTACCACCAGGTTCAGCCGACCATCGTGCAGGGCGATCTCTACCGGCTCATCTCACCCCGCGACGGCAGCGAGTTCTCGGCTACGCAATCCGTCAGAGCCGATAAGTCCCAATCGGTAGTCTTCGCCTTCATCCACTCCACGCAGAAAGGCCACATCTTCCCGCGCCTCAAACTGCAGGGTCTGGACCCGGCGGCAGAGTACTCTCTGGCTTCGATCGAGGGCAAAGCGCGCGAGGGAACGCCGGAGACCGCCAGCGGCGCTTTTTGGATGAACCACGGCCTCGACTTCGCTGACGGGTTCCGCGGAGACTTCCAGGCCGTCGCCTTCCGTCTCGACAAAAAGTAGAAGCGCACTTAACCCAATGCCCAATGCCGGGTGCCCCATCCTTGCATCGTTTTTTGATGCAAGGGTGGGAAGCCCAAAATCTCAATCACGGCTGTATACAATCCCGTCGAAAACGCAAGGGGACGAACCCCGCGTCACAGGGCAATCGCACTTGAATCGTTGAAGGGTACGGGCTTCAGCCCGTACTTGAATGCGACGTGAAGCAAAGGGCTTTAGCCCCCGAGGGCAGAGGATACTGGACCCAAGATGACCTTTTTGATGGGAATCTTCCATCAATCCTGTCGAAACTACCCAGGAAAACAATCCTTCGGGGGCTGAAGCCCAACCAATGTTTGGGCTGATTTGTACGGGCTGAAGCCCGTACCCTTCAGTTCGCGCTCAGATTCTTCAAATGCGATTGCCCTGCCCCGCGTCACAGTTAAAGGCACTCGTCGATCAACCGATCCAGCAGCGGGATCAACTGTTCCCCCGTCCGCGGTAAAACAAAGGCCTTGCTGATCGGCTCCCAATCCAGCTTGAAGCTGGTCGATTGCGCAGAGATCCAGATCTGGCACACCGCGGCATTGGGGGTCACCACGAATTTGCCCGCTGGCTCGTCGAAAACTACATTCAATACGCCGCCTTGCTCCTCAACCTCGAAACCCGCCTCAGAAGCCTCTTCACGCGCATATAAATGCTTTTTCAGACCGTTCAGTGCAATCTCGTACAGACTTCGGAATTCCGTTTCATCCAACATGGCCTCAGTGTAGCAAGTCCGGCCGAAAAGCTGGCGCTCTGGCCAGCTTTTCTGTTCTTTCGATTTGCACGGGAGCACACACGATATTTCCCGGCTTTTCACAGGAAACTACCCGGTTTTTCTTGGACTCCTCGCTATACTCCTGTTGGGCTCGATCGTATTCCCGGGAGGATTCACGATGCGTTCATGGCTGGCAATTTCAGTGGTTCTCGCTTCAATCCATCCCCACCTCGCTGCGCAGCAATTGACCCCGGCGGAAGCCTCCTATCTGGTCCGCGAGGTCGTCTACAACGAGCTCCACGATCACCAACAGCACGGCTACTGGCGTTATTGGATCCAACAGCGCGCGCAAAACAAAACGCTCTTGCAGGAACAGATCGAAACCGCCGACGGCCCCCTCAAGATCCTCGTGCGTAGCGACGGCCAGCCCCTCCCGCCGGAAAGCAGCCATGACGAGCAGACTCGGCTGGCTAGTCTCCTAAGCTCCCCAACCGAGCAGGCCCGCCATCGCAAAGAGTACCTCGACGACGAAAAGAGAATCGGCCGCATCCTGGACCTGCTGCCGAATGCCTTTCTCTATTCCGACGCCGGCGAAGAAAACGGCCGTCGCCACCTCCGCTTCCGCCCCAATCCCGACTATCCCGCGCACTCCGTCGAAGCCCGCGTCTTTCACGCCATGAGCGGCGATCTGTGGCTTGATGCCCGGCTCAAGCACCTGGCTCGCCTCGACGGTCATCTCGAAGAAAACCTCGACTTCGGCTACGGAATTCTGGGACGCATCTATAAAGGGGGCTGGTTTCGGCTCGAAAGGACTCTCGCCGGTTCCTCCGACTGGAAAACCACTCGCCTGGAAGTGCACATGACCGGTAGAGCCATCCTCTTCAAGACCATTGCCCGCGAAACAAGCGAGACCCGTGGCGGATTCGTCCCGGTCCCCCCAAACCTGAGCCTCCAGCAGGGACTGGAGCTCCTGCAGAAACCCAACCCCATCTTGTCCTCTGCAAACAGGCCTACCCTCGCCGCAAATCATTGATCCGCGCATCGCCCGAATTTGAGACAAATTTCGCCGCAGCTCCATGGGTGCCTCAAAATGAGACAGGTTATTTCTAATTATTAGTTAAAGTTAATCTTGTTCGAGACGATAAGAGGCTTAAGGAAATACTTCGAGGAGGAAGCGTATGAGCATGCAAATCGGCCCAGTGACCAGCATCAGCGACTCGCTGACTCCGACCTCAAGGGCAGCGGACCTTGCTAAATCAGCAGTCACCGCGCCGGAAACAGCGGTTGGAGTTCCTTATTCAACCCGAGTCGGAAGCACCACCTACTCGGGAGATGTGCAGCATTTCAACAATGAATATCAAGGGACTGTCTCCAACCTTCTGGGAGTCTCTGCAACTGGGTCATCGGTGCAAAAAGTCGAAGAACATCTTGGGAATCTGATCAGCTTCTTCGCCTAAGACGTGCCTCCTCCAGACCGCCTCCATCCTTCGCGGCCGATCAGGCACGTGTGCGTCCCGCATCTCCCGCGCGTCGACGGCGATACGCGTCCTCGGTCCTTTCGGAATCCCGGACCTCAGCCTTGCGCCTTCGTTCTCGACTTGCTCCGCCAGTCTTGGCGGCCCTCGGCGCGGGCCTTCTGCCTGCCACATTCCGGAATATTGTCGCCTCCTCGATATTTCTGCGCACCCCGCCCGGAATAATTTCATCCAATCACTAAAGTTTGGTTTCCTGCAGTCGATCTTTTGCGGCAAGGGCTCCTGTTCGGCATCTTATTGAGTGGGGAGGCGTTATGGAAATCGGCCCAATTCCAGGAGTACGCTTCGTTGCCCTGAACAAGGCGGCTCCAGCCGTCCTCGGACCGCAGCCCGTCTTCGACATGGAGAATTACGCCCACATCTCCGACGAATCCTATACCCCCAGCGACGAAGCCACCGAGAGTGAAATGGAAGATGATTCCTACGACTCCAGCGAGCCGGCGGAAGAGCCGCAAACACCCCCCGAGTTCCGTGCAGCCGAGGACATCGAGGACCATCATCTCAACGTGATCGCCTAAGCCTGCGCTCCGCCGCTCCCTCCGAAAGTGCCCGACACCGGGTCCGCGAACACGACTCCTGGATCGGCATCGTGAATGTGCTGACGCAGAAACGCGAAGGTTTCCCCCCGCCAGTCGGCACGCATCATGATCTTCTCAACGCTCCGACCGCATATTTTTGTACCGCCCTGGGTGCCCCACATCTCGATTTTGAGATGTGGGAGAGCGCACACAACAGAGACTTGTTCATCCGGCCAGTGACCTAGGGCAGCTCGGCAACCACTCGCTCCAAACCACCCATGAAATTCTTCCAGCCATACTGGGCGCCTTTATACGCCGCCTCTTGGTCGGGCTTGAAACCAGCCTGCTCCACACGAACGTGGGTGCCTTCTTCGGTTGGCGTCAATTGGAACGTCACCACACTCTCGTGCCCCATCGTGCTCCACGTATAGGACAGGCTCCTGCCCTGCTCCATCGAAATCACTTGGCATTCAATCACGCCGTTCCAGTTCTGCACCGGAGCCATGCGCAAACTGAACGCATGCCCCACCGCAGGTTGAAAGTCGTTTTTCATCAGCCACTGCTCTATCAAGGCGCTCTCAGTGAGTGCCCGCCACACTTTCTCCGGCGAGTGAGGGAACACCTTCTCCACAACAACAGAACGCGTCGAAACATCCGTCGTAGTCATTGATCCATCCTCTCTAGAATCTCTCCAAGTTGATCCAGGCGGCTCCGCCAAAACGCGCCATAGTCCCTCATCCAGTCCACAAGCGGCGCGAGCGCCTCTTGTCGGGCTTGATAATGTGTCTCTCGACCCGTGCGCCGATGCGAAACCAACTTGGCCCGTTTCAAGGCAGACAAATGCTTCGAAACCATCGGCTGAGACACGCCCGCGGATTCCGTCAAAGCATGAACGGTCTGGGCTCCCTCGCGGGTCAGCCGTTCAAAGAGCGCCCGACGAGTCGGATCGGCCAGAGCTTTGAAGATCGTATTGGCAGAGCGTTGCACACCCAAACCATAACCAAACGGTTATGGTTTGTCAATGCAAAATTTGCGCTTTTTCCTAGGCTCTCCACCGACTCCCCAATCACCAAAAGTCAGAAGAATTCGCACATCCATGATGAAAGTGCCTTGCAATCTCAACGCGATTGATTTAACTTACTAACCAGTTAGTTAAAAACAGAGGCCAACCATTCCCACACCCCGCACCCAGGCCGAGCGCGCCGATCAGACCCGCTCCCGCATCCTCGAAGCTGCCGTCCGCCAGTTCAGCGACAACGGCCTCGCCGGAGCCCGCACCGAGCAGATCGCCGAAGAGGCCGGCGTCAATAAGGCTCTTCTTTACTATTACTTCAAGAGCAAGGATGCGCTTTATGACGCGGCTCTCGAACTGGTGGCAGAGGGAGTGCGCAAGTCATCCCTTGCTGTCCTGGAGGGCCCTACCTCCGAAGGCGAGCGCTATCTGCATTCGGTACTCAACCATTTCGACCGCATCCACACCAACAGGCCGTTCCAGAGAATGATGCAACAGGAAATGATGCGGCTGCAAAGCGGCGAGAGAAACGCCCTTGTCCCCATGAACAACCTTAGTCCCTTAGTGGAAATGGTCTTCCGTCCGATTATGGAGCGGACTTTGCAGGTTCTTAACGAGGGCATCGCTTCGGGAGAACTGATCCCCACCGACCCGGCGCAGATTCAATACGCGGCCACGGGCGCAAATGTCTTTTATTTCGTCTCTGCTCCGTTCATGAAGATCATTCAGGGCAGCGACCCGATGGAGCGTTCGGCTTTGGAATTCCGTCGCAACGCAGCGATCGAATATCTCGGTCAAGCGCTCTTTGTCGACCGCAGGCACGGCGCCGAAGTTGCCGCACGAGTGCTCGCCGAGTCTCCCATGCCCGCCGACGGGGGATCTGCACAGCGCGCAACTTCGCACCTTGAAACCCGGTGGAAGGCCATCTCGAAGCTCAACAAGCGCTGACAATTTTTAACCCCCTGAAACGCCTAAGAGACTGAACCAAACTGAAGAAGTGAGGCATACGTGAACGCACGCAATCGTGTTTTTCTAATCCTGGGCCTGCTGACCATCGGATCGCTGATCTGGTATTTCGTCACCGTCCGTCCCACCACCGATCTGCAACTGATCGGCACTGTCGATGCCAACGAAGTGCAGGTGAGTAGCAAGATCCAGGGCCGCATCCAGACTCTGACCGTCGACGAGGGCTCCGAAGTGAAGGCCGGGCAATTGATCGCCATCATTGAAAGCGACGACCTGAATGCCGCCCGCCGCGCCGCCGAGGCGATGGCCGACAGCCAGAGCGGTCATCTTGGTGAGACGGTAGAGACAGAGCGCCAGACCCGCGGAGAGACCTCCACCGCGACCGTCACCTCCGAAGCGCAGGTGAGTGCCGCGAAGGCCTCGCTGGCCCAGGCTCAGGCCAACTACGAGCACCAGAAAGCCGATACCAGCCGCATCGTGGCTTTGGCACAGCAAGGCATCATGAGCGCGCAGTCCAAAGACGACGCCGTCACCAGCCTGCAGGCCGCCCAAGCCGCCGTCGACGCAGCCACGCAGAATGTCGTCGCCGGTGAAGCGGCCGTGCGCCAGGCCCGCGCCCATGAAATGCTGGCCGTTGTGGCAGCACGCACCGTGGTCACCACCCGCAACACCGTCGAGAATGCCCGCGCCCTGGCCGAACAGGCCAAGGTTCAAAGCGGCTACGCGCAGATCTACGCCCCGGTCAGCGGAAGAGTCAATGTCCGCGTCGCTCGCCAGGGCGAGGTCGTAGCGGCGGGAGCCACCATCGTCACCATCATGGATCTCACCCAAACCTGGGTCTATGCTCCCTTGCCGGAGACTCAAGCCGAGGCCGTGCAGTTGGGCGACAGCCTCCGCATCCGCATGCCCAGCGGCGTCACAATCCAGGGCAAGGTCATCAACAAGGCCGCCGAGGCCGACTTCGCTACGCAGCGCGATGTGAGCGCGCGCAAAAGAGATATCAAAACCATCCAGATCAAGATGGTCATCGACAATCCCGGCGAGCGCTTTGTGCCCGGCATGACAGCGGAAATCTATATTCCGCAGAGCAAGCTGGTGAAGCAGTGAGCGCCAACGACACGCAACAGATCCTTGACTCGAACGGCAAGCCGCCTGCCATTCAGGTGCAGGACATTGTCAAACGCTATGGCGACTTCGAAGCCGTCAAAGGTGTCAGCTTCTCCGTCGCCGATGGCGAAATCTTCGGCCTGCTCGGCCCCAATGGTGCAGGCAAAAGCACGCTGATCCGCATGATGACCACGCTGATTCCACTCACCAGCGGCAAGGCAATGGTGGCTGGACACAACGTGGTGGAAGATGCCGATGCCGTGCGTCGCTTGATCGGCGTCATTCCGCAGGCGCTCACCAGCGATCCCGATCTCACCGTGGGAGAGAACCTGAGCATCTATGCCAAGCTCTACAGCGTTCCCAAAGTGCAGCGCGAAAAAAACATTCAGGAAGTTTTGGAAGCCGTAGATCTCGTCAAGTGGCGCGACGCGCAAACCAAGACACTCTCCGGCGGCATGAGGCGGCGTTTGGAGATCGCCCGCGGCCTGGTCCACAATCCGCAGATCTTCTTCCTCGACGAACCCACCACCGGGCTCGATCCCGTCTCGCGCATTGCCGTCTGGGAGATGCTCAACAACCTGCGCGTCACGCGCGGACTCACCATGTTGATCACCACCCACTACATGGAAGAGGCAGACAAGCTCTGCGACCGCATCGCGATTGTCGATCACGGCACTTTGGTGGCCTTGGGAACTCCGCTTGAGTTGAAACACAACGTCCCCGGAGCCAATGTGGTCGAAGTGCATTTCGATCGCGAAACACCGGAATGGAAGGAGCGCCTGGAGGCCATGGAAGGCGTCACCAGCGTGCAGGCGCAAAGCGCGGGCTTCTATCGCGTGCTCACTTCTTCCGGTTCGCGCACAACCATGCAGTTGGTGGAGTTGGCCGCGTCCCTGGGCGAAACCCTCACCTCGCTGAGCGTGCAGAACACCACCCTCGACGACGTCTTCGTCCACTACACAGGCCGTCAGTTGCGCGATGAACAGGTCAAACCCGCGGCCTTCAGCTTGCCGCCCCGCCCGGGAGACCGACAATGAACAGAATGTTCGCAATTATCGAGCGCGAGATGCGCAAGTTCTTCCGCTCACCCATGTTGATGATCATGTCGTTGATGATGCCCATCCTGCAACTGCTCATCATGGGCAATGCCTTCGGCGGCAAGATCGTCGGCGCACACGTGGCCATTGTCGATTACGATCACGGACCGATGGCCGTCCGAATCCGCGAAGGATTCGACGCCGTCGCCGTCAACATCAAGACCTTCACTAGCGTGGAATATCAGGACGAAATGAAGGCCCGCGAAGATGTGCGCACCGGCCGCATCGATGCGGCCGTTGTTATTCCCGCGCAGTTTTCGCGCCGCGCCTACAGCCACGATGCTCCGCGTGTTGGGTTGGTAGTGGATAACTCCGACCTGTTTACCTCAAGCTCCGTCGAATCCGAGATGCAACTGCTCGTCAACGCACTCAGTACTCCCGCAGTGCAGCCGCGCCTTGCGAACGACATCGCATTGAGAATCGTCGAGCTCTATCCCTACGTGAACTACATGAAGTTTCTGCTGCCTGCGTGCATTGCACTCGCCATGTATATCTCGGTCATGATCGGCGGCGGCATGTTGTACATCGACGACAAGGCGCGCGGCGTGCACGAAGGCTATCTTGTTACCCCCATCACCAAGCTCGAACTCGTGATGGGCTTGAACTCCGCTGCCGCGATCAAGGCCACGCTCTCGGGAATCTGCCTCACCATCATCGGCTCGCTGATGGCTGGCCTCGGAGTCATCTTCCATCCCATGGTGGACCTGCAACTGTTGCTTCTCATCCTGGCCACCTCCATCGCCTTTAACGGCATGATGTTTCTCCTCATGGTGCGTGTCGAAGATCCGCTTACCCCGCGCGCCATGTTCGGCGTGCTCAACCTGCTGCTCTTTTATCCCTCGGGCGCGATGTATCCGGTCGCCGCCTTTCCGCCGTGGCTGCGCGCCCTCTCGATCATCGATCCCTTCACCTATTGCGTACACGGCTTCAAGGCGATCCTCTTGAAGGACGGCGGATTCGTTGCCATCCAATACGATTTGCTCTTCCTCTTCGTCTTCGGCTTCGGCACGTTGCTCATCGCCACTCCGCTGTTCAAGAGGACCGTGTAAGCGACACTAAAAAGTTTTGATTCGTCAGAAGAAATCGTGGGTAAGTGAAGGCTCAGGCAGTTTTGCAAGTGAGTGATATAAAGCGAGTTCGAGGACAGGGTAGGTTCTGAAGCCGTAGGATTTTCTCATGGTGACTTTTGC
>Ga0302320_10003888_pt1 | contig 34262 bp, 34 predicted proteins | sample Bog_T0_3_FD_202130 | JGI IMG/M metagenome (GOLD analysis project Ga0302320, IMG submission 202130) | Peat permafrost microbial communities from Stordalen Mire near Abisko, Sweden - Bog_T0_3 | ecosystem: Environmental > Terrestrial > Soil > Wetlands > Peat | place: Sweden: Abisko, Stordalen Mire...
CTTGTTTTTCTTTATAAAATCATTATTTTCTTAGTGGGAAAAACTTGAAAACCAGCGGAAAGAGTTATTTCAGATGGAGAAATTGAAGAAAATCGAGAATTTATCTCGAAAGTTTCAAAAAAGCTAATAATGTTCTTAAATCTCTTATCTAATTAATCCTCCATAATAAATATAAACAAAACTTCTTTATTTCCTCAGCAAATCACGCACCGAAATGCCTTCCCGGCCTAAATTCTTCTCTCTAACGATAATTGGCTGGTTAATTATCACATTTCCCTTGTTTTCTTTGGGTTCTGTTGGCTTGTGAGCCAGGGTTTCGGCTGGGAAATAATCCTTATTATCCACATTATCAAGGAATTCCTGGATTCTGTCAAATTGGATCGCATTTAAATCAAGAAGGATTAGTGAATGACTCGCATAAAGATCCTTCTTATATTGATAATATAGCAATAAACATATTAGAAAAAACAGGAGAGAAAGGATGAAAATGGGGGTGTAGATGTAATAATTGCAGGAGGAAAGCGAACATATGTCAGAAAAGTCATAAAAAGCTAAGGATTGAGTATTATTATTATTCATTCTTTCTTTGTTAAGACATTATTAGAGTTTATGATTCTCTTCGTCATTTAATTTTTTTTTTATGAAGGATTTTTAAATAAAAATTGCTTTAAACATTGGAAAAATTAAAGGATTATGGTTTTTTAGAGGTTTCCTTTAAGTTTCTATATTATTTATATGGAATTTACTTTCATTCATCATCTTCGAGGTTTATTTTGGGCATATCAATGATATCTGGGAATACATATGTTTTTTCAGAGGAAAATTTATCGTTTTTGTCAATAAAATCTAGGCCATGATGAGCCGTTTTCTTGAATTCAGGCATTATTTCATCGAAATTCTCTTCAAGTTCTATTGTTTCCTTGACGATCTTATGAAAAATCGGCATTTCTATTGGTTTTTCATCGAAAAGTTCATCATTTTTCAATGAAATTTCGTTATTTTTCAATGAAATTTCATTATTTTTATGCGAAATTTCATAATTTTCTTCATTTCCATCACCATTTTCATTATTTTTCTCACTAATTTCATTATTTTCCTCAAAAATCTCTATATTTTCTTTATATTTTCCGATTTCCTGCAATTTCTCCACATAACTCTGCAAAATCATCGAGTTATTAAACGAGTTCAAATTCGTGCTTTTGTTTTCAACCCTCAAATCTCTAATTTTCTGTTTAATTTCCAATATTTTTCCTCTAATCTTAATTGTTATCAACGATTTTTCTAGGAATTTATCCAAGAAAGTTTCGAATTTTCCTAAAGAAAAGCTGAAATTTTCGCCTTTGACCTTATTCGAAAATATCATAGCCTGACCAATTTTCAAGAAAAACCTCAGAAAATGCAAGCTTTTATCATCTCTTAAGAGAATTCGCAAGCCTTTTTCGAAAAAATCCTCATAACGTAGAATATTTGCATTTTCGGTCTCAAATCGGCCCAAATAAAGCAATTCAATTTGAATGGCTATGGGAAATTAGAAGAGAAAATAAAGAAAATGAAGGACTTTTGAAGGATTTCATGAGGAATTTGTTAAGGGAATTTCGAGGGAGTTTATCTAAATAATCAAAAGGGTTCACTTCTTTCAAGGAATCGTTTATATTGATGATTTGATGAGGCTTATTTTTGGCATGATGACGATTTTTGGCACTTTTACTGAGAACCATCTACAAAAAAACATAGAGAAATTAAGCAAATTAGCATAAATTAAAATAAAATTATTGATAAATTTACCTCTGCTTGTGAAATTTTCAATGTTTTCTGCGATTTCATAGAAAATGCCATCAATGTATGGAGAACTATATTCAAAAGATCAGGACTTCGGATCATGAATCCTCTGGAAAACCTGAGGAAATTCATCCCATATAATTTAATACAAGTCCTTAATAATTTGAGACATGGCACAAAAACTCCCAAATTTCTTTAAAAAATCCAATTAATTTAAAAAATTTTACTCTAAATTAAATAACCTTTGCAAATTGTTTCCTATATAAGATATCGCATTTTGTAACCAATCGATCATTTTTATCATAACACCTTCTCCTCTAGATAAAACAATATTAATATAATATCATAAAAAGAAATTTTTCTTACATTTCACAAAAAACTGTAAGAATTCGAATGATTTCCCTTTTAATCAATAAACTTATTGCCCTGAACTCCTCAAAAGTTAAAATTCCAGAGGTCAAAAAACGATTTTTCTCTTTATTTTCGCTGTTTTCTAATGTTTTCTGATCGGAAACCAGGATTTCTTCGCAAATCTGGAGGAATTTCACAATATCAAACTTAATTTCTTGGTTTTCTGGTAGGTTTTTCAGCGTTTTCTTGAAAATTCTCGCTATAATATCGATGAAATGTGAGATAAACTGTTGAGAAATCCTAGTTTTCGATTGAAAAATCAATGATTTCTCAAACAAAAGCCCCGAACTAGGTGGAGTTATTGGTAATTCATCAAAAGATTCGAAACTTTCCTGCGAAAACCTCGCTATTCTAAAGAAAAACAGTAGGTTTTCAGCATAAATTGTTAGATTTTCAGCGATTTTCTCTTGATTATGTTGACAATAAGTGTTCAGGAAAACAAATGCTTTTATCGCGTTCTATTGAAAACAAAGCTTATTATTATTAAGGAAAATCTTTAAAATTACTATATGAAGTCCTGGAAATTCGCTTTTCGCTAATATTTTTATTAGATTCATCTGAATATTTCTTGATGAATGTTTGAATAAATTCGAGTTTTTCTTGATAAGTTTCGCTAGATTACTGAGAAATTTCTCTATAATTGCTAGCGTTTCCTCAGAAATCGGAGGTTTTAAAATGAGTTCTAAAGAAATATCGAGAAATCGGCTATAAAAACGCATATCTTCCATGATTTTCCCTTTGATTTTCTTATGAATATCATTAAAATCCTGCATTTCGCTGTATAAGAGGAGTATTAGTGAGTTATGAAGCGAAATCCAGAGGAAATTCTCAAAGAAACTAGTGATTTCAGGCTTTTGGCTCTATTTTTAAGAGGTTTTATTAGAAAAAATATAGTGAAAACCTTGAGCTTTAAGGAAATTTGAATGAAAACCTCGAGTTTCTGCTTATCAGAGAGGATTAACGCGTTTTTCTGAGCGAAATCTGAGAAAAGCATTAAAAAAATTAGAGAATGTTCAGGGTTTTTAGCAAAATCGTTGTTTTGAATGTTGGTGAGAAAAAGGTCTATGGAAAAATTGGGGGTATTAGAGGGAATGGGCTCGTTTTGAAGGAAATCGAGTAATTTATGGATTTGAGGCTCGAGAAGAGTCTGCGAATTATCGTGGAGGAATTTGAAAAATAAATCCAAATAAATATCCATTTTTTTAAAAGGAAATTTGATAAAATTAAATTATTTATATTGATTTTTATTAAAAAAAAAGTTTTTATTACTTAAAACTTTTTTTTTTTTTAAACAAAAAAATAGATTCCATTCGATTTTTGGGTTTATTTAAATTAAGAAAATTTAAAAAAATGCTTTCATTTTTTGTTTAAATTAGGAATTTTGGAACTGGGGGAATTTTAAGAATTTTTGTAAATTTTAAGAAAAATTTTTCAAAAAACCAAGAATTTAATTTTTGAGAAATTTCATAATAATTATATATAATTTTATTAAAAAACACTATAAACTTTTTTAAAAAACACCGAAAATCAATAAATTAAAAATTATACAAATGTCAACAGCTGCTTTTTCAGAGCCCCAGCTCTATAAGCGTTTGAAACTGCTTGGTGAAGGATCTTTCGGTAAAGCTTTTCTGGTTGAAAGTCTCAAAGATCATCTCTTTTATGTGATCAAGCAAATGGATTTGACCCGTATGTCCGAAGCCGAGAAAAAGGAGATGATTCGTGAAGCTAAAATACTAGAAGCTTTGATCCATCCGAACATAATATGTTTTCGTGAGGTTTATCGGACGAAAAAGGGGAAGCTTTGCATCGTAATGGATTATGCGGAAGGTGGGGATTTGGCTAAGAAAATTACTGAAATGCAAAGGAAAAACGCCTTATTTTCAGAAAGCCAGATTCTGGATTGGTTCACGCAGATTTGTCTGGCTTTAAAACATGTTCATGACCGGAAGATATTACATAGAGATTTGAAGAATCAGAACATTTTCATAACCAAGGATAACACTATAAAGCTGGGAGATTTCGGAATAGCTCGTATATTATCAAATACTAGAGAAAAGGCGAAAACCATGGTGGGAACTCCTTATTATTTAAGTCCTGAAATCATTGAGAATAAGCCTTATAATTTCTCTTCTGATATATGGAGTTTAGGGGTGGTTTTATATGAATTATGCACTTTAAAACCTCCTTTTAATGCTGAAAATCTCAAATATCTGGCTTTAAAGATCATCAAAGGCATATATAATCCAATCCCGGCTCAATATTCGAAAGATATGAGGAAGCTTATAGAGGTTTTATTGAAGAAAGATGTGAATCAAAGACCCACTGTTAATGAAATCTTAAGTATTAATTCGAGATTTTAGGGGGTTTTTGAGGAATTTATAGAAATGCCAATAATTGTCAATAGAATCCGCAATTTCCTGACAGAAACCATTAGAAATCATGAGTTCTCACATACAGTTCTGCATCAACAGGCGAGTTTTTATATATTTTTATGAGAAATTAAGCCTTTATAGATGTTCGTGAATCCTAAGGTGAATTTGAATGAAATAAAAAATGTAAATGAAGAAGAAAGCAAACAAAAGAACTCGAATTCAAAAAATAAGGCTCCTGTTCAGAATAAAATCTCAATTCCTGAGAAAAAGGATATTAATAAAGATATTGTAATCGCAAAACCTCCAAAACCCGCTATTGAGGATCCGAAAATAGCCATAAGACAGCAAAATGCAGCCAATTTCCTTAAAAACCAACCCCCACCCAAGCCAAAACCTTTATATATAATCCCACCTTCTAATAATCTAGGGAAAAATAGACCTATTAGTGCACAACAATCTCCATTGAATAAGATAAATGTGGTGATTGCGAATAAAGGTAATTTACATGAAAAAAAGAAACCACAAACGCCAGGGGCGAATAAACAGGCTATTATTAAGAGAGTTTTGAGCAGTGAGCCGAAGAAAATTGAGAAAAAGGAAGAAAAAAAAAACTTGAAAAGTCCTGCCATAAAACCCAATACTCCTGCTGTTAAAGAAAATAGGAATTCGCCAGCGCCTATGAATAAAATCAATAATATTGAAAAAAATGAAAAGAATAAAGCTATTATTATCAATAAAGATAAGGACTTATTTGCTAATAAAGAGAAAGAACTATTAGCTAATAAAGAGAAAGAAATATTAGCTAATAAAGAAAAGCAATTTAATAAAGAAAAGGAATTATTAGCAAACAAAGAGAAAGAATTATTAGCTAATAAAGAGAAAGAACTATTAGCTAATAAAGAGAAAGAATTATTAGCTAATAAGGAGAAAGAACTATTAGCTAATAAAGAGAAAGAAGAATTAGCTAATAAAGAGAAAGAACTATTATTAGCTAATAAAGAGAAAGAATTCTTGGCCAATAAAGAGAAAGAACTATTAGCTAATAAAGAGAAAGAACTATTAGCTAATAAAGAGAAAGAACTATTAAAAAATCACGAATTATTGGCCAATAAAGAGAAGGACTTCTTACCCAAAAACCCTAATAATAATAATTGCAACTATCAGGAAAATTCTGTTAGCCTCAATGATAAAAAGAATAAAGAAGTTATTCTCAAAAATAGCAAAGAACTCATTAATAACAACAGCAAAATTAAAAACCTTGCGAATCTCAGCAAATCCGAGGAAAAAAAGGACATTGAGAAGATCTTCCCTCGTAAAGTCTCGGTTTCTTTCTAAATTTTCTCTTCATTTCCTTAGAAAATTTCCCTTAAAAACAGAAAGAAAAAAGCCGTCCTCAAACCGAAATCATTGAGAAAAGAAAACCTGTTCCCAAACCTCCTCTTTTCAAGCCAAATCCTATCTTAAAAGACTTCAAAGATGATGAAATCAAAGAAGAAATCAAGCCTGAATTGATCATAAAAAACAAGGAGAATTTTCTTCAGATGATCTCTGAAATGGAAGATATCGTAATTTTCTTTTTTTCGCGATTATTCGGTTAAAATCTCAAAGATCAGTGATTTGAACACTGCTGTCGATAGTCTCGAATTCAAGAATCAAAACCAAAAAAAAGTGATCCCGAATTTCGATATCAAGAATTTCGATTATACTAATAAAATGGAAATCATCACTTTTAATAAACCGAACAAAATAGAAAAAATTGATGAGAAATTCGAAGAAAGAGAAGATGATATGGATTTCGATGATGGGTCCAGTACGAATATAGGCAAAAAGAGTGAGGATTTCGCTGAAAAGGCTGTGGAAGAAGATGAATTGATTTATTTGAAGGATAAGAGAAAACTAGAGGTTTTTTATCTATTTCTTTAAATTTGTCTATATAAAAGTTTTTAATTTAGAGCATTTTGATGTCTTTAAAGGGAGAAATGGCTGGAGATTATGATAAGACCTATGAGATATTAAAGGATCAGGTATTCAGAAACTAGTCTATTGTTAATATTTTCTTATATAAAACAGTTGGAAAAATACGGTCTCGACGATTTAGAAGAGAAATTCGGTCAAGATAACTATAAATCCTTACTTCCTCATCTGTCCCCTATACAAATAGAGAAATATGTGCCTATTATCGTGACATATATCCTAATGCAAGAAGATAAGAAATAACTCTAATTATAAGAAATCAAAGACTTTTAATATATCGATTTATATCTAAAATATTTCCTTTTGATTTTCTCTATTCTTAATAAAATTCCGGCCCATATTTATTATATTCTAAAATAACTATAAACTTAATAAAACAAAAAAAACCGTGATTATTTCATTCATTCAATCAATCAATTCTTCAAACTCTATAATTTCTGATGAAATCCTCTATCGTCGATATCGATATTGATCGTATCATCACGAAGTTGCTTTCAGTCCGTGGGTCAAAACCAGGCAAACCAGTGAATCTTTCAGAACTTGAAATCAGAGGTCTTTGTCTAAAATCGCAGGAAATCTTAACTAGTCAACCTATGTTGCTTGAATTAGAAGCCCCTTTGAAAATTTGTGGTAATTTATGGTCTTTTTCATTGAGAAATTAGTTAAAAAGGCGATATTCATGGACAATATTATGATTTGTTGAGGATATTTGAATTATCAGGCTTTCCTCCTGATAGCAATTATCTGTTCCTTGGAGATTATGTAGATAGAGGCAGACAAAGCCTTGAATCAATATGTCTTCTTTTGGCTTATAAAGTGAAATTCCCTGAGAATTTCTTCCTCTTAAGAGGAAATCATGAATGTTCATCAATAAACCGAATTTATGGTTTCTATGATGAATGTAACTCTCCAAAAAGCCTTGATTTTTTAATAAAAAAACCTTAATTTCTTTATATTTCTCCTTTAGGTAAAAGACGTTATTCAATAAAACTATGGAAAATCTTCACAGAATGTTTCAATTGTCTTCCAGTGGCTGCCTTAATAGATGATAAGGTCTTTTGTATGCATGGGGGGCTTAGTCCTGAGCTTCTTAGTATGGAACAGATCAAAAGAATAGGAAGACCTGTAGAAATACCAGATAGTGGACTTTTATGCGATTTACTTTGGTCAGATCCGGATAAAGATGTTCAAGGATGGTGCGAAAATGAAAGAGGAGTTTCTTATGTTTTCAGTCCAGAGATTATATCAGTGTTTCTAAAGAAACAGGAACTCGATCTAATAGTGAGAGCACATCAAGTATTGAAATTCTAGAGATTTTCTATGAGAAATCATATTATTTAACAAGGTGGTGGAAGATGGCTATGAGTTTTTCGCGAAAAGGCAATTAGTGACGATTTTTTCAGCTCCAAACTATTGCGGGGAATTCGATAATGCTGGTAAGAAGGCGGGTTATTTAAAAGTTTAAAGGGAGTTTGATAAAAAAGCGGCGATTATGACTGTGGATGAGAATTTAATATGTTCTTTTCATGTGTTGAAACCAGCGGAATTGAAGAAAAATGGCGATAATAACAAGGACTCAATTAACAAAAAGGTGAACTTTTTTAATCAAAAGGAAGTTAAAATAGAGACTTTTTTTTATTTAGATTTTTAACTAAAAGGAGAAAGATGTGCTGAAATTTTACTCTTTTACAGAGATATAAAAAGAGGAAAACCTGAATTTTGTTAGTTTTTCCCCAAAGAAATTAATATTTTTGGCTATTTATCTAATATTTATTTGAAAAATCCAAACAAAATCTCATGAACTTCCAATTGTTCTTTCTTCTCATGTTTTTAACCCTTTTCTTCTGTCTAGAAAACCCTCCTAATAATAAGGTAACTTTCCTCCAGAAAAAACTCTCATTTCTTCAAAAAGAATTTCCATTTAGCCAATTTCTTCAAAAATCAAAGGACATTAGTTGAAAATAGAGAGAAAAAGCCGTTTTCTAATCGGACCTTTCTCATACTAAGAAATCTCAAACAAAAGCTCTTTTCAGGAGAATGGAAACGATCAAATCCTCAAGGGAATTTCCCTAATAAAACAGTATATACTTGTCTTTTTTCCTCATAAAAATAAGATTCATAAAATAGAAGATTTCAGGGTTTTTCGAAGAAACAAAAGGCCTGATTTTCAGTGGATTGACCTCAGCGTTTTCTATGAAAAATGAGCCTGAATATGTGATAAATATATATAATGGGAGATATGAGGATGGAAAGAAGATTTTGATCCAAATACCTTTGAATAATTCTCAGGAAATATTAGGAAATTCAAGGTTTTTCTCTTTAATTTTTACTTATAAAATTTCGAGGATTTTAGAATTATCAAGCTATTTTGCCAGAATATCTCAATAACTTTGCAAGAATTTATGGAAACCTTGGAATTTAAGGGTGATTTTCTTAAGAAAAAAAGCGAAAATCTTGATATTTTATAATAAGTTGGCCAGGGGAATTTATCTTTGAGTTTCTATGACCAGACTAGTCGAAATCCTTATAATTTAGATGATGAAATCTTGACAAAATCAGAGAATTTCGATTCGAAACTCCTCGTTGGCGTTGAGTTTTGGCTTGAAAATGAAGATTTCGGGATAATTTCCTTATTATCTTATGAAAACATGGTAAATTTCTGATAAAACTTCTTGATTTTTATCAAATATTAGAACTATTTAACGAAAACCCTCTATTATTGTTTTTATATGACTTTTATCTCGATGATTGAATTAATAAGTCTAGTGAAAATGATCAGGAAAGTAGCTGATAGTCCTTCTGAAAGTCAAAAGGTCAGCTTTTTAATAATTTTCCTTGTTTTTTCAATGGTTTTGAAGTATTCAATGCTAACTATAGGCTTTGCAGCAGTTTGGGATGCCTATGTTTCATTTATCAATTTCTATTATGCGATTCATTCTGAAGTAAATTTCGCCTTGCTATGTAAAAAAATGAATTTTAGGTGTTTTTCCAATATTATATTTCAGCGTCGTTTTGGTTTTTCATATTGTTCCTAGTTTTCGAAATCAGACTCATTATCCTGATTTGGAGATCAAGGGTGTTAAATCTAGAAAATTATAGGGTAATTTCATTTGTTTTTAGTTGAACTTATGGGTTTTTGGAAGAATGTCGATTTGGTGAGAAGGAAACTAATTATATTTTATTTGAAATTTTGTAAATTAATTGGTTTTTTTAAAGGAACAATTATAATATTTAATTTTAATAGATGGGATGATTTTCTTCATGATTTTTTTAATCAATGAATTTCTTTTCAATGCTTTTATGGAAATCGCGATTAACCTGTTCTTAGTTCCACAGATTATTCATAATGTGATTCGAGGCCAGCTTGTTGATTTCGATGTTAATTTCATTATCATGTTTATGTGCACCAGATCTTTATTGCCTGTATTTTATATAATTAATGCTAATAATGAAGATAATTTTTTAATTAGATTTATTTCAGAGGTTGTCCTGAAAACATTTTCAGAATTTCACCAAATTACTATATTGCCATTTCAATTTTCATTCTTCTAATAATTCAGGTTTTCATTCTATATATCTAATATATACATAATATATACATAATATATACATAATATATACATAATATATACATAATATATACATAATATTTACATAATATTTACATAATATATACATAATATATACATAATATATACATAATATATACATAACAATATCATAATACATAATATATAGTTATATTCTCATCATAATAAATATATATAATATGGTTTTTTGTAATGAATTAGCTTAAATTATTATTAATAGCTATATTTTCTATATGCTCAATCAATATATGGTCCTCGATTCTTTGTTCCATCAATATTCTTCCCTAAAAAGTTCGATTATTTCCTGCCAATTAACCAAGAGCCATTAGACCTCGAAAAACAAAGCATTAATGATGAAAATGATGACAAATGCCCCATTTGCATGTTGAATTTATCAGTGGAAATGGCCCCATTAGATAAAAAAAAGAGATCTGTCCTACGCTTCACCAGTTATAAACAAAACATTAAACAAATCATGAAGACTCCCTGTGGACATCAATTCCATGTCAATTGTCTGCTCGAATGGATGAGATTGAAGCTCATTTGCCCTACTTGTCGTAGCGTTTTACCAGAACTATGATTTTCTTTTTTGTTATTTTTTAATTTATCTTAAAAATTGCTCGATTTTGTTTTGAGAGAATGAGGAAAAAACAAAATCAAAGTTTTTTTGTAGTGATTTTATTTTGTTAGAATAGATTCTTTTTTATTTTTTATTTTCAAATAATTTGAGTCTTTTCTGAAGCAATTTTATAATTATGAAGCGTTTTTCTCGATTTGATAAGAAAAAAAACGGAAAATTCTGTTTTTTTTTTAGTTCTTAAACATATAAACTCTTAAAAACACCTAAAATTCTTTTTTTTTCAGGTCTTATAAAATTTCATAGTCATATATATATATATAAAGAGAAAACGTATTAAAAAATCCTATAATTCATAAACCAGCCCATCTCTTCTCCTCAGCAGGCAATTTTCCACTTTCAATTCGTGAAAAAGCCTAAATTGTGAATAATCTGCTTATTCATTGCGAAGATCTCCACTCCATGGCTTGGCATTTCATCTTCAGAAGCGAAAGATTTTGTGGTATTGAACTTATCTGTGAAAAAATAGCCCAAAATGAAAGCCACACAAGGAATGAGATAGATGATCAGATCGAACTCAAGGAAATCAAACATCGATTTGTATAAAAAACTGAGCCTTTGAGTGATATTATATAAAATTTTATATATATTAAACGCAAAGCTTCTTAAATATTTGAAAAAAATATATCCGTTTTTGCTTTAATAGCTAAAAAAGGAAATTTTGGATAATAAAAATAAAAATTATCATCGATTTTATCAAATTGCTTAATTAATTTTGTCATTATTTTATTAATTTCCTCACGATTTTATTAATTTTGAATCATTATTTTATTAATTTTTTCTCATAAAATCTTAATTATTGAAAAAAATATACCTGTTTTTTTCTTTTAATAAGCCAAAAAAGGAAATTTGGGTAATAAAAATAAATTATCCTTTTTATCAAATTGCCTAATTTTGCCATGATTTTATTAATTTTTCCTCACGATTTTATTAAATTTTCCTCGTTATTTTATTAATTTTTTCATGAAATCTTCAAATATTTGAAAAAAAATATATCGGTTTTTTGTTTTAATAAGGCAAAAAAAAAGAAATTTTTCATAATTACAATAAAAATTATCATCTATTTTATCAAAATGGTTCATTTTATATGATTTTATCAATTTTTTCTCACGATTTTTTAATTTTTCTTTGCGAATTTTTTTAATTTTTTTTAATTTTTCTCATGAAATCAACAACTTTCGACCTTCAGAAAACCATTAATGATGATTTCCGCGATTTTCATCCCTTGATCCATTTATCACAGAAATTACGAGTATCTCCAGCCTCTTTATTATGTGGAACTCTACTACTCTTATTTGTGATGTTGATGAATGGAATTCTAGGCGATTTTCCTTTATATTTCATAGGTTGTGTCTATCCCATGTATAAATCTATAATATCTTTGAGGTATAATCTGAGGCCTCAGATCAAATTCTGGCTTATTTATTGGATGATTTTCATGGCTTTTATTGAATTTAAAAGACTTTTTCGAATTTTGTTGATATTTTTACCGAAAAATGTCTATAATGTCCTTATGGCAATTTCACTTATAGGTCTTTATTATCCGAGATCGCGACTTATCGGGCTTTTTCATCAGAAAGTTATAAAGCCAAATTCTAAGAAATTGGAGAAAATAGAGGAAAAGATCTGGAGATATTGGAATGAACATAAAAGTTCGAAAATAGAAGAGAAAATAGAGAAAATTGATAAGAAAATTGGAAAATTCTTGGACAAAATAGTCCAAGATTGATTAGAAAAACTATGAAAAAGGTCGGTTTTCTTAAAAAAAAAATGAAATATATAAGAAAAATGTCAATTATGCTCAAAATTATAAAAAAGAAGGATGTTTTTTTAATGAAAAGAATGAAATTTAAAATAGCTTAATAAACTTGTTTTTAATTTCGGTCAGTGCACTTAATAATTTTAAAAGCCTGTTTTTTTAATAATTAGATAAATAAATTAGAGTTTTTTAATGTATTTTTTCGTAAAAATCGACTAATTTTTGAAAAATTGTTTACGGTAATTTCTTTTTAATTCAAAAGTTAATTTCCTAAAACCTCCTTTTTCTCAACTAGCCAAATCCTTTTGATTCTGGCGGTCTTCCAAATAGGCTTTCAAAGGCGCTGGGGCATGATAAGGCTTGCTTTTTCCATAATTATTGATTTCTATCTCAACATCCAATAGATAATTCAAAACCACAGCATCATTTACTGTTGAATAGATCAACATCGTCATATTGGCTGAACAAAAGGCTATAGCCAACACGATCTTTTCAATAAAATCAAGTCTTTTTAATAAAAAATGAGCTTTTAACCAGAGAAACTTCAAATGAAACTAGGATGCTATCCTCCAGAACTTCCAATAACCCTATAAAGGCTGCCATAGTAGTTGCGAGGATAATAAAGACCTGACCTAGGAAAATTATGAATGACCCGAGGTCTTGAATAGGATAATAGGCCTTATCATTCCTTTGAACTAGATTAAAAGCATCTTTGGAAGATACATAAAAGTCATTTCCAGTAATAGCGATCTAATTAATCAACCATTTTGAAAAAAAAATCTAAAAAAATTAATTTAAAAGACCTGAACGAAGGCATTTCTGCTGATATATCTTATGAATTTCTCATAGAAATAGAAGAGATATAAGACTCCTGTGAGGAAGACCTTCTTGAAGGTTTTGGCAGTTGCGAAATCTCTCCATTTGGCGATTTTGTTCTGATATCATATGAAAAAGACTAGTTTAAGGCATTTATCTTAATAACTTACATATAGATGTCCGAAGAAATAATTGAATGGGCTGAATAAGGAGATCAATATAGAGCCGAAAACCACAGAACCGATATGATATCTGAAGAAGATTTTGGAGGCTTGCCTAAAAAAAGTCCTTTATATATCCCTTAAAAGACTTTACCATATAGGATAGATCTTCGCAGGACCATTAGTCTTTTCTTCTTTTTTTTCTTCTTTTTTTTCTTCTTTTGCTTCTTTTTTCTCGTTTTTTTCATCTTTTTCTTCTTTTTTTTCATCTTTTTTCACTTCATTAGCGTTTTTTTTCTCAGAAGACGAATTATCTGAGCCTAAAGCAGCTACAGGAGTTGAGAAATACCAATATGAGCATGAGGCGCTTAATATGAAGAGATAACTGCAGGTTATGAAGGCCAGATTAAAGAAAGTCCCAATGAGATGAAAGATTAGAAAAGTCCAACCTTCAGCATCAGGCCAAATAAGTCCAAAAGGTGAGGTTGTGCCTTCAGTTTTGGCTTCACCCAAAGTGAAGAAAAGCCTAAAGAAAGTTTGATTTTTAAGTAAAAAAACCAAGTTACAAGCAGAAATAAAGCGCATAAATCACATAAGCGAAGAAAATAATTAGGAAAGTCAATGGCAGGAATAAAGAAGTCCATATTTGCTTGATGAATAAAGAAGTAGTCTAAAGAAAAGGTTAAGAAAATAAGAAAGGCTTCTATTCAAGAACCTCCATAAAAGCCAAAGCTCCTGAGATTTTCTTCATTTTAAAATAAACATAAATCACCGCAATTGCTGAAATCACGAATAAAATGATTGAAATCGTGAGCTTTAATTCATCGGAAATCGAGCTCGCACTATTTGTGATAGAACTCGAAAGCAGGCTTTTTTAAGAAATAGTAATAGGAAAAAATATCATAATCGAAAAAATCAAAAAAATGAATACTCAGGATTCGCGTAAAGAATCATAAATAATGAAGCTGCCAATAGAATCAATGTAATTGAGGAAATAATGAAGGTCCAGGCCACACATTTCGGGAAAAACAACATCAAAAGCAAAAGAAAAGAGCTTGAAAATGCAAGGATTTCAATAAATTAAGAAATCAGAATATCTTACGCCAAAAAATATGAAAACGCCAATGCTGAGAGATAAGTGACAATATTATCTCCGAAGATCTGCCTAATTGTCTCCCAATATCCCTGCGATAAATACGGACTGACATCCGCATATAAGGTGCTATCCGTGGGCACACAAACCACATCATTATCTTAAGAACATTTAAGGAAAATTAATTTAAAAATCTTGAAACATAATGTCGATGCATATATCTCACTATCCGAGCAATTGGATATAGCCGAATTCGTTAAACAATCCAGTGTGCTATCACTGCCACTCGGACAACTGCTGACACAAATTGTCATACTAATATTGGTGTCAGGACTGGCAAAGTATAAATATGGATAATCTACCCTGGAACCAACTCCACAAGCCCCATCTATCACATTTTAACATATTTTAATTATCTATCATTTTTACTATCAGTGTCATAGCCTGTGTATAAATATCGGATATCTCCATCTATGTAACCTACGATTGTGATGGAAAGCAAAAAGACCAGGAAAATCACATAAAGAACACAAAAAAAGCTGTCTGTACATGCACGACCCGCAACTGGACCGTTACGATAAATGGCTCCGGTGACCTCACCTTGGATTTCGGCATCATTTTCCTTTTCACGGTCGCGTTTGGATTGGAGGAGATCTTCACGTTTGCGATTGACTTTGGTTTTCATGGGAGGCGGTTTGAAGAAATTTGAAATGGATTAATTTAAATTTAATTTCGAAACAATCAATCCATCTGTTTATGATAAATAGTTTGAATTTTGGGTTAATTTCTTTTTTTTCTCTTTAAATTTATCAAAATCGAAGTTTTTTCTCTGATTTTTTGTTATTTCTCAGAAGAAAAATAAAAAACCCTTATTTATTTTGATTTACCTTCATTTTTTCATTGATTTTTCTAATTTCATGGTTATTTTAAATCAAATCCAATTCCTTTATAATTTCCCTGCTATAAAGATCTGAGCATTAAATTCTCCCTGTGGGCCATTTTCCTTTCTTCTCGTATAGTCCTTGATTTGTTCTTTATTGAACAAATATCTATCCTTTAAAGCCCTTTCTCTTTCTTCCATCTGGATTTTATAAGCCGAAATTCCACAGGCTTTTTTCCAAAGATCTAAAGTTTTTTCGCATCTATAATGATTTTCCTCACCTTTGATTCTATTTTATAATCTGAAATATAAAGAAAAAACCCTTCAAATGCTTGAAATGATCCATACAATCGAAATGTTCATCCTTGGCTTGAAAACAGTACTTGTTATCATAGCTTTCGCCGGGCAGTTTCAATGAATTCAGATTATAAATATTGAATTGCATGAGGTTTTTATTGAAGAAATCTCGATTATTAATTAAAAACACTCTAATAAGCTTTTAATTCCTCGCCTGAAATTCAAATTATAAAAAGTCTGATGTTCGCGATTGTTTTCCGCGAGATCCTCACCAACACCTTTTCTTTTCTTTGCGGGTTCGTCGATTCCTTGCGTTTCAAACGAGTGGCTGAATATTTCCTCGCTTCCAAGACTATTCGTAAGGCTATCCTGAGTTGTTTCCTCTTAAATGCAGTGCTTTTCATGGGTCTGATCATTTCCTATGAGATATTCATGAATTATCTGGTTTATGCGGATAATTTCCTAGGCGATTTTCTACAGAAGTTCCTGCTTTTATTCCAATTGATTTATTATCCGATCCTCACAACGACTTATCTCGTGTCTTTTATTATGAGCTCATTTTGGTTCGGAGATATAGCCGAAGAAGCCATTTCTATAGAAAGGAGATTATTCGAGAATAAGAACTTCGTATCTAGAAACATCGATTTGGCCACCAGAGTAACTAATGAGATCTATCGTATTTTCCTAGTGATTTTCTTCTTTATTCAATTCACGCTTCTCGGCATTTTGCCTTTCATCGGTCCTATAATGAAAATCCTACATATCAGCTTCTTATATTCATTATATTGTTTCGAATATAAATGGGGCACAGATTCATATTTAATGAAAAACCTCGCTTTCTTTGAAGTGAATTTCTCATATTTCATGGGTTTTGGCTTCGTTTTCGCAGTAACCACGAATTATTTCCCTTTTTTATTAAGCACAGGACTTTATGCAGTGTTTTTCCCCTTTTTTCTATTGACAGCCACTAGAGCCACACCCCCTATGATTACTGAAGGAATGACGGTTGGGGATTTTATCTATAGGAGAAATTGGCAATATGCCACTATTAAGAAATTCGAATATAATGAAGAGAAATATGAGGAAAATAAGAAATTCAAGCTGTTTTATTTCTGCAGGAAAGGGATTAGAATTATTCAAAAGATCATTGAGAAATTGGTGGAGGGGAAAATATAAGAAGGTTGTGAAGAAAGAATATAGAAAAAAAAATAAACTTTATTAGTTAAATAAATTTAGAAGACTTTAATTTCTTCTGTGAATATAAGTTTTTTTATTGTTATTAAGATGAAATATGTTTTTTATTTTTTATAGAGATTTTTTTTTAATATATAAATAACAATTCTTTTTTTCTTCTCAATAAACTCATTATTCGCTTTTCTTATCTATATGGTATTTCGGTCTTTTGATTTTGCTTAAATTGAAGTCTTCCGTTATCTCTCCAAAAGGCAAAATGATATCAATAAACCCTTGTTTGAAATGATATTCCTCAATAATCCCATGAACTAAAGCCAAATCCCTCCTTTTTAAATATTCATACATCTTAGAATAAACTCTATATCCCATCACATAAAACGAAATAAATGATTTATAAGGGAATCTCACATGAAGAGCCTGACAATAAGGCAATTGCTTATAATTGCATCCAATTCCATTGCATTCTCTGAATTTAGTCTTGATTTCGTAGTTTTCTTCAGAAAGAAGAAAAAAGCCTAAAACAGCCCGACTTTCATATAAATCCTCCACATCTTTAGGGTCATCATAATAAATCCCCATGATTTGGATTAATTTGAAGAATCGAGCAGCTGATCGCTTGATTTTATCAAAGGTGGGTCCCACATGACGATAATGGCCTTTATATTCCAAATAGAAGAAATCAAGAGGACCATATTCGATTTCGCGGATTATGATTGGATTAAATATACCGTAATATATGAGGTAAAGGAATAGAAAAGCCAATAGAACCAAACCCCAGAATATATATAAGAACATTAGATTGAAATAAGAGAGTTCCTTATTAGGAAATTTTATTAGCCATAATGATGAAATTTTCTTAATAAATATTAAATATTAAAGAAATTCCAGCCTTTTTAATAAGAATATTAATTAGAACCGAAATTTATTAGGAAATTTTATTAATCATAATGAATATTAATAAAAGATAAAGTCTTTGAGGTCTTTTTAATAAATTCGCAAAATAAACCGATTGAGAAAGGAAAATTTTCAGCTAATATTATAAATTTCTCAATAAAGAAATTAAGAAAAACTCCTCAAAATAGCCAGCATATCCTTTTTCCTTATTTTCCCTTATTATAAAATAATAATTTTGTGAAAAATCCTTATTTTTATTTACAAACAAATGATATCATTCGTCCCAAGACTTTCTCTCTTTCTTTTCCTTCTCCCTCTGGTTTTCAACACCAAAACCCAAGATGTCTTAGAAACGAGTCTCGAAACCACAGATTATCTGCTTCTAGATACCTCAGATTTCCCTACTCCAGTCTATGCCATTGAATCTCTGCCTCTTCCAGATCATGAGATGAAATCTGCGTCTTTTTGTTCTTACGAACAGCCGAAATTCGATTTAAAGATTTTCGAAAAACAATGGGATCAAACAAATCCAGCTATTTTCGAGGAAGAGGACCAATTATTAATGGTGGATGAGACTTTGCATGTGTTATTGAGCACTGGGATTTTTCAGGTCTTTAACACGACTTTCTCTGAAAACGGAGATGAAATAGCGTTCAATCATTACAATGAAATTCAATTCGAAAACATGAATTTAATCAAGGCTTTGAATGGCCCATTTTTTCTCAAGATGTTCTATAATCAGGAATATCATAAGATTCTCATCGTGATATCAGAAACCGTCTTTATAGTCAACATCGATATAGAAAATAAGGAATCTTGGCTTCAACATGTCGATGTGGATTTAAATAATGGAGATCCTATCCTTAGAGCCTATCTCATAGGAAATTATCTATATTTACTCAGAAAAAACAATATCCTTGAAAAATATCATTTAATTTCAGAGTCCCAATTGATAAAAGTCAAGACTTTAGATTTCGAAAACCTGAGTTTCCTGCAAGATTCAGAAGACCTTGAAATCGTTGATTTCGCTGTAGATAACAAATACCTGGCCTTTATTGATCAATGTTCGAAAACATTGTATTATGAGAAGATTTATGGGAATTTCGATGATATAACTCCTGAGAAAATCAAGGTTCAGACTTTGAGTCGTGATCCACAACGTGTTTTTCTTTCAAATTCAAAGCTTTTCGTGTTATTGGATGGTCAACCTGCTATTGAATATTTCCTGCATGAATATCAGATCTTAGAAAACCAAGGACTTGAATATACAGACACTTATCATATAGATTCTGATTTTTCTGATATCTATATTTCAGAGAATTATCTGTTTTATTCTTATTCAGGATATACTACAATGGTGCCTCATGCTTTTGCCTATCCTGAGGATTTGAATAGAAAATTGAAGATAACTCTGAATATACCAAATATTAGAGAAGTTCAACCTTTGGCTATAAGTACTGAGGCTTTAACTAATGAAAGAGAGCTGAAATCGAACTATTTTTCAGCTGCGATAGGAAAACATATCGGAGTCTTTAAAGTCAATTTTTTACCTGGAAAATTGACCTGCCAAACAAAAAATATGCCAATTGGAGATTATTTCCTGAACTTCAGATATTATCAAGTCCGATGCAAAATTTTAGAAAGCAATTGTAATAGTTCTGATTATTTCCATAAAGATCGATTAATCAAAATCTCAGTGACTGAATCTCTTGATTTAGAGACTTCTAAGGTTGCGAATAAGAGTCAAGCTCATCAAGAAGGCTTAGCTATTGGATTGATAGTAGGTGGAGGCTTAGCTGTGATTGTCTTTATTCTCTGTTGTTTCCATGTAAATAAAATCAAGAAAAGCTATTTTAGATATGAGGAAAATAGATCACAAGAGGAAAAAGGACATATCAGAATTATGAGCAAAGAAGAACTGGAAACCATTGAAGTCAATAGGAAGTTAGAATCAGAAAATAAATTATAGAAATTATTAGAAGAAATAAATAAAAGCTATTATAAAAAGCTTAGAAATTTAAGAAAATGATTAAAATCTATTAAAATTTATTAAATTAATCATCGAAATGAAGAAAAATATTATAAAAGAGGAACATTTCATCTCTTTCCTGCAAAAAAACAAAGAAAATGACGATTTTCTTAAGAAAAACCTCACTTTCTTCAAATCTCCTTTTAATAATACCAACGAAAATGGTCAAAATAATAATAAGACTTTCGAAATTTCGAGAAAACAGCTTTTAAAGGAAGAAATCCTAAAAAATCTAAGACTTGAGGATTATTTCCTTGCGAATAAAGCTAATGACCTTTTGAAAAATTGCAGGATTACCTTAGAATCGAAGCTTGATAGAATAGAGAAAGTCTTGGGTTTTCAAATATATAGATTAATTCAGGATTTAAATGAATATATCAAGAATTCAATACAAAAAGACAACAAAAGGCCAGAAATTACTATAGAAACGAAAAAAGTCCTGGATTTTCAAGCCAAAAATAATAAAGACCTCATTTTTTTCACTGATAAAAATAAAGAGGAATTCTTTAAATCTCTTCATTTTTCTATACAAAAAGCCGAACTCAAACAATCTCTTAATGATCTTTATGATAAATCCATTGCTATTTATTGTGAAATACCTAAAAACCCTATGAAAACTCTTAAGCATTTCGAAAGCTTCGAAAGCTTCCTCTTAAACCCTTTAGAAGCCCCTTCAAAAGCCCATGAAATCCTAAAATCCCAATTAATTTACTCTTCTCCAGAGAAAAGCCCTTTAAAAAGGGAGAAGCCAGGAGTTCTTATTCATTCAAACTCTTTGACAATTACCCCTAAAAAGACCTCTTTTAATGAAGATGAGAAATTGACTCCTCGAACTCCTGAGAAAAAGAACAAAAAAGTCTCTTTTCATGAAGAAGTGACTATCCAGATCTTTTCACCTGTTGATATAAAGACAAATATTGTGAAAACAGTGAAAAAGGAAGAATATAAAGAAAGGAAAAAGAAAGGAGCCATCAGTTTTATGGATTTCCAAAAGAAAATCGATGAAAATGATAGCAAAAGAAATGAAGGCACCAAAAATCTCTTGAGTTTCATTAAGAGGAATGATCTCGGAAGAATGGAAAACCTCAATTTCCTACAAAATAACCTCGAAGGATATAAGAAAAACCCTGAAAAGACGGAAAAAGAAGAAGAAACTCAAGGAAAAATAGAGAAAATAGAGAAAAATGAAGGGAAATTCAACAGAGAAAATGGAAGAAGAAGTAAATTGATTAGAAAATTTCAGGTGTTTAAAATTTATTTAGTGAGTTTCGAAGAGTTTCTGGAACAAAAAGTCTGCTGAGCCTCGAAAATATGCGAAGATTTCGCAAGTTTTATATCAATTTGTTTTTATTTAAACAAAAATCTAGTTAACAAAGTCCTTTTTTAAAGGTTTCTAAAGAAAATTATATAAAATTAATGTGGCATTATTATTGGAAAAATTAGCCTTTTTATGGTTTTTTCATTTTTTCTAATAAATTCTTAAAATTAAAATAAAAAAAAACTGTTTTTTCATAAGAAATTTTAATTAATAAACTATTTCAAAGAAAGACCAACTTTTTAATATTAAAATTCAAAAAATACTATATAATCATAGTCATTTGCGCATTAATCGCTTTTTTGTTATAATTGCGAATATCTTTTTATATTTGTTTCAAGCCTTCATTCGTCAAACTGCGTATTAACAGAAATTTCCTGTTTTTCTAAATGATTTCCAAATTTGTAATCCTTCATAAATTTCCAATCTTATCCCCTCAAATCAACCCAATTTAAATCCCTCAAGTCCCTTCTATATGGATACCAAGCCTTCAAGTGCTTTTTATTATTTTCCATAGTTTTTCTTTAAATTACTTCAAATAGATGAAGCCAAATGGGATTGGATCCCTTGCAATTATAATCTCAAGCGTGAAATTAACGGAAAAACCGTTTTTTGGAACCTGAGTCCTTCCATTATACTTACAAATCCTGCAGGATCTGTAATTTAATAGTTTTTTTATGGGTTTTCTAATGTTTTTTTTTGTTTAGGGTCCAGATCCAAATGTAAAGCTGTTCATCGATACAGAGAAATCCTTGCAATTTTCCAATGATCTAGGCTGGAATTGGCATAAAAGCTGGAATCTCCCTAATATTTCAGTTCGTTTGGAGGTTTTTTATTAAGAAGTCGTTTAAAAAAAGGCTTTAATTTCTCTATTTTATTAAAGATAAAGGATTCACCGTCTGGAGAGCTGTTTTTGTCCCCAAAGAACTTATATGTAAGAAGAAATTAAGAATTTGGTTTTATTTTCTTTTTAAGAGCCATTTATTTGCTGTGAAAGCAGTGCTTGATCATAAGGATAGCTTCCATCTGGTCGATATTGGCTTGAGAGGAGTCACAAAGATCGAATTGTTGGATGGACATGCCTTTTTCTCAGCCATTAAATTTGCTTCTACTTCATATAATAATGAGGTATTTTTAAGAAAAATTCATTAGTTTGAGATTTTTGTTGTAAAATTATATGTTTTTTAATTCACATTTACTGATAAATGGTTATTATTTTCTGCTTTCCTGTTTAATATAAATTTTCTGTTTTTTCTTTTTTTTTTTCAATTTTTCTTCTTGTTTTTCTTTATTTTTTCTTTATTTTTCTTATTTTTCTTAATCTTTTCTTTATTTTTCTTATTTTTCTTAATCTTTTCTTTATTTTTCTTTATTTTTTCTTTATTTTTTCTTTATTTTTCTTAATTTTTCTTAATTTTTCTTAATTTTTCTTAATCTTTCTTAATTTTTCTTAATTTTTCTTAATTTTTCTTAAATTCTTGATCTATTAACAATTTCTTCATTTTTATGCTGAAATTTAATTGTTTTTTAAAAATTAGGGTGTCAAATTCCATTTAGTGTTAAGTCTATATATAATGGGTGAAGATGACACGACTCCCAAGATGTTGAATTCGACGATATCTCCTCCAATTTTTGTGGATTCCCGCAAATCGGCCCGCGATTCTCAAGTCCTCCTGGTAATTTTCTGATCACTAAAAGCTAATTTTGATTGAATTTAGGAGAAGAAAATGTCCTCTTTTGTTGAGCCTTTCCTTCCAGAGAATCTCGAGAAGATTTTCATCAAGCGTGAAAACAAGAGAAAAAACGATATCGAGATTCAAATTTATAACGATGTTGATGGTTTATTCAATTATTTAACAGCTCCAAATATTAGACATAAGGTCTTTATTTTCTTTTAATTAAGAGTTTATTTAATAAGGAAAAAAGGTGAAACATCCATTGTTTTTATCATTGAAATTCTCGAAATGTGTGAAATTATATTATAATTCCAAAGTCATCCTGAATGAATCTTTAGAGGAACTCATTGATTTCCTTCAGAAGCAATTATGCGAGGATCATAGAAGCAAAAAGCCTCAAGCAGCAGGGCCTACAACTTATTCTAATGAAACTAGGGTTTTCCTTTTATTATTCGAAGAAACAGGCGATTCTTTCAAAACAAAGAAAGTAACTCTTAATTTCTCAATTTAAAGCCTTTTTTTTCGCTTTTTTAGATCATCGAAGCTGTTGAGCCTATTCAAAGTACTTCTTTCGGCTTATTATATAGCAAGAATCAATTACCAGAGAATTTCATTGAAGTGACCAACATTGTATTTAAAAAGCGTCTTTTTTCTAATGAAAATTTAACCTGAAAAGCCTGAAATGATCGCGATTTATCGTCGAAATTTCGCGAATCTCTTTTCCGCCTCGAAAATCCGTCGTCAATCAAATTTAGATAAAGATGATAGCGAAGAGGAATCCAATGCGAAATCAGGCTCTGAAAGCTCATCTGAAGAAGAAGAGGAAATCAATCCAATTCCCAAGAAAAAAGTCAAATCCAATATTGAAAGTTGTCAGAATCTCGCTGGCTTGGAAAACAATTCTATAATCCAATCAGCTGGATTAAAAGACCCATTTTCGCTTTTAAAAGAGAAAAATGAAGGGAATTTGAACCTTTTGAGTATTCCAGAGAATAAAGACGAAACTCCAGAGAAATCATTAGAAACTGAGACCATTTCCAAAGCCAAAAACATCGAAACTGAAGAAGATAAGAACCCAATTGAACCAAACAAGCCAGAAACCATTAAAAAGCAAGCTGAAATCAATAAAAGTTGTTTAAAATCCTTTATTTTTCTAATATATTTATTAAGGTTCTTTAAATGATTCCTTAGGAATTAATAAGCCTACTAACCAACAAGCCAATAATATCCCAAATATCGCTAATATACCCTCTAATTTCATGCCTAATGTCAATAACCCGAATGCGAATTTGCTCTCATTTATGGATACTCTGAATCGAGGTCCTAGTATGCCTCAAAACAACCAGAATCTAATGAATCCTTTCAATAATCCAGCAGTTCTCGCACTTCTCGCTAATAGCCAAAATCCATTAAACATGCTAAATCAACAGAAAAACCTAGCTAATATGCTCAATCCACAACCATCTATGACTAATGCCCAGGAAAGAGAACTTATGAAGAATATGCAGAAAAACAATGGGAATAATATGTCGAATTTCGGTATGAACTTCAATAATTATGCGATTTTGAATTCACTCTTGATGAATCAAGGATTAAATGCTCCAGGACAATTTAATTTATTCGATGGATTATTTGGAAATATGTCGAATCAAAGCCTTAATATACCAGAACCAACCCAGAAAAACACCACGAATCCTATTGGAAATAGGCCTAATACTAATAATACTGCCAATTCTGGGAATAATAATAATAATAATGCCAATTGGAACCCGAATATTAATAATAATCAAAACAATAAACAAGCCAATGACCCTTTTTTGCAAATGAATCTCAATAATTTGATGATGAAAAATCAAACTGCCTTCCAAAACGTGCCTAATAATAATAATAATAACGGGAATAATAATAATAATAATAACTCGCAAAGCGATAATAATTACTTGAAGAATCTATTGATTCAAGCCTTGAAAAATGGAAACGCTAACCCAAGCCAATTGTTGAATATAGCCTCGATGCTCGGAAAAGGCAATGAGAATAATGGAGGGATTATGAAAGAAGAAGAAAAATGAAGATTTGATTAAAATGAATAATAATTCATGTTTTTTAAGAAATCATGGACTTTATTAAGAAAAATTCTTAAAGAAAAAAAGTCTCATTTTTCTACTAAAAAAAAATTTAAATTCCTAAATAAAAGAAAAGATTAAGATGATGAAAATTGCAATCTTTTTAAATTCTCATAAAAACCCAAGAATTATTTCTTCAGTCTAAACAAAAAACTCCTCCAGATTAAAAATCTCCAAAAAACCTCCCCCAACAAATTATTCTATTAGAATTCTAATGAGTTCCTTAAAGAAAGAATTACATAGCTCTTTTCGTGAGAAGCCATTGAAGGATTTATTTTGTGTCGAATGTAACAAGAACTTCTCTAAAAGTTCAAGTTTCTATAATCATCGCAAATTGACTCATGGTTATAAACCAGCCAAAGACAATGAAAGAGGCCGACCTATTAAATCTGAGGCTCGTCCTTTCGAACGAGTCTTAACCGAAGTCCTCATTTCTCCTCGCAAGGTCATGCAAGATAAATATTTCCCTGAATTGGCCAAGATTCTGTTAAAAATCGTTAGACAAGACAAGGAGTTCTATGAAAAGGTCTTTGATAGTCTCGAGAAATTCGAGAAGGATTTCGAAGGATTCGTCAAGAGAAGTCTGATATTAGAGGAGGATTTGCCGGGAATAGACTTTCTCAAAGACTCGAATATTGATGAATTTAAACTATTTTTCAAAATTTTGTTAGAAAATTGGAGGTTAACATTGAAGCTAACAGATGGCTTTTGTAGGGAATTGGCCATAATCATGGGATATTTCATAGAAAATGCGAAGAAAGGAAAGAATGAAATTGTTAGAGAAATAAAGGAAAAGCTGGAATTGGACATAATATGTACACAAGGTTTGAATAATGCCTCTGATGTTGAATTTCTGGATGTTTTCATTGAAATCCTCAACAATTGGAAGAAGAACTATAAACTTTAATATGAACTTTATTAGACTTTTAAGATTTCAATGTTAAATTAGGGAATTTCTTATGGGGTTTCTGGGTTTTTCTTAGTAATTTATACTTAAAAAAGCCCTTTTTCTTGGGGAATTAAAAAGGAGAAAATCAAGGTTCTTAGAATAATCAAAGGGATTGTTTTCTTTAATAATTGTAATTTTTTCGCATGAAGTTCTTTGAATTTCGACTATTAAAAAAGACTTTGAATTTAAAAGCTTGGAATTTAAAAGCCTTGAATTTAAAAGCTTGGAAACCCTCGCGAAATTTAATCTTTTTAAATTTAAAAAATGCTTCATGAGATTTTATTCGCTCTTTTGGGCAAAACTGGCAACATAATCATAGAATCTGACCAGAAATTCGAGATAAATCCTCTAATAACCTTCCTAACGACTTGTGAGAAGGAACTTATTAATAAATTGGTGATTTTAGGTTATTGTTATAAATCCATTGAGAAATTTCTCAAAGACACTTATGAGGCTTTTTGCCAAACCTCTTCATTTATCATCAATAAACTCTTAGAAGATGAAATTAATGAGTTCTCGTTTGGTAAAAGTCTTTATTTGAAGGCTTTTTCCTTTGCTATGAATGAGGTTTTGAGAGATTATAGAGAAGTGGTTTTGACTGTGGAAAGGGAATATTTGAAAAATAGGGTTTTCACACTTTCTTTATTGAATATTCAATTAGCGAAGTTCTTTTTCCTAATGCCAGAATTGAATATATTGGTAATTTTGTATGATTTCTTGTGGTTTTTTCATTATTTTATGATAGATTGAAAGGATTATGAGGGAAAATCTCAAAGGAGGACAGATTATAGACCTTTTGAATGAAAGGAATAATTGCGGAAATGAGTATTTGAGAGAAATATATGGAGTTTTGATAGAAAATTGCTATAAAATCTTGTTTAGTCAGGTAAATTAATTGTTTTTCTGAAGGTTTTTTAAAGGGAAATAATAGCTCACAATCTGGATTTTATATGGGAAGGTTTCTGATAGATTTGGTGAGTTTTTCATCTATAAAGTCGAGAAGAAAACCAAAGAAGGTATTAAAATTGATATAAATAACCTGAAAATATCATGAAATTTAGAGAAAAACATACAAAAAGACAAGAACTCCAAAGTGGAAAAGCTAAAATTGGTTCAATAATAGAACTTTTATATTAAAATATTAAGACTTTTTCCAGAATTATCATAATTGGGATTCTTCGTTTTCGATAAAATTCTCAATGATCCCACAATCGATGATTTCGAACAAATTGGCTGAGAAAATCCTTTTTATTGGAAAAGTTCGAATTATTCAATGTTCTTGTTAATAAAAAAGCTAAAGGCGAATAAAATCCTTCAATTAAACAGGAAAAGTACACTTCCTGAGAACAATGAAATCACCTCATTGCCAAGTCCTAAACTCATATCTTTATTAAAGGAAATCGAAATCTACAACAATTTCAAATTCAATGTAATTTTATTGATTTTTCTTGAAATTTTTGTTGATTTTTATTGATTTTTTGTTGAATTTTTGTTGATTTTTTGTTGAATTTTTGTTGATTTTTGTTGAATTTTTCTTGATTTTTATTGATTATTATGGAATTTTATTGATTTTTATTGATTTTTATTGAATTTTAGTGATTTTATTGATTTTATTGATTTTATTGATTTTTCTTGAATTTTCTTTAAATTTTATTGATTTTTATTGAATTTAAGTGATTATTTTTTTATATTAAAAAAAAACAACATAATATTACATTATTTTACTGAATTTATTAGAATATCATAGAAAAATTGAGGTTTGAAGTGGGAGCGGAGCTATTGGAACTTCTGATTAAAAAGGAGGATTTCCTGCAACACCTGACGAATTTAAAGACTTATTATTTCCTTGATCAAGGTCTTTTCTTCCAGATTTTCTTCGAAGAAGCGAAACAAATGATGCAATTGCCTCCAAAAGCTTCTTCAGAAAACGATCTTAATAACATAGCTCTTCAAAACGTGGGTATTTCTCTTTAATTATATAATTATCTTTCAATATAAAGACTATCATGAGACTGAATTTGGAAGATAATAAGATCTTCAAGAAGATTTCCTTTAAAATCAAATCCCATGGTTTCGAATTCAACAATTTCAGCAATATCACAGGACTTAAGATCTTAGGGGAAGTCAAACAAAGAAATAACGCCTATATTCGTTTCGAGCCTATGAGGAATTCCTTACATTCAGGTATTTTCTCTTAAAATCCTATAAAATCCACTATAAAATATGAAATCCACTATAAAAATCATTAATTGACCTTATTTTGAAGGCGCGATTTGGTATTCATTAAAGCAAAACCTCGAAAACGGTTTCAAGGCTTCTTTTTCCTTCAGATTCAAAAAAACACCTCAAGCTTCGATTTCAGCGAAACCATATCCTCAGAATTCCCAGCCTAATAATTCCTCTCATTCCACACAATTCGAAGATCAGAATTCATATCCTCAAGACACTGTTTCTCAGAATATCTTTTGTTTCATCCTTCATAACTCGAAGGAATTCATTGATTATAAGAAAAGTTTGCCTAGAAACCTTAATGAAATTCCTGAATATGTGGCTATAAAATTCGGGGTTTCCGATAAAAGGAAGAAAAAAGACCTGATGACCATTGAAAATTCATTCAGTTTCGTTCAAATCGTGTATTTTTCAAAGGAAAAAGCCGAGAAGTTCCCAAACGAGGAAATGGGCGAAAACAACAAGGAAAAAGTGCTTTTTGAGCAGAATTTCGATAGCGAGCAATTGAATTTCTCAGATGAGGATATGTATTCAGTGCGGATTCATTATAATAATGAGAATCTCGAGATATTCCTTAGCGATTCTGGCTCAGAAATCGAGCCGTTAGAAGGAAAACATCATATAAAATTGTCTATAAAGCTCGCGAAATTGCTGAATCTTGAAATGGGCAAAGGATATGTGGGTTTTATTCAAGATTCACGAAACGGGACTTTCGGCATAGATTTTCTTAATTGGAAAATGGTCTTTTTTCTAATATATTTCTCTATAATATAATTTCTCTATAATATTATTTCTCTATTATTTCTTTATAATATTATTTCTCTATAATTTCTTTATTATTTCTCTATAATTTCTATAATTTCTTTAGTTGGGATTTAATATCCTCAATAATGAGGATTCTTGGAATGGCTTGACTGTGAATTATCAGGTGGATTGGCCTTTGAATCTGATTTTATCTTCAAATATCTTAGAGAAATTCACGAATATCTTCAGATATCTCTTTCCTATCCGTTTAGTCCAATTAGATCTTCAGAAAGTATGGTTAAATCTGATGAAAAAGAATAGAAAAGAAGGTCTTTTCGAGAAAAAGATGAGGAAAATGGTCAATTTAAGAAATCAAATGGCTGCTGTTATTGAAAGTCTTTGGTCTTATTTCCATTTAGATGTTTTAGAGGTTCAATGGATGAAATTCAATGAGAATTTCAAGGAAATAGCGGATTTCGATGAAATGAGAAGAGGGTTGGATGAATATTTGAATTCGATATCGAGCCAATTATTCATACATTTCCCGAAAATCGTGAAATCCATATTCGAAATAATCAATAATAGCAAGACTTTTATCAATCTTCTTTTGAGGTATTTTCTTATTAAAAAGGATTCAATAGGGATTTTTTATCTATAGACTTGAATATGGAGGAAGTATGGAAAATTTGATAAAGGATTGTGAAGAAATTAAAGGGAAATTCGAAGATAATTTCCTAAAACTCTTGAAATTGTTGGAATTATTGAATAAGAATTATAATTCGCCTTTCTTATTCCAATTGTTATTAAGATTGGATTATAACAACTTCTATTTAGATCCTCAAACAGCTATATATTAAAAATCCTCAAAGCTTTTTAAATATTTTTAAATAGAAACTCTTTTTTTGCTTATAAAATCTAACTTTTAAAATCTGAAAATCCTTTAATTTCTCGATTGAAAAATATAACTTAATCAAAAAAATCCTCAAATTTCTTTTAAAAAAAAAAACCTCAATAAAAATGGGCAGTTGCGTTTCTTCTCGAAATAAAACCGTTGAACCTCAGAAAATCCCCAAAAAGCCTTTAGTCAAGTTTTCTACACAAAAGTCTCGGTTTTCCAATCGGACTCAAAACCTTGAGAAAAAGCGAAAACTCGCATTAGGCAAATCGCTTTCCTTCAAAAAAATCGACTTCGATTCTTTGTTAAAACCCTCAGTTTTTCCTTTGGAAGATCCTTTGATAAAGTTCAAAAAAAGCCTGTTTTCTGGAAAAGGAGCGAATTTACCTGAAAACATGATTCTTCAGGATTTTATCCTTTGGCATAAAGAGTTTCAGGAGTTCAAAATCATCAAAAACCAAGGAAATTCTATATTGATTCAATGTTTTGATGAGAAAAAGAGGCTTTTATTGATAAAAAGGAAGACTTTCGAAACTGTGGAAAGCTTTTCTGAATATCTCCTTTATATTCAGAAGATCTCGAAATTCTCTATCAAAGGAATCGAGACTTTTGAGGCTTTGAAGCTGAGAAAAAGCGAGGAATTCGGGTATTTAATCGATATCATTAAAGAAAAAAAAGGAGCGAACCTCAATACTTATATCGATTCGAAAACCGAGCGAAATTATCTAGAAATCCTTGAAATAATTAAGAAAATCTCGATAATTCTTCATGAATTGCATCGAAATAATGTGGCTTTTAAGACCTTGAAGCCTTCAACTATCTTAATAATGGATGATTTATCAGTGATTTTATCAATAGGAGGGACTCATTCCTCAGAGAAAGAAGACGATTTCATTGATTTTTATGTGAAAAACGAAGAAGATTATAAGTCTTTTGATATAATAGCTCTTGGCTTTATATTAGTGATTTTATTAACAAATAACCTGAAAATCGAGGATTTATTAATGGCTAGGAATAATCAGGATATTGCGAAAATATTAGAAAAAAGCCTTGAAATTCCTAGAATTTTCATTGATTTTATGAAAAAAGTCCTGGATTTAGAAAATAAAAGACTTTTTATGATTTCCTATCAATTAATTTCAGAATTAGAAAGCCTGATTTTAAAAGGGGTGCAAAATGAATTCAAAAGCGATTTCCTCATTGAGATCTTCAAGAATAAACCCTTGAAAAATACCCAGGATTTCCTTTATTTCCATTATAAAAACAAGATCTTCGTTTATCAAGCCTCCAGGAAAATAACCGTGATATTGAGGGTTTTCCTAGGGAACAGAAAATGGAAAATCAGAACTAAATTCTTAAGATATTGTGAGAATCTCAAGGCTTTTTTCACTTTAGTTGATATAAAAGGCGGAAAAATAGCCAAAATTTCCTTTGATATAGCCGAGATTCTTAGTAATAATAACCAGAAACTCTTTGATATTAAGAGAGAAATCGAATTCTTTCATGAAATCAGCCAAAAGTCCTCATTTTCTCATGAAATCCTTACAACCAAAGCCTCGATATTATTGATTTCTGATGAAATCATTGAAATGAAGACCTTGGATCCTCAAATACCTGAAATAACTGAAACTATCCTAGCCAAAGTCCAAATTTCTAATGGATATCGTTATTCCTTTCTAGATTCTGCTCAGGAAAGTCTTTATATTCTTCATGAAAGTCCTGATTTCTTCAAAAATGGGATTTCGATGTCTATTCTGTCCTTGCAAAAGCCTGGAATTCCTTTAGAAATTAAGCTGGATTTCACTTTAAATAACCCGAAAATGCTCAAAGACTTTCAATCGATATCTTGTCAAATAAACCCTGTTTATTTTTGCCTCGAAATCACTGATAAGGTCTTTTTCGCGAATATTTCTAAAGTCCTTTTAGTCCTCGACCTTGAAAACCGTAAATTCTATAGTTTTTCCTCTTTTTTCCTATTATTCAATTATGAATTCGCGAAAAAAGTGAAACCCAATAATTTCGCCCATAAATTCGAAGTCAGAAGTTTGCCTTTTCCATTGGATTTTTCTTTAGGAAGCTTCTTTTTTGAAGATGGGATATTGGAATTCTTCTGTAAGAAGAATTCTGAGCTTTTATTATGTAAATTCATTGTTTTTCCTAATCAATCATGTATTTCTTTGATAAATTGCCAGGATTTATCCTTAGGCAAGGATTTCATGATTGTGAAGCCTAAAGAAGTGAAATTGGATTGGAGTTTGGTGCAGAAAGCGACTAATGATTTCGAGAAAAAGCCTGAAAATATTAAGAAAATACGCGAATATGAGATAATATCAGAATATTCTCAACAAAACGACGTTTTCATTGAATATAAAGCGAAAAAAGGCAATGAGAACTTTTGCATAAGGAAATTTAAGGTTGAGGGTTTAGAGGAATTCGAGAAAATATTCAAGAATTTCCTTTTTATCCTTGATAATAGTTACGTTCTAGAGACTTATGACTTATTCCTAATAGAGGAAAATGGGGTTTTATTCGCTATAATAATTCGTGAGCATTTCGAAAGATGTTTATTAGAGGAATTCCTTCATAGAAAGACCAAAGGGAAATATTATTCAGCGAAAAACCTCGCTTTTCTATTGAAATGCTTGTTCAAAGGTCTGGTTTATTTAAATCGGAAGAAAATCACTCATGGAAATCTCGATTTGAGCAATATCGTGATCACTGATAAGGGGTTTATTAAGATAAAAGGCTGGTATTATGAAAATAAGCAGAATTTCGCTTCAGATTTGAAGGATTTAGCCATGGTTTTATTGGATTTGGCTCGATTAGAACTCAATTACGAATTCAATGAAAAAACTCTTATGAATGCTAAGGAATTCCTTGAAATAAATTACCCAGGACTTCATGATTTTCTAGGGTTTTTATTAGAAAATGAAAAGAAAAACATCGATTTTAAAGAATTAGAGGTCATTCTCAAGAAGACTTATTTCCAATTGATGTATAAGGATTTCGAATTTAGCAAGTATTTGACTGAAAAACAAAGGCTTTTCTGGATAAATTATGGCTCGAATTCTATTATTTCAGCAGAAATCAGCTCACAAAACCATCAATTAGTCAAAGTCCTGGATTCTCAACAAAAACCCTATGTTTTCTCGACTTTCAATAGTTTTGCCTTTGATCTCAATGAAAAGCTATATATCACAGGAAACAAACGGTACTTTTTTCTAATAAATGTCTTAATTTTTCTAATAAATGTCTTAATTTTTCTAATAAAAGGCCTGTTTTTTCTAATAAATCTCTTAATTTTTCAAATAAATCTCTTAATTTTCTAATAAATGACTTAATTTTTCCGATAAACTACTAATTTTCTAATATAAATGATTATTCTAATAAAAATCTTTATTTTTCTAATAAATTTCATCTCTAAATCTCTAATTACCCATAGTTCCCCAAAAGACAAAACTCAGGATTTCTTTGAGCTTTCCTTAAACCCCCAATCCACGCTTTTACCCTTGCTTCCAATCCCTCTCAATATCTTGAATCCCACAGTCCTTTATATCCCTCCTCTCAATTCGATTTATCTCTTTGGAGGTTATCTCCCCTCAGATTCCTCAAGCAAAACCCTGAGTACTTTCGTTTTTTCCTATAATATCAAAAGCAGGACTTGGATGCGAAATTGCAGAATGCCACTTTCTCTAGTATCTTCCACAGCGGTTTTCTCTAAAAAAGGCGTTTATCTCTTTGGTGGGATTTCAGAGGAATTCGATCTCACAGGCCCGGAATTGAATTTCCTGTTTTATGATTATAATCTGGATAAATGGGAGTTTCTAGTGAATTTCTCATCAAGAAGCCCGTTTGAAAATTCGAGGCTTTTACAACCGAATGTCGTGAGTTTAAGTGATGAGGTCTTTCTATTTTTCAATAGAAATCAAGAGAAATATCAATTGAATGTGATGGAATTGAGAATGGGTGGATTAAACCTGAAATTTGAACAAGGATTTAAAGGCGAAAGTCAGGAAAGAATCTTACAAAACGATTTAAGCCTGGCCTTTAATGCTGGAGTTGTATATAAATTGGAGGAAGGGAATAAGAACTTGTTGATTTGGGAAATCAGAGATTTCGATAAAATGGTGATTAAGAAGGTGGAATCGAAGTTGGATGAGGAAGATGATGATTTCAAGGAATTCGAGAAGAAAGTCTTGAATAAAAAGAAGTAGAAAGAAAGGCAATTAATATGATTATTAATAAACACATTGATTTTAATTTAGAAAATTAGTTATTTCATAATAGTTTTTCATAATATTTATTAATTAGGAAATTTTTAATTAAATTTGAAATGGAAATTATGAAATTGATTTATTTAATTTTAATAATTTCAAAAAAATTTCTTAATTATATAATTTTCTTTTTAAAAAAACTTTATTTTATCCTAATCTCAATACATT
>Ga0302320_10003892_pt1 | contig 34246 bp, 26 predicted proteins | sample Bog_T0_3_FD_202130 | JGI IMG/M metagenome (GOLD analysis project Ga0302320, IMG submission 202130) | Peat permafrost microbial communities from Stordalen Mire near Abisko, Sweden - Bog_T0_3 | ecosystem: Environmental > Terrestrial > Soil > Wetlands > Peat | place: Sweden: Abisko, Stordalen Mire...
TCTTGACGTTCCAGTACATGCCTGGCGAAGAGACTTTGCTGAAGGGCATCCAAAAGCTCGCTCCCGGGCACTATCTTCTGGTCAAGGACGGCCAAACGCAGATCCGACAATATTGGGATCTCCAATTCGAAGAGTCCGTTCAACCCAAGAGTGCCGAGCAGGCAGAGGCTGAGCTACTTGACCTGCTTTCGGAGACTGTCAAACTGCACATGATCGCGGATGTGCCGGTTGGAGTTCTCCTGAGCGGGGGAGTCGATTCAACGGGAATACTCAGCCTCGCCATAGACCAGACGGACAAGAAGATCAGTACCTTCACGGTAGGCTTTTCGGGGGAACACTTCGCCGACGAAAGGCCTTACGCGAGGCTAGCGGCGGAGAGATATGGCACGCAGCACTTCGAGATGACAATCACGGCCGAGGATTTTGCGGCCTTTTTGCCCAAGTATGTGTGGCACATGGAAGAACCTGTCTGTGAGCCGCCGGCAATCGCCCTATACTACGTCTCAGCCTTGGCGAGGAAGCATGTTACGGTGCTTCTTTCCGGAGAAGGCGGTGACGAGGCATTCGCCGGGTATAGCAACTATCGCAACCTAGTTTGGCTCGAGCGCCTCAAGAGGGGAGGGCCCTTTCTAAAGAGCGCACTTGCCGCGGGAATGTCGTTTGGAAACTCATTCTTCGGTGCTTCTCGACTCGCCAAGTATGTTCCGTTAATGGGTGATCATTTTCCGGAATATTACTACAGCCGTACTTCAAACCCGCATCGCACAACGGGAAACGGCTTGGGGAGCTTATATTCCGCCGACTTTCTGAGAGCAGTTGACCGCGAACTTAGCATTCAACCCATGCGCACCTTGCAATCGCGCGTCCACGGTCTAAACACGCTCGATGCTATGCTGTATATCGATACGAAGTCGTGGTTGCCCGACGATCTATTGATCAAGGCCGACAAAATGACAATGGCCAACTCCATCGAACTCCGTGTGCCGTTGCTTGACCACAAGGTTTTGGAGTTCGCTGCTACGCTGCCGTCGAAGTTGAAACTCAATGGACTGACCACAAAATTCATCCTGAAGAAGGCGCTCTCGAAGCGAATTCCCAAAGAGATCCGCAACAGGAAAAAGACAGGCTTCCCGGTACCGTACGAGTCTTGGCTCCGGACAGATCTCAAAGAATTTGTCTGGAACGTGCTAATGGACAGCAGAACAACCAATCGGGGATATTTTAGTAAAACAGCCATTGAGAAGATGCTTCGAGCCAGCTCGAACGGAAGTAACTGCTCCAAGGCCATATTCTCCCTCATCAGCTTGGAACTTTGGCAACGTGCTTTTCTAGAGGGAGAAACTGGTGTCGCATAGCAGATTTCGGCAGGTCGCGACGACAATGGCCGCAGATCTGTTTTGGCGTATCCCTGGCTCCTTCGGGGCCGCTCACATCCTCGGTCAGTCATACTCGCTACGATGCGTAGTCTTCCATCATATTTCAGCCACGGAGTCACCGTTCACGGCCGGAATAAAGGTGAGCATCACCCCGCCGAAATTCGAGGCCGCGCTCAGATTTCTAACCGCACACTATACTCCTGTCAGCCTGGACGATGTTCTGAATGAAGGCGATGGTAAAGACCTGCCGCCTCGTGCTATTCTCGTGACGTTCGACGATGCTTATGCTTCGATTGCCGAGTGGGCCGCACCTCTTTGCCACCAATATCACGTTCCAGCTGTCTTCTTTGTAAACGCCGCGTTTCTCGATAATCAACGCCTGGCGCCGGACAATCTAGTCTGCTACGTGGCGAATGTGCTGGGAATGGACCTGATTAATGCCGCGGCGCACGCCGTCCCGGGCAACGAGGCCCTTGAATTGCATTCACTTAGCGAAGTGTTTGGGGATTTTTTCACGGCTATCACACTCGCCGAAAGGGAACTCTTTCTTGACGCATTGCGGCAGTTCGCCGACATCGATGACTGCCGCATGGCGAAGGACGCGAACCTCTACCTGACAAGCAAACAGCTTTGCGATCTGAAGTCCTTCGATTTCGAGATTGGGAACCACACGTACAGGCACACACACTGCCGGTCCTTTTCGCATCAGGATTTCGTTTCCGAGGTGGATAGGAATAAAACGGAATTGGAGGCCTTGTCGGGAGCGACGATACGTTCGTTTAGCTTACCGTACGGTTCTTCGAAAGATCTCACAAATGAGTTGGCCGAGCATCTCGAACTCTCCGGACACAAAGCAGTGTTCCTGAGCGAGAGTGTGGCCAATCCTCGAAGACCTGGCCTGTTCAATCTCGACAGGATCAGTCCTTGTGCCGAAAGTGATGACGGTCTATTCTTCGAAATTGAAGTTATGCCGCGCCTTCGAGCAATACGCAATCGGATGTTTCGCAGGCCAGCGCCGGCTCGGGTTAGCCGGGTTCATTCATCGGCGGGCCGGCTAGAATCGGCGAAACTGGAAGACACAGTCAAAACCTGCGATAGGAGGAAGCGTGCCTGAGAATCGGGAAACAATGACTCGTGGAGAATTTCTTTTGGAGATGGATGAAATTCTTGGGCTACGCACCGGAACTCTTCGTGGCGACGAGAAATTAGACGAACTTCAGAACTGGGATTCCACCGCGCTCATTACGCTGATTGTACTGGCGGAAGAAGCGAACATCGCGCGCATCTCCCCCGATCAGGTTGTTGGCTGCTCGACTGTCGCGGATCTATTGCGGCTGGCCGGGGTGGATGATAGCTCTTCGTGAACACCGGAATGTTGGCAGACATCGTAGGATCGTCAACACTCAAGTAATAATAGGTCACGAGATTTTCCACTCTGCCTGAACTGATCATGTTTAAATCGGAGTTTGTCGTCTAGCGGAGGCTTGCGGTGACATCGGAGAACACAGCGGTGCAATCAGAGACTTTAAAGGAGATGCGTTTCCCAGTCATCCCCGCAAATGTCTTGCGAAAGCGCCACGCATTGAAGAGAGAGTTGCTCGCGCAACCTAGTTTCATGCGCGCACGAATTGCGATTCTGGGTGGCTCGACAACAACTGAAGTCAAGAGCATGCTAGAGTTGTTTCTGCTGGCCCAGGGAATTCTGCCTACGTTTTACGAATCAGGCTATAACCGTTACGCCGAGGACATCCTGTTCGAGAACCCGAACTTGATGAATTTCAAACCCGATGTGGTATTTATTCACACCACTTGGCACAACGTTTCAGAATTCCCTGAATTGCTTGAAGCGGAAGGGAAGGTTGAACAGCGTGTCCGTCGGGAAGCGGGCCGGTTTGAATCCCTTTGGGAGAAGATCCACTCAGATCTTGGCGCGTTGATCATCCAGAATAACTTTGACCTACCGCGCCTCAGACCGCTGGGAAATTTAGAAGCGTTCGAGTCTTCTGGCCGCGTGAATTTCCTGATGAGGCTGAACGCAGAATTCGCGAGTTACGCACGAAATCACTCTCGTTTCCTCATCAACGATATACTTTACCTTTCCGCGCAAGTAGGCTTGAGTGCGTGGCATGGTCACACCTATTGGTACAACTTTCACATGGCGGTGAGTCCGACCGCGACAGTCGCTCTGGCTCAAAATGTTGCCTCACTTCTCAAGTCTGTTTACGGAAAGTCAAAGAAATGTCTTGTCCTCGACCTGGACAACACACTTTGGGGCGGGGTCGTCGGTGACGATGATGTGCAAAATCTCATTTTGGGCCGTGACCACCCACTCGGTGAAGCTTTCCTGGATTTCCAACAATATGTGAAGGACCTAAAGAGGCGGGGCGTCATTCTGGCAATATGTTCAAAGAATGACATCGAAAACGCAAAGGAAGGGTTTTCACACCCGGACAGCATCCTAAAGCTGAGTGATTTCAGCGCATTCAAAGCAAACTGGAATCCGAAGCCAGCGAACATACGCGAGATCGCCACAGAACTCAACATCGGTCTTGACAGTCTAGTGTTTGTGGATGATAACCCGGCGGAGAGGGCTCTGGTTGCGGACCAACTGCCCGATGTGGCGACGCCGGATGTGGGCTCCGATGTCACCCGCTTCGCAGAGATACTTGAAGCAGAGCACTATTTCGAAGTGCATAAAGTGGTCCAAGACGATCTTAATCGTTCAGCGTACTATGATTCGAACGCTCATCGGAGCTCTTATCAGGCCGGCTTCAACGACTATGGTGAGTTTCTCGCGTCGCTTGGAATGACCGCGGAGATCGCCCCGTTTTGCTCGGTTTATCTTGACCGAATCACGCAGCTAATTAACAAGACGAATCAGTTCAATCTCACTACCAAGCGATATACGCGCGCAGAAATCGAGTCCATCGCCCAGGATCTCGTTTTTGTCAGTCTCTATGGCCGACTGGCTGACAGGTTTGGCGAAAACGGCTTGGTTACTGTGTTGATTGGGCGCGTACTCGATCAGACACTCGAACTTGACGTATGGTTGATGAGCTGTCGCGTTTTGAATCGTGAGATGGAACTTGCGATGTTTGATGCACTCGTTGAGCAGTGTCAGGCCCGTGGGGTAAGCAAGATCGTGGGTGTATACATTCCATCGAAGAAGAACAGTTTGGTCGCCGATCACTATTTCAATCTCGGTTTTGCGAAAGCCGAGGGCAGCACTGAAAGTCGCCAGTTGTGGCACTTTGATGTGCCCCGAACATATCTGGCTAAATCCGGTTACATTTGTCGAGCGGTAAACTCGGCGGACGCGAAAGTCGATGGCGAAACGGTCCCCGACACCAAGACAGAGCTGGCAGACCGTGTAGTCCTCGAGGCGGGGTCCAGATCCTTAACGCACCGCTAGCCACGCATGTGACCTGTGGTTAGTTTCACTGGGAATGATTCAATCTCTATGTCTAATTCAACCTGGCAAATCGAAGTGGATCGTGCAGAGTCTGCGGAATGGTCGCAGATGCTCGATCTATTTGACGATGCTAACATTTTTCAGACAGCCGCATATGGCGAGGTCCGCTGGGGGGCACAGAATCTGAGCCGTCTGGTTCTAAAGCGAGATGGGGAAGTCGCGGGAATGGCCCAAATTAGAATCATTCGTCCCACTCCACTGAAGTTTGGGATGGCTTATCTGCGTTGGGGTCCCCTGTGGGAGAGACGCAGCCGACCGTTCGACTCGGACGCTCCCATTCGATTGGCCTGTGCCATTGAGGACGAATACGTAAAGAAGAGAAGACTCTACGTATCCATACTTCCCAACGCCTTCGCCGGATCGCAGCGCGCCGCGGATTTTCAGGCGGCCTTTTCGAAGTTCACGCTCGAAGGTAATGAATCCGTTGATACTTACCGGACTTTCCTCGTGGACCTGACGGGGTCGCTTGAAGAACTGCGGTGCCGCTTCGACAAGAAGTGGCGGAACCAACTCTCGCGATCTGAAAGAAATCAACTAACAGTGATCTCGGGGCATGGGAGTGAAGCGTTCAGGACGTTCTGCGTGATTTACTCCCAAATGCGGGAGCGAAAGGCGTTTGAAACCACAGTCGATCCTGAGGAGTTCGGGCGCATTCAGGAGGCTCTCCTCGAATCCCAACGCATGCATGTTCTGATCTGTCAAGATAAAGGCGTCCCCGTGGCTGGCCTCGTTGCGTCAGCGATGGGAGATTCAGCCATTTACTTGCTGGGCGCCACCAGTGACGCTGGGCTGAATGCCAAAGGCGCCTATCTCCTGCAGTGGGCCCTAATTTGCCGGCTCAAGGAGCGCGGCGTTAAATCATACGACCTCGGGGGCATCGACCCCGAAGGAAACCCGGGCGTCTATCACTTTAAGAGAGGGCTTTCGGGGATAGACATTTGTCAGATTAAGCCGCTTGGCGCGTCGGCAAGCCCCGTTTCGTCAGGGATGGTCAAGGCTGGTCTGGCCATGCAGCGCACCTTCCGTGCCTCTCTAAAACCTCTGAACCTTGCCCGCTTTCTCAAGCAGCCTGTGGCAACAAGGTAAGCGAATGCCAGATTCAAAGACATCTGTCGAAATATCTGTCGTCATCGTCGCATGGAACACCAGACACTACCTGGAGTTGTGCCTCGAAAGCCTGGCTAAAGATCCTCCACGGCGGAGCATGGAAGTGCTCGTGGTCGACAATGCCTCTGCAGACGACACGATTGAAATGATCGAATCCCGATTTCCATGGGTGAAGCTGATCAAGAGCAAGGGGAACCTTGGTTTCTCCAAGGGCAACAACGTGGCCATCCGGGAATGCCAGGGATGGTACATCGCTCTTGTGAATCCGGATGTGATTGTGTTCCCAGGTTGTCTGGATGCGTTAGCGGACTTTCTCGATGAGAATCCAAAAGTTGGGGATGTGGGGCCGCGTGTCTTCAATCCGGACATGACTCAGCAAAGTACCTGCCGGCGGTTTCCGACCCTGTGGAACAATCTCTGTTCTGCAACCCACTTGGAAGGAATATTCAAGGGCCGACGTTTCTTCGCCGGTGAGCACATGTTCTACTTCAAGCACGACCAGACGCTTGCCGTAGATGTCATTGTCGGCTGTTTCTCAATGATTCGTAGAGAGGCGTTTGATGACGTGGGTCTTCTTGATGAGAACTTGTTCATGTACGGCGACGACGTCGATTGGTGTCGGCGGGCGCGGAATGCCGGATGGCAGGTAGTTTTTTACCCGGGGGCGCATGCGATCCACGACCGAGGCAAAACCACGGCGCCGTTTCCCGTTCACTTTGCGGTCGCGCAACAGCGTTCCGTGTTGCACTACTGGACCAAGCACCATACGTTCCTGGGGGTGCTGGGGATCTGGAGCATCATGCTTTCCCATCATCTGCTGCGCTACGTGGTCGCGCTCCTATCAAGTTCTGCGCAATCCCAGAATAGGTCGCAAAGTGAAGTGCGAAAGCAGGTCAGTCGTGCCTGCTTACGGCAACTTCTCTGTGGTAGCGTGCCGAAAAGACCTGAGGAACAGCTGGCATCATGAGCATTTCGAATGCCATTTCGCGTCTTACGGAATACTGCAGGCGCCACGGCATGGCGGCCACGATTCGGCGCGCCGAACTCGGTGTAAAACGAGCGCTTTTCGCAGGCCGTATGACGGTCTTCTACTGCGCCCTGGATGATCGAAGATTGCCTCAGGTCAAAGTTCCTAGAGCCCTGAGGGTGGAGCGGATACAGTCTCTGACTGAGCTCAGCACGGAGCATTTGCATACAATAAACAGCATCTGGAACCCAAAGCTCGCAGACCGAAGTGTCCGAGAACGGTTCGAGAAAGGTGCCTCGCTGTGGCTCGTCATATCAGAGGACCGATTGGCTGGCTACGGCTGGGTGTTGCAGGGACGCACGATGGAACCGTACTACTTTCCTTTAGCGAAGGACGACGTGCACCTCTTCGATTTCCACGTGTTTCCAGATTATCGCGGACGTGGAATAAACCCCTACTTAATCGGGCGTATCCTCGACGGACTCGCAACGAATCGCGCCGGCCGCGCATTCATTGAGGCAGCGGAATGGAATGACGCGCAGCTGTCGTCTCTTCGAAAAACTCCATTTTGCTCTTTGGGTACCGTTCGATCATTTACGATCCTAGGTCACACTTTCGCGTCATGGCTGAGCAGCGACGCCGGGGTGCAAATCGATAGGAGCGGCGAACCGACCAAGCAGGTTTTTAGTACGGTGAGGTCCAATGAGGAATGAGCCGTTAGAGGGTGTCTGTCTTTCAGGCCAGTTCCAGCGTCCAAATCTGGGTGCTGATTGCCGGCCCCAGATTTCTCTTCTGAAGTCGAGCCAGTTGCCATCGCGGAAGCGCGGAGCTCCACCAACTGAGCATTCTTGATCACCCTCTCACTTTATGATTTGCGATCATCCCGCGTTATCAACTGGTACTATGGTCACCTTGACGGTAATGCCAAGCGTAACGTAATCTAGTGTGATAAATGAGATTTCGACAGGGGTGACGCCTTGGCAATTTTGCTGCGACTCATAACATCTATTTCGCTGATTTTCGTAGTCGGTTCGGCTGTTGCCGGAACTCGTTACATCGCCGTAAACGGCTCGGACACGAACAATGGCACGAGTAAGAGCACGCCGTGGCTGCATGCGCCGGGTATGCCGAATTGTAAGGGAGCGTGCGCCTCATACACTCCGGCGCCAGGCGACCAAGTCATTTTCCGCGGTGGCGACATTTGGCACTTCGGGAATAGCAGTGCCACGCCATATACGGGAGGTACGTGGAATTGGGGCGGTGCCGCGTGGAGCGGGTCTTCAACGAGTTGCGACACATCCGACAACCCTAACGCTATAAGAACTTCGTGCATCTATATTGGTGTGGATAAAAGTTGGTACTCTGGCGGCTCTTGGACGCGACCAATTATGACGGGCGATAACCCAACTAGCAACTCCGCGGTGGCAAGCTGTACTTATGGAAATGTGGGTTCGAGGAATCAGTTTCTTTCTGTCCACGACAACGCCTTCGCATGGTTCGACAATTTCGAGTGGACCGGAATGTGCCAGAGCACGGCGTCTTCTGCCAGCAACAACTATCTGTTTCAGTGGAACGCATATATTGTGGATGTAGGCGGATCGAATGTGATCGTGCAGAACATTTATTCCAACATGTACGCTCACGGTTGGACGCACTTGGCTTATTCTTGTTCGGATGTGGGAGGAGAACCGGCCGGTCAGTGCGAGAGTAACACGTTCATTACCGGGGGGCTGATGTCAACCGTTGGGCCGGGAAATGTTTGTGACGGTTGGGATTCCGATCCAACCGGAGTTGTATGTATCGCCTATGGGCCAGGGTATCTGGTGTACGACAACGTGTTTGCCAACATGTCTCAAATTGTCGTTAACGGCTATCATTCATGGCACGACAACCAATGGTTCGGCTACACGTTCAGTGGAGACGGCGTAGCTCACGGGAACAGCTTTGAGTCCAATATTGATGCACCTACAAAAGACAGCAATGGAAACATGCAGCCAAACGTCCCGTTCAACGTTTTCTACAACAATATCCTGGGTCACAATTCCACCGGAACGAGCGGTAATGTGAAGTTGTGGTTTTGTCCTAGTTCGACTACCGCCGAGTACGAATTCAACAACATCGTCTATGACCAAGGGCAAGGGAATAACTGGGATTTCGCGCAGAGCGGATTCAATTGCACGGGGGCGAGTGCGGGTGTCTACATGTTCAACAATACCGTTGATCTGCCGGGCGGCACCGCAATCAGTTGTCCAGGCAACGGGACCATGACGAATAACCACATCATCACAGAAGGTGGAGCTGGTTTTGACAGCGGTTCTTGTACGATCTCAGGCAACACCGTGATGAACCACGCGACAGCGGTTTCGCAAGGCTACATGAGTCCAAACAGCGGAACCAGTGCCAACAATAGCAACACAACCTGCGCGAACGATACGACTCCATGTGCCCCGACATCGGCATCGGGTGCTACAGTTGGTGCAGGCGCAAATGAGCAAAGCTATTGCAATGCACTCCTTGCATCGAGCGATGGTATCACTGAAAGAGCGGGTGCAGCTTGCCAGAGCGGTGCATCTGCGAGTTGCACTTACAACCAAAGTACACGTTCCGTAAGTTGCCCACGCCAGACTCCGGTCGTGCGCCCAACATCAGCTGCGTGGGATACAGGGGCGTATCAATACAATGGACAGTCGATTACCAAACCGTCTAACTGCACGGCGGCGAAACAAAACGCTGGCTACAGTGTAGACAACCGGGCGGCTAACAGCGTTAGCGTGAACGCAAACATCAATACGGTGGGTGATTTGGTAGCAATCACTGCATTCTGCTATTCGTCGTGTACACCTGAAAGCGTACAGCTTGGATCCCAGACAGCAGTCCAAACGACTGTCCCTGGGAATCCGGGGCCTGGTAATCCAGGCACGGGACAGGGCTTCATCTTTTATGTTCCTTCTGCGGCTGCTGCCGGTTCTCAAACGCTTACCTTCACTGCCAGTGGAGCCCATACCGATATTCAAACTTCCTATATCGACTTCGGCCCGAGTTCTGGGTGCATTTTCAAGCACGATGTTGATTACCCAGTAGGTACTGGAACCGGTGGAACGGTCAATACACCAGTTATAACTCCGACTCCTGGTGATTTGCTTTTCAATTTCACCTACTCCAGTGAGCATGTCAATAGTGTTAACACACCATGGAACTGTCCGGTTTATGGAGGATCAGGGCAGAGCATGACTTGTGAATTTGTAACAACTATAAATGCTGCGGCATATATTCTAAATGCCCCATCCAGCTCAATCGCCAACAGCATGACGCTAATTCACAGTACCGATTCTTGGCAGGCGTTGATCACCTCGTTTGCATTGTTGCAAGGTCCTAATCCTCCATTGTCTGTAACCGCCACTCCTGTCGTACATTGACCTTGTGGGACCTTCGTGATCTGCTCAGTTCCATGCGTAAGGCGGGCTACGTCTTGATTCCACGCTGGACGAGAGAGTCGCTCGGGCCCTTTAGGCACACTTTCCCAATTGATTGCCAAGGGATTCGCATAAAAGATGGAACCAACACATCTTCGATTTGGCGGCGGCGCGACTGAGACAATCCTGAGCTCGATTGTCGCGGTTTGGATGTTCATCGCCATCATTCTGATCTTGACGCTTCCACGCCGGTCTGTCATCTCATGCTTTCTGGTAAGTTGTCTTTGTATCCCGGTTGCTCAAGTGGTGGTCGTGGGGGGAATTCACTTCACAGTACTGCGCATTCTGATTATTGCCGGACTCGTTCGGAGCGCTTCCGAGTCGGGGTCTTCGTCAAGGGGAAGATTTCCAGGCGGGTTCAACGGCATAGATCAAATGGTAGCGTTTTGGACTGTGGCGCAGCTGACGGTTCTTTCCCTCCAATGGATGGACACGCAGGCATTCATTCATAACCTGGGTGATTTCATCGACGCGCTGGGCGGTTATCTCGTAGTTAGATTTTTAATCGTCGACCGTGAGGCCATCCGCCGCGCTGTATCAGCCCTGGCCGTAATCTGCGCGATTCAGGGCGTCTGCATGACCTTCGAGCACTTCGCTCACGTGAATGTATTCGGCTATATGGGAGGGAATGTCGGGATTACGATTCGAGACGGCAAGATTCGCTCCGAAGGGGTGATGGGCTGTCTCTATGCCGGTGCGTTCGCCGGCGCGACCATTCCTCTCTTTCTGTGGTTATGGAAGGAGGGAAAGTCCCGGGCGATCGCGTACGCGGGAATCATCGGCGCCATCGCGATGGTATTCACCTCGAACTCGAGCACCTCACTCTTGGCCCTTGCTGGGAGTATCCTCGGGATTGCCTTCTGGCCCCTGCGAAAGGAGATGCGCGTGATTCGATGGGCTTTGTCATTAACACTCATCGGTTTACATCTGGTGATGCACGGCCCGGTATGGTCTCTTATCGCCCGCATCGATTTGACAGGTTCCTCTTCGGGTTATCACCGCTACTATTTGGTAGATAATTGCATCCGGCATTTCAGCGATTGGTGGCTTCTCGGATACAAGTATTACAACAACTGGGGATGGGACATGTGGGACCTAAGCAACCAATTCGTGGTGGCTGCCTTGGGTGGGGGCCTGGTGACGCTGGTCTGCTACATCACGGCTTTCAGTCGCAGTTTTGGTGCGATCGGGACGGCGAGAAAACGGGTAAACGGGAATCGCCGGGAGGAGTGGCTCCTTTGGTGCCTGGGCGCAGACTTGTTCGCCAATGTCGTGGCACACTTCGGCATCAATTACATGGCTCAGATGATGATGACTGTGTTCCCGCTGTTGGCCTGTATCTCGGTGGCAGCGTTTGAGGCCGGACAAACAGTGCGCAGTGAGGCGCAAAAGCGAAAGCAACTCGCACCCGCTCTCGGCGAAGGTGAGTCCGTGTCCTGGCTGAGCGCCTGATCTTCCCGTCCTGAAGCAGATATTGAGAAGGTTCTGAGTGACCCATGAGCCAGACGAATCGCCGCCTGCGGGTGTTGTACAGTTTTCCGCTGCGCCTGGGAGCGGACCGGATATGCTACACCGCTTGGCGGCAGGTGAGCGGGCTTAGCGCTGCGAATGCGGATCTATTGGTCTTTCCTGCTTCTCTGGGCCGGCCGGTTCCATCAGGTGTTAGAGTCTCGCCGACGCTGGCTCGAGGCAGGTTTCGGATTCCCTACAGAGTGCTGGGAACCATGCGCAGCGTGGCGCTTCACGATTGGATAGTGGCGCGCCGCATTGAAAGGCTAGCCGGCCAGATCGACGTCATCCACACCTGGCCTCTGGGCGCGCTCGAAACGCTCAAGACAGCCGCGAAGCTGGGTATCCCTACGTTCATGGAACGCCCTAACGCCCATACACGGTTTGCCATGGACGTGGTGAAGCAGGAGTGCGATCGCCTAGGAGTCGCTCTGCCTCCCGATCACGAACATGCATACAATTCCGAGAAACTTCGGAAGGAGGAAGAGGAATACGAGCTGGCTTTTCGCCTACTCTGTCCCTCCGACTTCGTCGTCAAGACCTTTCTCGATAGGGGCTTTTCCAAGGAGAAATTGGTGAGGCACTTCTACGGGTTCGATACGGAAAAATATCATCCCGGCAGCACCCCGCGGGACGTCAGGCCCGGCTTGACGATGTTGTTCGTCGGGGTTTGTGCGGTAAGAAAGGGAATCCACTACGCACTGGAAGCGTGGCTACGGTCTCCGGCCAGCCAAAACGGCGAATTCCTCATCGCCGGAGAGTTCCTGAAGGCGTATGCTGAGAAGCTGGCTCCCATGCTCGCGCATCCCAGTGTCCGCGTGCTCGGGCATCGGAACGACGTGGCTGAGCTGATGCGCAAGAGTGACATTCTAATCCTTCCCAGCATTGAGGAAGGTAGTGCTCTTGTGACTGCGGAAGCACGCGGTTGCGGTTGCGTCCTTCTTGTGTCCGACGCTTCGGGGGCAAATTGCAGACATGGTGAGAACGCGCTTGTGCATCGCGCGAGAGACGTCGAAACTCTTACGCAGCACATTACGTCTCTGCACCAGGACCGCCGCCTGCTTGAATCTTTGCGAGCTGCATCCCTGAACACCGCAGGAGACTTTACCTGGGAGGCCGCCGGCCACAGACTTTTGCAAGTCTATACCGAGAATCTTTCCGCAAGCCAGGTCACCAGCGAGTTTTGAGCTCTCTTTCGAGGTGACTCTGTCTGCCAAACAATCGGCAACAGCATAGGACAACGATGAAAATCGCAGCATTTTCTTACGGCTACTCAACCAATCTCGGCGACGAGATCCAAACGTTGAGCGCCACTCAATTCCTACCAAGAGTCGACGTCCTGCTCGAGCGTGACAGGCTCTATTGGTATCGCGACAGCGAACCCACGTTCCTGATCTTCAACGGTTGGTTCACGCAACAGCGCTTCTGGCCGCCGCCAGATTCCATTTCTCCTCTTTTTGTGGCCTTCCATCCAGCCATACCCGAGCTTTTGGTTTCCGAAAAATATGCCAGCTACTTCAAGCGCCACGAGCCAATCGGCTGCCGAAGCCTGGAAACAGTCGACGCTTTTCGCAAAATCGGGGTTGAAGCGTACTTTTCGGGCTGCCTCACGCTTACCCTCCAGCGGCGACCGGTAGCAAGTACCGACCAGATTTACGCGGTTGATGTGGACCCCGACCTGTTCGCCAATCTTGTGCCGCAGGAAATTCAAAAAAGAGCCGTTCACATGTCGCATGAATTTCCCTCACACGACGCAACGTTCGCTACCAAGGCGAAATGGAATGCGGCATACTACGGCCTGCGCAGCATTCAAAAATGGGATGGCGGCCAGTCCTTCCTGGGTGGTTTGGTGGGGAAGTTGAACAAGCGCCGGCACAGCTTCCGTTCCTTGAGAGCGGAAGCACTTCTCAGGATTTATAGTGGGGCGAAGCTTGTCATTACGACCCGCCTGCATTGCGCGCTGCCCTGCCTTGCACTTGGGACTCCGGTTATCCTTTTGCGCAAGAACGTCGAATCCGATCCAAGATTCGCTGGGCTCCGCGATCTGGTTCGGGCTCACAGCGATCCGACGCAGTCGATCAAGATCAATTGGAACAATCCGGAACCAAATTCCGACGCTTACATGCACTACGCCCGGTCTCTTCGGCAGAGGTGCGAGAGCGCGGTTAATCAAGCCTTATCGGGAGAAAGGGATTACCGGGATCAAGAGCGGAGCCGCTCCGAGAGCAGCTCCTTGTCTCCGGTAAGTGAGTGAGTCATTGCCTATGAATGCCGTCATCAATGTTCTCAAAGAGATTCGGCGCGGGGCCGGATCACTGATCGGACGCCAGAAGTCCTGGGAGAAGCTCGAATATTTCGACGAGAACTGGAAGAAAAGAATAGAGGCAATGGCTAAATATATCGCGCCCGGAGAAAGCGTCATCGATCTGGGTTGCGGCCAAATGTGGCTAAGGCCGCTGTTGAAGGACAACGTGTATCATCCGGTTGACTATAAACAGAGGGACTCGAGTGTCTCCGTCGTTGATTTCAATAACTACGAGTTCCCTGACATAGAGGCCGACGTCGCGTTCGTTTCGGGGGCGTTGGAGTATGTGCAGGACCATCAGTGGTTCATTCGCAAGATATGTTCCCACGCGAGAAGGTGCATAGTATCTTATTGCACGACGGAACATTTTCCTGATCAGAGAGTGCGTCGGCTGAAGGCCTGGAGAAGCCACTTATCTCAAGCTGAGCTTCTAGAGCTATTCTTTGCAAACGGCATGTACCTCGAAGCCAAAAGTACTGCTGTTCCCCAAAATCCAATCTTTGTTTTTGGTACGGAGGGCAAACCAGAAGAAGGCGAGATTGTTGGTGGCGCCATTCCGGACCTGGCTCAGTGACATTGACACGCATGAGCGGAGGAGGCGGGGCCCTCTTCGCCGTAGCAGCGAGAAAAGCACATATATGAACCCCAAGGTCTCAGTCGTAATCCCGACGTACAACCGCGCGAACAAAGTTGGCAAGACGATCGAAAGCGCGTTGGCGCAAACGGTCGCCGATCTTGAAGTGATCGTTATCGATGATGGGTCGTCGGACGACACCGGCCTAGTCCTGAGGGAAGCCTTCGGCGACCGCATACGCTATTTTGCGCAGCCGAATCAGGGGGCCAGTGTAGCCCGTAACAGAGGGATCGAACAGGCGCGCGGAGAATGGATTGCGTTTTTGGACTCCGACGACCTGTGGGAGAAGGATAAGCTCGAATGGCAGCTCAAGGCGCTGGAGCGGTTTCAGCCGCAGTGCGGCGGGTGCTATACAGATACGAAATTCTTCAACTATCCGGAACCTCGGACCCTCTTCCAGCTGGCGGAGTCGAGCTATCGTCATACGGAAGAAATGGGCATCAACGCAGACGTACTTAGACTGCTTGTGCGGCCGGGCGGCGCAGGCATGCTGGTTTGCCTGTCATCGTTCATGATCCGTACTGACGAGGCAAAGGCGACGCGAGGATTCGATCGCAAGTTGCTCTATAGCCAGGACAGCGAGTTCATGTTTCGGTTGGCCATGCAGACGGAGTTTTGTTACGTAAACCGTCCTCTTGTGTGGTTTGACCGTTCGCCCGCTGAAATTCGCCACGTTGGTGTAAGCGCCGAGTGGAACCGGAGGGAGTTCTTTCTTAAAGACAGCCAGCTGCGGCTAGAAGGTCTCTTGCGCTTGGATAGGTCCGTGCCAAAACGGGTTGCGAAGGTCATTCGAGAGCAGCTTCGGGAAATTCACAGCGGGTGGATCAACCTGTACCTGGAAGGCGGGCAATACGGAAACGCGCGCAGCGCTGCGTGGAAAGCGATTCGGACCGATCTCACATTCAATATTGCGACGAAATGGCTGCTGACTTGGATGAGTCCAGGCCTGGTGCTGCGAACGGTTCGCCAACGGGAAAGCAAAAGAGCTTCGGGCTTTACGGTATGAGATTCCGGGAAGTGATAGAGACTGTGAACAGTGGTGTATCTTTAGCGCCAAGGTCAGATCTGGACTCGAACATGAAAAGCGAGCGCGGGTGCAAGATTCGGAATCAGCAGTTGTGCCCCATCTGCGGGCATGACGGTGCCACGGAGTGGCTGCGGGCTCCAGATCGCCTGCATGGCCGTCGCGAGCTCTACACGCTCGTGCGCTGCCCTGTCTGCTCGCTGGTTTGGCAGAACGACCCGCCCAAGCCCTCAGAGATGCATCTTCACTATACGGATGCGTATCACAGGCTGATATCTGCGGGCGGCCAAAACGCGCCTCATCGCTGGCGGGCTCGCAAAGCGGCTCTAGCGCCACACAAACAGTCTGGGGCGCTGCTGGATTTAGGCTGCAGCTCCGGTGCCTTTCTTGACTCTCTTAAGCACGAGCCGTGGAGCCTTCACGGTATCGAAATGTCCGCGGAAACTGCGAAAATAGCGGCGGCGAGGAGCGGTGCGCACGTCTTTGCAGGCGATATTCCGGACGCCCCGTTCGCACCGGAGTCATTTGATGTGATTACGTGCTTCGACGTCTTGGAGCACGTTTATGATCCACGGCAAGTGATGCTCAAAGTGGAAGAGTGGTTGAAGCCAGGCGGCATCTTCTATGTTCTGGTGCCTAATATCGACTCCGCCGAAGAGCGCGTGTTTGGCAGCTATTGGCACGGGCTGGAAATGCCTCGGCACCTGTCCCATTTCTCGCCGCAATCGCTCAAATATCTTGCGGAATCCGTAGGTCTGCGGGAAGTGTCGGTCGAAACACGACGGAATCCCGCCTTCGGCACCAGCCTCCGCTACGTCTGGGACGATGTATTCCGTTGCATCGGCATTCGTCGCACACCGGTGGCGTATCGAAGTGAGCCTGGTCTGGCTTGGCGAGCGGGCCGAAAGGTTGTACGAATGACCGTTTTGCGCGCCCTGCTCGCGATGGCGCCTCTCGTCGGCGGCGGCGAATCTATCCACGCCGTTCTCCGCAAGGAAGGTTAGCACATTGGCTCTTAAGGAAGAAATCGTGCATCATCTAAGAAATCGACCCCCGTTTGAGGATCCATTCAACCTTCTGTCCATGGGGCTCACAAAGTTAAACAGCCTCTGGATCAAACTGACCTATCCCTTTGCCTCGATAGGGAGCAACGTATCCTTTCATTTCACAAGCACAGTTTGCAGACAAAGATCGCCACGGATCAGCCTCGGAAATTCAGTAAACATAAGCGCTTGCGCGTGGCTCAACGTTGCGACAGAAGATGTTTCAGGCGAGCCTACGCTGCTGATTGAGGATCACTGTCAAATAGCGTGTGGAACGATCCTCTCTGCCCGCAACCGGATCCACTTAGAGCCATATGTCAACGTGGCTCAGCAAGTGATCATTATGGATCACAATCACGCCTACGAAGACATCGGTGTTCCGATTATCGAGCAGGGCATTACCGAGGGCGGACGGATTCGAATCGGTCAAGGGTCCTGGATCGGTCATGGAGCAGCGATCATATGCTCCAGAGGCGAACTGACAATCGGCCGTCATTGTATTGTTTCAGCCAATTCGGTTGTGACACGAAGCATCCCAGAGTACTCCGTTGTGATGGGAACACCGGCAACGATTATTCGACAATACGATCCCGAGAAGCAGATCTGGCGAATCGGTCGATTTAGGCGCGACGCCGCGGCACAGGTCGATGAATTCGTTGAGCTCAATTCCGCAAACCGAGACGCAGAGCCCGTAGGAAATCTGATCGGGCGTAAGTAGCTTGCTCGTTTCCCTCAACGGACGACTTGACCAAAGGCAGGGGAGGAGTTGAATCCGGATGAACGCTAAAGCGCAACCTTTGGTGAGTGTTGTAACCCCTGTATACAATGAGGAAGAGTTTCTCGCCGAGTGTATTGAAAGCGTTCTGGCGCAGACCTATCAAAACTGGGAATATACGATTGTAAATAACTGCAGCACAGATCGATCACTTGAGATTGCCCGTCAGTTCGCGGCAAAAGATTCGCGTATTCGGATCCATGACAATGAGCAGTTTCTGGACATGCTCGCCAATCACAATGTAGCGGTCCGGCAGATATCCCGAGAGAGCAAATACAGCAAAGTGGTTCTCGGGGATGACTTCATCTTTCCCGAATGTCTGGAAAGAATGGTCGCTGTTGCTGAGGCCTGTCCCTCGGCAGGAGTTGTGAGCGCCTACGAACGGTGCGGAGAACAAATTCGGATCACTGGATTGCCCGTGAAAGAGACGCTTGTCAAAGGGCGCGAAGCGTGCCGTCAATTCCTGTTGGACAAGCTTCTCTTGTTTGGGTCACAGACCTCTGTGATGTATCGCGCGGACCTCGTCAGGAGTCACGATCCATTCTACGTGGAGACCGATAGCTTTGCGGACTTCGAGTCATGTTTTGCGCTCCTTCAGGGGACGGATCTTGGTTTCGTTCATCAAGTGCTGACCTATTCCAGACCGCGAGCGCGATCCATCGGCGCGATCTCCTCTGATATGGGGTCTCATTATCGGAGCTTGCTCGGATTGTTGTTTACGTATGGAAGAGGGTGTTTGACGAACAATGAATTTGAGGAGACTCTCGATCGGAACATGTCTGAATACTATCGATTTCTCGGCCGGCGTTTCTGGGTCGAACGCGATGAAAACTTCTGGTCGTTTCATAGAGCGGTATTTGCCGAGTTGGGGATTCAGTTCAGCCGCGCACGCTGGATGAAGGCAGCCGTGACTCAGCTGTGTGGTTCGGCGCTGCAGCCCAAAGCGAGCATTGAAAGCATGAAGAGAATCTTGCAGTTGAGAAAGATTCGAAATTGGCAGTCGAGGCGCGTGGTTCTGGGAACGTCAAAGGCTCCAGGCCTTAGAGCCGATGCTGTCGAAAATAGGGACAGACTGAACGTGCGATCTTAGCGCAGGTGAGAAATCGACGCTTTTCCGCCGGTCTCGCGAAGGACGGCGTGGATGACAGATATTCGGCGACAGAGTTGCCAGCAAAGGAGCGCGGCTAAGAATGATCGTTAGCATCTATGGAGGATTTGGCCTGGGTAACTTTGGCAACGAAGCCACTCTTCAGGCAACCCTCTCTTCCCTGCGTCGCCTGCTCCCGGAGGTCGAATTTACCTGTATCTGCTCGGGCCCGGAGGAAACGGAAGCGACCCACCAGATTGCGACGCGACCTATTAACAAAGCAGTTATTGAAGGCTGGAGACCGGAAAATCGAATATTGATGGTTCTTCGTTCCATTCTGATCGGCCTTCCCAGTCAAATCTATCAGTGGGTCGAGGCTTTTCTTTTCCTCAGGCGTACTGATGTGCTCCTCGTTCCGGGAACCGGCTTGCTTACGGACGCGTTCGGACTTCGTAGCTGGGGGCCGTATAGTCTGTTCAAGTGGGCAGCAACCGCAAAACTGCGTGGCTGCAAAGTGGCGTACATCAGCGTCGGGGCGGGGCCGATCTACACTCGAGCCGGTAAGTGGTTGACAAAAGGCGCTCTCTCGCTGGCGGATTTCCGGTCCTATCGCGACTATGAGACAAGGAACTACCTCAGCTCCATCTTCCCGAGGGCGGCCGGAGATAAGGTATACCCCGATCTCGCCTTCAGCTTAGCAGACGACGGTAAGACGACGGACAAGGCTCCAGAACGCCGCCGGCCAATCGTCGGGGTGGGTCTTATGCTGTATCATGAAAGACTGAGCGAAGATACCGGAAGGCACTCGACTTATACGGCATACTTAGACCAATTGGCATTGTTCGTCGAGTGGCTGCTGGCGCGTGGTTATGACATCAGTCTCCTTATTGGGGAGCTCAGTGACAGGTCGGTTGTCGCCGAGTTCAAAGCGCTCTTGAAAGATCGTCTGCCGGATTACGATGAGGGCCGAATTCGTGATGGAGCGGCCGAATCTGCAGGAGCCCTGGTAAGTCAGCTCGCTGAAACCTACGCAGTTGTTGCTACACGGTTCCATAACATCCTTCTGGCGTTGGTCCAGAACAAGCCGGTCATTTCCATTTCTTTCCATCAGAAATGCACGTCCTTGATGGAGGACATGGGGTTGCGGGATTACTGCCAGGAGATCAAGCAGCTAAGCGGCAACAAGTTGATTGAGCAATTCTGCCGGCTGGAGAGGGAAGCTGACAGTCTCCGGCAGATGATTCGGGATGAGGTGGAGGATCGTCGGGGAGCGCTGGATGAACAGTATCGCTTGATCCTCAGAGTTATATTCGGCCAAACAATAGCTGAAGACGCGGGCCAGGTTCCGAGCGTTGCTGCTCAGGTGTAAGGCTCACAAATTTAAGTACGGGGCGCTCATTCATGATGCAAGTCACAGAAAAATATTACAAAAGGGACTTTTGGGCTGAAGAAAACCTAAAGTACCTGCAGCCGCACTTTCGGCTTGCGAAAGCGGCGCGCATTGTCAATCGGGTCGCTTGTGGCAGGCAGTGCAGTCTTCTTGATGTCGGATGTGGTCCGGCAGCCCTAGCGCATGTCATCACCCGAAATATCGATTATTATGGGATCGATATAGCCATCCACAATCCAGCTCCGAACCTGTTGCAAAGAGATATCCTGGCAGACCCAATCGAGTTCGGTGACAAGCAATTCGATATTATTGTCGCGCAAGGCGTGTTCGAATACGTCGGAGCTTTTCAGGTACAAAAACTTGGCGAAATCAAGCGGCTCTTGAAGAAACACGGAAGATTTATTGTCTCTTATGTCAATTTTGACCATATTCACAAATTCGTTTATGAGCCTTACAGCAATGTGCAACCGCTTTCCGAGTTTAGTGAAAGCCTCAGGCGCGTATTTCATATCGATCGACGCTTCCCCACTTCCTACCATTTGCATCATCATGAGCCGCAGCGCCGGTTTATGAAAGCGATTCAGATGCAGATCAACGTTGACATTCCTCTACTCGGCAAACTGTTTGGGGTCGAGTATTTCTTCATCTGCTCCTTAGACGGCTCAGACCGCAGATAAGAGAAAGCGCCGTAGTTCCCCTGAAGACTGTAAGATGTTGGGAGATGCGAGGGAGAAGGCGCTTAGCGGAGTGGTTGATGTAGTTAGCGCTCAAGCAGTAAATCCCCTGCTTCGCTTCGGTCGATGCAGTCTTAGCCCGCATGGCCGGAGTTGCCGGCAATATCACTAATCGCATGTATTTTCGTGAAATCAAGCTACCTGGCGTTTACGAGATTATTCTGGAGCCGCACGTGGACGAGCGCGGTTTTTTTGCTCGATCCTGGTGTCAGAAGGAGTTCGAAGAACACGGGCTCAACCCTCGGCTGGTACAGTGCAACATCTCCTTCAATGCGCGGAAAGGAACTCTTCGTGGAATGCATTTTCAGGCGCCGCCTTGTGCGGAGGCTAAAGTTGTGCGCTGCACGAGGGGAGCGATCTACGACGTCGTGGTGGACCTGCGGCCGTCCTCGCCGGCATACAGAAAGTGGATCGCAGCCGTTTTGACGTACGCAAACCGACATATGCTATACATCCCTGAGGGATGCGCGCACGGCTTTCTGACTCTCGAAGATGAGAGCGAGGTGTTCTACCAAATGTCGGAGTTCTATGACGCAGAATCAGCGCGCGGAGTGCGCTGGAATGACCCGGCATTCCGGATTACCTGGCCTGAGAGAGTAGAAGTGATCTCTCAGCGGGACGGAGCATATCCTGCCTTCGAATAAGCCTATGAGCCTACTGAAGGAACTCGAACAAAGGAGTGCGACGGAAATCGGGCGCAATCTTCACAGCTTCGCAGCTGAAATGTACCCGCTATGCCGGAGCATTACGGGCGATGGTACCCGCCGAACGCTCGCAATGATTCAGGATCGGATTCCACTGCAGATTCACGAAGTGTCCACAGGGACGCGGGTCTTCGATTGGACTGTTCCCAAGGAGTGGAACATTCAGGACGCCTATATAAAGACGTCAACTGGGACGCGCGTTGTCGATTTCCAGCAAAGCAACTTGTGCGTGATGAATTACAGCACGCCGATGCACGCGACGATGCCGTTGGGTGAGATCAGGCAGCATCTCTACACAATTCCGGAGCATCCTGAGTGGATCCCGTATCGAACGACCTACTATAAGGAAGACTGGGGGTTTTGCCTCTCCCATAAGCAGATGCTTGAGCTCGCGGACGGCGACTATGAGGTATGCATCGACTCTACGCTCGAAGACGGGCAATTGACGTATGGTGAGTGCTTTTTGGCAGGGCGAACCTCGGACGAGGTGCTGATCTCATGTCATTCCTGCCATCCATCCTTGGCGAATGACAATCTCTCTGGACTAACCGTGGCGACTTTTTTGGCACAGTTTCTGGCCGGGCGCGATCTTCGCTATTCATACAGGTTCCTGTTCATTCCCGGAACCATCGGGGCGATCACATGGCTGGCACAAAACCGTGAGACCACTGGGCGCATCCGCAATGGCCTCGTGCTAACCTGCATCGGAGATGCGGGTGGATTCCATTACAAGAAGAGTCGCCGGGGCAATGCCGAAATTGACCGGGCCGTAACCTGTGTTCTTAAAAACTGTGGCGAATCTTACGAGATTCTGGAGTTCTCGCCATATGGCTATGACGAGCGGCAGTACTGCTCCCCTGGATTCAATCTCCCTATCGGTTGTTTGATGAGAAGCGTGTGGGGGACTTTCCCCGAGTATCACACTTCCGCCGATAACCTCGATTTCATTCTGCCGGTCTCATTGGCTAGATCGCTTCACGTGTGTGTGGCGATTCTGGACGTTTTAGAGAACGATTGGCGGTACATTAATCAGCATCCCTACTGCGAGCCGCAGCTTGGAAAGCGGGATCTTTACAGGTCCACAGGCGGAGAGGTAATCGGCAATGAGGTCAACGCTCGACTTTGGGTACTCAACCTTTCCGATGGTGAGCACTCGCTGCTGGATATCGCAGAGCGCTCTGGCCTCCCTTTCTCGGACATCTTCATAGCCGCGCGAGTCTTATGCGATGCTGGCCTCCTGTCACAGCGTTCTGACGTGAGCCCGAGTTAAGAACTATTGCTTCAGTTCTGCGTTCCGGGGTGGGCGCGGTTGCGTGCGCAGCGGAAAAACACTGCGAAAGGATATTATCCGCCCTGCGATAAACCTTATGCCGGAACTCTGCTCTTCCTAGAACTTGTTATAAACTTTTGAAAGCGGTCTGGAGGTCCTGAATGACGCCAAATGCCCGAAAATGGCCTTATTCCAACTCAATTTCAGCAGTTTGGCTGACCGACAAAGTCGACCGCAAAGGATTCCAGAGTTGAGCGTTTGACGCCCATGTCGACTCCAAAGGACTTGCAGCGCGAAAGTTATTAACAGGCTTTAGTCGTCTGCCAAAAACGGGGTTGTTGCCTAACAACTGCAAAGAGACCCATTCATCTATCACAACAAAGAGAAAGCTGTCCTGAAGAGGAATAAGTATGAGAGTGTTGTTGACCGGTCACAAAGGCTACATCGGAACTGTCGCCGGGCCTATGTTGCATGACGCTGGCCATGAAGTAGTTGGACTGGACACCGACTTATACCAAGAATGCAATTTTGGGGCACAATCTGAAGCGATACCACAGGTGTGCAAGGATCTCCGTAATTTGGCGCCCGCCGATCTGGAAGGTTTCGATGCTGTCGTGCATTTGGCGGCGCTGTCGAACGATCCTGTAGGGAATCTCAATCCTCAGCTCACCTACGACATCAACCATCTAGCCTCATTGAATCTGGCGAAGCTTGCGAAAGAAGCAGGTGTAATGCGCTTTATCTTTGCATCTTCATGCAGCACCTATGGTGCAGCTGGGGACGAGTTTCTGGATGAAACTTCGGCACTTAATCCCGTCTCGCCTTACGGCGAGTCGAAAGCCCTGGTAGAACGCGACGTAGCGACTCTTGCTAGCGATAGCTTTACTCCGACCTTTATGCGCAATGCGACTGCGTATGGTTCGTCGCCGCGACTTCGTTTGGATATTGTACTGAATGATCTCGTGGCGTCTGCGTTTACGACTGGCCGGATCTACATCAAGAGCGATGGTACTCCCTGGCGCCCAATCGTCCACATCCGCGATATCACTGCGGCCATCGTTTCCGTACTCGATGCACCGCGCGAAGCGGTACACAATCAAACTTTCAATGTTGGTTGCAACGACGAGAACTTCCGAATCTGCGAACTCGCCAACCTGGTTTCTCAGGTTGTACCCGGGTGTCGCATTGATTATGCTCCCGGGGGCGGTCCAGATGTTCGCTGTTATCGGGTCAACTTTGACAAGATTGGCCGTATGGTCCCTGGGTTTCGGCCGCAGTGGACCGCTCTTAAGGGAGCGCAGGAGCTCTATGATGCGTACCGAAGCGTCGGACTCACGGTTGCTGATATCGAAGAGGGTCGATACGTCAGGATCGCTGAGATCCGTCGCTTGCAGCAGGGAGGGAAGCTGGACAGTAGCCTGCGCTGGATGGGAAAATATTCTGAAACCGAAGGTGGCGTCAATAAGGGGGCATCAGACAAAATATGAGTGCAATCTCTGTTCTCCATGAATATGATTTGAAAGCGGCGACCTGGAGTTGCCGCTTTTGCGGAACCAACTTGCGGCGAACATTTGTCGATCTGGGAATGTCTCCGTTGTGCGAGACGTACCCCGCGGCAGCTGATCTGAACCGCGGTGAGACATATTATCCTCTCCATGTTTACGTTTGTGAGAAGTGTTTCCTCGTGCAATTAGATGAATATGAGTGCGCAGAGAAACTTTTCAGCGACTACGCATACTTCTCGTCGTATTCGGAGTCATGGCTCAGGCACGCGGAGAATTATTGCGAGAAGATGAAATCGCGTTTCGGCCTCGGCGAAGGCAGTTTTGTCATTGAAGTGGCAAGTAACGATGGCTATCTTTTGCAGTATTTTGTGCAACGCAACATTCGAGTGCTTGGAATTGAACCTGCTGCGAATGTGGCTGAAGCAGCTGTTGAGAAGGGAGTTCCCACACTTGTTAAATTCTTTGGAGCGCAATTGGCCGAGGAATTGGTGGGAGCTGGGCGGAGCTGTGATCTGGTCTTAGGGAACAATGTGCTCGCGCAGGTGCCAGACCTGAATGACTTTGTCAAAGGGTTAAGAGTGCTGTTAAAGCCGGAAGGAGTGCTCACGCTGGAGTTTCCTCATCTGTTGAGGCTGATCGAACACAATGAGTTTGACACGATTTACCACGAGCATTTCTCCTATTTCTCTTTGCTGACGGCAGTCAATCTTCTGGAGGCACACAACCTCAAAGTGTTTGACGTGGAGGAGTTGCCATCGCATGGAGGATCGTTGCGCGTGTTTGCTTGTCGTGCAGACGCAAAGACACATCCTCTAGAGCCTAGCGTCGAGCGCGTGATAAGGGATGAAGAACGGGCCGGTTTTGGCACGATGGATGGCTATATGAATTTTAGCCAGCATGTCAAAGAGACGAAGTTAGCACTCCTAGAATTCTTAATTAGGGCCGCTCGCGAAGGCAAGAGCGTTGCGGGCTACGGGGCACCGGGCAAGAGCGCTACACTGTTGCACTATTGCGGCATTGGGAAGGACTTAATCGAATATACGGTAGACCGAAACCCTTACAAACAGGGCCGGTTCTTGCCTGGTACGCACATCCCAATTTACCATCCGGATCGCATTCGCGAGACCAAGCCAGACTATGTATTGATTTTGCCTTGGAACCTGCAAAACGAAATCATGAGACAACTTCAGTACATCCGCGAGTGGGGCGGGAAGTTTGTAGTGCCGATCCCCAAAGCGGCAATACTCTAAGCGGGAAGGAAGGACTAGGACATGAAGGTAGTGTTGTTCTGCGGTGGATTTGGCATGAGGCTACGCGGCTATGCCGATGACGTGCCGAAACCGATGGTGCACATTGGTACGCGTCCAATCGTATGGCATCTAATGAAGTACTACGCACATTTTGGCCACAAGGACTTTATCCTGTGTCTCGGATACCAGGGCAACTGCATCAAGGACTACTTCCTTCACTACGATGAATCTGTCTCCAATGATTTCGTCTGGTCGAACGGGGGGAAGAATGTAGAGCTGTTGAATCGCGACATGGATGACTGGACAATCACCTTTGTGGAAACAGGTGCAAATGCGAATATTGGCCAACGCTTAAATGCCATTGAGCCATATGTGAAGGGCGAGGAGATATTTCTCGCAAACTACGGAGACGGGTTAAGCGATGTTCCACTTCCCACGATGCTCGACAGATTCCAAAAGAGCAACGCCATTGCTTCTTTGCTTCTGGTGCAGCCGACCGCGAGCTTTGACATAGTCTACTCTGGATTTGATGGAGTGGTTAAGGAGATTCGCCCGATCACGCGCACGGATATCTGGATCAACGGTGGCTTCTTTGCTATGCGCCGCGAGATATTCCGCTATATTCAGCCGGGCGAGGAACTCGTTCGAGAGCCCTTCCAGAGATTAATTGATAAAGAAGCGTTGCTGGCACAGAAATACAGCGGCTTCTGGCAATGCATGGACACCTTCAAAGACAAGCAGCATTTGGAGGAACTTAATCAGGGCTCTGCACCCTGGAAACTCTGGAATCGCGCTGACAGCTCATCCGCAGACGACAGACGCCAGTTTCTTGAGGAGAACGAGAAAAAAACAGTTGTGGCGGCGCGCGAATGATGCATTTGAATTTTAGCGGGAAGGTTGGAGGAAGCCTGAGAATTCTATGTATGGGAGCGCACTCCGACGATATTGAGATCGGCTGCGGCGGAACAATCCTGCGCATTGCAGAGGAATATCCGAGCAGCGAGTTTCACTGGGTCGTTTTCAATGCGATTGGAACACGAGAGACTGAAGCCAGGCGCGCAGCGCAGTTGTTTGCCGGTTCAAACCTAACAGGCCCATTACTGAAGGCATTTCAAGACGGGTTTATGCCCTTTGTGGGCAGTGAAGTGAAAGCCGTGTTTGAAAACGAATTGAAGCAGCTTTCTCCTGACCTTATCTTCACTCACAATGGCAACGACTCCCATCAAGACCACCGACTGATCTGTGAACTCACTTGGAATACTTTCCGCGACCACTTCATTTTGGAATATGAGATCCCGAAGTATGACGGTGACCTAGGGCGGCCCAGCATTTTTGTCCCTCTCGCGCGTACGGTCTGCGAAACGAAGGTTCAATATCTCATGGAAGCGTTTCAGTCACAGCAGACGAAGCGTTGGTTTCAGCCAGACACATTTTTTTCTTTGATGCGATTGCGAGGAATGGAATGTGCTGCTTCAAGCGGCTATGCAGAAGCGTTTTACTGCCGCAAGCTGGTATTGTGAATAGGGGTTACACAACGCGATCTGCAAGCGAGACTGAGGCAGCCCCGCAGATGAGAGTTGCGCTCCGTGACAGCAGGGCTACAACTATCATCGGTTGCACTCAGCGCTATTCGATCGCGCTCCTGCTGAATTTGCCGCCAGATGCAGCGGTGGCGCGGACGGCGATAGCACCCACTTGGAAGACGTCTCGCGTTTCTGACTATCCCGCCACACGGTTGCGATTGCTGGCATGAATCTGACCTACTCTCCGATCACTACGCTCCTTCTGGAGGCGACTACTTGAATTGCATTGACCGCAACTATGATAGTCACTTGGGTGCGAAGCGAACCAAAGAATTGGAAATCTCTAACGCCATGGGGCTCAGTTTTCCAGGGCGGATCACAGGATGAAGGATTTGAAGGAGCGGACTATTCGCGGCGGCGTCGCGAGAAGTTGCGCCCAAGCGGCAACTCTTGCTCTTCGCCTTGCTTCCCTTATGATCCTGGCACGTCTCTTGAGCCCAAAGGACTTCGGGTTAGTTGGAATGGTTACTGCCTTCACCGGAGTGTTGGATATTTTTAAGGATTTCGGCCTCTCGGCGGCAACGGTACAGCGGACGACCGTTACGAGCGAACAGAAGTCAACGCTTTTCTGGATCAACGTAGTGGTCGGGGTTGTGCTCGCGCTTATCATGGTTGCAATTTCGCCGATTATCGCGGCCTTTTACCACGAGCCGCGACTCCAGTTTGTGACGATTGTCCTGGCAATGGGCCTGATCTTCAATGCGGCGGGTGTGCAACATTCAGCGGTGCTGCAACGCGAGATGCGTTTCACAACGCTGGCCGTGGTTAGCGTGGTTTCTTTGATAGTGGGCACCGCAATTGCAATTGGCGGTGCCGAAGCTGGGTATGGATATTGGTCACTTGTGGCGATGACCGTCAGCCTTCCCCTAACTTCCACCCTCGGCCTTTGGCTGGCCACCCGCTGGATCCCGGGGCTGCCGCGCCGCCGTACAGGCATCAGATCGTTGATGCGCTTTGGCGGCACTCTTACCTTGAATGGCCTCACGGTCTATGTCGCCAGTAACCTCGAAAAGGTTCTCTTGGGTCGCTTCTGGGGTGTCGATGCAATTGGACTCTACGGGCGCGCGTACCAGCTTATCAACATTCCGACGAGTAACCTGAATTCGGTCGTGGGAGAGATTGCATTTTCGGCGCTGTCCCGGCTCCAAGACGATCCCGCCCGACGCAAGAACTACTTTCTGAAGGGCTTTTCTCTCGTCGTCGGCATGACCCTGCCTCTCACAATTGCGTGCGCCTTTTTTGCGAACGATTTGGTGCTCGTTCTCCTTGGGCCAAAGTGGAAAGACGCTGCGCCCATTTTTCGTTGGCTGGCGCCAACGATCCTGGTCTTCGCGATGGCCAACCCCTTATCGTGGCTGCTTACTGCGAGTGGACGGATCGGCCGCCTGATGAGGATGTCTCTTGTCATCGCACCGGTCATGGTTCTCGGTTACATTATTGGATTGCCCTATGGCCCCAGAGGTGTAGCATGTGCCTACTCTGTAGTGATGACACTTTGGCTCATTCCGCTTGTAGCCTGGGCCGTACATGGAACGGAGATCTCCATCATGGATGTAGTGCGAAGCGTGAGTCCACCACTGCTCTCGAGCGTCGTGGCAGGCGGGCTGGCACTTGGGGCTGGGCTAGTTTTCGGTGATTCCTGGTCCCCTTTATCCCGGCTCATTCTTGAAAGCACCACTCTCTTCGTCTCTTTTCTTGGGTTGCTGATGTGCGTCGCCAGGCAGAGGTCATTGTATTTTGACCTCTTTCAGGGGTTGACAGGGTTCATGTCAGCTAAAGAAAAAGTCCCAGTTTCAATCTAGAAGAGGCTGTTCTAGGGAATCTCTGCGCAGAGGTCTCTTAATGGTCCCGATATGCGGTTGGAAGCAATGTAAGCGAATGAAGTGGCCCTGTTGACCGCTAGAATAGCGTTGTGCTGGACTATAAGGACTAGATCCTATTCTGGTTGAGAACTCGCAATGAGGCGGACGTGATCGGCAACGCAACCCAAGAACCTGACTCCATGGCCGGACGTATAGCTGTCGTTACTGGCGCGAGCGGCGGGATTGGGCGGGCTATAGCTGTCGCCTTGTCGCAACGAGGAGCGCGGGTATGTGCGCTGGGAAGAAACCCCATCGCCCTGGCTGAAACGGTTGCCGCGGCACAAAAGCATTCCCAGACTACTGGCTTTCAAGTTGACCTAACTGTGGAAGGTGATCTAGAAACTCCTCTGCGTTATCTCGAGGGAGTCGGCGGCCTCGACATTTTGATTCACTGTGCCGGAGTCATTCACCAGGATGTGATGGAACACGCCCGCATCCAGGACTTGGACCTTCAATATTCCACCAACGTTCGCGCGCCATACTTACTGACTCAATGCCTTTTGCCATTGTTAATCTCTGCACGCGGACAAATTGTCTTCATAAATTCCAGCGTCGGTCTAGTAGCCAAGCGGCCGGAGATAGCGCAATATGCAGCTACAAAACACGCATTGAAGGCGATCGCAGATAGCCTGCGTGAAGAGGTCAATCCGAAAGGGGTTCGGGTGCTTTCAGCGTACCTCGGGCGCACTGCGACGCCGATGCAGGAGGGAATCTCTCGGTCGGAAGGAACGACATATCGTCCAGAAACGCTGCTGCAGCCGGGGGACGTTGCGTCCATAGTCCTCCAGATTTTGCTGCTACCGCCTTCGGCCGAGGTGACGGATATCAGTATCCGGCCTATGTACAAGCCATGACCGAGCAATTGAAGAGATAGTTGTCGAGCGAGTCGCTTTAACAGCGAGAGCGGCCCATCAAAAGCGGAAGCATCTTTCAAAGACGTGCGCCTGGTCGGACGATCGGTTGTAAACCGGCCACCTAAAGGCCCTCCGCTCAGTAGTGATGTTATCGTTCACAAGACGCGCGGCGCTCGTTGCAAGAATTTCCCCCAGTCTATTTGAAGTCTAGTTTTGGCGTTGGAGGTAGTTATGCGGATCAGAACAATTGCGTCGATTAGCCTGCTAATGATATTGAGCGGGATTTGCGGTTGGGGGCAGGTCTCCGTCCTTACCGAGCACAATGACAATGGGCGAAGCGGGCAAAACCTGAACGAGACTACGCTCAGCACTTCGAACGTGAACCAGAGCAGCTTTGGGAAACTGTTCTGGCGGACGGTAGATGGGTTTATCTATGCGCAGCCTCTGTACGTCCCTGGTCTGGAGATTCAAGGCGCAACACACAATGTGGTCTATGTTGCCACGCAGCACAATGGCGTCTACGCGTTCGACGCCGACAGTCCCAATTTTCCGGCTCCTCTGTGGCAAGTGAACCTTGGTACGCCTGTGCCCAGCCAGGACATTTGTATTCTTACGGGCAATACTCTGGGCGCCAATTGTCCGTATTACGACATCAGTCCTGAAATTGGCATTACCAGCACGCCGGTGATTGATTCAACCGCCGGAATCATTTATGTAGTTGCGAGAACGAAAAACACCACGAACAGCACTTATCATTATTTCCTTCACGCTCTCAGCCTGACAACCGGAAGTGAAGGACTGGGCGGCCCGGTGGAGATTACCGCGCAGGTCAATGGCACTGGCGCCGGCAGCGTAGACGGCATCGTCACCTTCGATCCAACCTATCATCTGCAACGGCCTTCTCTACTTCTTCTGAATGGCGTGCTCTACATCGCCTTCGGATCGGTGGGTGATCTCGGCACGTGGCACGGTTGGGTGATGAGCTATAACGCCTCAACCCTGCAACAGGAGGCGGTCTTATGCATCTCGCCGGATGGCGATGAAGGAGGCATTTGGTCGGCCGGGCAGGGCCTGGTGGCCGATTCCTCAGGCAACGTCTATGCCATAACGAGCAATGGCGACTTCAATGCCAACGTGCAAGGCGGCACAGATTACGGCGATTCCTTTATCAAGCTTGGCGGTCCGAGCCTCAACGTATTGGATTATTTCACCCCGATGAACCAGGCGACATTGGCTGCGGACAATACCGACCTAGGGGCCGGCGGTCCTATGTTGATTCCGGGGACGACGCTGCTGGTCGGGCAGGGCAAAGACTCGCTCATGCGCGTTGTCAATACCGCCGATATGGGCGAGTACAATTCCGCCGTCGATAACGATGTGCAGGAGTTTACGGCGACCGGAGGGCCTTCCTTCTTTTCGCCGATTTATTGGAATAGCCCCAATAACGGACCAGTCATTTATACCTGGGGGCGCGCGGATTACGCCAAGGCATTCCAGTTCAATGGATCGAAATTTAATACGACGCCGATTTCAGAAGGCACAATTTTGGGCACCGAAGGATTTTCTGACGCCGCTGCCTTGTCGCTTTCAGCCGATGGAAGCCTGGGAGGGACGGGAATTCTATGGGCCAATATGCCTGCAAGCGGGACTGCTACCGGAAAGCCTGTTCCAGGAGGTCTGTGGGCCTATGATGCGACGGATCTTGCAACGGAGTTGTGGGATACTACGCAGAATCCGACGCGCGATGGCGTTGGGAATTACGCCAAGTTCGTTCCGCCCACGATCGCAAACGGGAAAGCTTATCTCGCCTCGTTCTCCGGTCAGTTGCAGGTCTACGGATTGAATCCACCTGTGTTTCAGGGAATCCAGTTCGTACAAGTCGCTTCAACGACGCCGCAATCGACTACAGCGTCTGTTTCCCTAGCCTATTCCTCGGCCCAGACGGCGGGGAACCTCAATGTTGCGATCGTGGGCTGGCATGATACTACGGCCTCTGTGCAGTCAGTCACCGACTCCGCAGGAAATACCTACACTTTGGCGGTTGGCCCCACTGCGGGAAACGGACTGAGCGAATCGATCTACTATGCCAAAAATATTGTGGGCAACAGTAGCAATACGGTAACGGTCAATTTCAATCAGGGAGCAACCGATCCGGACGTACGCATTTTGGAATACAGCGGCGTGGCTACATCGAACCCTCTAGATGTCTCGGCCGGCGCGGTTGGGAATAGCTATATCACCAACAGTGGCTCAGCGAATACCAATGCAGCCAACGAACTGCTTATTGGTGCGGATATGGTGGCCGGCGGCAACAGCACAGTTATGGCCGGTGCTCCCTACAATATAAGGGCTATTACCACCACCGATTCCGATCTTGCTGCAGATCGTCTGGTCAACGTGCCGGGCGCCTATTACTCATGGGCGCCTTTGAACACCACGGGACCATGGATCATGCAAATGGTCGCATTCAAATCGGCGATCACAAGCACCGTGCCGTTTACCAGCAGCGTATCTCCGAGCAGCGGCCCGATCACTGGCGGGACACCCCTGACGATCTCGGGCATCGACTTTGCATCAGGCGCGACCGTGACGTTTGGTGGCACAGCGGCGACCGGCGTAACTGTGATCAGCAGCACTTCGATCACGGCGACAACGCCAGCGGGCGCGGCGGGCGGGGCGACGGTGACGGTGACCAATCCCAGTGGTCTGAACGGGAGTCTGAACAATGGGTTCACGTACATAGCGCCGCCGACGGTGACGAGCGTATCGCCGAACAACGGGACGACCACCGGCGGTACTGCGGTGACGATCACGGGAACGAACTTCGCCACGGGCGATGCGGTGACCTTCGCAGGCGCAGCGGCGACGAACGTGGTGGTAGTCAGCAGCACCACGATCACGGCAACTACGCCTGCGGGCACTGCGGGCGCGGTAACGGTGACAGTGACCAATTCGATCGGCCAGAGCGGGAGTCTGACGAGCGGGTTCACGTATGTGGTGAGGCCCACGGTGAGCAGCGTATCGCCGAGCAGCGGTCCGACGGCAGGCGGTACGTCTGTGACGATCACCGGGACGAACTTCGCCTCGGGCGCGACGGTGACCTTCGGCGCGGCGGCGGCGACCAGCGTGGTGGTGGTCAACAGCACGACGATCACGACGACCACGCCGGCGGGCACATCGGGCGCTGTTACTGTGACTGTTACGGTCAATGCCCAGAGCGGCAGCCTCGCGAATGCTTTCACATACGGATCGCCGACGGTGACCACCGTGAGCCCGAGTGACGGCCCGGCGGCCGGCGGCACAACGGTCACGATCACGGGGACCAATTTTGCGCCTGGCGCTACGGTGACATTCGGGGGTGAGACGGCAACGAACGTGACGGTGGTCAACAGCACCACGATCACGGCCAAGACTCCGGCGAACGGAGGCGGCGCGGTGACGGTCGCGGTTACGAATTCGGGCGGCCAGAGCGACAGCCTGACGAACGGATTCACCTACTACCTCCCGGCAGCCATCGGTTTTGCTCAGGTAGCCTCGTCAGATCCTCAGACGGCGAGCGCGACGGTGAGTGTAAGCTTCCCGTCGGCGCAGACGCTGGGGGACCTGAACGTGGTGGCGGTGGGCTGGAACGACACCACGTCGACGGTGCAGTCGGTCAAGGACAGCGCGGGGAACACGTACAACCTGGCGATCGGTCCGACCAGCGGGACGGGACTTCGGCAGTCGATCTACTATGCTCCGAACATCGTGGCGGGGAGTAATACGGTGACGGTGACGTTCAGCCAGGCGGCGACCTATCCGGATGTGCGGATTCTGGAGTATCGGGGGGTGACGACGCTGGATGTGACGGCGGGTGCGAGCGGGAACAGCGCGAGCGCCAGCAGCGGAGCGGCGACGACGACAAGCGCGAACGAACTGATCTTCGGAGCGGACACGATCGCGACAACGACCAAGGCGGCGGGGACCGGTTTCACGGCGCGGATCGTGACCTCTCCGGACAGCGATCTGGCCGAAGACGAGGTGGTGACGTCGGCGGGCAGCAACAGCGCGACGGCGACGCTGAGCGCTTCGGGGCCGTGGGTGATGCAGATGGCCACGTTTGCGGCGGTGACGGGCCCGGCGCCGACGGTAACCGGCGTGAGCCCCAGCAGCGGGACGACCGCGGGCGGTACGTCTGTGACGATCAACGGGACGAACTTCGTCTCGGGGGCGACGGCGACGATCGGAGGCGCGGCGGCGGCCAGCGTGGTGGTGGTCAACAGCACGACGATCACTGCGATCACGCCTGCGGGCACGGCGGGCGCGGCGACGGCGACGGTGAC
>Ga0302320_10003893_pt1 | contig 34242 bp, 24 predicted proteins | sample Bog_T0_3_FD_202130 | JGI IMG/M metagenome (GOLD analysis project Ga0302320, IMG submission 202130) | Peat permafrost microbial communities from Stordalen Mire near Abisko, Sweden - Bog_T0_3 | ecosystem: Environmental > Terrestrial > Soil > Wetlands > Peat | place: Sweden: Abisko, Stordalen Mire...
ACTTTCCGCAAAGTCGATGAGTTTGAAGGCTGGCAGAAGTTCCCAGCGTTCATCGAAGATGTGATTGCCCGCAACTCGGCGAAACGAGTCTGCGAGATCGGTGCAGGGGCCAATCCCGCGATCGGTCAGGACGTGATTCGCAAATACGGATTGACGTTTCGGGCAGCGGATCAAGTGGAAGGCGAACTGCTCAAGTCGGAGATGGAGGGAACATCCGTGTACGACGTCTGCTCAACTGCTCCGGTGCCAGGCGCTCCTTACGATCTCATCTTCAGCCGAATGACTGCCGAACACTTCCGCGACCCGGAGCGCGCATACACCAACATGTTTCAGGCCCTGGCTCCCGGCGGACTGGCCGTCCATTCTTTCGCTACGTTGTACGCCCTGCCTTTTCTACTCAATCGCGTGCTCCCGGATCGCGTCACTGACTTCCTGTTTGACCGGTTCTCGCCTCGCGATCGCGAGCGGCATGACAAATTCAAAGCCTACTATTCCCACTGTCGCGGGCCGATGGAGAGTCAGCTTCAGTTCTTCCGCAATCTGGGATACGACATTGTCGAATACCGCGCGTATTTCGGTCACAACTACTACGAGCCCAAATTGCCGCTGCTTGATCTAATTCACCGGCAAAAGACGAAGCTGTTGTTGAAGGCGCCGATCGCTTTCTTCGTCAGCTACGCCACCGTCATCCTGCGGCGGCCGCTCGCAAAACAAAAGGCAGCCTGAAAGCTTTTCGCATGAAGGATCTCAGGATTACATTTCTCCTTCACGGTTCCGGCCATCTGCCGAATGGTGGAATGAAAGTGGCCTTTGAATACGCGAACCAACTATCCCGTCGCGGACATCGCGTGACCCTGGTTCACCCTGCTATAAATCCAGCGGCCACCACCGCAACACAGAAAGCCAGAGGAACCACAGCCTTCATACTACGATCTTTGACTCGGGGCTTTCATCCCCGGAAGTGGTATCCACTTGATCCCACTATCCGAGTGCTGTGGGTTCCGACGCTGTCGAGTAGATTTGTCCCAGATGCGGACATAGTAATAGCTACCGCCTGGGAGACGGCCGAGTGGTTGATCAGCTACCCGCGTTCAAGAGGCGATAAGCATTATCTAATACAGAGTTGGGAAATTTGGTCCGGCCCGGAAGCGCGAGTCAGGGCCACCTGGAAGGCCCCGCTGAAAAGGATTGTGGTCGCGCGCTGGCTGCGGGATATGGCCGACCAGTTGGGTGTGGAGTGCACCTATATTCCGAATGGCGTCGACTCTCAGGAGTTCGGCCTGGACACACCCATTGAATCTCGCAATCCTAACCGGGTCATGATGCTCCATCACTTGCATCCAGTGAAGGGCACAGCCGACGGGCTTGAGGCGCTCAGCCTCGTCAGAAGTGAACTTCCCGATTTGCGAGTGACCTTGTTCGGCTATTCGCCTGCGCCCGCGCTGCCCGCTTGGGCCGAGTATCACAGGTTACCGAGCCGGCAGACGCTGCGCGCACTGTATAACCAGACGGCAGTCTTTGTTTCTCCCGGACGGATCGAAGGCTGGCCGCTACCCCCCGCCGAGGCCATGCTGTGCGGAGCCGCCCTGGCGGCCACCGATATCGGCGGACATCGCGAGTACGGAATCGACGGCGAGACGGCGCTGCTGAGTCCCGCGCGCGATCCCAAGAAACTGGCGGAGAATGTGCTGCGGCTGGTTCGCAACGCCGAACTGAGGACAAAGGTTGCGCGCCAGGGATACGAGCGTATCCGGAAGTGCAGCTGGGACGAGGCCGTCGATTCCCTCGAGCGCCTGCTGGACCACGGCCCGGCGCGCCAGGGCAACGCACAGCTAGTTCCGGCACTGGATGGCCAGTATGCCGACTAAAGTCGCTACTCACAATGTTGACGTCGCCATCGAGCGGCGGAACGACAACGGAGAGGAGCACAAGCCAGTCAGCATCACAACCGCCTCTATCGACAAGTCGAGGCGGATTGAGTTTCTCGATGTGCTTCGTGGAATTGCAATGTTCCTGGTCCTCTGCCAGCACGCCGTGCAAGTCATATCCCCGAGCTTTAAGCAGTGGAGCCTTAAGTACATAAACTTCGGCGAAATGGGCGTAGTCGTATTCTTCATCGTCAGTGGGTTCATCATCCCGGTGAGCATTGAGAAATACAATTCGCTGTCCCGCTTTTGGCTGGGCCGGCTCTTGCGCCTCTGGCCCACGTATCTTGTAAGCCTGTTTGTGGTAATGGCACTGACCAGCCTGAATCTCCGAGGGCCGCATAAGCTTCCCGATTGGTATAACCTGCACCCCGTGGCCTTCGTCCTCGGCAACACAACCATGATCGAGGAATACATCCGAATTCCCGCGGCGGTTGGTGCCTACTGGACCCTTGAGCTGGAATTCATTTTTTACGTGCTTTGTTCCGTGCTTTTCTTCTTTGGCGTTCTCCGCCGCACTCGTACATGGCTCTGGGTATCGATGGGGCTGCTGTTGGGCTCCCAAGTTGCGATTGCCGCCTTTGCGCACCAATCACTACCGGCCGGAAGGCTTGGCCTGATTGTGACGGCGTTCTTCGGAACCCTCTTGTACCGGCAGAGTTCCGCCGGCGGCCGCACAAAATCGGTCCTCATCGCAGTGCTGGCGCTGTTCGCCGTGTTTGCGGTTACCTTTTGGCTTCGCTCCCATCTATACACGCAGCCTGAAGTGTTGCGGCAGGGGCTGCCTCATACCGGCGTTCCGTGCCAGATTGCAAGCTGGCTCTCCGGCTATGTTATTTTTCTGGCGCTTTATCTTGTGCGCTCCATGTCTTTCCCACGAGGCCTGGCATGGCTCGGACAAATCAGCTATCCGCTGTATCTGTTCCACGGCATGGTCCTGGAGGTGGTCCCTGCGACTGTGCCGTGGCAGATTTTTCTCCCCGTAACGGTGGCGGCAAGTCTTCTTGTCGCCCACCTTGCGCACGTCTTCATAGAGAAGCCGGTCGCTCGGTTTCAATCTCGGGTATTGCCGCATAGTCCGTTAGTCGCAGGCACGACGAGGCTGGAGCGATCGCTTTTCCCCGGTCGCAGTCTTGTTCCCTGCAACACGGCCTTAAGGGACGGCGCGAACTAGAACTTTAATCCGCGCCATGGCAACACTTGCCCCTGCTTACGACTGAAATCAGAAAACCATCTCCTTACAACCGTCTTCTTTACTATGAGTGAACTCACCTACGACTACAACGAACTGTACCGGCAGTACCATCCGCAGGGCAGCGTCCTCGGGACCACGGCGTTCCTGGCGATGGTCGCCTGCATCATTAATTGCGCTTTGCCGCAAATAGAAATGCTGCTTACCGGCGGCGCGTGTCCGCTTCCCATCGCATTCATCAAGAGTGTCTGCTTTGGCTTGCTGACCTTACTGGCGCTGACCTATGGCAGGTTTGATTTCTCCGCCTTCCCCACCGGCATGTGGCTGGTGGCGATGACTGTCCTGTTCATAGATGTCCCCATCCTGTGGGTGTGGCAGGGGAAAGCGCCGGCCGACATCATCTTCTCGTACAACGCATACTACTGCCCGCTCATCTTCGCGCCGATCGCCTGCGCCTTCACGGGAAGGCTGTCGGAGCAGTCACCAAGGCGAATCCTGGTGTTCATATTTCTGGTTTGCGCCGTGATCGGATTCGCGCAAGTCATATTTCAAAGCTCCATCATTCAGATGGCCAGCACCGATGGCAATTTCAGAATCTATATCAGCTGGTGGACGACACCAATATCCAGAACGATAAGAGCATTCGGCGTATTTGGCAGCGCCCTGGAGTTTGGGGAATTTGCCGTAGTGATTGCCGGCGTCGGAATTGCAATGTGCGGCAGACCCAAAGGGTGGGTTAAAGGAATTCCGCTGTATCTGCTCGCCTCAGCCTGTTGCTACCTTACGCTGACGCGAGTCGTCTACCTGCAGCTGGCCTTCGCCACATTCGCGGCCGTGGCATTCACATTCGGACGGAGTCTGCGCCGGATGAATTGGCAGCCACTGGTTGGTCTCGCCTTAAGCGCGTTCATTGCCTTCGGCGGGATCTCCAGTCTTGTGGTCGGGACGAGAGGAACGGTCTCTAATGACACCTCTTCCCTCGATGAAAGGCTTCTGCAATGGGGGGCTTACGGGGCAGAGCTCATGCACTCGACGTTCATGCAAAAGATGTTTGGTCTGGGATATTGCGAGGCGGAAAAACCACTCCTTGTTCCCCTCAAGGACGAAATGTTCGGAGGTGCCATCCACGTTCTGGTAGATAACTTGTATCTAGGGCTGATGCTCCATATCGGTCTGGTCGGGACCGTGGTTATTTTGGGGCTGTTATGGGCCATGTGGCGGCGCCTTCGTATCGAAACCATCAAGCGTCCCACGCCGCTGTTGATAGGAATCGCGAGCTTCTCGTCGACCTTCCTCCTGACTGGCATGTTCAACGTCCAGCCAGCGCTATTCGGGTTCTGGTTTCTGATTGCAATGATGATTCTTCAGCGCGACGGAGAGGCCGACGAGGACTCTCAGTGGCCAGCCGAGGTTGATCCTGCTACCGGGCCGACATGGATCGTCTCCCTTACTGCGCTGGCCTGCTCCGTTGGGCTGAGTTGGATCTCGTGGACATATCTCGAACAGCCAATCCTGGACGGTCGGCGCTCGACGAGGATTGAGAAACGATCTCCCGCTGCCGCGGGTAAGGCGACGGTCCCCGAGCCGAGCTTCGGGCAGGCAGGCTAGCGAGCTGTTGCTGTTGATGGGAGTGCAGTGCCAGGAAGGGGGCGAAGGAATAGCGATGTCTCTACGCGATGAACTCTTAGCCGAAGAAATCCGCTCCCACGCGGATCACGACTACTTGAAGTTCCACAAGCAACGCTTCGAGTACGTCGTGAGCAAGTGCCAGCAACTCTGCCCCAGCCGATCCGCGAAGGTACTCGACATCGGGCGCAGCCACCTCTCACGCATGCTGCTGGAGAAGTATGACTCCGTGACCACGCTGGGACTGTCCCTCTCAGCGAATGGCGAATTTGGCTCCGATGCTCGATGCAGCCACGAATCCGGCAGCCTTGCCGATGGCTACTCCGGCCACATCGTCTTCGATCTGAACGACGCGCAATCCGTGGATGCTCTCGATTGGCCCCATAAATTCGACCTCATCGTCTTCGCGGAGACCATCGAACATCTCTACACCGCGCCCGAGTTAGTACTTCACCTGATCAAATCCTTGCTCGCCGAGAATGGCGTGATCGTATGCCAGACCCCGAATGCAGCGTTCCTGACCAAACGCATCAAGCTGCTGCTGGGCCTGAATCCCTACGAGCGGCTGCGCATGAGTACCGTCAACCGGGGGCACATCCGGGAGTACACCAGTGGCGAACTGATGGAAGCGGGAGCGCGTGCGGGTCTGGTCTGCCTTGCCGCCGAGCACAAAAACTACTTCGCAGTGGAAGGAACGGGGATGGTGCGTGCCGCCCGGCAGATAGTGGACTGGACTTCAAACATCTTCCCCTCGACTCGCAGAGGAATGACGGTCGTTTATAAGGCCCAGAGGGGCCACTCCCGCGTTTCCGTCTAAGCGAAAAACCAATGAGCACAAATGACGTCGCGGTTATCGCGGAGCCGTCCTGGGTAGAGGCCAGTGGAAACTGGGCTTCGCCGGGTACGGAGACTTTCGCTCTCAAGGTGGCCCTGACTCACGATTGGCTCCCCGGAATGCGCAGCGTGGAAAAAGTGCTGGAGAGGTCGTGCGACATGTTTCCTGACGCCTCGCTTTGGACTCTGGCGGAGATTCTCACATTCTACCGATTGCTGCGAAACCTGGTCGCGGCTGCCGGGGAGTGCGCATGAGAATTGCTATCTTCACCGAGATGTATCCGCCGCATATTGGCGGCCAGGAAGTCCGGTATGCCGAACTGGGAGAGGCATTGCACGCGCTGGGTCACGAAGTGGACGTTTACTGCATTCGCCACTCCGCCGACGTCCCCGAACAGGAAAACCGTGGCGGAATTCGAATTTTCCGCTACCCCCTAAGCCCGAACTATGAGAAACCTCTGATCAAAGCCTTCCGTCGCCAGCTTGGCACGGTGTTTCGCTACGCACACTGGTGCCGAAGAGTGCTCCGCTCCAGCAGCTACGATCTGCATATCTTCAACCAATGGCCGCTCCTGCACGTCATGCTGGCACCGCGGCGTGCACGCGATCGGGCGGTGCTGGACTGGTGCGAAATCCGCCGCCACTTCCCCTTTGGATTGCTGCAGCGCTGGATGCCGAAGCTGGTGCGCTATAACATGGCAGTTAGCGCTGGGGTGGCGGAATACATTGCGCGTGTTTCCGTGCGCGAAACCGACTTTATACCCAGCGGCATCGTCCTCAGCCGTTATCGAAGCCAGCCGCTGCAGTTACGCTCAAACCTGCTCTATTTCGGCCGGGTTATGGAGCACAAGAACGTCGAACTGCTGATCTCGGCCTTTGAACGTTTGGCTCCGCGCGGCTTCGGGGGAAGGCTGGTGATCGCCGGCACCGGGCCCTGGCTCGACCGCGTGCAGCTCCGGGCGACGTCATCGCCGCTGTGCGAGCGCATCGACGTGATCGGGTTCATCTCTGACGAAAGAAAGGTCGAGCTGCTGGCATCGTCGCTGCTGCTGGTTCTCCCCAGCCGTCGCGAAGGCTTTCCCCGTGTCGTCGCCGAAGCCATGGCGAGCGGCCTCCCCGTCGTCACCGTCGACTACCCGGAAAACGGAACCACGGCCGTGGTGAATCGCTATGTCATCGGCACCGTGACGGCGCCGAACGAGCTTGCTTCCGGATGTCTCAGCGCCATCCGCCGCTGGGGCGAATTCTCCGCGAACGGTCTTAGCGCAAGTCAGGAACTGGACTGGAGTTGCTTACTGGGCCGGGTCCTTAAACATGGAGTGAATTAAATGAAAACGCTAGTGACGGGTGGTGCGGGTTTTATCGGCAGTCATGTGACTGACGAACTGGTCGCCCTTGGACACGACGTGGTTGTTATCGACAACCTGTTTGTCGGACGGCGCGAATACGTGAACCCCAAGGCGCAGTTCGAGCGTATCGATATGGCAACAGTGCCGGATGAGGAGTGGATCAGCTTCGTCCATGCATTCAACCCCGATTATGTCGTCCACCTTGCCGCCTTGCATCACATACCTTACTGCATGGCACATCCTGACCAGACCTTCGCAACCAACGTTCGCGGTACGGAATTGTTGGTACGTTCTCTCGAGGGTCTTTCCGTGCTCAAACTGGTGGCCGCCTCCACCGCCGACGTGTATGGGATCGAAGACGTTATACACAGCGAGACTGAGGTGAGTGCTTCCGGCAACGTGTATGGCCTCTCGAAGTCGTTAACCGAAAGCTTAATTGACTATGGGGCGCGTACCATTCCTGGACTCTCAGCAGCCTCATTGCGGTTCTCCAACGTTTATGGACCGCGGGAGATTATCGCCCATCTGATTCCGCGCATTATCGAACTACTTGGCAACGATCTTCTTCCTGAGTTACGCATGGGCTACCTGGATGGGACGCGGGACTTTGTCCATGTCTCCGACGTCGTCCGTGCGGTGGTTGCGGTTTTGTTGGCGGACACAGGCAAGTACGATGCGTTCAATGTGGCGACCGGTCGTCAGACTTCGTCGCGCGAAGTGGTCAGGATTCTGCAGAAGGCCTTCGGCGACACGCGTGCGGTTATCGAGGATCGCACTAAATTCCGCAAGTTTGATCGGCAGTCTCTCGCTGCCGACATCACGAAAATACGGGAGAAAGTAGGATGGACTCCACGGATTCCCGTCGAACAGGGCCTTCGAAGTCTGGCGCCGGAACAACAGACTGCGGCAGAGCCGGACGCTTTGGCGGTAGCTGGGACTAACCGCAGGTGGTCGAACGCGAGCGGGCGCTACAATGACAGGGCCGACACATTTCAAATTTCCCGCGGGCAACGATTACCACTCTGAAACACCGAGGTTACGGCCGTAGTACCTGCCGGAACGAAGACGGGCACTATTGAGGTGGGCACTGCCGAGCACACGCTCAAGAGCAACATTCCATTTCGCGTGACGCAGTAGGCTTTTTCTTAACGATTCAGGGGCGCATGGCAACTCTCTCAGAACTTTCTTCTTTAATAGCGGCGGGACAACACTCTTCGTCTCGCGTGGACACTTCCGCCCTCAAGGTTGCTTTGGTTCACGACTGGCTCACCGGAATGCGGGGCGGGGAAAAAGCGCTGGAAACGTTGTGCGAAATGTTTCCCGGGGCTCCCTTGTGGACCTTGGTGCATGTTCCGGGCAGCGTCAGCAAAATCATTGAAGACCGCAAGATTCACACCAGCTTTCTGCAGCACATGCCGTTCGCCAAAACGAAGTACCGTCATTACCTGCCGCTGTTTCCCCTGGCAGCGGAAATGACGCAGGCGAGCACGGAAGACGCCGATGTCGTGATCTCGACTTCGCACGCCGTCGCCAAAGCAATGGTCAATAAGAATTCGAACCGCCGGACGCTGCACATCTGCTACATTCACACCCCGATGCGCTACATCTGGGATCGTTTCGACGACTATTTCGGTCCGGCGCAGGTTGGGCATATTGCCTCGCGATTGTTTTTCAAGCCGATCGCGAAACTGCTGCAGATTTATGATCGCCGCACCGTAGATCGCGTCGACGTTTACTGCACCAACTCCCGTTACGTGGCGAAGCGAATCCGCAATCTCTACGGGCGCGAGGCTGAAGTCATCTACGGTCCGGGCGATGTGGGCAATGGCGCGGCTGTGATCCGGCGCCCTGAGGATTGGTACCTGATGGTCACCGCCCTGGCGCCGTACAAGCGCATCGATCAGGCGATTACCGCGTGCGCTGGCCTGGGACGCCGCCTCAAGATTGTGGGTAAAGGTCCGGAAGAAAAAAAGCTCAAGAATCTGGCGAAGCAACTGGGCGCCTCGGCTGAGTTCCTGGGATTTGTCAGTGATGAGGACTTGCTCAACTACTACGGGCGCGCGAAAGCGCTGATATTCCCCGGGGTTGAGGATTTTGGGCTCGTGCCGGTCGAAGCCGCGGCGGCGGGGTGTCCCGTGATTGCGCTCGCCAAAGGCGGCGTCGTCGATTCGATGACGGCGGAGACGGCCGAATTCTACGAAGAAGAATCTGCCGCAGCCTTGCAGGGAGCGATCCTGCGTTTTGAAGGCCGCGAGTTTTCCGACGCCGCGATGCGGCGCCGCGCCGCGGAATTTACCCGCGACCTATTCAGCCGGCGTTTTGAGGCCGTGCTGCGCCGGGCACTGGCTGCTCGGCGGGTGCCTGAGACAGTGTGCGCCTGATGTTATCTCCGCACGAGAAGCAAATGATTTCGGAAGCGCGCGAAAACAATGGGCTCTCCCAGTGCCCGGCCCTGATCTTGGTCGGCGGCCTGGGGACGCGGCTGCGACCGGTGTACGCCGATGGTCCAAAGGCGCTCGCGCCGATCCAGGGCAAGCCGTTTCTCGCCTACCTGCTGAAGATGCTTGCGGATCATGGCCTTTCGAGAGTGGTGTTATGCCTGGGCCATCACGCGAGACAAATCGAGCATTGGCTGGCGGAGCAAAGTTTGACAGATCAGAGTTTCGGTCTTGATGTTCGTTGCTCGTATGAGGACGAACCCTTGGGAACCGCCGGAGCGCTTGGGCTCGCTTATTCTCGCTATGCTCGCGGAGAACGCGTATTGGCGATGAACGGCGACTCGATTCTGCGCCTGTCTCTCGCCGCGATGTGGGAGTTGCACGCCAGGCGTGCGGCCGAGGCCACCATCGCGCTCGCGCATGTGCCCGATACGTCGCGCTACGGCAACATTGAAGTGAACGATCAAGGCTGGGTGACCTCTTTCTCGGAAAAGAGCATGGAGCGAAAGCCGGGTTTTATCAACGGCGGTGTATACCTGTTCGAGCCGTCCGTCATGGATCGAGTGGTCGTGGATCGGGTGGTGAAGGACCGCAGCATATCTCTTGAGCGAGAGGTCCTTCCCGCTCAGTTGACACGGGGCCTGCTTGGGTTCAAGTCAGATGGGTACTTCATCGATATCGGCATTCCGCAAGACTTGGCCCGCGCGCAATCGGAGCTTGGGTCCGTGATCGGCCTGCGATGAGCGCACGCTTAAATTTTCTTGCTATCCTGGTCCTCGTTTTGATCGCCTTTGCGGTCGGCAATCTCGGGACGTTTTGGGGTGAGGCCAGACCAAACGTAGCGGCGATGTCGACTCAGTCGATAGCATCCGCAGGGAAAGCACAATCGGATGTTTCCTCGCCGGCCATCACGGCGTCGGCTGTGAATGGCGTCGTCAATCCCGCGGCTTATCCCGGCTCTGACATCGGCGAGAAAATCAACAATGTCTTTGCCGCGGGCAACGGATGCGCGGAGGTTCATATCCCCGCGGGAAAATACGTCTACGGCACCACGATACGAATGTTTAAGGCGTGCCAAAGTCTGCAGGGAGCAGGGTCGGCGCTGACCTCACTGGAATACACGGGAAGCGGAGACGCCATCGTCTGGCAGATGCAGCCCTACACGATTCAAAAAGCGGGCATACTCAGGGGACTCACACTCAAAGGCCCAGGCACAAATGTGCAGAACGGAATCCGGTCGGGCACCGTGATTGGCGCAACTTTTGAAGATCTCGTCATCAACAACTTTCGCGGGCCAAACTCCACGGCAATACTTTTCGAAAACCTGATGTCGCCGAATCTGCCGACGTGGACGGAGCGCACAATCATTCGAGACATTCACATTGGCTTCCCGCACGTAGGAAACACTACTGCGATGGCCTTCGCCATGAACGGAGGAGGGAATAGCTTTGGGTACACCTACATCTCCGATGTGTGGCTGAATGTGGAGAAAGGGCAGGTCGGCGTGAGGTGGGGCAGAGGCACTTACACGTATAACTCGACTTTGAACTTTCACGCCAACATTAGCGCGTTAGGCACCGATTCATTCGTGATCGATGGAATCATAAGAAACTCTCAGCTCCACCTTACCGGAGAGGCGGGTTGCGCAAAGGACCTGGTGCACGTGGGACCGGAAGGGCAAGTGCAAGCCGAAGGGATTGTCGCGATCAATTGCGGATCTGCGTTGACCAAGGGAAAGTTTGTGAGGACTGATCTCGCTGGCATTCAGGTCGACAACCAACAGTGGGACGCATTTCAATTGTCGCCTGCCTATGCACCTCTGATCAATGGCAAGGGTGTTCTTCTGATGAGCAATGTCGATCACCGCAATGAAGCCGACCTCACAAACTATTATGGCCCGGATGCGATAAATTCCCCGCCTGGCGGCTTCAACTTCTACAACACCTTTGCCAGTATCCAGGCCCCGAACAATGATGCCCGCGCGCTGCTGGCAAAAATCGACGCGCTAGGCAACTGGATGACTCGCGGCAGCGCGAGGTGGGGCGAAGGACAGGCGATTCCGAGCAGCGACAACGTGGCTTTGAAAACTCAGCTTCCGCTGTCGGGCAGGACCACCGGGATCGGTGGCGCTTTGAAGGCCGGTAGTTGCGCTCGGGGCGTTGCTAATGTCGCCGGGGCAGTTGTAGGACAGATCGTTCCCCATCCCGCGGCGACCGACGGCAGCCTCGACTCTCCACTTGAAATCGTCAGCGGAGCGGTTACCTCAGCGAACACGATCACCGTTCAGCGCTGCGCGAACGCGTCTGCGACTCTTCCCGCCAAGACCTACAACGTGAGAGTGATCCCGTGAGCCGTGATCCCCTCGTTGGTTGCGTCATCGTTAATTGGAACGGCTGGCGCGAGACTCTGCTGTGCCTTGACGCCCTGCGCGCCACCGATTATCAAGAACTGCTGACAGTTGTGGTGGATAACGGTTCGACCGACGATTCTGTAGAGCGCATTCGCTCGGCTTATCCCGAGATACGCATCGTGCAAACCGACAAGAACCTGGGATTCTCAGGTGGCAATAATGCAGGAATTCGCGAACTGATGCGTCACGACGTTAAGTACGTTTGGCTGCTGAACAACGACACGCAACCCAAACTGTCTGCTCTTCGCGAACTTGTACGTACTGCCGAGTCCGATTATCGATTGGGGGCGGTCGGATCGGTCCTTCATTACACGTCGGATCCGGAAAAGATTCAGGCGTGGGGTGGAGGCTGGATTAGTCTCTGGACCGGCTACTGCTCACAAGCCACGGAGCGTCCGCGGTCAGGCCGCCGATTGGACTTTCTGACGGCAGCCAGCATGCTGGTGCGTCGGACGGCGCTCGAAGACGTTGGTTTAATGGACGACCGATTCTTCTTGTACTGGGAAGACGCTGAATTATGTTTCCGGTTGCGACGTAAGGGGTGGCGACTCGGTGTAGCGTCCCAAGCGATCGTGCTCCACAACGTGAACGCCAGCGCAAGTAAGAGCAATACTTCAATTGACCGCTGGTACACGTACTCTGCGATTCGCTTCCTTTCGCAATATTCCCACGTTCCGCAAGTGGCCTCGTTTGTGTTTCTCTCTCGTCGACTGCTTCACCGCGCGCTATCAGGCAGAGTAAAAGCGATGGGGAATGTCTTGCAAGGTGTAAGGGACTACCGCAACCGCGATCGGTGGGCGCCGCTGCCCCAAGCTTAGTTGAATGATGCATATCACGGCTCGGCGACAAAACCGTACGCGAATAACGAAAAAAACGCGATCATGAATCTGGTTTCTGTTCCACTCCCGGCCTTGGAGAGCCCTGACCTAAGGTTGGTCACCAAACGTCCTGGGCCCCAGCTCGCCGCCGTTAACGCCCGGAACACGGCGCAACGCTTCTATCGTCCCGAACTGGATGTGCTTCGCTTCTGTGCTTTTTGTCTGGTTTTTGTTCATCACCACTTTCCATATGTTCCTGCAGGGTACAATCCGCATCTCGGCAAATGGTTCGCGATTGGTGTCTCCACGATCTCGGCGGCCGCAACTTACGGAGTCGATATATTCCTTGCTCTGTGTTCGTATCTCATTACCGAACTGCTTCTGCGCGAGAAGACGCGCACGGGTACTGTCGATGTGAAGTGGTTTTACTTTCGGCGCATTCTGAGAATATGGCCTCTCTACTTCTTTTTCCTTGCGCTGGCCTTAGCCACGAATGGCCTCATACCCAACGAGCGCGTCAGCGTAAAGGCAGTCGTCGCTTTTCTTTTGTTCTCGGGAAACTGGTGGATGATGTCCGGCTTGCGGGCCGTTTCAGTTATCAATCCGCTGTGGAGTCTCTCGGTACAGGAGCAGTTTTACTTCGTATGGCCCCCGCTGGTCAGAAATTTCGGGGAACGCGGGTTGCTGGTGGTTGCTAGCGTTATGCTTTTCATTTCGAATGCGTTGCGTATCGCGATTCTCCTGGCACACGTGGGCTCGGAGAGATACATCAAGTTCAACTCGTTTACGCGGCTCGATCCCATCGCTCTCGGCATCATCGCGGCAGTCCTGCTGCGTGGCCGTTCGCCGGCCCTCTCTAACGTTCGACGCGCGTTGCTTTTCGTGACCAGCTTCGCCGTGCTATGGGCCGCCGCAGTTTTCCTGCGCCCCGAGGCAGACGGGGCGGAACCAGTTCATCTTCTGTCGGTAATCGGTTATCCGCTGGTGGCTCTCTGTGCGATCGGCATTCTTCTCTCGGTCCTGGCTAACAGCCCTCCGTGGTATGCGTTTAAGCCGTTAGTCTACCTTGGACGAATCAGTTACGGCCTCTATGTATTTCATCTTCTTGGTCTGAAGTTGGCGGACGTTATTGGCGCTCATGTCTCATTCGGTTCGCACTTCATCAAGGGCCAGGGCTTGCTGGGTTTTCTCCTGACATTGACTATGGCAATGATTTCCTATCACGCACTGGAGAAGCCCTTTTTGCGAATGAAGGAGCGCTTCGCGCACGTTCTTTCCCGTCCCGGCGGTTAGAGATCCCGAAACGATCGTCAGAAAACACCTGATCGAGCCTTCTGGAATCAAGCAATTCCAAAGTTGAACCGTACTTGCGTCCGGTTCTAACTTGCAGTGGGGCTTGGGGCTCTCCTCGGCGGTAGTTCATAGCTTTCTCAAAATCTGTTCAAAAGGAAAGAGCAGAACATGGGTACCACAGAATCGCCGCTGCAAAGCGCCGGCGGGTCCGCCCTGCGGGTCCTAACCAAACCATGGGTTGATCGGGTACTTGCGGCAGTGGCGATGGTGCCCTTCGTTCGCAGCGTCTACCTCTCCGTTAGCCACCACAACATCCACATGAACATTCCGTCGGTGCTATTCGTGGCCAGCATGCTGGTCATTATCGGCACAACCCTTTTCCGAAAAGCCCCCGTGCGCGTAACCCCAAACCCATGGTTTTGGACGCTCGCCTTTGTCGCTACCTATTGGGGCTTTCTGACCTGGAGGATGCACAACGGAGGACGACAGGTAGCTCCAGTTCTCATCGTCAACATCATCGCAGTCTTGGGAACCACGATCGTATTGTGGGGCCGATTTAGCCTGGGACGCAGTATCGGATTTGTCCCGGCGCAGCGCGACATTGTGGTGCACGGAGCTTATCGTTTTGTTCGCCATCCGATCTATACAGGTCTGTTTCTCGGACTGCTGGCCGACTGCTTGTCCCACGGGTCGCCACGGAATTTCTTGATCGATGGCCTCTGCGTGTTCTGGTTTGTGATCAAGAGCCTCGTCGAAGAAACCTTTCTCAAAAACGATCCTGCATACGCCGCCTATCTCCGGCGAGTCCGCTGGCACTGGTTCCCGGGCGTGATCTGACACTGACAGTTAGTCGAGGGCGCGGGGATTCAACTTCAAAGGTAAGTACGGCAAATTTCTCAGTCAAATGCTCAGAGAAGATCGACCTCTAAATCTCTTATGGAGTAATCGTCTTAAGTTATGATTTCAAGACCTCACAGCCGCTCCACTGGATGCTTCCGGTTCTCTTCTGCACTGGCGGCAGCACTGGCCTGCATTGTCCAGCTGGCCGCTTCCTCGTCGGTCTTCGCCAAGTCCACAATCGCGCACTGCACGACTCAATCCGCGCAATCAAAATCGGAGCTCGCACTTTCAGCAGAGCAGATCGGTTACCTGAAAGCGAATCTGGAAAGGCACTCCTAGGTTTCTCGATGCAAAAACGGCCCATTCTTGCTTTTGATGCACGCGCCCACGCTACTGGAATTGGGCGTTATACCGAACAATTGTTGATCGGGCTGCGTACTTCGTTGCCTGGAGTTGAAATGTGGTGTATCGTGCACCCCGCGCACGGAAAGAAACTTGCAGCTTACGCGGACCGCATCATACCGAGCTCCGCTCCGATGTACTCGGTAAAGGCGCAAATGTCAATTCCAGGGCTGGCGGAAGGCGCGACGCTTCTGCACTGTCCTCACTATGACATTCCGGTGCTCTATTCGCATCGCATGTCGGTGACCATACACGACGTCACGCATTTGCTTGACCCAGCTTTCAAGAACACCTTGAAATCCCGCATTTTTGCGAAATCTATCTTGAAGCTTGCAGTCGCGAAAGCCCGTCGGATCATAACCATTTCAGAGTACTCAAAACGGATGATCCTCGAACACTTGGGCGGAGACGAGAACAAGATCTCGGTCATTCACCGTTATGCCAGTCCGATCTTTGCTCCGCTGCCGCGGCTCGAGGCCAAAGAGATCGTGCGGCGCCAGTTAGGTCTGGGCCGGGATTACTTTCTCTTCGTCGGCAGTCCGAAGCCCCACAAGAATCTGCCCGTGCTCTTTGAGGCGTTTTCGCGGCAGCGCGCCAACGACCACACCCACGAGTTGGTCATAATTGGAAAAGACGAAAAGAACGAGGAGCCTCTGCATACGCTCGCGGTTCGACTGGGGATCGACAAGTGGGTGCGTTGGATTGACTCGGTGTCGGACGAATTGCTGCGAGCATGCTATTCGGGAGCGGAGGCTACGATTCTACCCTCCAGACAGGAGGGCTTTGGGCTGCCGGTGATCGAGTCCATGGCCTGTGGGACTCCTGTGATTTGTGCCGATGCCGCTTCTTTGCCGGAAGTGGCCGGAGGATGCGCCCTCCTGTTCGATCCTTCCAGCGCTGAGGATTGCGGTGTGCAGATGTCCAAAATAATTGAATCCCCTCAACTTCGTAGCGAACTGCGTGAAAAGGGGCTGGAACGCGCACGCCAATTTGATGCGGCCAAAGCCGTCGCCGGACACGCACAACTTTTTACAGAACTGCTGGCCAGCTGACCCAGTACGCTCATGCTCCGGATACTCTCAGTCATCGCCTGAAGGCCGGGCAGTGGCTCCGATTGCATCGACTCAGCCGGCAGTTCAACCACGCGGGACAAGCTAAGGTATTTGAGTAACGACAAGGCCGGCACTTCGCAGTATTTATCCGACACAAAGACAGTTAGAGGACTTTTCAATATGCTATTTAGGCATCTGCGACTTACGGCGTGCTTTATTGTTATGCTCGCCGCTGTGTCCCTCCAAGCACAAACCGCGCGTATCTCAGGGAAGGTATTTGATCCTCAAGGCGCAGTCGTACCAAAAGCCCCTATCCAGGTAATCAATCAGGAATCCAAAGTGAAGCTGGAGACGGCGTCGGACGAGAACGGGAACTATACGGTCCCGTATCTTCCCGCCGCGAATTACCAAGTCCTTGTGCATATCGAAGGATACAGCGACTTTAATACCATCGTCGCTCTCGGGATGGGTCAGGCGGTGGATCTCGACATCCAGCTTTCACTGTCGTCAACTAAGTCTGAGGTAACTGTAGAAGAAAACCCAATAACCCAGGTAGAAACGCAATCGTCTGAGTTAACCGGCACTATTACAGGCACGGAAGTGCCCGCCATTGGCTTGAACGGCCGTAACTTCACACAATTGACGACACTGGTCGCCGGCGTCAGTAATCAGACAGGTCAAGACGAAGCCAGGGTAGGAGTGGCCGGAAGTGTCTCCTTTAGCATCAACGGCGGCCGAACTGAGTACAACAGCTTTCAAGTGGATGGCTCTGAGACCATAAATGAGGGTATGCACAAGGACAAGACCTCGCTGATTGTGACTCCCAGCATCGACGCGATCCAGGAAATCAAGGTCATAACATCGAACTACAGTGCCATGTACCCCAGCGTGGGAAGCGGCACCACGATCGTTACTACGAAATCCGGTACAGACCATTTCCACGGCAGCCTCTATGAATTCTTTCGCAACGAGTTCATGAATACGAAAGGATACTTCGACGTCGGCTCCAAAGCACCAATGTACCGGCGGAACGACTTCGGAGGAACCATAGGCGGACCCGTCGACATTCCTCATATCTACAGCGGTAAGGGAAAGACCTTCTTCTTCTTCTCGGAGGAAGCCCGCCTTGAAAGCGACCCCTACCCCTACCGGCAGGCAGTGCCCTCGGTCGCAGAACGCCAGGGAGATTTTTCGGATGTTTGTCCCCTGATATTGCCGGGAGAGCCCGGCTTGGTCTACTTCAGACGAGATCAATATCCAGACTGCCCCTCTCCTGCGCAGACCCCACCACTGGGAGGTCTGATCAGTAACTTTCCGAACAATGTCATCCCGACCAATCGCAATCCACTCCTGATTCTAGGGACGGGCATTATTCCGTTGCCGAACGCAACCTCGGGCTGCGCCTCTACCGTTGGCTCCTGCTATAACGCCGATGTATCTCTTCCGACTTACTGGAGAGAAGAACTGGTTCGTTTCGACCATGCCTTCACCGATACGCTGCGGCTGAACGTCCACTATATTCACGATGCTTGGAATACAAGTACTCCTGTTCCCCAATTTGCGTTCACACAGAACACTTTTCCGACCATACAAAATGATTTTTACGGCCCAGGAGTCAGCGCCGTTGTTCGAATGACGAAGACTTTGTCTTCTACCCTGCTCAATGAACTGGTTGTAAGCTATACCGACCAGAAAATTACTCTGACAGACAAACCCGGGGCGGACGTGACCCTGCAAGGCGTAAATCTTCTGGGAGCGCCAGGGGTTGGTATGACAACCATCTTTAATAACGGTTCCGGTGGGAAGATCCCTGGCATCGTGATCGCCGGTAACAATCAAGCATACGGCGGCAAGGGTTTTGCAGTGGACCCGGGCTATATGCCCTGGGAACACACTAACCCGGTGTATAGCCTCTCCGATAATCTCTCGAAGATCTACGGACGGCACAATATTCAGCTCGGCGTCTATTGGGTCAACTTCCAACGCAACCAGACGAACGGATCGATCGGTGCTGCGACGGGCGACACGCAAGGCATTCTATCGTTCAGCAACATTTTGGGCGCGAACACCACGGGAAATAGCGTCGCTGACTTTCTCTCGGGAGGGTCAATCGCCAGTTTTCAGCAAGACAGCTCTCAGGCGAGATACCGTCAGCGGTACCAGGTGGTCGAACCATATCTGCAGGATGACTTTAAAGTTAACTCTCGGTTGACTCTGAATCTGGGTCTTCGTCTCAGCCTGTTCGGAAACTTCCATGAGCTCAACGATGATGCCTACAATTGGTTGGCGAAGGCATACAGCCCGGCCGAAGGAGCTTCACTCACAGTAGGCAGCCAGGGGCAACTGGTTGACCAGCTCACTGGCCAAAACCTTGTGATGAATCCCAATAATCCTCTGCCGTCGCTCGATCCTCGCGTCCTGAATGGGATCGAGCAGTGCGGCAGGAATGGAGTCCCCTCGGGCTGTATGGCGAGTCATGTGCTGAATCCGGCACCGCGGATCGGATTCGCCTGGTCTCCATTTGGAAATCGGACTTCCATCCGCGGCGGATACGGGTTATTTTTCGAGCATGGCACGGCGGACGAGGCCAACACCGGGTCACTCGAGGGCGGTGCGCCGACCGTTCTGGACATGACTCAAACCAACCCAGCGGGATTTAGCAGCATAGGTCTTGCTCCCAACGGTTCGTCACTTGTGTTCCCGTTGAACGTTACGGCCGTCCCGACCAAGACAGTGTGGCCGTACGTGCAGCAGTGGAGTCTGAGTGTAGAGCGCGAGTTGCCGCAACAGATGCTCGCGAGTATCGCCTACGTGGGCAGCAAAGGAACGTTTCTTCCCGTCCAGCTGCAAATTAATCAGCTCCAGCCCTTGCCCGCAAGTGAAAACCCATATGCTCCCCACCAGCCGTTGATGGTCAGCGGGTTCAATCCCATTACAGCGCTGAACCCGGCTTATACCAACGGAGGGGATTGCAATGGAATTCTGCCGAACGGCAATGTGGTTTCAGGTCCAGCGCTCACGAATCTCCTGGTGGCCTGCTACGGGGTAGGGCAAGTTGCCACAAACCCTAATGCGCTTCGCGAGTTTGCCCCCGGCATAGGCCAAATCTACTCGCTTCAGAATGCGGCAAACTCCTCCTACAATGCGTTGCAGTTCTCATTCCGCCGCACCAAAGCGCCATTGGTTCTGGGCGTGGCCTACACCTACAGCCATTCGATCGACGATGCCTCCGACCGTTCCGATGCATCGTCAGTCAACTCGCTGGACCTGCCATTCGCCAGAGCAAGCTCTAGTTTCGACCAGCGTCACTTGCTGAACATCAGTTACATATACGATCTACCGCCGTTCAGTAAGTGGCTCTACAGTTGCCAAGCGGAAGAAGATGATAGCGCAAAAGCTGTCTGCGTTACGGAAGAGAATTCTGCTGTTTCCAGATTCTTATTTAAAGGCTGGCAGCTGTCAGGCGTCACCACATTTCAGACTGGAACTCCTTTCACTGTAATCAACATCGGAAGCCCGGATGGCATTTCGACGCTGGATAACGCCGGTGTCGCGAACGGAAGCGGGGCCGGGTCTTATCCCGACCTGTGCGGAGATCCGCATGCTTCTCTTCCTTTCGGAGGGAACAATCCGGAAAGTGTTGGGCCGCTCCTGCTGAATCCCGGAGCTTTCTGCGCACCTCGTGGTCTTACCTTCGGGGATGCCGGGCGGAACGTATTGCGCAATCCCTTGCGGTTTAACACGGATGTGGCGCTTCTCAAGCACTGGACTGTTAAGGAAGGATCTTCCGTCGAGTTCCGCATGGAGGTCTTCAATTTCTTCAACAATACGCAATTTCGCATTTATGACCCCACCCTTGGAAATCAGGCCAACAATACCGTCAATTGCTATGGCGGCCTGGGCGTGGGCTATTCCGCGGCCGGAGGCGACGGTGCGAATTGCCTGACTGGAAGTGCCTTTCTGCATCCTGTCAGTGCTCACCGGCCCCGCACAGGGCAACTTGCTATTAAGTGGGCGTTTTGAAAGCGCTTGCAATCCAACAGCGATCAATCGTGACCAGGCCACTCCCATACCGGCAGACTCAGCGATGAAGCAAATCGGCGCAATAGTGGCTAAGAACGCCTCCGCCAACCTTATCCGAGGCGGAGCAACAGCGATGGTTGCGCTGGCGTTGCCGCATTTTCTCACTCGCAGCTTGGACCATGATCGATTCGCGGCGTGGTCGCTTCTGCTTCAACTGTCGGCCTATACCACCTATCTGGACTTTGGTGTTCAGACCGCGGTAGCCCGGTTTCTTGCCGGGTACATCGAGCGCGGCGATGGGAAGCACCGCGACCGCCTCGTCTGCACCGCGCTTGCTCTCTTGTGCTTAGCCGCTGTGCTGGCGGTGGTTGTGATCGTCGTAGTGTTGTGGCAGCTCCCCAATCTGTTCCATGGCATTTCTTCCGAGTTGATGCCAGAGTTTCGACTCGCAGCGGCGATTCTAGGAGCAAGTGTGGTCTTGGCTTTGCCTTTTTCGGCGTTCTCCGGAGTGCTACTGGGACTGCACCGCAATGAATATGTTGCCGCCGCTGTGGGCGGTAGTCGACTGCTGGGAGCTGTGGGGGTTTTGCTATTGGTGCGGCATACTCATTCCTTAGTTTTCTTGTCTGCCTGCATCGCGTTTGCGACCTTGCTTGGGAGCTTGTCCCAGATAGTGGCGGTGAAGCGGTTGCTGCCAACTTTAACCATCTCGCCCGCCGGTGTGCGGGCCTCGATGGCCTTGGAGTTGGGAGAGTATTGTTTCGGACTTACCGTATGGACCGTGGGAATGTTATTGATAAGCGGGCTCGACGTCGCCATCGTTGGGCATGTCGACTTTACGGCGGTCGGCTACTACTCGATCGCCGCGACTCTGGTGACGCTTTTCTCGGGAGCACACACGGCGATTTGCAGTGCATTCATGACTCCAGTCGCCGCCCTGCATGCTTCCGGTGAGATGGACCGCATTCGCGGCGTCGTTCTGCGAGCCACCCGCCTGAGCACCTTTGTGAATCTGGTCGCTGTAACGGTCACCTGCCTGGGGGGGAAGTGGTTCCTGCAGCGCTGGGTAGGAGAGCCCTATGCCAGTCAGGCTCTACCCATCGTTGAGATTCTGATGCTCGCGCAGGCGGTGCGATTAGTGATGAATCCATATGCATCCGCATTGATCGCAACCGATCTGCAACGGCATGGAATCGCGCAAGGCGCGATCGAAGGAGTGATTAATCTAGTGTGCAGTATCATCGGGGCATATTGGATCGGGCCGCTGGGTGTTGCCCTGGGCACACTGATCGGCGCCGTCTGCGGACTGGGCTGGACGAGCCTGTTGACCGCCCGCCGAACGGCAGAAATTTCTTCCGGCCGGCGGACCTTTATCACGGAAGGGATCTTGCGTCCGTTCCTTTGCACTCTCCCCCTGCTCATATTCACGATCGTCATCGTTCTTCACAATCGGACATTGAGCCTGAATACCGCCGTGCTCTTTGGCGTGTGCGCATTTGCAAGTTACCTACTGGCGTCCCAGTTTGGTCGACTTCTCCCAAGACCTTTTCAGTTTGGTAAACCGTTCCCACAGACCTGGTAACGGCCATCGAGATGTTGTACCGGTTAAAAAGAAAGGAATTCATGAAACGCAGACGTTCATCGACGAAATCCTCGCTGCGAGCCAGCCTTCCTGTGGCCTTGCTGTTGCTCGCTTTGGCCGCCGCGAGCGGTTGCGGCGGAACCAAATCACAGCTGGCTGGCTTGCCGGGTCCGCCTCCGGCAACCGATGTGAACGCTTACGTGGGCCAGCCCGGTGATTCTCCGTCCGAGCCTTCGCTCTGGGACGTTACGATCAATCGCTCCGAGAACACCTATTCGTACGGTCCGACATCCGGCCCCGCAACTTCCGGATCGATTGCAATCGAGAACAATAACTTCGTCATTCTGCTGGGTCAGAACGGATATCAGAGTGGGCTTGCAGTGGAACTTCCTGGACAGGCGATTATCCTCCGGCCCGGCGATAGCACGGCGCCGCTGGTCTTTGCCGTCCAGCAGACTTCATGCTTTGCCATCGGCGGCAACGTGAAGTTTCTATACGCGCTGTCACCCGGGATCAATGGGCCCAGTAGTCCTTTCTTTGGCCGAATCTATGCCGCCACAAGCCCCGATGGAAGCAGCTGGCAATTCAATAATCAGACCAACTATATTTCACCGTACCAATTTTCAGCCCAAGAAAATAGCAATGTCCCCTCTGACGCGGAGTTCCCAGGCTATCCCGGAGACTTCTCTGCAACCTGTGACGCCGCAGACGGAGCCGCAACCGTAAGCGCAACTCCTCTGGCCTATTTCAACAGCGGCGCAAACACATTCCCTGTCCCCACGCAGTTTGTCATCAGTCCCGGAGGTCTGTTCTTCGAAAATCAGAGCTACGTGAACGTGCCCGCGACTGAAGGGTGGAACTACCCGAATGTGTCTGCCTGGGGCCTCAGTGAGTCAGCTGTGCCGCTCACAGTTGCCAGCGTGGCGTCGGCAAATTATCTTGGATTTCTGTTCGAATCAGATCCCAGCAACGCCATATATCGGACGCGACTGGTCGGATTCGGCAATGCTCCGATCTCCGGCACTGTAATGAACGGGGGAACATTCCCCAACGAAGATCCGACCCAGCCGCCGAACCTTAACATGAGCGTGACTTTTAACACCCAGGATCCGCTCAACAACGGCGTGTACTACCTTGCCAAGCTGACCATTCCGAACGACGCCTCCTCAACATTCACGGGCAGTTGCCTGAGCTATGGTGTGAGTCAGACGGGGACTTCGACGTGCACGAACGACGGAGTCGCAATGGTAGGGGGGCAGAACCAATATACGATCGTAATGAGTGCATCCGACGCAAACGGCGATCAAAAGACGCTGGTGTTGTTCGCGCAATAGCGAACCAGTAGGCCGGTCCAGCCCCCTTCCCTTTGAAAGCCGTCTTGGACGTACGACAGAACCATAGAAGACTTTGATGGAGACGATGAATGAGTCGCCGCAGTCTCATCTACAAGAGGAATAATTTGAAGAGCAATAATTTGAAGATCTACTCGATTTTCGGACTGTTAGCCGGAGTCTGCCTCGCCATGGGCTCGCTGAGTTGCGGCGGAGGAAGCTCCGGTTCCGTTGGCATCGCTTTTGCCGCGGGTGCCTTGGCTCCTCCCTCGTCGCTTGCTTTGTCAGGGGTTTCGAGCTTTGCGGCCATTGTGACCGGAGACCCCGGCGCCCAAGGCGTGGACTGGACGGTTACTTGTGTCCCAGCGCCCATACCGCAAGGTAGCTGCGGCACCGTCACCGAGCATACGGCGAGTGGCTATCCCACAACCTACTATGCCCCCTTCAATTTCGATGAGCTGACGGTGCCCGTAAATGGAACGGTCACGATTACGGCTGCGTCAAGCGCGGATCCGACTGAGACGGTCAGCGCAACCATTCAAGTTACGCCCACTCCGCCGATCTCGATTGGCTTTAATGAGGCGCCGCCGGCATCCATGTTGACCGGAGCCACAGCGACTTTGGTAGCGATAGTCTCGAACGACTCATCCAATGCCGGGGCCGATTTTACCCTGAGCTGCGGAAGTAACAACCCATGCGGCACAATTGTTCCGGCTCATACCAGCGGAATTATCGGCGCTTTCACGGTCTACACCGCCCCGGATATTGTGCCTCTCGATGGTACGGTCACCATCACTGCAGCATCCACCGCCGATCCAACTCAGACGGTGAGTGCGATAGTCACCATCAAGCAAGCACCTCTCAAGATCGCCCTTCCCCAGACACCAACACCCAATTTGCCCGTAGGGGCCTCCACAAATCTCACGGCGGTCGTCACGTTTGATCCCTTCAACGCTGGCGTGGACTGGACTGTGTCCTGTCAAAGCACTTCATGCGGTTCGTTCAACCCGGCCCACACCGCAAGCGGCCAGTTGACCTCCTACACAGCTCCGCAGACGCTTCCTACTGGCGGGTTGGTGACGATCACTGCTGCCTCCACAACCGCGCCCACGACCACGGCAACTGCGCAGATCACGGTGACTCCGGCAGACCTGCAGAGCAGTCTGCTGAATGGGCGATATGCCTTCCTGCTGCAGGGGGTCAGAGAAGGAGGTACCTGGGCGATCGCCGGTCAGCTGTCGGCCGATGGAATTGGCGGCATCAGCGTGGCCACGGAGAGCTTCCCGGGTGACAACAATCTCTATACGCTCTCGGGCACGTACTTCATCCAGAGCAATGGCACCGGAACCATCACTTTGAATGGCGCACCCATCGGACTGGGTTACTGGAACGGCGGGCAACAGGTATTCCAGGTGGCAGTCGTCAGTCCGGGCGTAATGTCGATGGAAGAGTTCGACGGTTTCTACGATTCCACTCTCCATGTCGCCTACGGAGGGACGCTCAACGGGAGTCTGTTCCAGCAGTCGACGGCGGATTTTCGGCCTCTATCACCGTCTTCCTACTCGTTCCTCCTTTCGGGTTTTGGCCCCAATAGTGGGCCGAGCTTCTATGGCGGGGTTCTCAACCCGGTCTCGGGAAATTTCACGATGGATCAATCCATCGACGGCACCATTGGTTCCACTTCGGGATTCATCGGCGTGGTTAACGTCTCGCCCGATGGCAGCAACGGAACGCTACTCATGAGTCCATATTCGTTCCAGTACTACGTGGTCGATACGGGACATTGGATCCTGATCGCGCAAAGCGGCACCCCCGACGTTGGCGCCGGTCATCTTTATATCCAACCAAGTACAGCCTCGCTGCCTGCCGGAAATTTTGGATTCACGGAAACTGGCGCAGCACCTCTGCCCCAGGGAAGCACACCTCTGGCACTCGGCGGCATCCTTTCAAGCGATGGCTTGGGCAACGTTTCGGGCACGCTGGATGGCAACCTCAACGGAACCGTGAGCAGTTCGGCAGTCTCGGGAACCATGTCTGTGGCTCCGAACGGACGTGGCACACTCAGTCTTTCCGGCGGAGTGGCACAGCAGTTTGGGGTTTATATCACGGCAAGTAACGGAATCCTGTTGCTCGATTTGGATAGTCAATTCTCCGGCGTGGGCGTCGCACTACCGCAGACCACAGGAGCCAGTGCGACCGCTTCGTTATTCTCCGGCAACTATGCTTCAGCTTTTCAAACACTCGGGGAGATCAACCTGGCCAGCGGCGGGGTGGGGTCGTGGAACGATTATCTGGGAGTGATCACGGCGGATGGAGTATCCAACCTCACGGGCTCGATGGCATTGGACCAATTCGACGAAAGTTCAGGGGCATTCTGGACGCAGACTCCCGATGCAACCCTGACAGGCAATTTCAGCGCCGGTCCCTCCGGCAGATTTACCGGGTCGATCACGGTTCCACCATTGGCAACATCACAAAAGGTGTTTTACGTCCTGAACGGCTCGACGGTGCTTTCACTCGGATTGGATTCTGGTCCCTCAACTGGCATTCTTCAGCTACAACAGTTCTGAGATTTCAATTCGTCGATGCCGCCCGCGGTGGCCCGCTCGCGCGCGCTCAGTCGTACAAAATCAAACCAATCCGTCACCACGTCGCTTGGGTAAATGCACGCTGCTTTCGAAATCATTGATGCGAAAACATGGAAGTGAGCTTCCGGAGATTATAGAAATGAATTGTGAATCGGTCTCGAATGGCCGGATGATCGTTGCACTCAAAAGCATCGCTTTGATGTTGTGCGGCTTGTCACTCTTGCCGTTCAGCGGATGCAGCGTCAGCAAACCCGCGCCCGTTACCATCGCTTTCACACAGGGACAGATGGCTCCGCCGTCGTCGGTGGCGGCGAATTCTTCGACGCAGTTTGCCGCCACCGTCAACAACGATCCAGCGAATCTCGGAGTAAGCTGGCTTCTGAGTTGCAACGCCTCGGCGGCCTCCGATTGCGGTTCCATCACCCGGCACACGGCGAGCGGCGGGGCCGCTACTTACATCGCTCCGGCTTCCATACCGTCCGGGGGAACAGTGACAATCGAAGCCAATTCGTCGGCCGATCCTTCCCAAAGCGTCACCGCAACTATCACGATCACGCCGGAGGTTTACGGTCCGATATCCGTTGCCTTTTTCCCAGCTCTGCCGGCAACAGTCGCGCTGGGCACTTTTTTGCCAGTGTCCGTCGTCGTCACCAATGACCATATTGGCAGCAACGGTCAACCGATGGGTGCCACGCTCAGCGTGACCTGCCAGGTTGCCGGCACGTGCGGCTCTTTCAGCGGTTCGTATTACATTCCTCCGTCGGTGATTCCTGCCGGAAATACCGTTACGATCACGGCTACGTCGGTCGCTGATCCCTCGGCGAGCGCCAGTGCGACGGTAACCATCGTTGCTCCCGTGGTAACGATCTCGCTGGTGGTAACGCCGCCAGCGTCGATTCCAGCTGGAAGTGCAACGAATCTCGCCGCCTACGTGACCGACGGAACGGCCACCAACGCAGCCGGACAGATGGGCGTTGACTGGAGCGTTACCTGCGGCGGCAGCGCCTGCGGTTCATTCATTCCACCGCATACGGCCAACGACAACGGGATCTCAACCCAACAGGTAACCACGGCCTTCACTGCGCCCTCCACTGTGCCGACCGGAGGGACGGTTACGATTACGGCAACAGCCACTGCCAGTCCGACGACACAGATATCGACAACGCTTACCATCACGCCAGTCACGTTGAACAATGGCTTGCTGAACGGGCATTTTGCCTTCTTCTTGAGCGGCGTAAATACGATTGGCCTGTCGGCTTCGGCCGGGAGCATCATTGCCGACGGCAATGGCAACATCACCGCCGCCGAAGAGAGTCTGCCCGGGCAAAGCACGGCCCTCACAGGGATCACCGGGTCTTATTACATTGGCAGCGATGGAAGGGGTTTGATGACCCTGAACGGAGTACCAAATTCCATTTGGCTCAACGGACAGCAGATCTTCGCCTTGGCGGTTGTCGATTCCACGCATGTGCTCGTGGAGGAGTTCGACGGTTCCGGCCCCTTTAACATCACATATTCGCCGCCGATTACATCGGGGCCTTGGGGCAAGACGCAGCGCGGAGAACTTAACCTGCAGCAAACGAGCGATTTCAGCATTCCACCCTCCGGTCCTTATGCTTTCGCCCTGACGCAAGCGGGTGCGGGTGCGCCACCATTCGCCGGATATTATGCTGGAGTGCTGAACGCAGATAGTTCGGGAAACATCATCAGCTTCGCGATCGATCGTTACGTCGACGGCGCGACTACTTCCATCGCCAGCGGCATCTACGGCGCACAGTCTTTTAGCACGGTCGACAGCTTCGGATACGGAACAGTGAGCGTCGGCCCATATTCTCTGAATTATTTTCTGGTTGACTCCGGCCACCTTATCGTGACCGGAGGTTCGAGTTCGGACGGAACCGGCTTGCCTTCCGGCCATGTTTACTCACAGCCTGCGACTATGCCGTCTATGGCTGGCACGTACATGTTCACTCTGGGTGGCTCAACTCCGCTGTTGTCGGCCGGCGGGTCCGGGGTCGAGGGCAGTAATCCGCAGGCACTTGGGGGCTGGGTCACCAGCGATTCCAGCGGAAATCTTACGGGGTATTTGGATACGAACAAGCAAGGTGTAGTTGACAGTGCTGCTGTCACTGGAACCTTGGTGGCGAGTGCCGTTCCGGGACGGTGGCTCATGACGCTGGAGGGTGGCGGCGCTTCCTTGTTCGCACTGTATCCGACCAGCAGTGGCCTGTTCATCTTCCAACTGGATGTGGGGACGTCCGGCACCGGCACGGTGGCGCTACAGTCAAGTTCCACGCCGAGCATCTCGGGAAATTACGCGGTCAGCATTCAACAACCGGGAGCGATCGATGGAAGTCGCAGCATCAGCCTCGGGCTGGAGGTTGGCGCCTGGGCCGACATTTCCGGCCAGATCATCGCCAGCAACTCTTCGACGCTCTCCGGCACTCTGGACATTGACCAGATTGACGGGGTGTTCCTTGCTCCCAGCGGAAACATTTGGACTCAGACCCCCGATCAGGCGGTGACCGGCACTTTCTCGTCCGGCACGCAAGGCCGGTTTACTGGATCGTTTACCATTAACCAAATAGTAACCACCCCCGGCCAACTCGGCACGCTCAACGTGATTCTGTATGTTGTCGACAGTTCGCAGGTGATGCTATTGGAAGATGATTCCACCCCGGCCGTCGGCATTCTCGAATTACAGAATTTCTAAAGAATTCCTCATAAAACGTCGCCTTACTTCATTCATCAACCGAGTCCGAGCCCGGCGTTGCGAAACCCCACTGATTGTCCTCCTCGATCAAAATCTCACCGGCGGCAGCAAAACCGTGGCCGGGTTCCTTTCGGCAGGACCAGGTTGCTGCCTTGTACGTGGAGCTGCGCGCACCCCTGAGCGCCTCCCTGCGCCGCTGGAAGCTGCCGGCGGAGGAAATGGAAGACATCGTCCAGGATACTTTTCTACGATTGTTGTCCCATGGCCCAGCGGATCTCAAGGCGGAAAACGCCCGCTATTGGCTGTTCCGAGTAGCTCACAATCTGGCGATCGATCGCCGGCGATCCGGATGGTGGAATTCATTGGACTTAGAGGCCGATTTCGAGCTGCTGTTGTCGACTCATCCCAGCCCGCACTTTAATCCCGAGAAAATCTATCTCAACCAGGAACTGCAAAAGGCGGTACAAAGCAACCTGGCAAAACTTACGCCACGCCAACAGCACGCCATCTACCTGCGGATCGTCGGCTTCAGCTACAAGGCGATCGCCGATCAACTGAAAGGTACTTCCAACAGCGTCGGCGAATTGATCCGGCGCGGCCTCAAACGACTGGGCGAAATGGGAGCAAACACACAGTGACCTGCAGACTGCAATCTGCAATGTGAAGCGTCGATGAATTTCCTTCCACACCCCATGTGAACGGATGCTGCGGATCGTTTTTATAGATGCGAGCGTGCTCCCTTAAAGCGAGTTCAGTGCGATTCTCGCCCAGGTGCATAGGGGCGCATGATGCGTGTGCTCGCCGCGCATCCCGACACAATAAGCGGTGAACCCGATTCCCAAAAGGAAGGTAATATGAAACTAGCGAAGTATCTCTCCCTTGTGGCGCTGTTGGTGGTGCCATTCACGGCTCAGCTCCATGCCCAAACCCTTGCAGGCGCCGTAGCTGGCTCTTCCGCCCTCTTTGTTGAAGCCAATCAGGGCGCTTATGCGGCCCTCGGCTGCGGCTGGAACGACTCGAACAGCTCATCTCACCAGTTTGTCACGGATGTCCGTTCTGGGGCGGGCAGCGCCACCGACTACGGTAAGATTTGGGTGGTATGGACGAACACTGGATCTTGCGCGTCTCCAACCCCTGCCGCTCTGGTCTATTTCTACATCAGCCTGGACTCGGGAATCGGCAACCGCTGCCTGTTCGCCCAGCCTCAGTGCGTGCTGACTGAGAATGAAGCGGCTGGCACTGCTGGCACAGGCGCACCCTCCGGAGTCACCGACACTAATCTTCCCGCAGGCATTTTGAGCGCGATCAACGGCGCGTCGATCAACGTTGCCGCGACCGATATGATGCCACTGGATGCCGCGTTTGCCGCTTACCAGGCTCTGGGTGGACCCTCGAATTTGTGCGGGCAACTGTCGTCTGGCACACAGTTTCAAGGCTACGGCAGAGGCGGTTTTCCCGGTCCGGGGACGCAGATTCAGGCTCAGGATAGCTCATCGGTATTCAACGTTATCGGCTTCAACATCACTGGCACCGATCCATTCACTGGCACCCCCATCCCCGCTTACACGGTCACGCCTGTAGGCGCTACCCCGGAATTGGTTTTTGTGAATACCGGGAACGCGAATGGGTTTGGCTCCGCCAGCGTTGCCAACGTCAGCCGCTCCACTCTGGGCTTGTTGTTCAGCAACATTCTGGCACGGACTGCAGACGTCGTACCCCAGCAGTTCGCCGGCTTGAGCGCAACCTACTACGGAGTCACCGCATGGCATCGCGAGTCGCTCTCCGGCACCTACAATGTGTTTGACCGGGCAATTCCAAGCAACAAGGAACTCTATCGTACGCAGGAGTTTGTCTGCCCACCCGTCGAGCCGTTGAACTATGGCAGGACGATCGCCGACGGCGGAACCTCCACCACCAGCAACAATTACCGCGCGATCGGGACGGGCGACATGATTACCGAAGTCGGAACCATTAATGACTCCATCGGTTACGCTTTCTGGAGCGCTGGTAACTTCAAGAGCACGACCTATGGCCCGGGAACTGGGGGTACGTACAAGTACCTCACGGTCGACGGAGTGGATCCGCTTTGCTCCACCTATGGGTGCGGCGGCAGTGCCGGCCAAATTCCGACGGCTACCAACGGTTTCCTGTCCAACGTTAACCTGAATAACGTGGCCAACGGGTCCTACCCGATCTGGTCGGAACTGCGCTTCGTCTCGACCAACTCGGCAGGTCTGACCGCCGCAACCGCGCTGGCGAGTTATGCGCAGGCTGAGTCCACCACGCCCGGCGGAGCACAGCCTGACTTCATCACCGCTCCGAACCTCAACGTCGTCCACGCGCACTTCGCCCTGCCCTTCGTTGCGGATCACTATCCGGCATCGGAAGGACCACGGGTTTGCGGTGCTAGTGGCGGCCCCGAGGCCGGTGGCGATGCCGGCGGCATCGTGACGAGTCTGCAGGCCGGATCGGACTACGCCGTCCTGAAGAACAACTACAACACGTCTTCCTGCGTCGGCATCACCGATTCGGCTTCGTTTGGTGTTCACCAGTAACCATGGCTTAACCGGTTCCACGAACCGAGAGGCAATGTTCGATGGGGTAGACGGCAAACCGGCCGTCTACCCTTTCGCACAATCCATGCGCCCAGTTTTTCTCGTAATTCCTCTAAATTTATGACTTTCAAAACTGCAAGCCACACTTTCGGTCGTTGCGCCCGTGTCGTTTTTATGAAGGCGCTCCTCGTCTCTCTTGCGTTCGTACTGGCTGCCTCAGTCCACACGTTTGCGCAGTCCGCCCCGGCCGCATCCACTCCGGCGAAGCCAGAGTCTATGGATTCTACGGCGGCGAAGCCGGACGCTGCTGCGCCGGAGCAGACTCATGATCTGAAACTGAATTTGATGGAGCACGAAGATTGGACCAAGCTTTCGATCAAGGATCTCGGGTTGCAGCCGAACCCGCCGCTTCCGGGCGGGATCATTGACCGTCCGCAGTTCACCCGCGAACTGGTTCGCCTGCAATGGCGGAAATCCGATCCCGTGGACATCTACATCAGTATGCCGAAGGGCGTCAAGAAGCCCCGTGTAGTGCTCTACCTCTATGGGTATCCGAGCGATGCGTCGCGCCTAACGGCCGACGATTGGTGCGCTGGCGCCACCAAAGGAGGATTTGCAGCGGTCGGCTTTGTTTCCGCACTGACCGGTGAGCGCTTTCACGCACCATGGCTCATGAAACAGTGGTTCGTGAGCGAGCTGCAGGCGTCGCTGGCGATCACAACCCACGATGTACAAATGATCTTGAACTACCTCGAAACGCGAGGCGATCTGAACCTGGATCGGGTAGCGATGTATGCACAAGGATCGGGCGCCACCATCGGTATCCTGGCCGCTTCCGTCGATTCGCGGATTCAGGTCCTGGATTTGCTCAATCCCTGGGGCGATTGGCCAGATTGGCTGAAACAGTCGGGATGGGTTCCAGACAGCGAGCGTCCGGACTTCCTACGCCCGGAGTTCCTGGAGAAAGTTGCGGCGTTCGATCCGGTGCAAGTTCTGCCCAGGCTGACAACGCCGGTTGTGCGACTGCAGCAGATCAAAGATGACCGCATTACCCCCACGGCGGCCCGGGAAAAAATCGCTGCCGCGCTTCCCCGCGGGGCAGCTTTCCTGCAAAGTGACAGCTGGCCGGAGTACCTGAAAACCTTCAAGGAGCAGAATCTCTGGGGTTGGGTCAAGGAGAAATTGGCCGGACAGCCAGATCCAGCATCAACGCACACAGGCGGCGGTTTCTGATTAGCACGCCACTGTTGCGCGTGCCCTAGATAAATCGGGCGCCAAACGTCCGGTCAAAACTTAGCGGAGACAATCGACCGGCGCACGGTGGAGTGTGGTTCTCAGTTGAACACAAAGGGACCGGGGGTAAGCAACGATTATGGCTACGTGCACTTTCTGTGGGAGCAAAGATGTCCGACGATCCTCGTCTTCCACTCTAGACACGCCCGCTATCCGCGTGATGCGGGCCCTGACGTTTCGGTGCCTATATCGTTGCCGCAGTTGCGACGCCCTCTTCGAGGCCATCGGACTTGTTTCGATCTTGACGCGTGGGCAGCCGGGAAACCAGTCAAACAAACGGAACGACCAGCCGCGCCGCTCCGATTCTGAGAACGCCCAAGGGAAGACTGGAAGCTTACAGCCCATCGTGCCACGACCTACCCCTCGTGCGGAGGCCACTGAACCGGATCGCAGCATGTCAGCTTAGCCTTAGCTCGATTCTCGATCATGGCGGGCGCTTTCCGATTATTAGCCGTAGATGGGCATCCGATGAGAGTTTACGCGTGCCGGACGACGGAGCGAAAAAGTTTTGCACACCCGTGGAGAATGCATGTATCGAATCGTCCTTCTTCTTGTGAGGGTCCCCAGAAGCTAAAAGTGCTCGAACCTGGGCGTTTGAGCGGCGGTGCGCGCGCGGAACTCGGGGCGCCACTGCAGACACTGGCCGAACTCGCTGTTCAAGATAGAAGGAAATATTCCTATGAGGATTGCGAAGTGTTTTCTGATGATGGCGCTTCTTGTGGCGGCGTTTGCCCAGCAACTTAAAGCCCAAAATCTGCAAGCCAACATCGCGGGTTCCACTGCTTTCTGGCTGGAGGCGGGAGAGGCGGCCTACACCTTGGGGGGAACGACCACCACCTGCGCATGGACCACTTCGCTTTCCGTGGATGGGTCCAGCTTCGTCATTGACCAGCGGGTCCCGGCTCTTCCCCAATACTTTCCGTTCAGCGTCGACTACGGCGCTCTATGGGTAACGTGGACGACAGGATCAACCGGCACATGCGCTGCCCCCAGTTCCGACTCCAACGTGTGGGCTTATATCAGCTTGGACTCGGTGCTGGGAGATCGCTGCTTCTTTGCGCAGCCGCAGTGCACCTTGAATGTTGGCAGCTTCAATCAATCTAATGGCGTCGTCACCCCCCTGGCTCCCGGGACGGCCGGAGCGAACGCGCTTCCCGGCGTCACCGATACTCCCATACCGGCGAGCGTTCTCAACGCATTCAACGGTCAGACAATCAGCATAGCGGCCACCGATATCCTTCCGGTCGATGCCAAATTCTCAAGCTACTCAGTTCTGTCTCAATGCGGACCGCTCGGAAGCGGTACGCAGTTCATCGGCCTTGGCTACGGACCCGGACCGTTCGCCCCCCAGCCCATCTATAGCTACTTCAGCGAGTACTACATCAACGTCAACGACTTCAATGTTTATGGCACCGATGGAGCGACTGGGCTGCCCGTCCCTGCCTATTCGATTACTCCGGTCGGCGCCATTCCGGTGATTGTAGCGGTGAACACTTCGAACTCTAACGGATTTGGATCTCCTCAGGTCGCGAATGTGAGCCGCTTCGATGTCGGGTTGCTTTTCACCGACCTTCTCCTGCGAACAGCGGATGCGATTGCGCAGCCGTTTGCCGGCACGGGCGCAACCTACTACGGAGTCTCTGCCCTGGTACCATCGCCGCTTTCGGGTGCGTATAACATTTTCGAGCACTCGATCACCAACAGCAAAGAGCTCTACCGTTCGCTCGACATCTACAATTGCGACCCCTACGGCGCGCCCGCAGCCAATCCGCTGATCGGATCGAGAAATATCGGCAGCAATACCGGCTACCGGTACCGCGTCATCGGAACCAACGAAATGCTGAGCGAACTCCAATCGACGCAAGACTCGATCGGCTTTGAGCTCTGGAGCACCGAGAACTTCGCCGGTACTACCAACCTCAAGTACCTCACTGTGGACGGCGTCGACCCGCTCTTTAACACCTATAGCAGCGGGACG
>Ga0302320_10003896_pt1 | contig 34233 bp, 21 predicted proteins | sample Bog_T0_3_FD_202130 | JGI IMG/M metagenome (GOLD analysis project Ga0302320, IMG submission 202130) | Peat permafrost microbial communities from Stordalen Mire near Abisko, Sweden - Bog_T0_3 | ecosystem: Environmental > Terrestrial > Soil > Wetlands > Peat | place: Sweden: Abisko, Stordalen Mire...
TGCATGGTGCGTGGAGGCCTCATCGCCACCAACCGCAAGGACTTCTACGAGGCCATCCGTCCCTGGCTGCCGGTTTACGAGGGTTTTTATACCTACGGCGGCATGTCCTCGAAGGAGATTGAAGCCATGGCCGTGGGCATGCGCGAGATGACCGAACTCGAGATCGCGGGCTCCTCGGCAGACGCCATCAAGTGGTTTGCCGGCCGCCTGATTGGCGCCGGAGTCCCCGTGGTCACGCCTCCCGGCGGTCTCGCCTGCCATCTTGACGCGGGCCGCTTCATCCCGCACGTGACGCAACTGGAATATCCCGCCGGCGCACTGGCCGCAGCCGCCTATATCGCCTCAGGCATTCGCGGCATGGAGCGCGGAACGCTCTCGATGGACCGCGACGAAGAGGGCAACGACGTGCCCTCCGATCTCGAACTGCTACGCCTGGCGGTCCCGCGGCGCGTCTTCACCATGTCGCACTTCGAGTACGCCACGGACAGGCTGCAATGGCTGATGAAGCATCGCGATCTCATCGGCGGCCTGGAGTTCTTCGACGAGCCACCGATTCTGCGCTTTTTTGGCGGGCGTCTCAAGCCGAAGAACGATTGGGGTGCGCGTCTGGCAGATGCATTTGAGAAGGACTTCGGCCCCGACTGCTGATCGCCCAGCGCCGCGCTCCGGGGACGGAGGCGCGGCGCTGGCAACCGCCTCCATCATCGGCCGCGCAATTTACTCCACGGTGACGCTCTTCGCCAGGTTGCGCGGCTGATCAACGTCGCATCCGCGTCTTACAGCGATGTAATACGCGAGCAACTGCAGCGGGACAATTTCGATCAACGGCGAAAGCAGTTCCGGCGACGGCGGAATGTGAATCACGTGCTCCACGAGGTCGCCGATGGTCTCGTCGCCTTCGGTTGCCACCGCAATCACGCGTCCGCTGCGTGCCGTTACTTCTTGAATATTCGAAAGCGTCTTCTCGTAGCGCAGCTTCGATGCCGGATCGGACTGATCGCGCGTGGCCAGCACTACTACCGGCAGCGTTTCGTCGATGAGAGCGTTCGGTCCGTGCTTCATCTCGCCGGCCGGGTAGCCTTCGGCGTGGATGTACGAAATCTCCTTCAGCTTCAGCGCGCCCTCGAGCGCGATCGGGAAATGAATGCCCCGTCCCAGGTAGAGAAAATCACGCGCGGTCGAGAAATCCTTGGCCAAAGTCTCGCACTGCGCCGAGCGGCCCCGCAGAACCTCTTCGATCTTGGCGGGCACGCGCCCCAACTCCTCCATGAGCGCCACGCTCTCGGCAAAATCCAGTTTGCCGCGCAACTGTCCCAGCTTCATGGCCAGCAAAAACAGCGCCGTTAACTGCGCCGTAAACGCCTTGGTCGATGCCACGCCAATCTCCGGCCCGGCATGCGTGTAAATGGAGCCGTGCGCCTCGCGCGCCACCATGGCTCCCACCACGTTGCAAATGGCCACGGTCTTTGAGCCCAGCGATTTCATCTCGCGCTGCGCCGCCAGCGTGTCGGCCGTCTCGCCTGACTGCGTGATCAGCAGTCCCAGCGCTTCAGGGCCACCGATGGGATCGCGGTACCGGTACTCGCTCGCGTAGTCCACGTCCACGGGCAGGCGCGCTAGCCGCTCAATCATGTATTTTCCCGTGAGCGCCGCATGCCAGCTCGTGCCGCACGCCGCAATGTTGATGCTCTGCGCCGCGGCGAGTTCCTCGTCCGAAATCTCCATTTCCGCCAGGAAGACCTTGCCCGAGTCCAGCGACACGCGCCCCAGCGTTGTATCGGTAATGGCGCGCGGCTGCTCCCAAATTTCCTTGAGCATGAAATGCTTGTAGCCGCCCTTCTCCGCTTGGATGGGATCCCACTGCACGCGCGTCAATTCGCGCTTCACCGGCTTGCCGTCAAAATCAGTCAGTGTCACGCCATCCAGCGTAAGGATCGCCATGTCGCCGTCGGATAGAAAATAAATATTCCGCGTGTGATGCAGAATTCCCGGCACGTCGCTGGCGACAAACGCCTCGCCCTCGCCGACGCCGATCACCACCGGCGGGCCTAGCCGAGCGGCAACAATTTTGTCTGGCTCGGTGGCGCTGAGCACGCCAAGCGCAAACGCGCCCGTCAGCCGCTTCACCGCCCGCCGCACCGCATCTTCCAGCTTGATCGGCTTGCCCGCGGCATCGGCCTCCTTCTGCATCTGTTCGATTAGGTGGGCAATGATCTCGGTGTCCGTCTCGGTCACAAATTTGTGGCCCTGCGCGGTGAGCTCGCGCTTCAGCTCGAGATAGTTTTCGACAATGCCGTTGTGGACAACGACGATGCGCCCCGAGCAGTCGCGGTGCGGATGCGCGTTCTCTTCAGTGGGCCGCCCGTGCGTGGCCCAGCGCGTGTGCCCGATGCCGAAGGTTCCGTCCGGCGGATGCTCGCGCAGCACCGCTTCCAGATTCCCCAGCTTGCCAGGCGCGCGCCACACTTCAAGTTTTGGGTTGCCCGGCTTGCCCACAGCAATGCCCGCCGAGTCATAACCTCGGTATTCGAGGCGCCTGAGTCCTTCAATGATGACGGGAACAACCTTCTTCGGTCCGACGTACCCTACGATTCCGCACATATCTGGATTCTAAGCGAAGCGAGCCACGCTGGCCTCTCGCATTGAGAGAAACGCCGGCACCAAGGGTCCGGTACGACTCATCGGGGATTTCGGCGAGTGGTCAATTCGGCTTGGCAGCCGGCAGCTTGGCAAGCGCGCCCTGCAGGAATGCAACCACGCCGGTCATTTCCTCGGAATCCTCGTGCCGGTTATCCAGATCTGTTGCGATGGCGAGCGATTTGCGCAGAGAATCTCTGGCCTCGGTCGGATTATCCGACATCTGGCTCAGAGAGTAGAGGCCCCAAAGGAGTTGCACGCGAATATGAGGACTGTCATGGTGCGTATCAACGATGTTCTGGAGCAGCCGCACCATTTGCCGGATCGCATTGGCCGCCATCGCCTTTTGGCGACTCCAATAGAGAGCAGTGCCGACCTGCGTGAGTACGTGCGCCGCGCTCAGCTGCGCATCAACGTCCTCGGGGGCGGCATGCAGCAACTGCTCGCGGATCACCAGGCCCTTTTGATAGGATTCGAGCGCGGCCGTGGTCTGTTCCAAACTCCGTTGTGCGTCACCGGCCGTGTCGAACGCCTTGGCCTGCGCGAATTGCTGGTCGCCTATCCGCTCGAATAACTGCGCGGCGCTCCGCTGCCATGTCAGATTGCCGGGCTCACGCGCTTCGAGTTTCTGGTAAATATTAAGCTCGGCGTTCAACTCCACAAGAGCATTCGTGGAATCGCCCTGGGCGATCAATGCCGTTTCCAGCTTGTCGAATCCGTTCGCCAGGTCCACTTGATGCGTCAGGTTGCCGGGGTCCGCATCGGCTTGCTTCTGGAGGGCAGCGAGGTTGCCGCGGCGGAGGGTGAGCTCCTGCGCCGGACAGATGATGCGAAATGCGTCGTAGCCGATATTAGTGTTGCGCATTCGTGTAGGGCTCGTGATCTTGAAGATCAGTTGCTTGGGGTAATCGGCGTCCAACATCTTCGATTGGTAATCAACCTCGAATTCATGCTCGGCGATCGGCTTGTATTCCCATGTACACGTGTCAGCCTTCGCGTCGACTTCATGGCCGTTTTGGTATAAATGCCGGCTCACGCAAGTGCCGTCGCTGCGCCAATCCATATCCGTCGTTGCGAACCCCTCGTCCACATGCCAGACTCCCACCATGAAGTCGAGCGAAGCGGTCGGCGGAGGATCCTCGGCAACGCGATTTGTGGAGTCCACGCATGCGCGCAGTTGTTCACCGGTGCCGTGCGCATCCAATTGCTCATCGGCGGCCGCTGCCCAAACCACGGCTTCCCATCGCTGCTTTTCTTTCGCGACCGCCTCGCTCGTAGCCTTGCCGGTCGCCGCGTCTGCCTTCTCCAAAGCGTCAGCCAATTGCACCTGTTTTGACTTGGCCAGTTGCTCCGCGCTCACCGCACGGGCGCTCTCGCTTTGAGCGATCTGCTGCTGATCGATGGCGCGCTTGGCCTGTTGGTCCGCAATTCGCTGGGCAGCAACGGCCTCTTTTTTCCCACGGCTCGCAATCACCGCTAGCCACGAAACCCCCACCAGGCCTGCGACCAGAATCGCAGCCCACGCGACCACGATTCTCTGGCGTCGCCGGTGTTTTGCAAGCAATAACTGGGCGGCCTCGAGGGCCTCTGCTTCGCGGCGCGCGTCGCGGCTTTCCTTGGCCACGATCGCGAGGACATCGTGGATCAATTCGAGCCGAACCAATCCGCCACGTTCTTCGCGGCGCAGAATGCGCCGATCCACCAAAGTCTGAATCGCTTCTTCGCTGACGCCCGGCTCGGCCAGGGCATTCTCCAACGCGCAACTGTCGCGGTAGCCTGCTGTGGTCAGCAGCCGATCCTCGACGAAATAGCGCACCCTGACATCCAACCCTGCAAAACCCTGGCTGTAAAACTGCGCGATGATCTGCTGCGTGTTTTCACCCTGGATCAGGTCGGCGGTGATCTCTGTTTGCCCGCGCGCGATGCGTTGCTCGTTGAGCTCGCGACAGACCAGCGAAAGCAGCGCGGGTTCAACTGAAATCTCCTCGAGTTTTCCGGTGTTGAGGCCCGCCGCTCCGCCCACAAACCTCACGATGCGCGCCGCGACAGTTGCGCTTAAGCGGCCGGCGCCCACCTGCTGAATCGCCTCGGCCGCCCGGTCGCCGCGCATGGGCGCCAGGCGCATGCGATTTTGCATGATGGGGCGAATGAGAGTTTTCAGGCCTTCGAAGTCGGCCAGATAATCCTCGCGAAAGGTGAGCACGATTTTGACGTTCTGACGCAGCAGATCGAACTGATCCAGTAACTCGGGACGCTCGGTGAGCTCGTTTTCCAGCGCAGGCGGCAGACGATTTTCAATCAGCTCGCCCAACTGCCGCAGCAGCACCTGCGTACGCGCGGTTTGCCCCGGGGTTTGCCGGGCAAGAGTGAAAATCTCTTCGAACTGATCGAAGGCCAGCACGGGCACAACGGGGCGTCCATGGGGATTGAGGAAGCGCGTGCCAGGGCGATGTAGATATTGCCAAAAGCTGTCGCCCTGCTCAGCCGCTGTCACGCTCACCTCGTGAGCGGCACATTCGTTCATCAGCGCCTGCCACACCTGATCGATGAGCGCCGGTGCCCCCGCATCGAGATTCAGGCGCAGGTAAACCGGCAGGTAACCGGCACGGCGAAGCAGCGGGAAAACACCGGCATTCAAGAGCGAGGATTTTCCCAATCCGGATTGACCGAATAGAACCGTTAAAGGTTCGCGCTCGATCAAACGAAACAGATCATCCGTCTCGGCTTCGCGGCCGTGGAAAAACATGCGCGCGTCTTCAGTGAACGGCAACAGTCCCGGCCACGGGCGTTCGGCGTCGATCATGGGAAGCTCGATCATGGCCTACCCTCGAGGCGTGCGCGCATGGCGTTGAAGGCTTTCACGATCGCGTCTGCCTGGTGCGCCTGCAGGTTGCCGGCGGGGGCTTGTTCAATGTGTACCGACTTGAAAGACGGGGGAATTTCGTTGCTGGTCACCACCGGTGTATCGTCGATGACCAATGGACACAGGAAGGCGAGGCTGCTGCCGGTAAAATCCAGGCTCCGCTCGCTGGCCCAGGACCATTCTTTGCGAAAGAACCCTGTGCGATGCTCCGCGGTGCGCGAAAGTACGGGCACAAACAGGGCGCACTGCTGGATCGCGAGGCGAATGCGGGCCGTGTAGTCGCTGCCCCAATCGAGTTGTTGGCGGTCGAGCCATACCGGCAGTCCGGCGGCCTGCAATTCCGCCGCGAGCCGCAGTGCGGCCGGGCGGTCCTCGCTGGCATAGCTGATGAATAAGCTGCCGGGCGGCATGGTCTCCGGCATCGGACCGGGCTCCGGCTCTTTGGCTGCGGCGTCGCCGCCCTGGCGTTGCTGCCAGCGCTGCGCCAGCTCGGCCACGAAGGCGAGCGGGTTCAGCGCCACCACCTGGGTCTCGCGGCTGAAGCTGGTCAGGAAGGCGACGAGCGGCGAATCGGCCTCCACGTCTGCGTCAATGAGGTATTCCGAGAAGCCGCGCTCGGCAGACAGCTTACTGTTCTTGGCCGTGCGAATGATGAAGCGCGCGAGCCAGTCAGGAAACCGGCAGCCGAGAAATAACAAATGATTGCGCCCCAACTCATCGAAGAGCCGCTCCGGTCGTTTCTCGGGAATCTGCAGGGCCGTAACCCATTCCAGTTCGTCCTCTTCCGCAACGACGTATTTGGGCAGAACCGATATGCGGCCGAAAAGCGAATACACCAGCGGCACATCGTGCGAGCCGTCCGGAAGGTCGCCGGCTTCACTGGGATTGAACGACAATTCGCGGGTTTCCGCGCGTCCGCCAAATCGCGCCGCATTGATCGCCTGAGCGAGAAGATTATCGGTGCAAAAGCTTACGTAAAGATTCAGGTCGCGAATGCCCGCGAGTTGCATCAGCGGCTCCGGAATATCGACCTGGAGCTTTCCGGCGATATCGCCCAACTCGCGATAGATTGACTGCCGTCTGCTGCCGGGTTTGGCGAGATAAGCTCCCACCACCTGGTCGAGTGTCGCGGAGTCGCCGGGATTTTCGAGCTTCAATCGCGTTGCAAGCTCGCGTGCCAGCAATCGATAGTAGGGCTCGCGTCGCCCCTGGTGTTCGACAATGACCAGTTCCGGGCCGATCACAGGTATGACGCTATGTGCCTCGATATAGGTCAGCAACTCATCCCAAAAATCGCTCTGATCTTGCATCGTACCCCGCTGTCCTGCGAATGTCGGTTAAGCGCCACTCTGGTAATCGAGTATAAATCGATGGCTGGCCGGGAAAACAAAATGGTACCGGGAGGGAGACGCATTGCCGGTGTCCCCTCGGCAGCAGATCCCAGTCTTTTTGATTTCTTGAATGTACCCTCGAATTCAGGTCCGGTGCGAACTTACTTAACTGCCGGAAAGCAACTCAGGAGCTGTTTCCATTTCTCTGACACGTCTTCGCAACTCGGCGGCGACAATCGGATCCTCCGGCATGTCCAGGTGGCTTGCAGAGACTTCAACAACATCCAGTCCGCCGAGTGCCATTCCCGCCCACCCATATTCGGCGTCTTGTCCTGGGTCGAGCGTTGCCAGGGGTTCGCGGAAGAGTGTCAGGCGGCCCGGATAAACCGGTCGCTCATAAGAATATGAGGCGGCAACTACCGGCAAGAACTCGTTGGGCGCCGTGTGCCGGATCTTTTCTCTCATCCAGCCCTCGAATGGAAGCCCATAGCGATAGAGCAGATGCCAAAGTTTTCTCTCCAGTACTCGCTTCACTTGGTGCATGCGTGTCGTTATCAGGCTCCAGCGTCTTCCATCTGCGCGGAGGACGCGCATGAAGTGCCCACCCCAGACGTGCCCGCGCGACTTGCGCACCGGTCCATACGTATCGATCAGGGCGAGCAGCGCAACTTCTTCCCCGGAGACAAGTAGCTGTCTGGCCACCTCGTAAGCCACAAGGCCTGCGGCGCAAAAGCCGGCAATATGGTAGGGGCCATCAGGCTGGCGCTCGCGCATCGTTTCAATATGGTAGGCAGCCATCTCCGGTACGGTGGTCAGCCGGTCGGTCTCTCCAAGCTGCAAGCCCAGAAGGGGTTGATCAAAGCCGAGATTTCGTGCCAGCGACCTGAATCGCAGTTCGGCGTGAACCAGGAAAATAGGAAATCTGCTGCCATTGGGTTGCACCTCCGCCAGCCTCGGCATCTTTGCGGATTGCGGACCGCGTATCACGTTCGCAAGACTCTCGATCGATGGCGCCATGAACAGAGCAGCAAGATCGATGCGCACACCGAAAGCGCGCTCAATGCGCTCGACCAGCACCAGCGCGAGCAGCGAGTCGCCGCCCGAATCCAGAAAGTTCTCATGAACGCCAACATGGCGGCCAAGCAGATCGCGCCAGATTCTGGCCAAATCTGCTTCAATTCGATCGCAGGGAGGAAAGCTTGTTGGCGCGTCTTCTAACGGACCGCGCGTGGGAGCGGGCAATGACTTGCGGTCAAGCTTTCCGTTCGGCAGCCGCGGCATTTCAGCAAGTGCCACCAGGTCCGCAGGAACCATGTACAGCGATAGCTCCTTGATCAGGAACTGACGAAACCCCGATGCTTCTATCTCAGGAGTGTAGTACGCAGCGATTCTTGGATGATCCAGGACATCTTCACGCAGTATTGCTACCGCCTCGCGAACGCCCGGGTAGCGGCGCAGCGCCGCTGCCACCGCTTCCAACTCAACCCGATAGCCGCCTAGCTTCACCATTGAGTCCGCACGACCGGCAAACAGCAGGCAGCCGTCGTCGCGTCGGCGCGCCAGGTCGCCCGTCCTGTAGAGAAACTCGCAATCGCCTGGGTCTGCCTTCTGGAAGCGCTCCGCGGTCAGGTGAGAGTCGTTCAGGTAGCCGGAAGAAAGATACCGGCTACCGACAACAACTTCTCCCGCCTCGCCGTCTTGCACGGGACGTCCGCTTTCATCGAGGAGCAAGATCGATTTCGAATAGACCGGCCAGCCAATCGGCACCGGGCTCTCAATCTCACCCGATCTCGGAATGAAATACTGCGCATAAGTTCGCGTTTCGGTTGCAGCCATGGCGTTCTGCAATACCGTGGTTGGTGGAAAGGTAGCGCGAAACCGCTCGATGTCCCGACTCAGCAATTCCTCTCCGCCCGTTGAGATCAACCGCAAACTTGCGAGCGCGTCAACGGGGCAGGCCCCATCACAAGCTGCGCGCAGCATGGAGGCGGTCATGGTGCTCACGGTGATGCGGCTCGAGGCAAGCCACTTCCGCAGTTGATGGAGCCGGCCGCGCGATTCGAATAAATGCAACTCGCCGCCATTCAACAGGCTCCCGAACATCGGCGACAGAGACGCGCCAAAGGAAAACGAGAACAACTGGTCGAAGCAGTCTGAGGGGCCGAGAAAGAGATCGTTCGTCTGCCGGCCAATGTCGAAGAGGATTGCCCGATTCGAAAGCCCAACAAGTTTGGGTTCGCCGGTGGATCCTGAGGTGGCATAGGCCGCGGCAATGGCGTCTGCCCCAAGAGCGGCCCCGGCCAGATCCTGATTCGGATCGCGAACTTGACCTGAAAGAAATGAATGGTAGTCAATGCAGGGAACACTCGCGGCAATCGATGCAATACGCGTGCTGTCTTTCTGGTGCGCGATGATCAGCGCTGGACGGGCGGAAGCTATGAGACGCCCGATCTCCGCATCCGGCGCTCTGGTGTCCACCAACAGATAGGCAAAGCCTCCGGTCAGGGCGCCGAGTAACGCTTTGACCACTTCCAATCCAAATGGCAACAGTATGGCGACCAAGCCCCCGCCCGGAAACTGCGCTTGCAACTGACTGCCGATCTTCCCGGCCTCGCTGAGCAGATCGCAATACGTCACCCGCTCGTCGCCATCGACAAGTGCAATGCGGTCTGCGTGACGCAAAGCGGACTCGCGGAAGCGAAAGGCAACGCTGCTCTCCGCATGCTGCGATTCGAACGGACGGAATCCCGCCCCCGGCACAAAGCCATTATCTTCAGCGCGCAGTGAGCGAAATGGAATCGCGCCGATCACGAAAGAAGCTCTCCCTTGAATCGCCAGGCTTGCGTTACGTTCACGGTTCGCAGTCCTAGACTCTCCATGTTATGGTGGCTCTCTCCGTCGGCATAGGCGATCGAAACAACGTCAGTGCAGCCTAAACTGCGCGCCAGCCGGATGCGCGCCGCGATCACTGCGTGATGGCAGCCGTGCTTGCGGTGTTCTGGAAGTGTGGTTCCGGCCGAGAGCAGCGCGGTTTTACCGAAGACGCAGAGCATTCCAATGGCCGCATCGATGCCCTCGCGCGAGGCAATCATGAAGTGTAACTGAGGAAGGTTGAAGAAGAGGTGGCGCATGTTGCGGATCGCCGCCGGGAAGCTGGCTTCCGGGGCTCCGAATCCGCGCAAATAGAACTCCAGAAACTCCGTGCGTTCATGCTCGAGCGGTTGCCGGATCGATATTGCTGGGTACTCACCGCCCACGCCGGGCGCGCCGGTATTCATGTGTACCCATGCATATTTATGACTAGGGAACCAGCCGCGATCGGAGCAAGCGCTGGCCAGCGCACTTCGATCGTCGCAGACGGTCACCAACTCGCAGCCGAATCGCGAATCACGGTAGAATCTCTCGATGTAATCGAGATGTCCGGCGATGGTTTCGTCAGGCGCATAGACACGGTTGAAATATCCGACGTCATCATAGCGGAGAATCAATGCGCCAAATTGCCGCTCAATTCGGATCTTCTCATGGACGCACTCGCGGTCGCGGTACGTGCCCAGGCGAAGACAGTCGTATGAGGCCATGACTTGTAAGGCGCGGACCGCGGGACTCGCATCCGCAGCGATGTAATCTTCGAATTCAAAATCTCGGAGCTCCGTAACTGCCGCGCCGGGAACCACATCGTTAGACTTGTCGATCATTCCGTGCCTGTGATGCTACTCTTCCATTCTAGTTTGTGGGGTAGATTGCGAACGCATGTTCAATCCCTGCGAATCCCAACCCTTTGATCAAATCCAGCCATTCCGCGCGGGGTAGCTGTTTCCAGCGGATCGTGTCCGAAGAGTCAGCTGACTGATGCATTGAGAGTTCGGTCAATAGGTTTGGGGTGGATCTCCGCTCCGCGGCTGTCGTACGCGGAGAAAATTGGAACACAATCAGCTCCGACATGCCGGCATAGAAGTACTCCTTGTTGATCGCCCTGAGCATCTGGAGGGTCAGCGGCGTTTCGCCATTTACGAACACGGCGCCTTTGAGTTGTCCGAAGCGTTCGAAAATAAAAGGCGTATTCTCGAGAAATGTGCGCGTCGCCTGCGAGTCCGACACAACGCGCAGCAAAAACTTGTGACTCACCCCGTCTAACAGCGCGAACCACCATGTTTTCTTGAACAGCAGCAGCCCGTCGTGGAGAAATGGCCTGGCCCTGGTTAGGTCAATTGTCTGGCAGCCTTTTTCTTCGGCGCGTTGAAAAGAGAACTCATAGCAAGCGGCCGATGCACCATCGCTCACAAATTCCCAGTTCCCGTCTCGGACCCCCATCCAATTCATGCAGGCGCAAGATTCCTTGTACGTTAAAAGCAGTGCTGCAATGGGTTCGCCTTTCTTCTTGATCAAAAGCAGTTCGCCTTTGTCGAAGTTTTCCTGAACTCTCTTTCTTGGAACAACAGACGCACTGTCACCGTAACGGAGCTTTATGTGCGGCACATACATATGTCGTAAAAATCGTCGAAGCGTACCTGATCATGGCTGATTTCAAACTCCAGAGAATGTTGCCGAATCTTCCTTAGCGCGTTCCGAGTACCTGATCCCCTTCTCTCTTTCGGCCCGCGCGGAAGTTTGGCGTCTCCTCTGATCCATGATGGAATAAGTACTCCGCACTCTTCCCCCAACCATTTTAGATAGCGCGCGTCCAGATCGCTCAAAACCAGGGACACGTCACGCGTTACTTTGGGCACTTTTTGCATATTCCACAGCCAGGTACGGCCGAGGTAGCGCGCGCGGAAGGCAGGGCCAAAGATGGTTTTTGAGATGTAATCCTTGGATTGAAGATTCGTCGAATACAAGCAGACCGAGATGGGCACCTGACTTCCCGGCATCTCTCCAATCACGCTCCATACCTTTGGTCTCAGGATATTCAGCAACTCATAAGAGTTGTAAGCGAGTGGAGTGAGAATGTCTTGCACGCGCTGGGGAAGTGCTCGGTAAAGTTTTCTGGCAAAAGAGGGAGGGCTACTTGCGTCGGGAGGAGTCATGTCGTTCCCTTGCTGAGAGTCGTCGTGGTTCGGGATCTATTCAAATCGGAATCGCCATTTTCTTTTCGCGGCCGCCAAACAGTATCCATCCAGTTGCGCGCGGCGGGGTGTGTCAACCATTCGAATCCGCTGCCGCGATCTCGAAATAATCTTTCAGGATGGTGCGGATAGGGTCTTTCATCTCTTCAGGATTGCGAATTACATAGTGAATCTTGAGGCCGGGCGAGACGTTGATCTCCAGAATGTGATGACGTGGGCCCTCAATATCGGAGGAAATTATATCGACGCCGGCGATTGTCATTCTGATAGCTCCTGCCGCCTGCACGGCGGCGCGAATCTGGTCAGGATGAACGCGATCAAGCACTTCGGTAAAGGTAGTACCGAAAGCGAAACTTGATGCACCCCACACTTCAACCTGTTCGCCGGCCTTGGGCGCGTATTTCCAGTCGAATCCCTGGCGCTTGAGATGGAGCAATGCGGCAGCATCGGTCGGCAAAGGAATCCACGGCGGGTCTCCTTCCTGCCAGTTCGAGCGCTTTATCCGGTTGCGATTTTCTTCTTCCGCTAACTCCAGCACCGTGCTGGCGCCATCTCCGACGACCGCGGGCAAGTCGCGCTGCAACACCGAAATGCATTTGCCTTTGTAAATGAGAAACCTGTAGTTGTGACCTGGGATAAACTCCTCGATCAGTACTTGATGCGCGAACAATCCGGCGAATCGAAAGGCCCTTGCGATATCGCTCCGTGTTGCCAGACGCGTGGTGACGCCTTTGCTGCCCGAGGTGAAGCTGGCGGGCTTTACCACGCACGGGCGGCCCAGCGAAAGGGCATACTCGACTGCTTCGGACTGATCCCGCCAATCGAATGCGCGGCCCTCGGGAATGGAAAATCCCTGCTCCTTGAATAGATTCCTGATGAGCAGTTTGTCTTCCGTGATCATGTAGAGCGGGCTGGTATCCAGGTCGGTTGAGAATCCCCAGGTGTGAAATGTCTTTCCGCGGCCGGATATGCAAAGCGCCTGCCCGATTTCGTAGACTTCGAGGCCCAGATCGGCGGCAGCTTTCCGGTAGAGGACGCTGAGCATCGTGCGATCGATTTGGCTGGCATCCAGGGGCTGGGCGCCGCGCCTCTCGTGATAAGTGCGCCGCAGTATTCGCAGAAAACCGGAGACTTTCCTTGTCAATCCGCGCAGCTTTCCAGTTTTCGTCTCTTCCGACATTCGCTTTCACTTTCCAGGCAGCATCGCGGTAAGCCGCATTCTTCTCTTAACGGCCAAAGCCTGATAGGTCTAGTATCTCAGCCGAATGCCCCGATATACCTCTGATTCAATCCAAGATTCGACGCTTATTGGCTGTGCTCGGGCAGCACCTCAATAGCATTAATGAGTGGGTAGTTGATCTCGGGCGTGAAAGTGAGTTCTATCTTTCCCAACGCAGTCGCCTGAACATGATCAAAAGTTTTCACAACAGGCTTTGAGCCGCCTTCGTTTAGGATGTCGAAGTCCTTGAGCAGTACAACGCCGTTACACCAAACGTCAAAGACCCGGCTGCCGGCACCGCCGATGCCGTTATTCTCCTTGCCAAACCATGGCTCCTGGAAATAGAGCCGTACACGATACTCTTCGAGAGGAACAACCGGGAAGATATAGTGGAAGCTCCCCACTCGATGGGAAGCATAAAGACCCGTTTGTTGGTTCTTGACCACTTTTGCGCTCTGCCCGGGGCGGCCGCCGATCACATAACGGTCCGGGAGCCAGACATTCCCTTCGGGATCTTTGTAGGGGTTCGGTCCAGCGACAATCCTGATAGGCAATAAAGCTTCAGAAGGAGCAGGAAGAATCTCTACAGCCTTCATTGCCGAGATTTCGCCAATATAGTCGATATGAATAGTGCCATCGTTTTCGGGGCGAATGCCTCGGAAGACTTTTGTATCGGCGACGTAATTGCCACCAGCATCGTCGACAACATCGATGGAGATGTTGTCGCTGGCATTCAGGGAAAATTCAGATCGGCTTGTGGCCTCGGTCAGGTCTGAAGCTTCTGCAAAAAGCAGATGCACATCATAAATTCCTGGATCGACCGGAAAGACGCAATGAGCATGACCGCGAACCCCGCCAAGAAAAATTGTCGGGTCATCCGTGCCTGCAATCCTTTGGAATGATTCGGAAAGATTGTCGCCGCCCGTACAGTAATTCCCCGGCGTCCAGGTATTTCCCGCGCGATCGATGTAAGGTGCGCGGCCTTTACCCAATAAGGCGCGAACCGGGTGTCCCCTTATGACACCGTTCGGCTTGACGTCTGGAGTCGCGCTGGCGGTCGAATGCGCTCTGGAATGCATCACCTCAAACAGAATTCCTCCCAGAAGGACGCAGAATGCGAGCGCAAGCCCGAAAATCAGCCAGCTCCGGCGCGCAGCGCCAGGATTGACTGCGGCTTCCCCAGCGGAAGTTGAAACTGGAATCGCAGTTCCAGCTCCCGAGGAAGGCAACCTGTCAGGATCGCCTTCTTTATAAACAAAAGAGGGTGCATACTGTCCGGCTGGGATGTGGATTTGTACGGGGCGAGAGGCTCCTGCGTCCGCATAGATTTCCTGGAGGCGTCTGCGCAACTGATGGACGGTTACGCGAACGATTGTGTCCGTCTGAGGATTGAAATCGTCCCTGCGTCCGAGTGCTTCAACGGCGAGCGCATGCTCGGTAATCTGACCGGCCTGACCCTCGAAGTGCTTCTCGCAGATGAACTTCAGCAATTGGGTAAGGTTGTGAGAGCGGCCCAACACGCCGGAATTCAACAGCCAATTGAGCTCTTCGCGCTCTGTCTCATTGGTTATCGAATCAGTTGCCATAGACCAAGCGACTCCGCGCTGACGTCACAGGGATTGCATGTGAATGCCACGGAGTGCTGACTTCAGGAGCAGTCGCCCGCTCCGCCATTCACTGCCCTTAATCCTTCCCCAATATACATTTAACGGGAATTCTTAACAACATTAACATCGCCGTCAGGCGCGCCTGCCGAGATGATTTGCTGCCGCCTTTAAACGGCTTACAGCTGATCTCCCATTCTGGGCTGCTTTCGGCCTTGTTCACAATTTCGATCACACAAGTTTCACTCAGAAATCACAAGACGGCGATCAAAGTGAGTGGCTAAGCTCTCTCACATCGATCAAACTCGGTTTACCCGCCGCATCGGAAACTCCGGCCAATGTTGTTGATTGGTACGGACGATCTTGATGGGAGAGGGAACGAGAGGATCAGGAAGGATTAAAGGAGCAACACATGAGCTCAATTTCTCAGAGGCAGACGTTCAAGGCATTTGTGAGTCAAAGATCGAATCTGTTCATTCAACTGGCAGGTTTGGTACTTCTCCTCGGGCTGGCATTGCTGCCTGCCGCGGCACAGCAGGTTACTGGTTCCATCGTCGGAACCGTGAAGGATCAACAAGGCGCGGTGGTCAACACGGCTACCGTAAAGGCAACCAACGTCGACACCGGGTTTTCCCGTTCGGCGCCGGCAAATGGCTACGGTGAATACCGCATCGATTATCTGCCCGTGGGCACGTACACCGTCGAGGTGACGGCTCCCGGTTTTGAGCGCTTTGTGCAAAAGAATGTTGCGCTCGACGTCAGTCAGAACCTGGCAGTGAACATCACGCTGGCCGTGGGTGCGGCGTCTCAGACCGTCACGGTCACTGAGGCTCCCCCGGTGGTCAATACGACTGACGCGACATTGGGCAGAACCATTGAGCCTGCCGAGATCATCGGCCTCCCGCTCGTCAACCGCAACGCCTACGCCGAACTCTCGCTCACACCCGGCATCATGGCCAATAGCGCCGGCTCCACCTCGAGCTCCGCCGCCACCCCCAATGTCCAGGTTGGACTGCCGTCCACGGATGTCCAGATCAACGGCGGCCTCGACTCCGGCAACGGAACCGTCGCATTTTATCTGGATGGCGGAAACAACATTACCGGTATGCGCAACTACGGCAACCCCGCTCCCAACGTCGACGCAATCGAAGAGTTCCGCGTCGATACCAGCGCATACTCGGCGGAATACGGACAATTCTCCGCCGCTGTCATCTCTGTCATCACCAAGTCGGGAACAAACAAGTTTCACGGCGCCTTGTTCGAGTTCAACCGCAATACCGACTTCAACGCGTATACGTGGCAAATCCCCGCACCTACCTACAAGGCCCCTTTCCACCGCAATAACTTCGGTGGCACTTTCGGCGGCCCCATCAAGCACGACAAGTCCTTCTTCTTCTTTAGTTATGCCGGTCTGCGCCAGATACAAGGCGCGCCCGTTACAGGCGCTGTGGTGCCCACGGCGAACGAGCGCCTGGGCGACTTTACCGGGGACGGGCTGACCTCAAGCCTCATTTACCTGCCGGGCACGCCGTCCGCGCAGCGTGTACCCACTAACACCGCCGCCCTGCTGAACGGAGCAAACTCTGGCCCCGGTTGCTCGGCCGCGGAAGTTGCTGCCGGCGTTACCACGGGTGGTGCGCCCACCGCCGGTTATTGCATTCCGCAATCCCTTTTGGACTCGACCGCTCTGAACCTCACAAATGTAAAAAACACTATCGGCGTCTCCATTCCCTTGCCGTCGCCCACCGGCGTGCTGCAGACAAAAACCGGCGGCCAACAATACTCCACCATTTACAACACTCCAACGGACTCAGACGAGTACCTGGCAAAGTACGACGAGTCGCTCGGCGCCAAAGACCATTTGGGAGTGACATACTTTTATATCAACACCAAGACAACTCCTAGCGGAGGCGGCAATATCAATTGGACCGGAAATCAAAACCATTCCGGTCAGACCAATGTGAACATCAGCGACGTTCACACCTTCAGCGCCAACCTGGCCAATCAAACCTGGCTTACATTCACGCGGGCCATGGGCGGACGCACGCTGATCCCTGTCACCGGGCCGGCCAACCAGACCCTCGGCAGTTTCGGATCGAACTTCCTCATCCAGGGACCTCCCGCACTGCCCTATATAAACGTCGGTTCCGGCTTTAGCACCGGTAACCCGAATGCCGGTCCGGTCACGGGTTCCGACAACTACGAACTGCGCGACATGGTCAGCATCACCAAGGGCAAGCACAACCTGGACCTTGGCGGTGAGTTCGCTCTTGACAAGACTATGTTCCTTGCCAATCTGAATAACTACGGCTCGATTACTTTCTCCACCTCCGCAGCTACCAGCACCGGTGTTGCGATGGCTGACTTTATGACCGGCCAAATCAACAGCTTTGAGCAGGATTCAACGTATACCACGCATCTCAGCACGTGGCACACAGCGTTTTTTGCGCAGGACAACTACCGCATCACGCCTCGTTTCACCGCCAATCTCGGACTCCGCTGGGATATCGATTCGCTTCCCGTGGACTCCCATGACAGGACCGAGTCGTTCATTCCTGGCCAGCAATCCACTGTAGCTGCTGCAGCTCCGGTCGGCGTGCTGTTCCCTGGGGACAAAGGCATCGGTCGCGGCATCGTCAGCACGCCGTGGGGCCACATCTCGCCTCGTGTCGGTTTTGCTTGGGATCCGTTTGGCGACGGCAAAACCTCGGTTCGCGCAGCAGCCGGCATCTTCTACGGCTCCATCAGTGGCAATGAGTGGAACCAGCCCGGCAACAACATGCCGTTCGCTATTCGTAACACCTTCGGCAATGAAACCTCTCTCACCAACATCTACAATCTCAATTTCCCAAGCACGGCTGCCGGTGGCGGCATCTTCCCGTACACCTATACGCCGTCCAATCCAAAATTCTTCCCGAGCCTGTCGATTGAAGCTATCCCGACGAACTTCAAGGATTCGTCGGTCTACCAGTTCAACCTGAGCGTGCAGCGTGAATTGCCTTACAAGATCAGCACCACGGTTGCCTATGTCGGTAACTTGGGCCGTCACCTGTCAAGCTTCATTGACGGCAACTACGCGCCGTACTCAACTGTCAACGCTTCCGGCGGCCCTTTAGTCGGTGCTCTCGCCACTTCGTCGCAAAGCCAGGAGCAACGCCGTCAATTCGATGGCGGCATATACGGCACCACCGGCACACTGGGCGGAATTACCTACTTGCTCTCAGACCAGACCTCCAACTATAACTCGCTACAAGTATCGGCCAGCAAGCAGATGTCCCGCGGTTTCACAGTCAACGGTTTCTATGTCTGGAGCCGTGCTCTCGAAAGCGGAGAGTTTGTGGAGAATGGCGGGATGACCGGAGTGCAGGATTATGGCGTGTTCGGCAAGCCCTTCACACCGCAAAACAACTCCATGGGCGCCCTCGGCGGCGGCCTCGGGCCGGAATATCAGCTCATGGCCAACAACCGAAACAGTAATGCGGCCCTCTCCGGCATGTGGAAGATCGACTACATCCACGGATCGAACAGAATCGTCAGTGAAGTTTTCAACGGCTGGACGATCTCGCCCATCGTCTATTTGATGAGCGGCCTGCCGTTTAGCGTCTCATCCGGATCCAACCTGAACTTTGACTCGTTGGGTCAGAGCCGCCCCAACTCTACAGGCGTTCCCTTCAAACTCGACCCACACCGCTGCCGTGTATGCGGCGCCACGGGCCAGAGCCCAACCAGCGTTACTACGCAATGGTTCAACAGCACCTACGTCGCGGCCGACAAAATCAATATGCCGGCAGCCCAGGCGGCTGGAATGTCGTTCATTCTCAACGGACCGGGCGTAACAGGCGGTATCGGCCCCGGCGGCGCGGATGGCAACTTGAGACGCGGCATCATCATCGGGCCCGGCCTCAAGGATATGGATGCGGCCCTGCTGCGCGACATTAACATCGAGGGCAAAACCACCTTCCAGTTCCGTGCCGAAATCACCAACGTCATGAACTGGGTTAACCTCGGTAGCCCGTCCACCGGAAACATCACGAACAGCTCTCAGGGCACTATCACCGGAAACGCCGGCACTCAGCGCGTCATTCAAATTGGCGGCCGGTTAACCTTCTAACCTAGCTCGAAACAAGTGACTAACCGGCGTGCTCTTCCGGGCGCAATCAGCGCGGAGGAGCACGCCATAGAAAAGAGCTACCCAACGTCGCCGGCCGCAGAAACTAATGTTGTCGGCTATTCCGGACTAAGCTGCGTTTTGGAGCCCATCGCAATGTCTCACCCGGCTCCCTCGACAGGGATGGAAAGCCTCCAATCCATCCCTTTTTGTTTCTGGAAATGCCTAATTCCGCCAAGGACATTCGATGAAAGCCAGGCACTGCATCATTCTTGCTCTTTTGTTTATCGGTCAGGCGTTTCTATACGCACAATCTTCCACAGTGTTAACCGATGTGGATCATCGCTCGACCGTGAGCCTCAACGGCGACTGGCATTCCATCGTCGATCCCTACGCAACCGGGCTTTATACCTTCCATCATGAAGTGCGCAAGGATGGATTCTTTCTCAATGGCGCCGCCGAGACGGGAAGCGATCACCTGGTTGAATACGATTTTGCAAAGTCTCCCACGCTGAAGGTGCCCGGAGACTGGAACACGCAGAGCGCCAGGCTTTTCTACTACGAGGGCCTCGTCTGGTATCAGCGATACTTCAATTTCCAGCCCCAGGCCCATCACAGAACGTTTCTGCATATCGGCGCGGCAAACTACAAGTCCATGATCTGGATCAACGGACAACATGTCTGCGATCACGAGGGCGGCTTTACAGGCTTCGACTGCGAAGCCACACCGCAGTTGCATGCCGGTAAGAATTTTATTGTAGTTGCGGTTGACGCCACGCGGCAGGACGACGGAGTTCCCACGGCAACCACGGATTGGTTCAACTACGGAGGCCTCACCCGCGACGTAGCCCTCGTTGACGTGCCCGACAGCTTCATCGACGACTACGACCTGCACCTCAATCATGGACGCACTGCGATTGAGGGATGGGTCCACGTGCAGGATGCAGCGCAGGGATCGACGGTCGCCGTCGCGATTCCCGAGGCCAATTTGTCGGTCGCCGCGGCACTGGATCCGAGCGGCAAGGCACTCATCCGGATTCCCGCAACCAGCCTGCAGCTCTGGACTCCCGAACATCCAAAGCTCTACCGCGTTCTGCTCTCCGCGGGAGAGGATAAACTCGCCGACGATGTCGGCTTTCGAACTGTCGAAACCGACGGCCAAAATATCCTGCTCAACGGCAAGCCGATCTTTCTGCGCGGTATCTCCATTCACGCCGAGGCGCCTTTCCGCGGCGGCCGCGCCAACAACGACAAGGACGTGGAAACGCTTCTTGGATGGGCGCGCGAACTGGGCTGCAACTATGTGCGCCTCGCCCACTATCCGCACGACGAGCGGATGACGCGCGCCACCGACCGCATGGGCATCCTGGTCTGGTCGGAGATCCCGGTTTACTGGGCCGAGCATTTTGGCGATCCCGCGGTCCTGGCCAAGGCGCAACAGCAATTGAACGAGGAGATTCGCCGCGATCGAGACAAGGCATCGATTATTCTCTGGTCCATCGCCAACGAGACGCCGAATACCCCCGATCGAACACGCTTCCTCAAAACCCTCGCAGGCAATGTGCGCGCACTCGATTCCTCCCGCCTGGTCACAGCGGCTCTGCTGGTTCGCACCGAAGGTCACGACAAATATATCGACGACTCGCTGGGACAGGCCCTCGATGTGATCGGCGCCAACGAGTACATCGGATGGTATGAACAACGGCCCCAGGACGCCGACACCACGGTGTGGCACATCGCCTATGACAAGCCACTGATTATCAGCGAATTCGGAGCCGACGCAAAGGCTGGATTGCACGGAGCGGAGAATAAGCGCTGGACGGAAGAATATCAGGCAAATGTCTTCCGGCATCAGCTCGGCATGCTGAACCAAATTCCCCAACTGCGCGGCATGAGTCCGTGGATCCTCGTGGACTTTCGTTCTCCAAGGCGGCTCCTGCCCGGAGTCCAGGACGGTTATAACCTCAAGGGACTTATATCCGATCAAGGCGAAAAGAAACAGGCGTTCTTTATTCTCCAGAAAGCTTATCGGAACAAGGAACTCTTCAAACCTAATTAGCAAGCTGCTTACCAGACCGATCAATGTTATTGATCGGTCCGGCAAGATAGATAACTGTGCTTATGGGCCGCAGAGTCCCAAGTCCAAGAATATAGGCCTGGGCTCGAAGCGGATGAAGGACTAACTCCCTATAAGTTAGCTGCCGGGAGTCAGGTGGCCGCGTAAATCCAGGTCAATATCAACCTCCTTGGCGACCTTGGCGACAAACATACTGGGATCTTTGAGTCCCCACTTGACGTAGGGAACCGTGAAGTGGCCTTTCGCGGTCAGGTTCGATCCATCGATATGAATCTGCATGGGGAGTGTGAGGTCATGGGCCGTCCCGTGCAGCGTGAAGACGCCGGAGACCTGAATGGTGGAGTCGCCGGTGGGCGCGAGGTTTCCCTGATAGCTGCTGGGCGCAAACGTTACTTCGGCAAAATGGTTTGTGTCCAGCACGTCGTTGTTCATCTTCTTGTCGCGGCTCGGTTCGCCGCTGTTGCCGCTGGCGGCAGCAACAACCACCATGCCGGAGATCTTCTGCGCGCGCAGGTCGAAGTCGATTGACCCGCCCTGCACATGGAAAGTTCCCTGCACATTGTGGAAGTTACCACCCAAAGCGAAAGTCACCTGGCTTGAATCCGGATTGACCTTGAAAGTCTGATGCTGTGCGAACGCGCCAGAAACCAGGGCGAGTGCGAGGACGGGAAGAAGGGAAGCTGCGTACGTCTTCATCTTTGTTCTCCTGGGTGTACTGAGTTTCTATGGTTTTCGATCTGATTGCGCGATGACCTGCGACAACCAAAGACTGATGGAAGCAATTTCTTCGTCGGACAAATATTCATGCCCCGGCATATCGGTTTCGGGAATGCCGTATTTGGCGATCTGCTCGAGATGCATCATGCGCTGCTGCGGAGAATCGGAAGTCGGCAGATTAAGATATGGCCCCCTTGCGAGATCTGAGGGGAGTCGCTTGAAGCTCGATCGCCATGCGCGGAGTGTAGGTCCGTCTGCGGCGTGGCAATTGGCGCAGTCGCGCTGGTAGAGACGTTTGCCGTCGTCGAGATTGGCCCGTGCCATTGCGGCGGGAGAGGGCTGCCATTGCCGCTCAACTTCGATCTGCTGCGCGGCGCCTTCAGCGTGCAGGCTTTCGAGATAAGTCACAAGATCGTCGCCGCGCTCGTCGCGGAAAAGAAAGCCGTACGAGGGCATGATGGACCATCCGCTGACCTCGGCTGGATTGTAGAAATGAGCTTTGAGCCAGAGCGCCGAACGGCGTGAGCCGACATTCGTCAGGTCGGGTCCCTGGCGTCGATTGCCGATGAGCGGCGGCTGTTCGGCGCGCACCTCTTCCACCGGCTCCACCGGTCCCCACATCGGGACGTCGGAAGAATTGGGCCGGACATACTGGGAATGACAGTGAATGCAGCCTTCGGAGATGTAGACCTGCCGTCCTCGCTCGACCTGCGTAGATTGCGGCGTTGCATCCACTGGTCGCAAAAGCCGTTCAGCGAAGAAAGCTGCAAGCATTACCGCCGCAGTAAGCGCGAGTTCGCGGGAACGTTTGCGAAAGACGCCAATGAATTGCGGTAGCAGCACAGCCGCACCGGCGACGGCTACGAACACGGGCGGAACATGACCGAGATGCTGGCCCATGCCGATTCCCATCGCCGAGCCTGCCCAACCGGCAATCGCATAAATCCAACCTGCCATCCGGCCCCGCTCCTCGAGGGATGCAGCCGGAGCAAGCAACGATGGATACGCGATCAGCGCGACGGAATAGAGCGAAACGCCGATGGGATAAAAGACAGAAGCAAGCTGTGCGCGGTTGGGATCAAGCAGAAGCAAGCATGCCGCGCCGAGCGCGACAAACGCGCCAGTGAGCACCGGCGAGACGCCCTTTCGCCGCAGCAGCCATGCGCTGGCGATGGCCGCCATCAGATGCAGCAGGCCATTGGCGCACAGATGAAGCGATCCCTGCCAGGTTCCAGCCTTCAACGACGGAGTGTCTTGGATGATAAAGAAGGCGGCCGAGTCCAGCCAGACCAGCGCGGTGAACCCTGCGAGCACGCGATAAAACGGAATCGGCGATTGCGGTGGTGCTTCGTGCCCTTCGACAGGTACAGTGACGGCAAGAAATGTAATGCCGATGCCAACGAGACTCAGAAGGCCCGCCGACAGCGCCTGCCATTCCGCGGAGGCGGTAAAGAACCCCGGTATGTTACAGGCGAGATAGCCCGCGCCCGTGCCCACACCAACAGCGAGAAGCGGATTGCGATCGCCTGCGAACCGGCGCAGATGCGTGGCGAGGGTGACGGTAAGCAGACCGAGCCCCGCGCCGATGAGAAATGCCAACGCCGCGGCCGCGAAGAATCCGAGCGGAAGAAGCGCGAGGAATGCCGATAGGCCGCAAGCAATGAAACCGATGCGTAGCCGAACGCTCGCCGAGGGCCACAAGCTGACCCGCGGGACGAGCAGGCTCATAAGGATGCCGCCCACGGCCATTGCCGCCATCACAGGCTTCAGATGCGCGTCTGCCACGCCCAGGTTCGCCAGCCGCTTGAGGAATGCGAATTGAGCAAAGATGAGAAAGTAGACATACGTGATCGCGACAAGGCTCGCGCCTTGCCAGCCCGAATTGCTAATCTTAGCGCGCGACACAGGCCAGCCAACCTTTGCGAAGACCCATCGCCTGGATCACTACACACACACCATCAAAGATGGCAACCATCGCCCATCCGGCTTCCAGCGCGTTCCCCATCACCTGCGCCACGATGAAGACGGCAACGGCGGCGCGCGTGAAGGCTGTGAGCAGCCAGACAACTTCAAGCTTTGTCCGGCCGACCTTGCGGTAAGCGAGAAGCGCTCCGTAGAGACACGCAAGACCCACGGAAAGCACAAACGCACCGATGAAAGAAACGTAGACCAGCGTGATTGGCGGTGCGTCCAGGTGCATCAGCCGCAGCGTTAACGCTGGCGCAATAATGAGCATTGCGCCGGTTGAGAAATCGGAGATCCCAGTCAACAACTGATAACCAAAAATGCCGAGACGGCTCATACTGTCTCCTCCTGTGGCACTTCAAGGGAAATGGGGAGGGGCCTGCGAAGAAGAGCGGACGCATCGACAAGCCAATCCAGTGAAGCAAGGAGCATCAGGATTCCGGTAATGAGACGAAGAGTGTAGAGGACGTTGCGCAATGTACCGGGCACGATAGTGAAGGCCGGGTCGAATCCTTCGCGCCAACCCGCGATGAGCATCAGCGCGATATAAGCGATGACGCTCGCGTGCCACAACAGGAACGAGCGCATCCGGTTGAAGATCCATCCATCGTCGCCCAATAGCTGCACCATCACGAAGATGATCACGCTCGAAGTGAAGCCCGCCATGGCAACAAAGGAGTGCCCGACGAGGCCATCCGTAAATTTAAAGTGGTCGAGGACTCCCGGAAGAAAGAAGACCCAGCCGGTGACGACCAATGCGGCCCACCACCAGAGAAAAGCCAATCGCCAGCGGCGCGTGTTGGCGTGCCACGCGAAGGCCGCGTAGTAAGCAGGCGTGAGCGGCAGCCAGACAAGAAGGCTGCCCAGGCTAAGGAACTGCGAGGGTTGATGATGGCTGACATCGGCGTGCCCCAATGCAGCGCAGAGAAAAGATTCCGCAGCCAGAACGATCCAGGCAATCGCGATGATCCTGGTTTTCTCCGGCTTGCGCGGAGCAATTCCAAAAGGAAGCATCAGCAGGACAGCGACGATAGCGAGAGAAGACTCCAACTGGCTTGCGCCTGTCGGGCCGCCCGTAGCGGGATTTACCGGAGGGCTGATGCTCGGACCAGAGACGACATAGAGTACAAAAGGTACGGCCAGTAAAATGACGAGACCGGCGAGCCTTGCCGCCAAGGCAATCAGGTTCGAATCCCCGGATTGGCTCCGGTTCGCAATGAGCGCGAAGACCAGGATCAACCAAAGTGCCAGAAGCGCGCACGGAAACAGCAAGCGCGTGTATCCGCTCCAGTCCAGGAAGAGCCTGCCGCTGGAATGTCCTGAGAGCCAGGAGAACATGCCGATGCCGAGCGTGCCCGACCAGGCCCACAGCACCGGACGGCACCATTTCGCGACAGGGCCACGATCTGCTCCGTAGACGCTGAAAAGAAACCCAACCAGCGGAAGGCTTGTCCAGCCGTAAAGCTCCAGATTCATGTGCGCCATCACCCAGCGGCCGTAGGTCCACTCTCCGAGTTGCGAGTTCAGAGCAGGGAGAAGCAGCAGAATCGCGATAAGCACACCAATAGCATTGGCAATGACGAGCCAAAAGAGGCTGTGCCATGCGGCATCGGCGACGGCCCGCGCTGACCGACGCGACGCCTCGACCTCGTCAGTCACGCTATCAAGCGCGCGCGTATTCATGAATCTTTCCATCGTGCATTTCCACCAGGCGGTCGCAGCGCGCGGCAAGAGCACGATCGTGCGTGGCCATAAGAAGCGTGATGCCCTCAGCGGCCACAAGATCGAGCAACAAATCGAACACCATGCCGCTGGCTTGTTCATCGAGCGAGCCCGTTGGCTCATCGGCAAGCAGAATCTTCGGCCTGTTCATCAGTGCGCGGCAAAGCGCCGTGCGCTGGCGCTCTCCGCCGGAGAGTTTTTGGATGCGATGGTCGAGACGGTGTGTGACCCCGGTGCGCTCCGCGAGTTCCAGAAGACGCGCCTTCGCAGTGCGGCGGTCGATGCCTGCGGCGACTGTCGGGATGAGGCAGTTCTCCGCGAGAGTCAGATCGGGAATGAGGTTGTGAAGCTGAAAGACAAAACCAACCTCGTGCCGCAAGAGCCGCAGCAGATTCGATCGCGAGTTGATCTCGACACCGTTGACCCAAACCTTGCCGCGTTCGGGAAAATCCAATCCCGCAAAAAGATGCAGCAGCGTGCTCTTGCCGCAGCCGGATGGCCCGCAGAGAGCTACGGAACGACCCTCGAAACACTCAATATCCACGCCCTTCAGAACCGGAACGGCCCCTTCGTCGTAGCTCTTCCACAGATCGACTGCGCACAGTGCGACGGGCTCAGTTGCATCCACTTCCAGGGTAGCTCTCATTCGAAGCGAAGCGCCTCCACCGCGCGGACACGCATGGCATAGACTGCAGGGTAGAGCGCGCCTGCAACTCCTGTCAGCAGGGCGAGCAGGAGCACAAGCAGCACAAGAAGTGGATGAAGGTTGGTATCGACGTACCCGTCGAGAGCGGGTATCAATTTGAGCGCGTAGAGGAAGCAGGTTCCAAACAACAGCCCCGCGACCGCGCCGAAAACCGAAACGACGGCGGATTCGCCGAAGATGACGCCGCCTATTTGCGTATGAGAAAAACCATTGACGCGGAGAATGGCGATCTCGCGAATCCGCGTGAAGACCGACATGATCATGGTGTTCGCCACACCCAGACCGCCGAGCAGCAGGCCGCAACCGCCTACCGCCCAGGCGGTGGCCTTGAGAATTCTGAATTGCGAGTAGGAGCGCGTGAACTCCTCATTTTCGAGTGCGATCAGGTTGGGAAACTTCGTCTTGACCATCGCCTTGAAGGCGGCAGCATCGTCTTTGTTGCGCAGCTTCACCGTAATGACCGACGAAGTTCCCTCCTTGTGAAAGAAAGTTTGCGCAGAGTCGAGCGGCATAAAGACCCCGCCGTCCTCAAAGCCGTTCGCGGTCTTCAGAATACCGATGACATGAAAAGTGGAATGTCCGATCTGCACCTGGCTATTGAGGCGAGCGGAAAGAAAATCGGCCGCGCGCGCGCCAAGCACCACGCCATCGGCACGCCGCGCGAAGCTGCTGCGCTCGCCCTCAGTCCATTCGGCCTTCTGGATGCGCGCGTCAGTGGAGGTGACTCCGAAGCACGTGATAATCGGGTGCCCCTCGCTGGAGACGATTCCGAACAGCACTGGATTGGCGTGCGCAACGAGCGGCCAGCTGGAGATCTGTGCGGCCGCATCCGCGGGAACATTGCTGAAGAAGAGGTCGGAGACGTCTCGCTCGAAGACGATGATCTCGCTGTCGTTCGAGAGGATTCTGGAGAACATGCCGATTGCTCCCTGCAGAATAGTGACGACCGTGAGCATTGCAGCGACGCTGAAGGCAATGCCCGCCACGCTGATCAGCGAGCGGATGCGATGACGGCGCAAATTGGTCATGATCAACTTGAAAAAGATCACGGCTTGCCTCTCTCCGCCAGATCGCAGGAGTCGCGCGTAACCCTGGCTAGCTCCTGTTGGAGCTCATCGCGCAGCCTCTCGAGGAATTCGAGTTCAGGCCGCCAAACGATGAGGCTCCGGAGCGCTCTGTCTCCCAGGTCGATCAATCGGATGAGACGCCGTACTGCATCGCGAATGCCGATCACAGCCGCGATGTTCGGACGGCCGAGCAAGACATCGCGCGCTGCGGTCTTTCCGGATTGCTCTTCGCTTTGCAACACGTCTTTGAGATCGTCCACAATTTGATAACCGAGTCCCCAGAACACCGAGATTCGCTCGATCTGCTGCAGATCGCGTGCCGAAGCGCCGCCCAGCATCGCGGGCAATACCAGAGTCAGCCGAATCAGCGAAACGGTCTTGCCGCGCGCGATGCGCTCGGTCGTCTCCAGCGTGCGGGGCAAAGCCGAGAAATGAAGATCGAAACTCTGCCCGTTGAGCAAGCCTCCCACGCCAAGACATTGCTCGATGAATGCCAGTGCCTGCGTTTGTCTTGCCCGCGGGCAATCGCCAACTGCGCGCCAGATAAGCGCGTAAGCGCGATTGATCAAAGCAAGCGCGGTAAGGATGGCGCCTTCCTCGCCATAGACGAGATGTGTGCAGGCAGCGCCACGCCGTTCCAGTGCATTGTCCATGCACGGCAGATCGTCGAAGAGAAGCGAAGCCGTGTGGAAGTACTCGAGTGCAACGGCGAGTTCCTGGGCGCGGGCGGAATCCAGCCCATACGCGGTCGCCATCTGAAAGACCAGCCGTGGGCGGACCAGGCTCCCAGGGTTGTCAAGCACGTGGCGAATTGCATCTTCAAAGTTCGGGTCGAGATGCGCCGGCAAGGGCAACGAGGAACGAAATGCTTCGGCAAAAAACCTCGTGTCCACCTGGTCCATGACGTCCGCAGTTTGCACGTAGATCCCTCTATCTTTCCGAACCGGTGATTTTCTTTGCAGTGGAGAAAAGCGCCGAGTGACAACTACGGTCCCGCCAGCTTCACCTTACCGGTGAGACGTGTGACGAAGTGCTTTGGAAAGCGCAGAATCCGGCTCGTTTCCATGACAATTCCTTCATTTTCACGGAGCAGTAAAACCTGGATGCCTGGCCTATAAGGTGGGTGCACGGCCCGCTCTAAATTGCTGGGTTTGTTTGGGCCGATGTCCTAAGCATAGTCAATGTAGATGACCAGCGCTGAACGTCGAGATGACAATGTGTTCATCTTGTCGCGATCTGCGGTCTTTTGCCAAAAGGCAAGGGCAAAACCCGCGGAAGACCTCGAAAATGGCACTGCAAATGAACTAATATCCCCTCATGCGCCTTCTGCTCGTTGAAGACGAAATCGATATACAGACTTTCCTGCGCCGTTCCCTTGAAGAGTCGGGTTACCAGGTGCAGGTTGCGTCGAACGGCAAGGCCGCCGAGAAAATCGCAGCCGAGAACTTATTTGACATACTCATCGTCGATCTTGGATTACCCGACCAGGATGGAATCAGCTTGATCCTGCGTTTGCGCCAACTGGGCGTGAAGGCTCCTGTATTGATTTTGTCCGCCCGCCGCTCTGTCGACGATCGCGTGCGAGGGCTCGAACAGGGTGGGGACGACTACCTGACCAAGCCGTTCGCGCTGGCGGAACTGCTGGCGCGGCTGCGCAACCTGCTCAAGCGCAACAGTCCCGCGTCAAGCGATGCAACGCGGCTCCGCGTGCTGGATCTCGAATTGGATCTGCTGCGGCGCGAGGCGTCGCGCGGCGGACAAATCCTGCAGTTGACGCAGCAGGAATTTGTCCTCCTCGAATACCTTTGCAGAAATGCGGGACGCGTGGTCACGCGCTCGATGATTCTGGACAAGGTGTGGGGCATGCGCATCCAGCCGGACACCAACGTGGTGGACGTGCATATTTACCGGCTGCGCGGCAAGGTTGACGGCGCCGGACAACAACCGCTGATTCGAACCATGCGAGGTGTGGGCTATGTCCTCAAGGACCGGTAAGACACCCATGCACAGTGCCGCGTGGCGCATTTCGCTCTGGGCGACTCTCGCGTTTGCGCTCGGAACCATGCTGGTCTTCTTCTTTCTGCAAAGCTTTGTAGAGAAAGATATTCAGCGCCGCAGCGATGGGTGGCTTTCGGGCGAGGTGGAGACGCTGGGAGACGTGGCGGAGCACACGCCCAAGGATGCTCTCTATGACCGCGTGTTGGGAGAAGTGGCGGAACTGGCCGCGAGAGAGGTGCCCAATAAAGAAGCCTCGGAGACTGAACCGAACGATGCGGTCTTCTTCCTTCAATCGGGGAGCGATGGCTCTCTCAAGCTGTGGGTCGGCGCCGGAAGCGGCGAAGGCCATCTCAAGGCAATCCAGGCCACAAGCATTCTCCCGGACCAGCCAAGCGACATTCGTGTTCCTGGATTCGCAGTGCCTTTTCGCGTAGCCTCGATCCGCATCGACGATGGCAGTCATATTTTTCTGGGCCTGTCGGAGCGGGACGAGTTGCGCGTGCTCCGGAGCCTGCGCCTGCGCTTCTTTCTCTTGTGGTTGTTGATTGTTCTGCTTGGTTTCGGCATTGTGTTTCTCACCACCCGGCGCATGTTGAGCCATGTTCGCGAGATTACCGAGGCCGCCTCGGGAATAGGACACTCCGATCTCACCGCCAGAGTGCCGACCACCGATCGCGGCGACGAAGTCAGCCACCTGGCCCTCACTCTCAATCGCATGCTCGACCGGATCGAGAGCTCCATGCACCAACTGCATACCATCACGGACTCGTTGGCTCATGATTTGCGCAGCCCCCTTACGGCAATTCGCGGCAAGCTCGAAATGTCCTTGTCGACGATCACCGACGGTGAGCACGTTGATCCGATTGTCTCCGCAATCGACGAACTGGATCGGCTCACGGACTTTCTGAACAAATCGTTGGATGTTGCCGAGGCCAAGGCAGACGCGCTTCGACTTACGCGCAGCGCCGTCGACTTGAACGAGTTGCTCAGAGTCATGATCGATCTCTATGAGCCTTCCATGTCGGAGAAGGGATTACGGGTCAGTCTCGAGAGCAGCGGCCCATTGGAAATCCATGCCGATGCCGCGCTGCTGCATCGCATGGTTGCCAATCTGCTTGACAACGAGCTGAAACACCTGCCGCCCTCCTGCACTCTCAAGATCGAACTGCGTATCGAGGAGGGTTCCGCAAAGTTGATTCTCGAAGACGATGGGCCGGGATTTGATGCGGAAGTGCTTGCCCACCTGTTCGAGCGCCGCGTGAAAGGACGCGATTCGAACGGACATGGGCTTGGCCTGGCATTCGTCGATGCTGTGGCGCGCGCTCACAGCGGGACCGTTACAGCATCGAATCGGGAGGGCGCAGGGGCGCGGATTACCGTCACGCTCCCGCTCGATTCAAAAGAAAGTCATCGCCCCTTGGCATCTACGATTGCCGCAACGAGTTGATGGATGGATCAGGTGATATACCCGTGTCTTGCGTGAGCGCCCCGGAGTCGTCATGACACATCAGGAACCTGCTCGTGACCTGCTGGCCGCTCTTTGCTGCCTTCAAGGGCTGGCAACTTTGGCCATCGATTGCAATCGCACGCACACCACGAACCCAGAATGGCCGGGCCACGCGCGCTTTCATCTGGTTTGGCAGGTGGCGACGATTGTCGGGCTTACGCTGCTTGCAGTCATACTCATTCTTGCGTCCGGTCCATTCCAGGAGCAGCGTTTCTACCTGGCCGCGATTCTTGCCGGCATCCCGATGCTCAGTTTCTTCGCAGCTTTCATTGCCCGCGGCATGTACAAGGGCACGCTCTCCGATCCGCATGGCATGCAGCCATTGAAAATCACGGTCCGGGGCTCAACTCTCCGTATCGATCTCAATCTCGTGGCTGAAACCTGCGGCCTGCTGGCGCTCGCCGTGATCGTTGCGTTGTACAGGCGCTAAAGCGTCGCATTCTGAAAAGCCGTCCCCATTTTGACAGTGGCGGCGAGAGCTGGCAGGGCGGACCAAATGCATTTGTCCGGGGGGCCGGTGGCGCCTCCAGCGCCGTTCCCCGCGTCCGAAACTTGCTTTTGCAAGAAATAATTTGACAAGGTCGCCCGATTCAGATAAATCTCTAGTACCCGCTAGCTGCTATCGCGTTGCGGGTACTAGAGTTCGGGCCCTTGATAGCATACGAATTTTCCTCTTTTTTTTCTTCATCCCTGTTTGATTCACTCCCCTTGAACGACGGATTCGGCGATACACGAGCGCCGAATACATGTTTCGTTTAATGTCGCTTGTCGCCTGATCCTCATTGGACGCCTCGTGCGCGCAATTTGGGGATTCAGCTTTCAACCCAGCAGGTTGCCCTTGTTCGGTGTTTTTCCTGCGCCGCCCGGCATCCGTGAAACGCAGCCGCAGAAAGCATTCGCTGGCGTAATTCAATTTGAACCGCAGCGCATTTTAGTCTGGTGGAATGCTGTTTATTGAATCATTGGCAGCCTGCGGCGCATAGGTGGACCGCCCCTCCCTCTCACTATGGAGATCTTTGAACACGACCGGAGTTTGAGGCCTGCTCACCTATGGGTCTCGCGGCATTTCCCTGCTGGCTGCAGCAATTGCCCCTGGCGGCTTTTCCGTCCCAGGTGCGCCTGCTGAAGCGCCGGATGAAACGCACCACCCGCCCCCATCACGACCTAAATGGAGGAGTAAATAAGATGACCCGCAAGCTATCGATACTGGCAGCCGCCGCACTCGCCCTCGGTCTTTCCCAAGACCCGGCAATCGCCCAGCAGTACGGCCCGCCCTCCTCCGGCGCGACAGGTGCCCTCCAGTTCTCGCCCGCTACCGTTGGCCTGGTGGCCGGGTTGAATGGCCCGGCAACTGCGGGATCCCCTTCGACCTGGGGCAACGGCGGTCTGGCAACTGCCGCCGAGTTGAATTTCCCGATAGGCATCGCCTACGACTCGAACGGCAACCTCTACATTGCCGACTCGAATGACTACGAAGTGCGCGTCATCAACGCCATCTCAGGCAATATCACTGTGTTTGCGGGCACGGGGAGCGCTGGCAGCTCGATTCCCGCTCTAACACCGACCACCCAGGCCACCACTGTCGCGATCGGAACGACTTCAGGCCTGGCCATCGACTCCAGCAACAATGTCTATTTCGCTGACCGAACAAACAATGTTATCTGGAAGGTCACTCCCGGCGGAGTGATCAGTGTCTTTGCCGGAACCGGCAGCGGAGGCTACACAGGCGACACCGGGCTGGCAACGTCAGCAACCCTCCAAAATCCCGAAGGCCTGGCCTTCGACGCAAACGGCAACCTCTACATCGGCGACGTCAACAATAATGTCATCCGCATCATTGGAACCAACGGAAAGATCAATACCTTCGCGGGAAACGGCACCGGTCACGGCCAGTTTCCTACTTGCCCAGCCAGCCCTCCGACCATAGGCAGCTCCACGGCTGCCACTTCGGTGGCTCTCTGCAGCCCATACGGCGTAACAGCCGACAGTGCCGGTAATATCTACGTCTCCTCCTATACCTACAGCCAGGTCTACAAGGTGGCCACCAACGGCAACATCAGCGTGTTTGCGGGAACCGGCACCGGGGGTTACACAGGCGACGGCGGCCAAGCGACGAGCGCAGAGATTAATCACCCGTTTGGCCTTTACGCGGATCCCGCGGGCGACCTTTACATCGTGGATCAGAGCGGCCTCTTCATCCGTGAGGTGAACCCCGCGGGAGTCATTAGTAAGGTCTTCGGCGATGGCAGCGGTTCTATAACCCATGCCATTATTGGCGAGCCGGATGACGAATCGGAGAGCGTGAGTGTCGGCGACGCGAACGGGATTTACTTCATTGCGATGAATCCGAAGGGAGATCTCATCGTTCCCAGCGCGGACTCCTATGTGGTTCTCTCGGCCGGCTCAACAGGGAATTACTTTTTCGGCTTCAACAACCAGATTTACGCGACGGCGACAAGCACATCGCTCAACGCCGGTGCTCCCAACGTCTATCCGCCATACCTCACCCTCTCGAACCCCAGTGGCGTCACGTTGACTTTCACGGGAACCCCGGCGGTCACCGGCCCCTTTGGCATCGCTGGCGGCACTTGCAACTTCCCCGGTACGTTGGCGCCCGGCACCTCATGCACCGTGGTGCTCTCCTTTACGCCAACGGCCGACGGGGCCTATACCGGCAGCATCGTGCTGACCAGCAACGCCAACAGCTCGCCTACCACAATCTCCCTTTCCGGCACCGGAATAGGCAGCGTCTCCACCTCGGCAACCCTCCTCCCGAATCCGGTGTCGGCCTTCACCAGTCCGGCCACCGTAACCAGCGCGGAAAAGAATGTAACGCTCACCAACACCAGCATCCCTTCCGGCGCTCCCATCACCATTACCAATGCCGCCATCGGTGGCACAAATCCCACGGACTTTGCGATTGCTGGCACAACCTGCCCCATCTCGCCGGCTACGCTGGCCGGGGGCGGCTCCTGCTATTACCAGGTGACGTTTACCCCCGCGCTGGTAACCAGCTATAGCGCGCAGCTCCAGGTCACCGTTGCCAACTACGGCCAACTGAACGCAAATCTCAGCGGCACCGGAACGGTCGCAACGCCCGCGGCAACGCCAGTGATTTCGCCGGCCACCGGAACGTTCAACGCTCCCGTCGCAGTTCAGATAACGGATTCTTCGCCGAGCCCGACCATCTACTACACAACCACCGGAACGGCTCCAGTCGTCGGAACCTCGCCCACCTACGCAGGAGTATTCACGGTCGCGACAACCGGCACCGAGGTGCAGGCCATCGCCACTGCATCAGGCCTGGTCGCCAGCAGCCCGGCCACTCCCGCCACCTACACAGTTCAACCCTATCTGTCGTTCAACAGCGCTGCGGTTGGCGCCTCGGCGCCAACGCTTACTGCCACCGTCTCACTCGCGGGCACCACTGCGCCCACAGCCGTATTGCATTACGGGCATGACTATTCGCTCGGTACGTTGACTTGCACTCCGAATGTCGGCATTCAAGTCTGCACAATTCCCGTCACGTTTATTCCCACGCTGCCCGGCCCGCGCAAGGATGCGCTCTTCCTGATGAACGGCTCAACGCAGGTGGCGAGTGTGCTGCTCGGCGGCGTTGGCCAGGCCCCGCTATCGCTGGTGCAGCCGG
>Ga0302320_10003898_pt1 | contig 34220 bp, 28 predicted proteins | sample Bog_T0_3_FD_202130 | JGI IMG/M metagenome (GOLD analysis project Ga0302320, IMG submission 202130) | Peat permafrost microbial communities from Stordalen Mire near Abisko, Sweden - Bog_T0_3 | ecosystem: Environmental > Terrestrial > Soil > Wetlands > Peat | place: Sweden: Abisko, Stordalen Mire...
TACTTTTTTCCTTTTAGCACTCCAATCGCACCGGACTTCCCATTTTTTGATAGAAGCACTAAACCGTTTCGCCCGGCCCGTGCCGACCACGCCCGAGTCTTTGAGTAAGAACTAACTTAAACTGCAGATCAAAACGACCTTCAGAAAACTCTTTACAGCACTTACCACAGGCTAAAAGGCCAATCTTTTTACGGGTAGGGAAAGCTTTTTTGCAGGTGCTGCAAGAATACACATATTTAAAAGAACGAGCTCTCGGTACCGGGTTGTACCGAGGAGTTCCCATCTTTTTCATTTTAGAGAGAAACTCGGGAGTATGTCCATACGGCTTTTGCCTCACCCAAAGCCAATAATGAATCATTTCGTGTGCGACGGTGTCCCTAATCAGAACAGTCGCATCTTTTTCCTCCAAAAGGTAAGAGGCAATTTCAATCCTAGCGGGAACGCTTTCACAAAACCTGCGACTCCCCGGGATAAAACGCCCAGCACTTGAGCGAAGCCTGGAATTCCATTGAAGAACCGGTTGGTCTAAAAAAGCATCAAAATGGATCTGATTGAGTTCTTGAAAAACGAGTACAAGATCCACTGCCTCAACATTTTTTAAAACCGCCTTGGGCTGCATCCTTACACAATGACCGAGATACTAATTGGGATCAACCGGAATAATTCACTTTGAGGATGTCACTAGATGTGATTATAGGCATTTTATGAATTTTCCCGTTGAACACCTCGCTGACCTACCCTTGTGGCAAAAAGTTTTAGAATGGGATCGATTCATCGAACTCGCCCAAAAGGAGGCAAGATCGTTTCCAGCTAAACAGGTTCTTGAAGACCTAAGAGATACTACTACGTGGGCAGAAGACGTCACCACAGCTAGACTCATGCAGCAGGAAACGCAAGAAACCACCGCTTTATTGGATCGAGATGCACTGTGGGGTCCTCTTCTTGAACTTCCGGAGCCTTCGGATCTTTTGGAGCGTCTATCTAAAGGGAGCATCTTAGAAATTGAAGAACTTGCCCTTCTTCGACGTTGGCTTTATGCCATCGACTCTTGGATTCAAACTCCTCGGGAAGAAATTCGTGGAGAAACCATCCGAATGGCTCTGGCTCAGATGCCTAACCCTTACAACCCACTCCGAATTCTTGAACTCGTTTTGACTCCTGAAGGAACTCTCTCGGAAAAGGCTTCGCCTAAGCTTGCTGCACTTTATTCAGAAATTCGAAGTCTCAGGCGAGAGATTGGTAGCATCCTCGATCAGCTGCTGAAAACTTTTTCTCAAAAAGGCATTCTACAAGAAAATTTCACCGATGTGAGAGATGGCCGATATGTCATCCCCATCAAAATTTCCTGTCAGAATGAGATTGACGGCATTATCTACGAAGCCTCTGCCAGTAGGCAAACCGTATTTGTAGAACCCAAAGAAGTCGGAGCTTTAAATAATCGACTCAGGCAAAAACAAAACGATCTGCTTCAAGAAATTTACATAATTTTAACTGAAACTTCGAAAAAACTCTTTCCGTTCCTCTTTGAAATCGAGGAATCCATTGAGGTTTTGATTCATTGGGATACCATTCAAGCAAAAGCAAGATTGGGACGTCACTATTCAGGCAAACCCATTCAAGTGACAAACGAGCGTACCTTTTTTTTAAAACAGACAGCCCACCCACTTCTGTGGTGGTCTCTTCCACCGGAATCTATTATTCGAAATGAAATTGAATTTGGGCACCCAACCAAGACTCTCCTGCTCACAGGACCTAATACAGGAGGCAAAACAGTTTTACTGAAGACTCTGGGATTAGCTGGAATTTGTGCCAGAACGGGGTTCCCCTTTCCTGCAACCGACTTTCCTATCGTCCCGTTTTTTGATTCATTTTTTGCAGACCTGGGAGACCCTCAATCCATTGAACAACATTTATCTAGTTTTTCTGGCCATGTATTGCGTTTTAAAGAAATTTTAGACCATACTTCAGAGGCTAGTCTGATTTTAATTGATGAACTCAACTCCGCCACTGATCCAGAAGAAGGGGCTGCGTTTGGAAGAGCGGTCTTAGAAACCCTCATGACAAAACCCGTCATGATGATCACTACTACCCATGATCCTCATCTGAAGGCACTTGCGGTTTCTGACTCCCGAATCCTCAATGCCAGCATGGCGTTTGATGAAAGCTCTCGCACCCCCACCTACAAAATGGTTTTGGGAGTACCTGGGAGATCCCGCGCTCTAGAAACCGCTGAACGACTGGGGATACCACGCAGCATCATTGAGCTCGCGCGATCCTACCTCTCGCGAGAACATAATGAGTTTGAAAAAATGCTAGCCAAACTCGAAACCGACCTTCAAGAAACCGCTCAAGCAAAAAAAGAAGCCGTCCAACTCAAATTAGAAGCGCAACACCTAAAAAAAGAGTGGACTCAACGAACAGAAACCTCGGTCCAAGCAATGATGGATCGCACTCGGCAAAAATTACGACGGATCCTGGAACAGGCCCAAGATGAAGTACGTGCTTGTGTAAAAAAACTCGATGAAATAAAAAATCGCAGAGACACGGATCAAACCCGGACTCACTTGAACGCGATCCTTCAACAGACCTCTTCTAAAATGGACGTTGCTCTTGAGCAAGAGGCTCCTGAAATCGCCCAGATACTATCGTCCCAAAAGAAATCTCAGGACATATCGAGTATCCCTGGTGAAAAATTAATGGTAGGAGCTACCGTTCGAGTCCCTAAATGGAAAAGCACAGGAACTATCCTGGAAGTCTCAGAAGGAAAAGTAAAAGTCGCTCTTGGAACCCTTCAAATTTCTCTTCCCTCTCGGGAAGTAGAATGGATGGCCGCCCCTCAAAAACCTTCTTTTCAAACTAAAGGTTTGGCTCAAGGTTTAGTCAAAATATCTGGCCTGGACTCTACCACCGTCCCATCTTCTTTGGACTTGCGGGGCGTCCGATTTGAGGAAGCCATGAGCAGACTGGAACATTACCTGGATCAGGCCTACCGGAGCGGAAACCAACTAGAAGTCACGCTGATCCATGGATTAGGCACGGGTGCTCTACGGGAAGGAGCCCATCAGATTTTAAGAAAACTCCCCTACATCAAGTCCTTCCGAGACGGGGGTGCAGGTCATGGAGGCGCGGGAGCGACCATTGTTGAATTTGATCGCTAAATTCCAAAGTATAAGAAGGCAAACCAAAGGACAAAACCAGATATAACTGGTATGGTAAAGTTGTCATCAATATCCAAAGGCAAAAGTTCAGCAAGACCGCCTGCTAGGCCTCCCACCAAAGTAATCCAAAGAAGAGCGTTTTCTGGCACGCCTAGGGTTTTTAAATAAATCAAGGTTGTAAGAGAACATACGAGAACTCCAGCAGCTGTGCCAATCCAAGACTTTCCATTAGAAAACCGGCGCCCCAAATGGCCGTATAAGATACCAAACAAGGAAGCCATGGGATCTCCACAGGCCAAATAAAGCAAACTCAAGATAGCAACAGGCTTAGGAAAAATCCCAATAGCGATCATCGCCGCCGACACGTAATGAGGAAGAGTACTAAATCGATTCACTTCGTGAGCACGAAGGAAAGGGCCCCAAAACTTAAGTAACTTGTGATTGAGTGAAGGCGTCCTCAACCGAGTGGTTTCCATCAAAAGATCAAACCCCAGCACGGACCCAAGGATGATCACCCCTGTGCCGCGCGAGCATCCTGCCATATAAATAAAAACAATCACCAAACCCATGATCATATGCCAAGCTTTGCGAAGAAGGTGAAGGTCACTTCTAAAGTGAAGGCGGACAGGGACATCAGCAAAGAAATGAGTCAACTTAACGTCTGCAGAAGGTCGTTTCATAGTAGTAGGATACAAAGCAACCTAAGTGCCATAATTCTTGACAAGAACGGGTTTTTTTAGTTTTTTTTCATATTATTTTTTCCAATCATTTCAAAGAGTTCAATTGAAACTTCTCACCGCAATGCATTAACTCCACCCAGTCCTTGGTGCTTCACCGTGCCGAATGAGTAGTGAGATACGCAATCAACGCCAAAACCGCGAAGTAAACTACGCAGATCACCCCCTCTAAAAAATCAATAATCTTTATTTATTCATTGACATCAATGCCTAACAGTTCAATCCTATAAATAAGGAAGGTGCATCCATGGATGGAACCGTCAAGTACTCGCTTGACGCAAGCTCTTCGGTTGCGGAAGCTGTTTCTGAAAATATTTTAACTCTTGACCCCACTCCTACGCCAGCTCCCACTCGAGTCAAGCAGATCTGGGCCATTGGAGGTGGAAAAGGAGGGGTTGGGAAAAGCCTTCTGGCCTCCAGCCTAGCCATTGCTCTTTCGAGAATGGGAAATAAAGTCATTGCCATAGATCTTGATTTGGGGGGCGCCAATCTTCATACCGCTCTAGGCGTGGATCTTCCAAAGCAATGTCTGGGCGACTATTTTTCCCAAAGGGTACCCAAGATAGATCAATGTGTGGTACCTACCGGAATCCCACACTTAGAAATCATTAGCGGCGCAAATGACTCCGTTACAATTACCAATATTGACCATTCCCAAAAAACCGAATTTCTGAGTCACATCAGACAACTGGATGCTGATTATTTAATTTTCGATTTAGGCGCTGGAACCAGTTTTAATACACTGGATTTCTTTCTCTTTAGTGATGTAGGCTTGATTACTCTTCTACCTGAACCTACCTCTATTGAAAACAGCTATCGATTCATTAAAAGTGCCTACTTTCGATACTTGAGTCATTGCCCATCCTTAGCAGAAATTCATGATCTAATAGAAATAGCTATGGATCAAAAAAATTCATTCGGAATTAAATCCCCTGCGGACCTATTTCGTGAAGTCAATAAAAAGAATCCAGAGATGGGAATGCATCTCAAAAAAGAAATAGAAAAATTCAGGCCGCATCTCATTGTGAATCAAGCTAGAACACAGACAGATATTGAAATTGGCTCATCAGTCAAAACCGTTTGCAAAAAATACTTTGGAATCGATATGGGCTACGTCGGACACCTGGATTATGACAGCTCGGTTTGGCAAGCAGTACGAAAAAAACGGCCACTCATGTTAGAGTTTCCAAATTCGAGACTGGTTTCCAGCATCGAACAAATCGCACAAAACATCATCAAAAGAAATGGTTTTCATAGGAGTCAGCTATAAGATTAACCCAATGAGTTTCAACGATGATTCTTCCTATTATGACATTTTAGATATCACATCAGACTCCTCAGCGCAGGAAGTTAGAGAAGCCTATATTCGAAGTAAAGCCACTTTTCATCGCGATAGCGCAGCAATGTATTCCATTCTCAGCAAAGAAGATCGTGAAGATGCTCTTCGAAAAATCGAGGAGGCCTACCAAGTCCTTTCTCATCCGGAAAAAAGAAAAGAGTATGATAAAAGTCACGGAGTCCTATTTGAACCGCCTCCCCATTCCCCAGTCGATTTTCCTGATAACGTCGTATCGATTGACCGAGTTCCACCTATGGAAAACCTCCCAGATGGAGATCAACTATTAATTCCGCCCAAAACGGATTTTGAGCTGATGGCATCAAGTACTGCTCCCTCTTCAAACCCCTCTCATTCTCCCCCCCCGTACCCTGCCATTCCACCAGCTCCGCTTTCATCCCCTCAAGTCCATGTCCTACATCCCTCATTGAAGCATAAGTCTGAAGAAAATTTAACCCATGCAATTGACGTTGAAACGGAATGGAGCGGGACATTTCTTAAAAAAATCAGAACCGCTCAAAAACTCTCTATTGAAGAAATGGCAGGATTGACAAAAATAACGAAAAGCTACATTGTCGCCATAGAGGAAGAAAACTTCTTAAAACTTCCAGCTCCTGTTTATATCAGGGGGTTTGTTTCTCAGATTGCAAAGGTATTAAAGCTACCTCATGAAAGAGTCGCCACTGCATATTTGTCTCGATACCATTCTTCCGCATCTAGGTAGTAAGACATGATCTGGATTTGGATTGTTCCCACACCTCACCCTCGAGCCGATGTAGCAATTTTGGAAGCCCTTGAGAAAAAAGAAGGGAGTTGGGACTCAGCCCCCTCGCTTCTGTCTGTGAGCCGAAATCAAGTCCAACGACTCATGGAAGAGCAGCGCATCACCCTGGATGGTGTGCCATTAAAAGCAAACACCCGCCTTAAAAAAGGGGGGCGAGTTCTATTGGAGTTACCCCTCCCAAAGCCTTCTTCATGGATTCCAGAAAATCGACCTCTGGAAATTCTTTATGAAGACGAGCATTTATTAGTGGTCAATAAACCTCAAAACCTCACAGTACACCCTTCAACCACCCAAACGGAAGGAACTTTAGTGCATATTCTTTTGCACCACATTCAAGACCTCAGCGGTATGGGGGGAGTTTTGAGACCCGGAATCGTCCATCGCATTGATAAAGATACGAGCGGCGCACTGGTAGTGACAAAAACTGACGCAGCCCATAGGAAACTCACAGAAGACTTTGCAGCTCACACTATTGAAAGAGTCTATTGGGCGCTCTGCTACGGGGCACCTGCCGCCTCTGACAAGCCCACGCGCATTGAAAGTTGGATTGGAAGAAACCCAAAGGATCGTAAGAAAATGTCGATGAAAGTCAAAACAGGACGCAAAGCGATTACTTATTATCAACCTAAAATGATTTTCTCCCATCCTTCGAAAAGCCCTTTTGCCTGCTGGTTAGAAGTCACTCTAGAAACTGGGCGTACCCATCAAGTCAGAGTTCACTTGACTGGAGTTCACCACTCCATTCTGGGAGACCCTGTCTACGGTACCCCGACCATGCATCATCCAAAATGGCTCGCCCTACCTGAAAACGTTCGCAATGCAGTCAAAAACCTACCTGGCCAAGCCCTTCATGCCAGGATCTTAGGCTTTGAGCACCCCATCACCCGGAAAAAATTGCGCTTTGAAGCTGAACCCCCTGAAGCATTCCAAAAGGTCCTCAATGCAGCTACTGAAGCTTGCCAGAAATAGACTCCTCTCGCATAATGACAGACCACTGCCTGACACCAGTTCCTTCCCGCCGATAACTATAAAAAGCTGGCTGCTCTGGACCCTGGGTACACTTCGTACAAGTGCGAAGACATTCCACTTCAAATAATCCAATTTTTTTTAATTCTTCTAGTTGAAGTGTAGGAAGATCCAGCATTCTAGACCGAGGAACCGACTGAACTTGGGGTAAATCTGAAAATTCTTTTTTGAAATCTTCCGCTAATTCCGGACTCACTTCGTAGCAGCACGGCCCAATGGCCGGACCAATTGCAGCCACCCAATCTCGCGGATCCTGCCCCTCCTCTTCCTGTAACTTCTTCCAAAGCTTTTTAAGAATTCGAGCTCGTGCTCCCCGCCAGCCTGCATGAACAGCGGCAACAAAATGCCCTTCTCGATGAGCCAACAAGATGGGAACACAATCTGCGGTCACCACCGATAGTGGAATTTGTTTTTGGCGAGTCATCAAAGCATCCACCTCACCACATTCTTGCCCAGGTTTTTCAACACGAGCAATTTCAGATCCATGCACTTGTTTCCATTTCGGCAGAGCCAAATCCCAACTTTCTTTTCCAGTCTGTAGAAAAATAGAGGGAATCGGCTCGTCCCGAGTTCCAAACCCATGACTGATTCCAGGAACTTTACTTAATATAGAACTTTTAATCACCACTGGCTCACTCCAATACCAAGTCCTGAAAAGAAATCATTCCAAACGGATTCATAACAAAATGATGAACCCTAGGTAAGACCCCCGTGTTTTGAACATAGTGGTACAGAGGTACCACAACTGCTTCATCTAGCAAAATTTTTTGGGCTTTTTGGATTCTACTCTCCCTTTCTGGCCCCGAAGGTAACCTTTCGATTTCCCCAACAAGCCGATCGTACTGATCATTGGACCAGCCAGAAAAATTATTGGGATTCCCACGGGTAAAAACTTTTAAATGAGTCATAGGATCCCAAAAAGGAGCGAGCTGCCCCATTCGAAAGATAGCAGGGGGATACCTCTGAATCGTTTGAAGGTAAGTCTTCCAATCCATATGCATTAAAGAAACCCGTACCCCTAGGTTCTTAATGAGGTCTTCTTGAATTTTTTCCATAATCCTGGAATTTCTAGCTCCCGTATCAAATGCCGCAACTATCAGCTCAGACCCCTTTTTTTGACGGCTTACAGTTTCTATTGAATTGATATAATATTTCTTCGGATCTTGATAAGGAAGATAGCCTTCTAGACCCTTGGGAATCCAACTCCAAGCGGGAGTTTCTCCTGAATCTAAGGTTTGAACCACTTCTTGCCTCTGAATCACTCCGGCCACTGCCCGTCTCCAATGAGGATTATTAAAGGGCGGTTGTCGCGTGTTAAAAGACAGATAGTAGGTTGCAAGAAAAGGGAACGTTTTAACATGACCCTTTTTTTTCAACCTTTGAAAGTCAAAAGAAGACAAGCGAGTCAGCAAGTCTAATCTCCCCTGTTCAAAAAGCGCCATGGCAGTAGACTCGTCGGAAACAATTTTAAACTCAATTTTAGAAATCCCCGCAGAAGTACTCCCCTCTTGGGTAATTTTTTCCAAAGTGAGACATTGCTCCAATTGATGCGAAGCAATACGATAAAGTCCTGTCACAGGTGCATGCTCTGGCCACCTCCCCTGATGGCTGGACAGAATGTCTTCTCGCTGAGGGAAAGAGGGAGGAAGAGTAAGCGCATGAAGAAAGTACGGAATGGGAACTTCAAGCTCGATCACCAATTTCCTGCCTTTTCCCTCTTTGGCATAAACACCTAACTGTGTCAGGCTCCCTTGACCTGAATGGTAATTTTTCGCACCACGAATGGGAGTAAAAAGGGGAAGCAACTTACAAACGGATAAGGGATCCAGCATTCTTTGAAATGCAGCTACAAAGTTTTGAGCAAGGACAGGCTGCCCATCGGACCATTTTGCCTGGGGATCAATATCAAATTCATATTTCTTACCATCAGGAGAAATCTGATAATTTTTAGCTAACTCTTTCTGCAACCGCCCATTACCATCATAACCCATCAGCCCCCTGGAAGTCGCATGAAGAATCTGCAATGCAACTCCATCTTCAGCTAAAGTGGGATCGAGTGTGATAGGCTCATAGGGAATTTGAATTCTCAGGGTTTCCCGCACATTCACCCGACCCTGAATAGAAGATGGATCCTTCTGAGAACAACTGCAAAAGAAACACCCACTCAAAAAAACAAATAGGACCAGGAACCAAAACCTCACTCTCTTGGGTGACTTCGTGATAACCTGAATGCTTAGTGAAGGAGCCGATTTTAGACTATGCACTCAATTACGCAGTTCCTTTCGGATATCTTAAATACTAACCCAGGCGAACTCAGTATAGGGCACGCCATTCTCGCCTTCTTTGTCGCTTACTTAGGGGGAGTCTTATCGAGTTTAACTCCCTGTGTCTATCCCATGATTCCTATTACAGTTGGCGTGGTGGGAGGAATCGGCTCAAAAAGAAAATCTTGGCACGAGGTTACTTTCAAGAGCGCCGCCTATGTGAGCGGTATGGCCCTCATCTACTCTTTCTTAGGAGTCTTAGCTGGAATTTCAGGAAAAGTCTTTGGTTCTTTCACCAACCATTCAGGAGGGTACTTGATTGTAGGCACTATCATGACCCTAGCTGCCTTAGTCATGCTTGACATCCTTTCTTTTGACCCCCTGGCCTGGTGGACAACCCTCAAAACGAAATTCCTCAATACCTACCACCCATCATCCCCCCAACCTTCCCAGGAACATACTCAAAAGCACCATCACAAGCACCCCCACAAACACCCAGAGATGACATTCGTAGGAGCGTTTTTTCTTGGAGCCTCCTCTGGATTCATTGCAGCCCCGTGCACCACTCCCGTACTGAGCTCTATTTTAGCCTTTATTGCAAAAACCCAATCCGTGGGATTAGGATTTGTACTCATGTTAGCTTTCTCTCTGGGATTGGGAACTTTAATTCTCACACTAGCTCTATTTGCTGGATCCATCCAAGTATTGCCCCGCTCGGGACAATGGATGAAAACAGTAAAAACAGGAAGTGGTTTAATTCTCCTCGCTTTTGCAGAGTACTTAATTTACCGTGCCGGTACTTTGGGAGGCCTTTAATACCATGAATCGCACCCTATTTTCTCAGAAGCAAAATTATCTTATTTTTGGTTTGAGTTTCTTCTCACTTCTAGGCATTGCCTTGTTGGTCAGCCTCACCCAACATTTTTATGAAGTACGCAATGGAACGGCAGGCTTCAAATCTTTCTGCAATATGAGCCAAGCAATGAACTGCGACATCGTTGCCGCCAGTTCCTATGCTGAACTCATTCCAGGCCTTCCTTTAGCAAGCGTTGGAGCGGGATGGTTTCTCGCCTTATTCGTCATCAGCTTCTTTGCCCTGAATCCCTATTGGAAACGAGAAAGCACTCGTGCCCTGTTTGGCATGACTGCCTTAGGCACACTCTTTTCTCTTTTCTACCTAGCCGTGATGGCGATCCAAATAAAAACCTTCTGCCTTTTTTGTTTAGGAGTGGACGCCCTGAATTTGATCCTGCTAGGACTGTGCTTCAGTCTAAAACCTGAAGGATTTTCTGTCCACAAACTCGATTTTTCCAAATGGAAAATTCTTGTTCCTATTTCTGCTACGTCTATTTTAATCATGATCGTAGGACTCCGATCCCTGGATCAGGCGAACATGAAAGCTTCAGATCTAGCTGAACTTGCCAATTCCGTTATTTCCTCAACTGCCTATCCTGTGGGATCAGGAGAAGAATTTCCTGCCTTTGGCCCCAAAGATGCTCCTATTACGATTGTTGAATTCAGCGATTTTCAATGTCCTTTTTGCCGAATTGGAGCCTTTGGATTAAACTCAGTCCTGAATAGATACCCTCATCTCATTCGAATTGTTTTTAGAAATTTCCCGCTTGACCAATCCTGCAATTCGCAAGTTCAGCACTCTGCACACCCTCAGGCATGTGAGGCTGCCAGAGTTGCGCATTGTGCTTATCAGATGGGCAAGTTTGAGGATGTTTACCAAACTCTTTTTGAAAAACAAGTGGCATTCGGTCCTGGAATCCCACTAGAACTGGCATCTCAAATCGGATTGGATCGGTCTCGCTTGAAATCTTGTGTAGATTCTTCAGACACTCAATTAGCCATCAGCCGCGATATTCAAGAAGCATTGACGTTAGGAGTACAATCTACGCCTACTTTCTTTGTCAATGGACACAAGATGGAAGGTGCTTTCCCAGTAGGAGCCTGGCAGAAAATTATTAACTTTTTCTTACAGAAGAAAAAGGAATAAAGCCGATGTTTCCCTTAATTGATAGTCATTGCCACTTGAATTATGACTATACTCCTAAAATCACATCCGATATCATTCAAGAGGCCAAAGAATCAGGAGTAGAAACCTTGATCACCATTGGAACGGATCTGAAGTCTATTCCAGAACTAGAAAATTTATCGGAACGCTATCCCTGTGTTTACCACACGGTAGGGATCCATCCCCACGAAGCCACCACGCTTTTATCGGAATCTGATTTAAAAATACTGGAAAAGGCTTCCCAACACCCCAAATGCCGAGCAATCGGAGAAATTGGCCTAGACTACCACTACGACCATTCGCCTAAAGAAACCCAAAAGGGGCTGCTCGAACAGCAACTCCAGCTGGCTTTGCGAATCGAGCAACCGGTAGTGATTCACAGTCGAGAAGGTGAAGAAGAATTATTGTCTTCTTTGAAAATTTACTCAGCACAAGTTCCTAGCAATAGGACTCCTGGAGTCATTCACTGTTTCAGTGGAACCGTAGACTTTGGGTCAGCTTGCTTAGATCTGGGTTTTTATATCTCTTTTTCCGGGATTCTTACTTTCAAGAAAGCAGAGGAAGTTCGAGCTGCCGCTCAAGCTTTCCCGCTAGACAGAATTTTACTGGAAACCGACTCTCCCTACCTCGCACCCATCCCCTACCGAGGGAAAAAATGCGAGCCCTCCTTGGTAAAGTTCACTGCCCAAAAACTAGCAGAGATCAAAGCCTTGCCCTACTCTACGATTGCTGAAGTGACAACCCAAAATGCAAAAAAAGTGTTTAGGCTGGAATAGTGGGTTCTTACTTTCTGAAGGCAACATTAAGCTTTCTTTACCAAATACTATCCAATGACTAGATCTATTGCTCTACCCCCCCCTCTATGCTATTGTGCGACAGCGAGTAGTTGAACTGCTTCTTTCGAGCCTGTGGACATAAGGTCGCACTCCTCTTAAGCGGCTCCCAGCCTTAAGGAGGTCACATGGGTAAGAAACTTTATATAGGCAATTTGCCTTATTCCGCAACAGACCAAATTCTTTCAGATACCTTTGCTCAATGCGGAACAGTAGAATCCGCAAAGGTCATTACCGATCGAGATACCGGTCGTAGCAAAGGCTTTGGATTTGTTGAAATGTCCACCGAAGCAGAAGCTCAATTAGTGATTACTAAGTTCAATGGAGCAGATTACGATGGCCGCCCCATGACAGTTAATGAAGCAAAACCCATGGCACCCCGCGAAAATCGAGCAGGCGGAGGCGGTGGAGGAAATCGTGACCGAGCAAGCCGTGGCGGCTTCTCTGGCGGGCGCGGATCCCGCTGGTAAAACAGACTCCAGCTCATTCAAAATTTATTTTCTATTACTAATATAATTACAAGAGATTGGACGTTTCATTTGTCAAAAGACGATTTGGTTCGCATTGATGGGAGAGTTTCACTCGCCACAGGTGGCGGCAATTACCAGATTCTTTTAGATAACGGAGTGAATATCACTGCCCGACTCTCTGGAAAAATGAAGCGGTTCAAAATTCGAATCATAGTGGGAGACAAAGTTACCGTGAGTGTCTCTCCCTATGATCCCTCACATGGTCTGATTACTCACCGCCAAAAGGTAATCTAAGACCTTTACCCACTGAGTGCTTTTGTGCCTGAAGGATAATTTTATCTCTCAATGACATGAGTGCTCCCACTAAGGAGTGCAAATGCACCATTTTAATGAGTTACAACTTCCTCAGCCTTTAAAAAAAGCACTCGAGGTCATGAAATTTGAAAAACCAACTCCGATTCAAGCTAAAGCCATTCCAATTGCTTTAAGCCATCGAGATCTCGTCGGTTGCGCACAAACAGGAACAGGCAAGACTGCGTCCTTTTGCATTCCAGTTATTACCCGCTTACTGAGGGTACCACAAAAAACAGCACTCATTCTCGTACCCACTCGGGAACTGGGGAGTCAAATTCTTGAAGTCATTAAAAACCTGACAGCATACTGCCCAGAAATTAAAGGAACCCTTTTAATTGGCGGAATGTCCATGCAACCACAAGTCCGCTCTTTAGGTCGCAAACCCCGAATTATTGTTGCCACTCCTGGCCGATTAGTGGATCACTTAAAGCGTGGAACTGTTTCTCTATCCCCAACAGAAATTTTAGTTCTGGATGAGGCCGATCGAATGCTGGATATGGGATTTGCTCCCCAACTCAATGAAATTTTGCGTTTTCTTCCAAAAACGAGACAGACTCTCTTTTTTTCGGCCACGATGCCACTGGACATTGAAAAATTATCTGCTCGCTTCCTCAAAGACCCCATTCGTATCACCATAGGAAATATTTCCCAGCCTGTACAAAAAATCCAGCAATCCATTATACAAACCACTGCCGCAAAAAAAAATGATACTCTCATGGATCAGCTGAACCTGAGAAAAGGGTCTGTCCTTGTTTTTGCACGCACCAAATCAAGAACTGACCGGGTAGCAAGATACCTGGAAGAATATGGTCACCCTGTCACTCGACTACATGGGGGACGAACCCAAGGACAAAGAAACTCTGCTGTTTTAGGCTTCAAGGAGGGTCGATTTCGTATTCTAGTCGCTACAGACATTGCAGCTCGAGGGATCGACATTTCTCATATTGCTCATGTCATCAACTATGACCTACCCCAGCTTCCAGAAGACTATATCCATAGAATAGGGCGAACCGCCCGAGCTGGAGCTGAGGGCCAGGCTGTTTCACTCATTACCCCTGAAGATCGGGCTCAGTGGAAAGAAATTTCTCAGCTACTGGCAGCAACAACCCCACCCTTTCCAGGATCAAAAGGCTCTATCATTCAAAAAAGAAGTCTTCCGCGCTAAAATTAATGGTACTCTCCTAAGAGAGTTTTCTGGTCTAAAACCATTTTCTAAAATAGTCTAGAAAGGTGCTTCTCGTGGAAACAAATGACTACGAATCTGATCAAAAGTTTGGTCATTGGCTCAGAGATCAGAGAATTTGTGCCGGATTTAATCTGAAGCAAGCCTCCCTAAAATTAGGTATTCCACTGGAACGACTCAAAGCACTTGAAATGGGCTATGCGATCAAAGGAATCACCCGATCTGAATCCGAAAAAGTCTCAGCTGCCTACAAGATTGTACTCAGAGATTTTCTTTCTCGAGCCTCTGGCAATATTTGATAAAGTGCTCAAGAGAATGTTTTGGGATCGGGGATTCAAATCTTTACGATCCAAAAACATTCTCTTGAGCACTTTTCCCTAAAAGGTCTATGGAAAGATTAAGAAGTTCCCTTATCAGCCCAGTCCGGCTTAAAAAAGAATCGCTCGAAGTTTCGGTTTAAAGCGCTCCAACGACCAGGTGTTTGATCCTGTTCAATGAACCGAGAAACTGCATTGACCTTTGAATCCAAATCATCGACCATATGGACGATCATAGCTTCTAAGCAATGAGGCTCTTTAGGAGAGCCATATTCCAGCTTTCCATGGTGCGCAAGAATCATGTGCTTCACTAAGAGTTTCTTTTCTTCAGGAAATTTTTCAGGAAGCTTTCCAGATGTAATTTCTAATTCCCTGATTTTCCGATCCACGAGTTCCACTCCCATCACCAGATGCCCAATTAGCTTCCCCTCGGTGGTATAATCCGTTGCGCGTTCGTAGCAAAGCTCCCAAATTTTTCCAATGTCGTGAAAAAAACCTCCGAGAAAAAGAAGATCTCGGTCCACGTATTTCTCATAGTGCTGAGAAAGCATATCTAAAATGGCAGTCATCGAGACGACATGTTCCAAGAGCCCTGCCCTATAGGCGTGGTGGATGCTTTTTGCTGCTGGCGCCCGCTTGATCCGGTCGACTATGTCAGCATCGTCTCTCAGCACAGCCTCTGCAAGGGCCCTATAAAACGGATCCTGCATCGTAGAAACATACCCCAGAAGACGGGCATAGAGCTCATCCGGATCTACCTCGCTCTCTGGGATGTAGTCTTTTAACACGACTTCATCCTCGCGAAGGACTTGCAACTTCTGAACGACCACTTGACGCCGACCTTGAAAAAGTTGGCAGCGCCCTTCAATCCAAACTAGGCTGTCTTTTGTCGCCTGCCCTGTATACAGAGCGACATCCTCCCAAATGCGCCCTTCCAACTCTCCTGAGCTGTCCATAAAAATCAGGTTCATATAGGGTTTTCCAGTTTTACCCATAACGGTCGCACTAAACTTAATCAAAAAAGGCGACGCAACAGAATCCTTATCCTTGAGGTCTTTGACGAACTGAGTCTTTTTCATATACTCTATCCATAGGGGATAAAGACTCGCTTTTTCAACTAAAACTTCTATGCTATTCGAAAAGAATGAGCAGCAGTGTCAGTGAAACTTCGTCGGCCCTATTTAGACCTGCCCTCCACTCTTCCCCTGTTCGTTGGAGCTGGGTTACTTTAGAGGGACCAGATGCTCAGGACTTTCTTCATCGTCTCACAACCATTCATGTGAAAGCCCTGGAAGTCGGTGAAGGCAGGCCCGGCTGCTTTTTAACTCCCCAGGGGAAAATTCGAGTCTATTTTACCCTATGGAATTATCGGCCCCATGAGTATGCATTTGAATTGGATGCAGGACAAACAGGAAAGTGGAAAGAGGACCTTTTCTCAGTCATTGATCAATATACCTTTGGAGAAAAACTCACTCTAACCGATGCTACCTCCACCCTAGAACCGGTTTGGATTTTCCCAAGCGCAGAAGATTTAAAACATTTGGAGTTTGGCCAATTGGCAAGTGGAAAAACCGTAGCGCTTGATCAGGGAATGAGGATTTGTCACCACGGCTCTGCTGATTTTGGTCGTCCCTGGCTTACCGTTTGGAGCACTCCTGAAAAACTCACTCAATGGATTCAATCAACGGAGTCTTTGTGGCAAAGCATCTTGTTCCGAACTCTCGAGAACTGGCGAGTCCAATCGCTCCGTCCTCGCGTAGATCAAGAAATCAATGACACCACAGTACCTTTGGAAGTAGGCCTCAAGGAAACCATTTCAGTCAATAAAGGATGCTATCCAGGACAAGAAGTTATTGAAAAAATCATTTCCATCGGATCTCCTTCGAGAAAGCTAGTGCGAATTGAGGAAGTCTTTGGAACACCTCTTTTGGGAGATCCCATTTACAACTTAGCTCAGCCCCCCCAAGAAATTGGCCAAGTCACGACAGTCATCTCATCAGAACAGTCAAATGCGCCCAATCCTATTTTAGGCTTGGTAAAGAAAATCCATGCCAAAGAAGGTTTGCCCGTTCAATTTCTCACGAAACCTTCCCTCACAGGCAAAATTGCTCAAGTCATTATTTGAATAGCCATTCCCGGCAATTGCTGAGTTTATTTTTTTCAGAATAGAACTTGTGTCAAAAGCTGCGCTTCGCTAGATGTCTTCGTCAGACATTTACTAGAAAGATGTCTTCTTAAGATATCTAGGGAGCAATTGCCTTTTGAGGAGTGTGGGATATTTTTACAAGAACGGGTTCAAATACTAGATTCACTGTGCTCTGCATCTGCATTTGGCTTTTGGGGTGCTTGTTTGGACACCTAGCACAATCCACAATAATTTATTCTAACTCTCCTTTTTTACCCTACAACGAGTACAGTCTCTCGCCCTTTGCCGACTGGAGAGAAATTGAGACTGAAAACTATCGAGTTATTTTTCCTTCGGAACTCAAAGAGGTAGCTAACCAATCCGCCAACTACTTAGAAGAGACCTTCTCCATCCTTTCGCCTCTGTTCAGCTGGACTCCTCGATACAAAGTCCAAGTACTTGTCATCGACAACTCAGATCTTCCCAACGGACTGACAGCTTCCGTGCTTCGAATCGGAATGATTCTCTGGGTGACTCCACCTGAAAACTGGAATGGAACAGGTTTCTGCTACGATGATTGGTTGCGGCTTCTCATCATGCACGAATCCACCCATTTTTATAACATGGATACAACTTCTGGAATTTGGAAACCCCTGAGATATCTTTTTGGGGACATAGCATTGCCTAATTCTGTTTGGGCTCCTTGGATGCTCGAAGGCCTTGCTGTCTATATGGAAACTCGATTTACGACCGCTGGAAGAGGCCGAAGCCCCTATTACGAAATGATTCTTCGAGCCGCTGTCAATGAAAACGTATTCAATACGCGTTCCTTCGTTACTCTTGGGCAAATTTCTGGAACCAACCCGTACTTTCCTACAGGCGACACCCGCTACCAATTTGGCTACCACTTGATCAATCAGGTGGCTCAAAGTGCGACTGAACCCAAATACCATCTCAATGGAGTCACCAAGGATGGAGAGTCTCAATTTAAAAATGGCGAAGATCTTCTAGGCATTTTGTCAGAACGCTCCAGTAAAAGAATTCCGTTTTTTATTAACGAAAACCTTAAAAACGTTACCGGTCTCGACTGGTATGACCACTGGAACGAGTTTACTCAAAAAACTCAGCAACGAATCACTCAAGATCTTAAAATAATTCGGTCTCAACCGGTCACTCAAGTCAAGCGACTAAACGAACGAAACCATGAAACCAGTAATAACATAGCTGGAGTAGCAGAATCCCCAGATGGGCACTGGCTAGCTTACACCTTAATCTCTGCTGATCGGCGCTCAGGGCTGTATCTCAAAGATTTGCACTCCCAAAAAATAACCCGCCTGGATGACAAGTTAGGAGGAATAGGAATGCAATTTCTTCCTGACTCCAAACACCTGATTTACAGCGAAATACGCCGGCTAAGCCAATTTACTATTGCCTCTGACTTAAGAATTTATTCTCTCGAAAACAACTCAAACCAAGGTTTGACCCATAAACTACGAGCAAGAGATCCCGACGTATCCAAAGACGGAAAATGGGTCACCTTTACACTCACTCAAACTGCGGTGACGGGCTTAGCACTTGCGCCTTTAAATAAAGACAGTTCCGGAAAATACTATTTGGGACCTATACGGAAAATATTTATGCCGCCAAAATACGGGCATGTTGCTAATCCTCAATTTTCTCCCGACGGAATGAAAATCTATTTTTCGTTTCACCCCAACGGAAAGAATCAGGAAGACCTCTATGAGTGGAGGCGAGATTCAGGACAAGTAACGCCTCTTGTTTCTGATGGATTCTACAATCGCTTCCCTGCCGTATCTCCGTCAGGAGAACTCTACTTTATCTCGAATCTCACTGGAGTCGACAATCTCTATCAATATCAAGGCCAAGCTCCTAGACAGGCGCCTTCAAATCTTTCAAATTTAATGACAAATATGATCACTGGCATCTGGTATCCCAGATTTAATTCCAGGGGACAACTTTATGCTGCGGTTTTTACATCTAGCGGCGCTGATCTAGCGCAGGTACCTCTATTTGAAAAACCCATTTCTCCCAAATCTGTGACCATTCTACCGCCTCCGGCACCCCCGATAGGAGAGCATTCTCTGGCTTCTGCCAAAAACAAAATTTACTCTGATACCCCCTATTCCATTTTTCCCAGTATCTATCCTAGAGGCTGGACACCCTTATTAGGGATTGGTCCGCTAGGCTCTGCAATTGGAGCAGAGCTGGGGGGCTTTGATACCGTGGACCGTCATCGTTATCTTCTTGCTGCCAGCTATGTATTTCAAGTCAACCAAGCGGATTGGTTCGCCCTTTACTCGAACCGATCTTTAGGTCCTGATTTTGAATTTTCCATTGGCCAAGTAACGAACAACATCACTCCTAGTGGAAACTCCACGCTCTACGCTAGGCAGCTTAATTTTTCAGCAACCTCCACGTTTCCCATTATGTGGACTTATTCTAGTCTGATTCCAACTTTGTCATTTAATCTTCAGCAGTCATTCAACTACCAAGCTACCCAGAATATTTCAAATCCCACACTTACGAGTTCAACTCCGACTATCCCCAGTTTTACTGGATCACTCGAATTTACTAATTTGGAAACATCCTCCCTGGCCATCACTAGCGAAGGTGGAAGAGACGCAGTCATTGGGGTGGATAACTACCTCATTCCAGGAGCCAACACCTGGAAAGGGCTACTGATGGATCAAGAAAATATTCGTCTCACCCGCCACACTATTTTGAGCCCATCAGCTCGCTTGATGATGACTTCGGTGACAAATAGTGCTTTCACTTACGCTAATGCAGTACTCTCAGGTCGAACGCTGAACCTTTTTGGCCCCTTCCAAGGAAACAATTTCAACCAACTCTCCATTCGAGGCTACCCCAATTATCTTTATGTTGGACGAGCGGCAGCCACGGGTGCACTCGATCTTGCGATTCCTCTGCTTCGAGTTTACAGAGGGTGGGGCACAAACCTAGCTTTTTTAGATAATCTTTATGGAGTAGCTTTTATTGAAGCCAGCCTACTGTCTACTACTCAACTGGTGAACCTTACCCTGCCTTCTGCAGGTGGAGGTATTCGCCTATCCACTGAGATTTTCTATGTTCCCATCACTTTCTCCGCTGACTACCAATACGGATTCAACCAAGCTTTCGGTGGAGCTAAAGACCTCTTTTTCCAAATCATGATTAGCAATCTGCTTTTCTAAAATAACTTCTTGCAGTTTCTCATACCGTTTCTAATCCAGTTTTTGATGATCGCTAATAAAATATCTACAGAATTCACGCGATGCGTGTTATTTTTTGGAGGAATGAGAGGGCTTTTCATTGCAAAAGTTCAGCTATTTGAAGAGTAGTAATGCAAGTTACATCGATGCTCTTTTTGAGCGCTACTCCGAGGATCCTGACTCGGTGGATCCCTCTTGGCGTTACTTTTTTGAAGGACTCGAGCTCAGTACTCAGTCCCCATTACAGACAGACAAACCTTCTACACCTGCAGGAGCTTCAACTGAGGTATTCACACCTGAATTACGCTCTGCATCATCATTAAATTTGGGTATGGACTTGGGCTCAGAAGCAAAGGTGTTTGAACTCATCATGGCGTATCGGGAATTTGGAAAACATCTAGCCAATGTGAACCCACTTTCCCCTCCCCCCCTCTCTTATCCCCAGTTGGAACTCTCTCGTTTTGGGTTAACTTTAGCAAATCTTTCTCAAACCTTCGCTGCAAGCCGACTGATAGGAATGGACCCTTCCAAGCTAAGCGATCTGATTGCTCGACTGAAAGAAACCTACTGCAAGAGCGTGGGTGCTGAATTTGCCCATATTCAAAATCTCAATGAGCGACAATGGCTCCAAACAAAAATGGAGTCCAATCAGTACCGCGAAAAACTAGATTCTGAAACTCGCAAATTTATTTTGCGGCGCATTACTGAAAGCGAGACCTTTGAAAGATTTTTGCATACAAGATATGTAGCTCAAAAGCGCTTTTCGATTGAGGGCGCTGAAACACTTATCCCCTCATTGGACTGCATTATTGAAAAAGGTTCTGAGATGGGCGTTCAGGAATTTATTGTTGGAATGGCACATCGAGGTCGGCTCAATGTTTTAACCCACATCTTTGGTAAGAAACCCGAATTCATTTTGACTGAATTCGAGGGAGCCTATCCAGCAGATCTTTCCCTAGGGAGCGGCGATGTCAAATACCATATGGGGTATTCAGCAGACGTCACCACCCGAGCAGGCAAAAAAGCCCACCTTTCTCTCGCTTCAAATCCAAGCCACCTTGAATTCGTAAACCCTGTTATTGAGGGTATTGCTCGAGCAAAGCAAATCTTTCTGGGAGATCCGGAAGGACAAAAGGTAATCCCCATTACCATCCATGGAGACGCTGCATTTGCCGGTCAAGGTGTTTGTTATGAAACACTCAATCTTTCTTTGCTTACAGGATACGCTACGGGTGGCACCATTCATTTTATAATTAATAATCAAGTCGGATTTACGACTTCTCCGGTCGATTCTCGGTCAACTCTCTATTGCACCGATGTCGCAAAAATGCTTGATTCCCCTATATTTCACGTCAATGGAGATGACCCAGAGGCACTCTGGTTTATTTCTCAACTTTGCGTGGAATACCGACAAAAATTTAAAAAAGACTGTTTCATTGACATCGTTTGTTACAGAAAGCACGGCCACAACGAAGGTGATGAACCTTCCTTTACTCAACCAGTTTTATACCAGAAGATTAAGGCCCATCCCTCTCCAAAGGACGTGTACGCTCAAAAGTTAACTCAAGAGCAAATTATCAACCCAGAAGCAGTAGGCGAACTGGTCCAAAAATTCACCGATCAGCTCATTGCCGCTCAAACCTTCACCAAAAAGGAGGCACCTAAACCTTCGATTTCGGCCTTTGAAGGCCGATGGAAAACGTTCAGGCGCCCTCAGCCTTCAGATCTTTTTGAACCTGTTCAGACTGCTGTACCAGAAGCTCACTTAAAAAAACTTGCATCCCAAATCAATTTAATTCCATCTGGATTTCATTTGCATTCCAAACTGAATCGATTTTTTGAAGCCAGAGCTAAAGCAGTTGAAGAAGGGAAGGGAATTGATTGGGGTAATGGCGAGGCTCTTGCCTACGCAACCCTTCTACAAGAAGGACATTCCATTCGCCTATCCGGCCAGGATGTGGAACGAGGCACTTTTACTCATCGTCACTGTGTCCTAAATGATGTGGAAACAGGAGAGAAATACACCCCCTTTCACCATCTGGGAGAGGGTCAGGGTAAGTTTCATGTTCATAATAGCCATCTTTCTGAAACTGGAGTACTAGGATTTGAATATGGTTATTCTCTTGCAGATCCTCATACCCTAGTCATTTGGGAGGCTCAATTCGGGGATTTTTCCAATGGAGCCCAAGTTATTATCGATCAATTCATTGCTTCTTCGGAGTCCAAGTGGCAGAGAGTGAGTGGTTTAACCCTACTCTTGCCGCATGGATTTGAAGGCCAAGGTCCGGAACACTCGAGTGCTCGATTGGAGAGATTTCTCCAGCTTTGCGGGCAAAATAATCTTTTTGTCTGTAACTTCACGACTCCAGCCCAGATTTTTCATGCATTAAGAAGGCAAGTCAAATGGAATTTCCGAAAGCCATTAGTGATTATGTCCCCCAAGAGCTTACTACGTCATCCTTTGGCGATTTCATCACTCCAGGAGTTTTCCAATGGGAAACTGGAGGAAGTCTTAGATGATCCCGCTTTTCAGGAAAATTCAAAAGCAGATAGTGCCAAAAAAGTCTTGCTCTGCAGTGGAAAAATTTATTATGACCTTATTACTGCCCGAGCAGCTGGAAAGCTGGAGTCCGGGGCCCAGCAGGTGTCTCAAGACATTGCCCCATCCGTTGCAGTCGTACGAGTCGAGCAACTGTATCCATGGCCGGAAGCCAAACTGGCCCAGATTTTGGCTAGATATAAAAACGCAAGCGTAGTCTGGGTTCAAGAGGAGCCTAGGAATATGGGGGCATGGAGCCATGTTTTCAATCTTTGGAGTGGCGGCACTGATTTTTTTCAAGCCAAAGCTGGAAACCGACCCATTCAATATGTTGGACGAGAAGTCAGCGCAGCTCCGGCCGTTGGTTCTCATAAAATCCATGAACACGAACAGGAAGCACTCATTCAGAAAGCTCTCTCATGAAATATCAAATTTTAGCACCTCGAGTTGGCGAATCCATTGCGGAAGTAAGCATTTTAAAATGGCTGAAGAAAAATGGTCAGACCGTAAAAACCGGGGACCTTTTATTAGAGATTGAATCAGATAAGGCCACCGTTGAAATCATCGCCGAAGGTTCAGGTGCTTTAACTATTTCAAAGTCAGATGGAGAGAGGGTACCTGTAGGAGAAATAATTGGCTTCATTGACGATGCAGCGCAAGGGTCAGTCCAACCATCAACCCAAGCTCCTGCGCCGGTCTCGACAGGAGGTGCCCCCACTGCAGTAGCTGCTACTATGCCGTCCTCTGCGTCTTTAGGTACAGGAGGTGCAGAAGGACCTATCCCTGGCCCTGCTACTCGGAAGCTAGGAGCTGAACTCGGTGTAGACCTGACTCAAGTACCGGGCACTGGAAAAGACGGAAGAGTCACCCAGGGCGATCTTCTGGGATTAAAAGCAAAGACTCAACCTGAAGCCAAGCCTGAAACTAAAGAAACCAAAAAGACAGACCAAAAAGGGGATCGTCGAGTCCCAATGTCCAACTTGCGGCTTCGCATTGCAGATCGATTGGTTCAAGCTCAACACACCGCAGCGATTCTTACCACCTTTAATGAAGTCGATATGAGTCCTGTCATGGCTCTTCGGAATCAGAATAAAGACGCTTTTAAAACCAAGCATGGCATTGCTCTGAGCTTCATGTCTTTTTTTACTCGCGGCTGCGTAGAAGCGTTAAAAATCATTCCAGAAGTCAATGCATCCATGGACGGCAAGGATATGATTTACCATGACTATCAGGATATCGGTGTTGCAGTGGGAACCGAGCGCGGTCTCGTAGTTCCAATTGTTCGAGATGCTGGTAAAATGAACTTTGTTGAAATTGAAAAACGAATTGCTGAACTAGCCCTGAAAGCTCGAGAAGGAAAGTTATCCATCGCGGATATGTCCGGTGGAACTTTTACTATTTCCAACGGAGGAACCTACGGATCACTCCTATCAACCCCCATTCTAACACCTCCCCAAAGCGGCATTCTGGGAATGCACAAAATCCAGGAGCGCCCCGTGGCAATCAACGGGAAAGTGGAAATTCGGCCGATGATGTACTTAGCTCTCTCCTATGACCATCGACTGATTGACGGAAAGGGTGCTGTCACTTTCTTGGTCACTTTGAAAGATTTTCTCGAACACCCAGAAAAGCTAGGATTCGCACTGTAGAGCGTTCCCTAGATCAACAGGAGTTTCAACATGGCATCTGAAAATTTTGACCTCATTGTAATTGGTAGCGGACCTGCAGGATACGTAGCTTCCATTCGCGCAGCCCAACTAGGATTGAAAACCGCTTGTATCGAAAAAAGCAAAACCTTAGGTGGCACTTGCTTAAATGTTGGATGTATTCCCTCCAAAGCATTGCTAGATTCTAGTGAACACTACCTCCACGCTAAAACGAAGCTTGGAAAACATGGTGTACTCGTGGGCGACGTCAAATTAGACCTAGCCCAAATGATGAAGCGAAAAGAAACTATCGTTCGGCAATTAGTCGGCGGAATTGCATTCCTTTTTAAAAAAAATAAAATTGAATCCATCACGGGAACTGGAAAGCTGGTGTCCATTTCTGGGAATGAAAAAACGGTTGAAGTTCAAACTGAATCAGGCATCCGGTCCCTCAGCGCTCCCAAAGTGCTTTTAGCTACGGGAAGTGTGCCCACTAGTTTGCCTTTTCTACCTTTTGATGAAAAGCAGATTTTGAGTTCCACCGGCGCTCTTGAAATGTCGGAAGTCCCTGGACACCTTGTCGTCATTGGTGGAGGAGTCATTGGACTAGAGCTCGGCTCTGTTTGGCATCGCCTCGGAGCAAATGTCACAGTCATTGAATACCAAGACCGCATTTGCCCCACCCTCGATCAACAAGTTGCAAGCGAGCTGTATCGTTCTCTCATGAAAGATGGCATGGAGTTTAAGTTAGCCACAAAATGCATCGGCGTCTCTCAGTCAGCCCAAAACTTGGTGATTCAAATCGAAGATCTTGCCAGTGGATCAAAATCTCAATTAGAATGTGACAAAGTACTCGTTGCCACAGGACGGCGCCCCTACTCCGAAGGCCTGGGGCTTGAAGCCGTGGGGCTCAAAACCGATAAAGCAGGCCGTGTGGAAGTGGACACCCATTATCAAACCGGTGTGCCCGGAATCTACGCTGTCGGAGACCTGATTGTCGGCCCCATGCTGGCTCACAAAGCGGAAGAAGAAGGGATTGCAGCAGTCGAAATCATGGCCGGTCAAGCAGGACACGTCAATTACAACGCTATTCCCAGCGTTATTTATACCTGGCCTGAAGTTGCCTGCGTGGGTTACACGGAAGAAGAAGTCCAAGCAAAAGGGATTGCCTATAAAGTAGGGAATTTCCCCTTTAGCGCGAATGGCCGAGCAAAAGCCATGGAAGCTACCGACGGATTTGTCAAAGTGATCGCCGATAAAACTACAGACCGACTCCTAGGCATGCATATTGTCGGACCATGGGCAAGCGACCTCATCACTGAAGCCGTCTCCGTCCTAGAGTTTGGAGGCAGCGCTGAAGATATTGCTCGCTCTTGCCATGCCCACCCCACCCTTTCTGAGGTAGTGAAGGAAGCAGCTATGGCTGTAAATAAGCGACAAATTCATATGTAATGAGATTAGGGTGAATCAAATCTGTTTTTCAAATAAAGTTTTAGGATACATCATCGAGCAGCACCTGCTGGGCATAGGTCCTGGTAATTTTGAGTTTGCCTATCTTCCCTACCATCACTCGGTTGCCCAGGATTTTGAAATAACTGAACCTTTTGTGCGAAGCTTGAGATTGTATTGAAGAATTACTGAGGTGGTACGTATTTGTTCATGATTGAACCGAAAATTTTTCTTGCTGAGTGAAGATTATGGTTGCGGCAGTACAAAAGTAAATTGGATAATTTGTGGGTGCCATTTTTAGCAAATGCTTGCAAATGCTCTATTTCTAGGCCTCTTTTTTCAGTACAGCGATGACCATTTGTAGGATTGACGTAACAGCATTGTCCACCTGCTTTAACCCCAACTTCTCTACGGATCTGAGCCGGAATATATCGAGACTTTTTCTTTATTTGGCTATTCACTTGGCTGTCCGTTGGGTTATTCATGGGATCAATCTTGTTAAGTACAGTGTCTGCCATCCCATCAAACAGCTCAGCATAAGATGGGTTGATGTTTTTATGAGCAGTGAGATCTTTTATCCTATTTAATTTAGCAAGCAACTTACCATTGGCAACAAATTTAATCTCAGTATCATGAGGGGTGAGTACTCTTTCCGTTTCTCTAATCAAAGGCAATGGTTGTTCTGGATGCAAAGATGCTAAAAGTTTTTCTGTCTCCCTTTTTGATCGCCCTTCTACTACTTGCAATATTTGTTTTTTCTCCTCCAACTTGATGTCTAAACCATTCTCTCTTTTTTGTGCTTGGCAATAACTCTGCACTTGAGCAATGGTGCTTACAGAGAGCTTACCTGATTGAATTTTATCTTCTACTTCAGGAACTTCAGAAACTAATTTCATCGCATTCAAAAGACGATAAGCTGTTGCTTCAGGATATTTGAATTCTTGAACTAAACAGGTAAACAAACTGGAATATCCCAGTTCTGAATTACCTAGTTTTTTTAGAGTTTTTATTTCTAAATCTGTCATCTTAAAAAGACTTATACCACAGAAATTAATACCCCTTAAAACAGCAATAAAAGCACTTCTTATCGAACAGAAAATAAAATGAATCAAAACACGACAACATGCATTAAATAAAGCCTTCTGGCCTATTTTGATGCTTAAGAAAGGCATTCAAAAAACGAGTGAACAAAAATAGCTAGTACCCTCGTCAACAAAAATCGAACACACTTATAAAATATTTTCCAACGCTGAGGACCAGCGGGACGAACCTCATTAAGTCACATCTACGGTGTGCCTTTCCTCTCGCTGATAAAACGCCAAAGGAGCACCAAGAGCCCTTGCAAGCACCTATTTACTTTGGTGACTGAGGGCTTGCCTCTTCGAATCTGAGAGGAATGCAAATCTTAGCGGAGCCCCAAACGTAAACTCAGTCAATCTATAATTCTGCCGGGCCCTTAATCAAATGGAGATTCCACTTACCCGGGTCTCCATCCGGGGACTCATTCCCTACTTAAGAGGCTTTTGTGCCCGTATCGATATACGAAATGCCCCTGTTTCCTGAAGCTTCCTTTTCATTGAGGACATGGCGGGGTCTTTCCCCCACTCTTCAAATTCATCCAGTGGCAAATACCCCCACCATGGGGTACTACCCATTTTCCTGAAAGTTAATTCCGTTATCGAATCAAAATGTAGCAAATAGACTACTTCCATCTGCTCAAATCCAGCATCCTTAAAAAGCCTGATTAAAGTTTCATGGTCAAAAAAATGATCGACAGTATGGAAATCCCTATCAGATCCTCTTTGATCCTGTGGTTGCAATGGATAACCTTCATGCAAAAAGTGTAAAGGATGGCCTTTTATTGCAAGTTCACTATTTGGATTAAGAACAGTGGCACTATAAAAATTGGGATTATTGGCAATAGCGTTTAAATCCATTCTAAATTCTGGTGCACCAAAAATAGGGAGGGAACCAAATAGGAACTGGGCCAACATACTGGGTGTTTCTTGCAGCGCCTTCACTTGCCAATTCGTTAAAATATAACCTGGAAAGAGGGATCCTGCTTCTTTTGCTTTCAAATAAACAGCATATTCTTGTGGAGAGGCGGTTGGAGCGAAAGTTTCAAGGGTAATTTCGCCACCCGGCTTCAGCAGATCATAAACTTTTTTAATGTATTCTTTGACTTGACGAGGCGGAAAAAAATGTAGGTTGTTTCCTGACCAAATAAAGTCATAGACATTGGAACCGAGTGATTCCTTTAAAAAGTCACCTACCATAGCCTGCGCTGTACCTGAGATGAGGTGTCTTTTTCCAGTGGTTGGCTCAATCTGAACAGCAGAGTCTGGAAGAAACAAGGTTGAAGCTTGTAAGGTAGTACTTAAAAAAGGTTCCATTTCTGGATTGAGCTCAAGAGCATTCACCTGGGCTCCTGCAATCACCATATTGCGAGCCATAAATCCGTGTGCAGCTCCCACATCTAAGACAAGAGGAGAAAGGCCAGTCTTTTCACGCGATTCTCGAATCTTTTTGAGCAATCCAGCCCGATGGGGTTGTTTACTGGAAATGGGAACTGTCAGCAAACTCCGCCCGTAAAGCTTTCTACGATATAGAGCAGATTGAGACATTTGTTCAGAGTTTGTTTTTACAAAAAAACTAATCCTATTATTTTCGAAAATTTGTTCGAAAAGGAGCAACTTCGCTAGGTCGCTAATCTGAACCTTATTTTTTAAAAGGATGGGATCTACCCAAATAGAAACATCCTCCAATAGTAGTTTGAAATTTTTGTCACCTTCTTGTTCGGTCAATGCATCCCAAAAATATTGTAACTGTTCACCGCTCAGAGGAGCTGTACCGCTTGGATTTTGAATTTCCCCACCGAAAAATGCCCGGATCTCATCGATGGTAGGCGCTGCAAAAAGAGGAGAAATATGAAAAAAGCAGAACAGACTAAGCAAGATTGCCCTGCTCGCTCTTAAATTCATTCGACTACCTAAATGCATTTTACTTCCTCAATCTTTATTCTTCGTTGCTATTAAATGAACTAGGCGACCATATAAACAAAAAATAGAAAAAGATCAACCCAGAAGCTCTCTGCCTCAATACGTTGAAACACTCCCTTTAACCGTTTCCAGAAAATCGATAGCCTGCACCTCGAATGGTCAAGAAGTACTGAGGATCCAATGAATCCTCTTCGAAATGTTTTCTCAATCTCCCCAAGAAATGATCCACCGTGCGAGTTTTTGGCAAAAGTGTAAACCCCCAAACTTCTTTCAATAGTTCATCTCGAGTGAAGATTCGGCCCTGACTTTCAATCAACCTACTTGCAAGCTTGAACTCCAGAGGAGTGAGTTCAACCCACCCTTTAGGCCCTAAAATCCGCAACCGAGAATGGTCTAATTGCCAAAGAGTGGGTCCCGGTTCATGGGACTGAAACCCCGTCTTACGCCTCCCCAACGCTCGGATCCTCGCCTCCAACTCTTCCCAGGAAAACGGCTTAGAAAGATAATCATCCGCCCCACGGTTAAGCCCTTTGACTCGATCTTCAATCTGACCGGCCGCCGTTAAAATCAAAATAGTTCCAGTGTAGTGCTTTTGCCTTAAGGCATCGCAAAGTTCAAGACCGTCTCCATCTGGAAGGGTTCGATCGAGCAAAATAAACTCAGGCTGCTGAACCTTTAAAAAGGCCCTTGCAGCAGCCAGCGTTGACACCGACTGGGTCGGAATTTCAAGCTTTCGCATGGCCACTTGTAGAGCCGTTGCCAAACTCAACTCGTCTTCCACTAACAACGCCGAGGAAAAACTGGAATGAGACATACCTCAACCCACCTTCTTTAAGGGGACTATAAAACCTTCTACAGTAAAAATAGCTCCTTTTTCAAAACCCTTGCTTTCAGCACGAAGCTTCAGCTTCAATGCCCGGCTGGCGGAGAAAGCTAAGTAAAGCCCCAGTCCTGTTCCAGCAATCGCATAGGGAGCTAGCGTTTTAGCTCGAAAAAATCGTTGAAATATCTTCTTGGAATCGGCTGGATCAAATCCCCATCCGTCGTCCTGAACCTGGATACGCCATTGAGATGCACTGATCTGAGTTCGAACCACTACGCGGGGAACTAGCCTTGCATACTTACGAGCATTACTCATAAGATTGTCAAAAAGCAGATCAAGCGCCTTAGTGTCTAAGCAGGTCTCAAACTCGAGCGGAGCCCCCTCCCTGAGAAGCTTTGCATCCGGCCCTAAAATCGCTTTCCAGTGGGGCATTTTTTGAGTCAACCAAGTCTCCAGTATCATGACAGATTTTTGACTCGCCCTCAGTCTCACTTGCAACCGTGCCGCCTCCAGCAAAGCATTCACTTCCTCTTTCAATCTTTTTAGCTCTGTATGATGTGACGCCCAAAGCTTCTCCTTTTCATGATCCGACAGCCCCCCCGCATCCAGCAGGGACGAACTCAACTCCAAGGTAGCAATCGGGGTCTTCAGTTCGTGACTAACAGCAGCAAGAAATTCTGACTGCATTTGATTGAGTCTCATTTCGCTCAGTAACTTAATAAATAGAGAAATAGTCAAAGCCAAAACAGCAACAAATCCGGAGGTTCCTAACCCCATCTTCAGCACCAATACCCACTGGGTTTGAGGGAGCTTTTCAAATTGCTGGTAATCTTTCACTAAAACTAAGTTCCACCCTGTGGCCAAGGCACTTAAAATCAAAGCAGCGGAGATGAAGAGAAAAACCCAAAGCCAACGCCGTTTTTTGATCATACCCCCTCTTTTACTCTCCCCGAGACAAACAGCCCAATGCTAAAATCATCTTTATGAAATTCCGGTTAGCTTCACCCTCCGTGTGGCTCCTCATTCTAGGCTGTGCTACCCCCAACCGCCCCTGCTCTACAGGGGGGCAACCCCCGAGAGAGCCCTCACCCACCTTGTTTGAAGGGACTAAGCGGTGCTACCAGGTTCCAGGTCCCACTGGCAAATACGTGAATGACGGGAAATACTTTGAGTGGTTCCCCAATGAAAAACTGGCCATCCAAGGAGAGTACGAAAAAGGGAAAAAAACAGGACGATGGATTGAATATGATGAAAATGGAAATAAAATATCAGATGAGTATTTTAAAGATGGAAAACAAATCCAACGGCCGTAGAATAAATTATCTATATTAAGATTAAAGGATAAATACTGAATGTCAGACAACGCAAAGCAACAAAACGAGCAGGCACCCATCAATTTGTCTGAATTTCGCTCGATTCATTTTAATATTGATTTGCAAAATTTGACATCGGGAGTCCAAGTACTTGGTAATACGGATGTCACTTTTCAGGAAATAAGAAAAGACAACACGGTAGTGTTTACCCTCCCCCCAGGCTGCTGTAATTCTGGACACCACATACTTTTTAAAGTCGTTCGAGGTGATACTCCAAAAACTGAACCCGTATTCCAAATGGAACTTACGGCTAAGGTGATAACACTAGATCCCATGCGCAGCGGATTGTCTCAAGTCAAAGTTGAAGTGCTGCAGGTGCAACAAGCTGAATGGAACGAATTCTTAAAACTGATGAATAATCGGCAGGATCTAATTAACCGTCTTCTTGAAAGAATGAGAGGCTGACTTTGAGTGTTAATAATGCGTCCAAAGAAAATCAAGAAGCAGTGAAAGAGTATCTTAAAACTCGGAAGGTATTAATTGTTGATCCGAGTACCACGACCCATTCAGGACTTTACGATATCTTTCAAGATTTGGGAGCACCGCCCAACAACATTATTTTAGCTAACACATTTAGCCAAGGTGAAAGTCTGGTAGTGTCAGAGAAGCCATCGGTCGTAGTAGCCGAGTTTAATATTGGGACCCACAGTGGACTAGAACTATTACAAAAACAGCGAGAACAACGTCCCAAGGAAAACAAAGAAACTATTTTTGTCATTGTCACTAGCAATACGTCTCAATCAGCTGTGGCTCAGGCAGTTGAAGAAAACATAGATGCTTACGTAATCAAGCCTTACACTTTAGATAGCGTACAGCTCATTTTATCCAATGCGATTGCCCGTAAAGTCCGCCCTCCGGAATACGACTTAGTCATTGAAGAAGGGAAAAAACTGCTTGAAGAAGGAAAGTTCAAAGAAGCAGACGAGAAATTTACCAAAGCCACTCAACTCAATAGTTCACCTTCTCTTGCCTACTATTATCTCGGCTATTTGAAATATATTCAGGACTTTTTAAAGGAATCCAAGGACCAATATACTGCTGGACTTCAATACAACAATATTCATTACAAATGTCTGATAGGATTGTACGAATTATTCATGGCTGAAAAAGAACATGAAAAGGCTTATGAAGTTGCAAGAAAAATTACTGAAAACTTTCCTACGACTTCAAAAAGACTTTCCGAAGTTCTACGTCTAGCCATCCTTTCAGGGAAATTTCAAGACATTGAAGAATACTATCAAATATTCACGCAGATCGATGAGAAAGATGAAACCCTCATTCACCATGTTTGTGCTGCCTTGATTGTTTGCGGCAAACATTTTCTCACTACGAAAAAGGACGTAAATAAGGCACTCGACTTATTCCGAAAAGCAACAAAAACAGGAAAGTCTAGGTCTTCTTTCATCAAGGAAATCATTCTCTCCTTACTGGAACATGATCTACTCAAGGAATCTGTGAGCTTTCTCTCCCAATTTCTGCCTGAGGATCAAAAGTCTGCAGACTTCCTCGTATGCCAGCTTTTAATCAAGAGTAAAAACGGGTTAAGCAGCCAAGCCACGATTCAGGAGGGACAAGCGCTACTGAATCAAGGTATCGTGAGTCACGACCTTTATCTACTTATGATCAAAAATCTTGTAGAAAGCTCTCAAATGGATGCAGCCAAAAATCTTGCGACCACCGCTAGCAACCACTTTCCCAAAGAAAAGACTCATTACGAAATGCAACTCAAAAAACAATAGCCGCATTACCTAGAATCCGATACTTAAGCCCCCCCCGAAAAAAGCCCCACGAAAATCCAAGTTACTGGGAGATACCAACGCTGGGGAATTTCCCCCAGGGGTAATTCCACCTGCATAAAGGTAGCGGAATCCCACTTCACCAAACAATCCAAAGACATGAGACATTTGCCACGTCACATCACCCTTCAATAAAGCTGCTAGCGGCATGACTGCCGAAACACTCCCTTGGGTAGAATCCGTAGTACCAACAACCTTTATAGAAGATTGAAGCCCCACTCCACCCAAAATCGAAACATGAACGGAAAAATGGTCTCCTAAGACTCCAAACTCAAGCCCGCCCATGACCGGAAGGCTAGCCAATTGCACCTGATAAGCATTACTGGACCCAGAAGAAGTCAAATTCAATTGCTGCCGAAGCTGTTCTCCACGAAATACAATTCCAAACCCAGGCGTAAAAAGAATTGCAAGGTCGCCTCCATAATAAAGGCTTTGGGAAATCGTATAATTGGGAACCATATTATTCATACTTAACATCTGCAGCCCCCCCATTCCGCGGAATCGAATGGTCTGCCTCACAATTCGCTCAGGTTCCTTAGGCTTTTTGAATGGATCTTTAGGATCTGATTTAGAATCTCCATCGGTCGCTTCGGGGTCACTCGGAGGAACGGGCTCTAAAGTAAGTTGTCCTTCCTGAATCCATCCCAAGGTTCCAGAAGAAGTTCGAACTTTATAAAACCCCTCCAAAGGCAAATTGCTAGCAACAACCTGCTCTCCTTTTTTAAGTTTTTCCAATACCTTTCCGCTTTTGGAGGCCGTCTCTTTCAACTCAATTTCATCCAATTCAACTACCCCTTTTCGAGCGGCTAACGCTGAATCACCTGAAACCCCTAAGAGAAAAATCAGTATCAGAAACAACGCTCGGTGAAATTTCACCGAAGCACCTGCACCAAGCCTAAGGGATTGACCTTCACATGATGAGCAACTGCCTGCCAATGAAGATGGGGGCCATTCACCCTGCCTGTCATACCTGATAGGCCCACCAGCTGATGGTGCTGAATCACTTGCCCCACTTTCACTTTGATCCGATTCAAGTGGCAATAAAGCGTGATCAGTCCATAACCATGATCCACTATCACCGTATTGCCAGTATAAAATAGATTTTTTGCTAAGACGACTTCTCCTGAAGCACCCGAATAAATCGGGGTGTTCATCGCAGCCTTAAGATCCATTCCCGAATGAAAGTTCCGGAGTTTTCCGTTATAAAGTCTCTTCGTCCCAAATGCACTGGTAATGGGACTCTCAATAGGTAAAGCAAAGGGCCCATTCCAATATTTTTTAGGAGTCGTCCGATTGTACACTTTTCCAATTTCTATCTGTTCAGCATGAATTCTAAGGAGATCCCTCTTTTGGGTTGGATGCACTCGGCGACCATCCACCTTGAGAATTTCAGAGGGATAATCTCCCTCTTTAATTTCAAAAGGAATTTCTAAAGAAGAAGCGCTGCTCCCTTCCCCTAACTTAATAAAAATTTTTCCAGGCCCAGGATTTCTTTCATAGGGAACTCCTAAAACAGCGGAAAAAACGCCAGTCCCCAGCTCAGGAGTTGGAAAAAAAGGCAACTCAATCCCTTCAAAACTTCCTGCAATCGGTTCCCCGGTTCGACTCTTAGGAACAGAAACCTTAACAACAGCTAAGGTCCCTGCAACCACCTCATGAGATGAAAGTTCCGCTTTCAAAAGTTCTGCTTTCAAAACTCCCGCTTCTGGCTCAATTTCTCTGACAACAGGAGGTTTCACTGTCGCAGTACAAGAAACA
>Ga0302320_10003901_pt1 | contig 34208 bp, 30 predicted proteins | sample Bog_T0_3_FD_202130 | JGI IMG/M metagenome (GOLD analysis project Ga0302320, IMG submission 202130) | Peat permafrost microbial communities from Stordalen Mire near Abisko, Sweden - Bog_T0_3 | ecosystem: Environmental > Terrestrial > Soil > Wetlands > Peat | place: Sweden: Abisko, Stordalen Mire...
TGCTCGGCGTTCATTTCGCCCAGCCCTTTATAACGCTGGACAGAAGCGTCGCGCTTGCCTTCCACCTTGACATGCTCCAGCAGGTCGCGCCAGTTGAGCAAAGAATCACGATTCTCGTTTTTCAGAACCGTGAATGGGGGTGCGTTGAATTGCGAAATCGCCTTGGCCAAACCCCGATACCGCCGGTACTCCGGTTGATGTGAAAGGTCGATACCGATTCGCCGTTCCGCATTTGTGGAATCGTGGAATGCAGTCAGAAATGCCGAGTGCTCTTCGTCGGCCTGTACGGTGGCTTCGACACCCGCGGCCTTCAACGCAGCCGTCAGCGCTTCCAGATTGGCGCGATCGCTGAAATCGGCGTTGTGGTCGATTTTCAGATCGGCATTAGCCAGCACTTCGACGACGCGGCTTTCTCGCACACGCCGTTCCAGCTTGTGAAACATCTGCTGAAACTCATCGAGGTTCATCAGGAAGGCGCGCAGTTCACCGTCTTTTAATGTTGCCTTCGAGCCATTCACTCCATACTCAACAGTCAGGCTTTCCGTGGCGCGCCGCATGATTTCGCGGGTAAATTCGGCTTCGTTCTTGATGTACTTTTCACTCTTACCGCGCTTGATTCGATAAAGCGGCGGCTGCGCGATATAGACGTGCGACTTCTCGATCAGCTCTTTCATATGACGGAAGAAGAACGTCAGCAGCAGTGTCCGGATATGCGAACCGTCGACGTCTGCGTCCGTCATGATGATGATTTTGTGATAACGGAGCTTTGAAGCATCGAAGTCATCTTTGCCGATGCCCGTGCCCATCGCCGTGATCAGCGCGCGAATTTCTTCGTGACCCAGCATGCGGTCATAGCGGGCTTTTTCCACGTTGAGGATCTTACCTTTGAGCGGTAGAATGGCCTGGAACTTACGCTCGCGGCCCTGTTTCGCTGTCCCGCCTGCCGATTCACCCTCGACCAGAAACAGTTCGCACTTCGCAGGATCCCGTTCCTGACAATCCGCCAGCTTGCCTGGCAGGCCGCCCGAATCGAGTACGCCTTTACGCCGCGTCAGATCGCGCGCCTTTCGGGCCGCATCGCGGGCACGGGCTGCATCGATCGCCTTCGAAACGATCTTGCGCATTACGGACGAATTTTTTTCGAAGAACTCGCCCAGTTTGTCGTTGACCAACTGCTGAACGTCGCCTGCAATATCGCTGTTCAGCCGGCCTTTGGTCTGACCTTCGAACTGCGGCTGCGGAACCTTTACGCTGACTACTGCCGTGAGGCCTTCGCGAACGTCATCGCCGGTAAGCGATTCTTTGTCGTCTTTAATCAGGCCCGCCTGTTTGCCAAACGCATTGATGGTTCGGGTGAGCGCACTGCGAAAACCGCTGAGATGCGTGCCGCCATCCACGGTGTTGATGTTGTTGGCGAAACTGAAAAGCGTTTCCGAATAACCGTCGTTATATTGGAGAGCGATCTCCATACCGACCGTGCCGCTCTTGCCCGGTTTCTCGCCTTCCATGTAAATCGGGTTTTCATGCAGAACGCTTTTACCGCGATTGAGATGTTTGATGAATTCAGTGATGCCGCCGTTGTACAGGAACTCCGTTTTCTTTTCCGGCTCCTCGCGCTCGTCGGTTAAAACGATCTTCAGGCCTTTGTTCAGAAACGCCAGTTCGCGCAACCGCTGGGCCAGCGTGTCGAAGTTAAACTTCGTGGCCTCCATGATCGTCTGATCCGGCTTAAAGGTTATCTTCGTGCCCGTTTTGCGGCCGGCTTTACCCGCCCGTTCGAGGTGCTTCTTTGGAACGCCGCGCGCATACTCCTGGGTCCACGTAAAACCTTCGCGCCAGATTTCGAGTTCCAGTTTCTCCGACAGCGCGTTGACGCAACTTACACCAACGCCGTGCAGACCGCCGGAGACTTTGTAGCTGTTCGAATCGAACTTGCCGCCAGCGTGAAGTTTGGTCAGAACCACTTCCGCGGCCGACACGCCTTCCGACTCGTGAATGTCCACCGGTATGCCACGACCGTTATCAATCACAGTGACCGAATCGTCGATGTGGATGGTTACACTGATCTCCGTACAATGCCCGGCCAGGGCTTCGTCGACCGAGTTGTCGACAACCTCATAGACCAGATGGTGCAGACCGACCTCGCGCGTCGATCCGATATACATCGCGGGCCGCAACCGGACCGCTTCCAACCCTTCCAGCACCTTGATTGAGCGGGAATCGTATTCATCCCCCTGCGGTGCCGTGGGTGTGAAACCTTCATTTGCCATAGAAATTTTCGTTTAATAAACGCGTCATATCCGCATGGGCATGACGACGTAGCGATACTTCTCCTGCTCAGGTGTCTTGTCCGATGAGCCGTCCACTGCTGCCCAGGGCTGCAATTCACCCGCGCTCTTCTGATCCTTCAGACTGAACGCCACCTGGTTTTGCGGAATGGCTCGCAGAAAATCGAGCAGGTACTGAGCATTAAAACCAATCTCAAGGTCCGGACCCGTATACTCGGCCGGTACACTCTCTTCCGATTCGCCCGTTTCAAGCGAGGAAGAAAACACCTTGACTTCACCCGCGATGAACTGTACGCGAATAGCTCGCGACCGCTCATCGGCAAACTGGGCCACGCGTTCAATGGCGCCTTTGATTTCGTCTTTGCTCAGGCGCGCGATGTTGGTGTTGTCCTGCGGCAGAACGCGTTCGTAATCGGGGAAATTTCCCGTCAGCTTCCGCGTAATCAGCAGCCTCGGTCCCAATTCAAAGAACAGATGGTTGTCGTCGCCGGCGAACTTCAACCTGGCGTCGGCACTGGCATCGTCCGCCAGTTTCGCCACTTCACCCATGGCTTTGCGCGGGACCAGGGCGCGATAGGCGCTGGCGCCGTTGGTGATCGCACCGGACGGGCGTTCCACATATGCCAGCCTGTGGCCGTCGGTCGCGACCATCGTCATCGAATCGCCTGCCAGCAGCAACAAGGCTCCGTTTAAAGTGAACCGGCTCTCTTCCATCGAGATCGCAAACATGGTGCGGGCGATCATGGCGGAAAGTTGCTTCACTGGAATTTCGGCTATCGGCTCAGGCATTACCGGCAACTCGGGGAAACTCTCCCGGCTCATCCCGGCAATCCGCGTCTTCGACCGGCCGCAAGTGAAGTTAGCCCACTGGTTCTCGGCGAACTTTACATTGATGTCGGCGTCCGGCAACAACCGTACGTAATCGAGCAGGCGCTTCGCCGGAATCGTCCCCGATCCTTCCTTCTTCACTTTCGCCGGGCAGGACGTCCGCATCCCCAACTCAAGATCCGTCGCCGTCAGATACAGGCGGTCTTCCCGGGCTTCCAGAAGCACGTTCGAAAGTATCGGTATCGTCGTCTTCTTCTCGACCACGCCCTGCAATAAACTCAGTTCGCGGACCAACTCCGCCTTGCTGACGGTGAACTCCATAGAGCCGCTCCAGGTCCTCTCTTATAACGGTGTAGATGAATACATAGATAAGACCGTATTCATGGGGTCTGTCGAAAAGTGGAAGTACTCCCTAAATTATACAAAAATCTGACGGTTTTGGCTATTTTGCCTGTGGGTCGGATGCCGCAAAAAGGGGGGAGGAATCGAGCATAATTCCGGAAGAGGTCTATTATCCTCCGCCGTCCACAGGCTAAAAAACATACAACCTGTGGAAATCTGCGTAAGCCTAATGGAATGAATCGATAAGGCTCTTGATGAGCTTGTTGAGGTCGGTGTCGGTACCCTTTTGGTGTTCAATTCGCTGGATGGAATGAATCACCGTCGTGTGGTGTTTCCCGCCAAATGCGCGCCCAATCTCGGGCAGCGACGCATGCGTTAATTCCTTGGCAAGATACATAGCGACCTGCCGCGGCCCCACCACTTCCTTGCGATTACTCTTCTCTTTCAGTTGCGCCGGCTTGATGGAGTACCGTTCCGCCACAGCTTTCTGAATCGAGTCGATCGTGATCCGCCGCTCCTGCCGCTGCAGTTGATCTTTGAGAACCTGCTGCGCCATCGCCACATTGATCGGCGCTTTCGTCAACGAGGAAACGGCGGCCAGTTTTACCAGAGCGCCTTCCAGTTCACGCACGCTCGACTTGGTTTTCTGCGCAATGTAAGCGCATACATCCGGCGGCAGGCGGAAGCCCTCGAACTCGGCTTTCTTTTCGAGGATCGCAATTTTCGTTTCGAGATCGGGCGGCTGGATGTCAGCCATAAGACCCCATTCGAAGCGTGACCGCAACCGGTCGACCAGGCCTGTGATTTCTTTGGGCGGACAATCGCTGGAGATCACGATTTGCTTCTGTGCCTCATGCAGTTCGTTGAAGGTGTGGAAGAATTCTTCCTGCGTCCGTTCCTTCGAACCCAGATTGTGAATGTCGTCAATCAGCAGAACGTCGGCCGAACGGTAGCGGGCACGTAATTGCGCCATGCGCTCGTGTTTGATCCCGCTGACCACATCGTTCGTAAATCGTTCGCTGGTGGTATAGACAATGCGCAGTTTGCCCAGTGATTGCAGGGAGCGCCCGATGGCGTGCATCAGATGCGTCTTGCCCATACCCGACTCACCGTATATGAAAAGCGGGTTGTAGCTGCGCGAGGGATTGGCGGCCACCGAACGCGCCGCGGCATGCGCAAACTGGTTCGATGAACCGACTACGAAATTGTCGAAGGTGAAGCGGGGGTTCAACGTGAGAGCGGAATCCTGTTCGGCAAACTCGTCCGGCGCGGACCCCGGATAGCCGGGAGTTCGCGAAAGTGGCTCCGGCACGAAACTCACTCGCTCATAGCCGGACGCCACCGCCAGCCCATCAATTTGCTTGCCATATTCTTCAGCAAGAAATCGGACGGTCTGTTGATCAGGCGCCGTTACGATCAGGATTTTCTTTTCGATCCCCGAGAACCTCGTTCGAACAATCCAGTTAGCGAAACTCTCCGCGCTAAGGATTTGTTCGAGCTGGTCCTTGATCAATTGCCAGGGGTCTCGATGCTCCCCGTTTACCACGACAACACTTCTCCTCCGAGAGCTTAATGCTCCCTGTACCGAGGCCTGGGCCTCTTTAATCTTTCCGGGGTTACGGCAGGGTTTGCGGCTGCTTTGTGATGTACCCGCGTCGCTGCGAACATCGTTACTCTAACACAACAAGTGAAGCGTGAAACGCTGTTGTAACGGGCGAAAACGCGCGACCTTCAAAGTGTTTTCGTGGCCTCAGCGGTTGCTTCCGCTATTGCTTCTGTCAAGGCTGGCCAAGGGCCTACGTTAACGGTGGATAAGGCGTGACCTTGTCCTTGCCGAGCAGACGATCGAGGTGATTCTGCATATGGATCACGTAGTCTTCGACAATGAAATCCAAAGGCTTTGAACCATCCCAGCCGATCACCACGCGGGCCTTCGATCGGGTTTCCGGAATGCGTCCAATAACATGCGCGAGGAGAATGTTGTACCAATGCCACAGTTCGACGATGGCCTGCCACTCCATGTCCTGATAGCCGTTGGTCTTGACCCATTCGTTCTGAGCATAGCCCTGACCCCGAAACTCTCCTTCCACCTGGGCCCGTATGAACCGCTGATGGTTGTTGGCGGCGGAATCGATCAGGTGTCCCAGTTCTTCTTTCGGAGACCAACCCCCAGTGGCAGGTCTCGCCGCCGCCCGCTCAGGGTTCAGAGCATTGAGGTGAGGAAGCTCGGTTTCAATCCGCCGCAGCAGATCCTGGGAAATGTCGAGGAACATGATCAGATTTTCCCACGCGATCTTTAGAGCGCCCGTTGCATGAGTACTGTATCCAGCCAGCGGTCGAACTTGAATCCCACATCGCGAAACACTCCGACATGCCGGAAGCCGAATTTTTCGTGCAGGCGAATCGACGCCGCATTCGCGCTGTCCCCGATCACCGCGATCATCTGACGGCAGCCGCGCTCGGCACAAGCCTCAAGCAACGGCGCCATCAAAAGACTGCCGATTCCCTTACCTGTAAGTTCGGGATGAAGATAAATTGAATTTTCCACCGTGAAGCGATAAGCCGGCCGCGGACGATACGTTCCCGCGTAGGCGTATCCGGCGATGCGTCCTTCGGTCACCGCCACCAGCCAGGGCAATTGTTTGCTCTGAACCGTGGATATCCGCTGCGCAATCTCCGCGGCATCGGGTGGTTCAGTCTCAAAGGTCGCCGTGCCGTTGCGAACGTGCCAGTTGTAAATCCCGGCCAGTCGCGCCGCATCATCCACATCTGCGGGGCGTATCGATACGCGAGGCTCCATCACCTTAATATCGCGCAGCATACTGGGAACGCAGCCGGAGAATCGGGTACATAATAGTGAGCGCGTTGCGGCACCTTAGCCAAAGGCGTCTCAGACAAAAATGATCTGGCTCAAAAAGCTCGCCCTCTTCTGTCACCGCTGGATGGGTGTGGTTTTTTGTCTGCTCTTCAGCTGGTGGTTCATCACCGGCATTTTCATGATGTATTGGACCTATCCGACGGTCGATGCGGCCGCTCGCCTCGCGCACCTCGCGCCCATCGATAGCTCACGCGTTTTGTTGTCGCCTGCCGAAGCCTGGGCCACCCTTCATATCAATCGCACCCCGGAGAGCGTCCGGCTCCAGACCTTCGTTGGCCGTCCTGCTTACTGGTTTCGCGCCGGTCGTGCGCAGGCCGCCGTCTTCGCCGATAACGGGCAGACCCAAACTGCCTTCACGCCCCAAATTAATCTCCAGTCCGCCGCGGATTGGGCCGGGCAGCCCGCTGGTTCCGCGCGTGTTGAGACCGTTACGGAAGCCGATCAATGGACGGTCAACGGCATCTTCCGGCGCAATGCGCGCCTGACGAAGTACTCGTTTCCCGATGGCCAGGAAGTCTATGTTTCAGGTGTAACCGGCGACGTAGTTCAGGCGACATCACGAAGTTCGCGGCTCGCCGCTTATGTCAGCGCCATCCCGCACTGGCTTTACTTCACGCCGCTGCGCCGCAACGCCGAACTCTGGAACAACATCATCGTGTGGTCGTCCGGCCTGGCCACTGTAGCTGCATTGCTCGGACTCATCGCCGGGCTCGTTATGTTCTCGCCTTCAAAGCGCTACCGGCATGACGGCGCGCCATCGCGCATTCCTTTCGCAGGTCCCAAGCGTCTGCATGTTCTCTTCGGGCTGTTTTTCGGAATCATCGCCTGCACCTGGAGTTTCAGCGGATTGATGTCGATGGATCCTTTTCCTTCGCTCTCGGAAGGCGATCTGCCCGCTCCCGGCGGTGGAGCTTCGCACATTCCGGAAGCGCTCAATTCGGATCCATTCACCTTCGAAGCCTTTGCCGCCAAACATCCGCGTGAAGCCCTCAGCGCAGTCGCCGGCTCAATGAAAGTTCGCCGCCTCGATTTCACCTCCTTCTCGCAGGAGGCTGTCTTCATTGCCACGCAAGATTCACTCCACGCCCGAATCATTCCGGTGAACGGCGGTCCGCCGCGCGGTGAGTTCGATCGAAAGTTAATCACCGCCATCGTCACCCGCGCCAGCCAGCCGGATGGATTGGCCGAAGCGCGCGTTCTCGATCGCTACGATTCCTACTACCTCGATCGCAATCACGCTCTTCCGCTGCCCGTGCTTTTTTTCCGCGTAAACGATCGCTATGGTTCCCGGTTCTATGTGGACCCGCGGACCGCGCAGATCGTCGGCGGCTATAGTTCGGAAGGGTGGAGCGAACGCTGGCTTTATCACGCGCTTCACTCGCTCAATTTCCCGCTGCTTTACAACTACAGACCCGCCTGGGATATGGTAGTTCTGGTTCTGATGTTGGGCGGTGCGACGCTTTCGATCACTTCGGTGATAATTGGCTGGCGGTTTCTGAAGGCGAAAGCAACGCGGGTGAAAGGCCGGGGGCGGGAAGCCGCACCTGTCCAAACCACCGGAATTTGACGCGCCCCCTCTCTCCAGGAGAGAATGAAGGTTTCGCTTCAAGCGGGAGTAACTCAGCTGGTAGAGTGCGACCTTGCCAAGGTCGATGTCGCGGGTTCGAATCCCGTCTCCCGCTCCATTCATTTCGTCCCACCAGCGTTCTAATCCCATGAATCCTTTAGACTCAGCCCGAGTAGACTCCGCCCGCGACACGATTGCTTCCGCCCTCCAGGAGTTTGGTTCCTCGATCGCGGTTCTCAGTAGTTTCCAGCGCGAAGACGTCATCGTCACCGACCTGGTTCTCAACGTCGCGCCGCAAACCCGGGTTCTGACGCTGGATACCGGACGGATACCGCCCGCCAGCAACGCGATCATCGCCGAAATCGAGCGGCGCTATTCGATTACTGTCCACCGCCTGACTCCGAACCCGGCTGAAGCGGAGACGATGGTGAATCTCCGTGGCCTCGATCTGTTCCGCGAAAGCGTTCCCAACCGGATGCTGTGCTGTGAGATTCGAAAGTCACGGCCGCTCGCCATTGGGTTAAGCGAGCTGAGCGCTTACTTCACCGGATTACGCCGGGCTCAGGCGAAATCCCGCGCTTCGATTGAGGTATTCGATCGATCCGCCAAATCGGTGAAGATCAGTCCACTGGTGGATTGGACCACGGAGGACGTGATCCGATATACGGAGGAGCATGGTTTGCCGGAACATGGCCTCTATGCCATGGGCTACACCAGCATTGGATGCGACCCCTGTACGCGGCCCACGGTTGCCGGCGAAGACGAGCGCGCCGGCCGTTGGTGGTGGGAAAGCGAGGAAGCGGTCAAGGAATGCGGTCTTCACTTCAGCGCCGATGGACGCGCGGAGCGTACGGTGGACGTGCTGCTTCGCGAAGTGCTGGCGGCTGCCGTTCAAAAAGCATGACGCATGATGGCTTTGCGCTCTGGTTTACGGGCCTTTCGGGCGCGGGCAAAAGCACTATCGCCGTGGGCATCGCTACCCGTCTGAAAGCCGCCGGGGCCAAAGTGGAAGTTCTGGATGGCGATGAAGTCCGGACGCACCTTTCGCGTGGCTTGGGTTTCAGCCGGGAAGATCGCGATACCAACGTACGCCGGCTTGGTTTCGTCGGTGAGTTGCTCGCGCGTAATGGCGTGATCGCGATTGTCGCTGCGATTTCGCCTTATCGCGATACACGCGACGAAGTGAAGCAGCGCGTGGGTAACTTTGTCGAAGTGTTCGTCGAATGTCCTATCGAAGTGCTGGTAGAGCGCGATCCCAAGGGCCTCTATAAACGCGCCATCGCTGGTGAGCTCGCGAATTTCACGGGCATTTCCGATCCCTATGAACCGCCCTTGCGCCCCGACGTTGTGATCCACTCTGAGCGTGAGAGTGTAGAAGAGAGTTGCTCCCGGGTCTGGAGTGAATTGGAACGCAGGAATCTGATCCGCTTATGATCGATCTTCACAGTCACACGGACCAGTCCGACGGCACTTTCACGCCGCGCGAGTTGGTGGCCCAAGCGAAGCGCGTGGGTCTTGGCGCTCTGGCCATAACCGATCACGACACCTTTGCGGGTTATGACGCGGCACTCCCGCTCGCTGTCGAAGCCCAACTCGAACTGATTTGCGGCATTGAGCTTTCCACGCGCTTTCACGGAGCATCGCTCCATCTGCTGGGATATTTCCCCGTGGCCGCACCTTCGCGCGAATTGCGTGTATGGCTCAATGAGTTGCTGGCCACTCGTCGCGATCGCAACGTGCGTTTAATCGCTAAGCTGCAGTCGCTCGGCCTCGACATCACGCTCGAAGAGGTTGAGAAGCAGGGTCGCACACTGACCGGCCGCCCCCACTTTGCCAGAGTGCTGGTCGAGAAAGGGTACGCCAACGATCTGCAGCACGCCTTCGATGAATACCTCGACGAATCCGCGCCCGGTTATGTCGATCGCAAAGAAGTGCCGGTGGAAGAGGCGATCCGCCGCGTTCGCGAATCGGGCGGCATTGCATCGATGGCCCACCCTGTCCGCGTCGCCAAAAACAACTGGGAGAAGCTGGGTGTCTGGGTTGGTGAACTCGCCGGCTTCGGTATGCAGGCGATCGAAGTTCTGCATAGCGATCATGCGCCGGAAAGCCGGGCTTATTACCAATCCCTCGCGGATCGCTACAGTTTGGCCGTGACCGGCGGGTCCGATTTCCACGGTGGCAACAAGCCCAACATCTCGCTGGGCACGGGAATTCGCGGCAATCTAAAAGTCCCGTACGACTTGCTGGAACGTTTGCGCGTTTTGGCGGCTTAGGAATTTGGTGGGCACGGGCAGATTCGAACTGCCGACCTGTCGCTTAGGAGGCGGCCGCTCTATCCATCTGAGCTACGTGCCCATACCAGCATTGTATCTGCGCAGACCCTTCACTCCAATGTCTTTTCGATAATGCATCCCCTCGAAGTGAATCTTCTCGACGGCCTGGTAAGCTTTGCGAATACTGGTTTCAAGGTTGGCGCCGCGAGCCGTTACGCCCAGAACGCGGCCTCCCGACGTAAGCAGATCGGAGTCGGCTAACTTCGTTCCCGCCTGAAATACCTGGGTATCGGTCAAGTTCGTCGCATTCTCAATGCCGCTGATTTTATGGCCCGATTCAAATGCGCCTGGATAGCCGCCGGATGCCATGACTATGCAAGTGGCCGGTTCGGGCGACCACTTGAGCATGTCTTCGCTGAGTGACCCACGCGCGGCTGCCATCAAGGCTTCACCCCAGTCACTTTCAAGACGCATCATCAAAGGCTGAGTTTCCGGATCGCCCATCCGCACATTGAATTCGAGAACGCTGGGTCCTTGTGGCGTCATCATCAGGCCGGCATAGAGGAAGCCGGTGAAGTTGGTCGCTTTCACGACGGGTTCGATGATGGTGTCGAGGACCCGGGCGCGATCCGCCGCGGAGAGAATGCGCGAATCGGAGTACGCTCCCATGCCGCCGGTGTTGGGTCCGCAGTCTCCGTCGAAAATGCGCTTGTGATCCTGCGACGGTTCGAGAGCCACGCCGCGTTTGCCGTCGCAAAGGACGATGAAGCTCACTTCTTCGCCTTCGAGGAATTCTTCGAGCACCATGGGGAATGGCAGCGTTTGGAGGGCTTCGTCTGCTTCCGCCTGCGTCTGCGCGATGACGACGCCTTTGCCGGCTGCCAGTCCATCCGTCTTCAGAACCACGGGGAAGCGGAACGCTTTCAGCGCGTCCTTGCCTTCCTGCAGGGAGGTGACAGTTCGGAAGCGAGCGGTCGGCACCCCGAGCTTCTCCATGAAACGCTTGGAGTGGATCTTGCTGCCTTCGAGACGAGCGTTCTCAGCGGTGGGTCCGACGATGGGGAGTCCGAGTGAGCGAAACTGGTCTACTGTGCCGGCGACCAGAGGAGCTTCCGGGCCGACTACTGTCAGATCGACTTTCAGGGACTGAGATAACTTGACATAATCGGAACCATTGAAGCGCTCGGCGAAACACTCAGCCACCTGAGCAATACCCGGATTGCCCGGTGCAGCATAGACCTTTGCAACAGACGGTGACTTCGAGAGTTTCCATGCGAGGGCATGCTCGCGGCCGCCGCCGCCGATTACCAGAACTTTCACGGATACAATACTAACAATGGACCAGGCAGTTGAGGTTGTAGTCATCGGTGGGGGCCACGCGGGCTGCGAAGCGGCTCGGGCGTGCGCGCGTATGGGTCTGCGCACATCCCTGGTGACGATGAATGCCGACCTCATCGCTCAGATGTCCTGCAATCCCGCTATCGGCGGAATCGCCAAGGGTCACCTTGTTCGTGAGATCGATGCGCTGGGTGGTGTGATGGGCGAAGTCACGGATGCCGTGGGGATCCAGTTCCGGCTCCTGAACACCAGTCGGGGACCGGCAGTCTGGTCGCCTCGGGCCCAGTGCGACAAGAAGCAGTACCGCACGCACATGAAGCAGGTTCTGGAGCGAGAGCCCAACCTGATGATTAAACAGGCCGAAGTGGCCGCGCTGATCATTGAAGAAGGCAGAGTTCGGGGCGTGTTGCTGGTTGACGGCCGAAAAGTCCGGTGCGAAGCGGTGATCATCACGACCGGCACCTTTTTGAACGGGCTCGCTCATATCGGGGAACAGAGGTTCACCTGCGGTCGGAACGGCGAGCCCCCGTCGTTGGTATTGGCGGAGCAGATTCGGAATCTCGGCCTCGGTTGGACGCGGCTGAAGACAGGAACGCCGCCGCGCCTCGATGCCCGGACCATTGATTGGTCGAAGTTTGAGCCCCAACCGGGCGATGTGGATCCCACAGCGTTTTCTTTCCTGACAGACAAGATCGACCGACCGCAGATTCACTGCTATCTGGCGCGCACCACCGACGAAACGAAGCGAATTATTGCGGAGAGCATTGCCCGCTCGCCGCTTTATAGCGGTCAGATCGAGGGGGTGGGACCGCGCTATTGTCCGTCGATTGAAGATAAGTTCGTAAAGTTTCCGGACAAGTTGAATCATCAGATCTTCCTCGAACCAGAGGGTCTCGATACCAACGAGATCTATGTCAACGGCATGTCGACCAGCATGCCGATCGACGTTCAGGCGGCCATGGTGGCGTCGATCCCGGGTCTGGAGAATGCGGAGATGATCCGGCCGGGCTACGCCATCGAATACGATGCCGTGGATGCCCGTGAGTTGGATCACCGGCTCGAAGTGAAGAAACTGCCGGGATTGTTTCTCGCCGGCCAGATTAACGGAACTTCGGGGTACGAAGAAGCGGCGGGACAAGGGCTTATGGCCGGTATCAATGCGGCGCAGACGATTCTGGGGCGCACGCCGGTGATCATTCCGCGAAACGAAGCCTATATCGGGATCATGATCGATGACCTGATTACGAAAGGCACGGACGAGCCCTATCGGATGTTCACTTCGAGGGCGGAATACCGTTTGCATCTCCGGATTGACAACGCGGATGAGCGGCTGACACCGATCGGCGAAGCGATCGGTCTGGCCACACCGGAGCGTAGTATTCGGTTTGCGAACCAACAAACCCAAAAAGTCCGCCTTTGTGCGGCACTCGCGGATTCCGGCAAAGAAGCGTGGTTGCGCCGTCCTGAAGTCCGAATTACCGAGTTTCTTCCCTGGATTCGGGAGGTTTTGGGTGAAGAACCCGATAAAGGGGTTCTTCTTACGGTGGAGACGGGCGTTAAGTACGCGGGGTATATCGATCAGCAGAAAAGGCAGATTGACCGCTTGGCTACTTCGGATCTGCGTTCCATCCCCGCAGCCATGGAATTCAACGGAATCCCGGGTATTTCACGGGAAGTTGGGGAGCGGTTGACCAAGGTTAGGCCCCGAACTTTGGGCCAGGCTGCGCGCATTCCGGGTGTAACTGCGGCTGCAGTAGCGATTCTCGACGTCTATCTCAATGTTTCACGTGAAACATGCTAGATTGAGCGTTGCCTCTTCTCGATCACAACAATTAGGTAAACGTCGACCGAAACCCCGTTCTTGAGCCAAACAAATCCCCAGTGAACAAAACCCCGAAGATTATCGCGATTGCCAACCAGAAGGGTGGCGTCGGCAAGACCACGACAGCCATCAATCTTGCCGCCTCGCTGGCAGCGTGCGAAGTTCAGGTCCTCCTGGTCGATTCGGATCCGCAAGGGAATGCCAGCAGCGGTTTAGGCGTCGAGCGTTCGTCCGAAGGCGGAACCCTCTACGACGTAATGGTGAATGGCGGGGAGATTCGTAGCGTTATTCGGCAAACCGCTGTCGAAGGGTTAGACATCATTGCGGCCGATAAGAACCTCATCGGGGTTAACCTCGAGCTGGTGAACGCGGATCAGCGCGAATCCATACTCCGGCGGAATCTCCGGGCCCTGGGAAGTGAATACCAATACGTCATAATCGACTGCCCTCCGGCGCTCGATCTACTAACGCTCAATGCGCTCATGGCCGCCGATTCGGTGTTGATTCCCATTCAGTGCGAATTCTTCGCATTGGAAGGGGTGTCGGGCCTAATGGACACCCTTGACCGAATCCGCGACGCTTTCCATCATCCGCTGCAGATCGAGGGAATTCTCCTCACCATGTACGACGATCGGACCAATCTGACCCGACAGGTTGCGAACGATCTGCGGGAATTCTTCCAGGACGAGGTTTTTCGGACCGTCATTCCACGCAGTATCCGTCTGGCGGAGGCCCCCAGCCATGGAAAACCAATCCTCACTTACGATCCCGGTTCAAAGGGATCTGAGGCCTATATCCAACTAGCTAAAGAGATTCTAGTCAATGAGCAAAAACGAACCGCCGCGAAGAGCGCTCGGTAAAGGCCTTCACGCCCTCCTGCCGGCGCGCGCCACCGCAGAGAAAACAATACAAACCCAAACTGAGCCGCCTGAAGGGCTGCGGACGATTCCCATTCCGGCGATCTCCCCGAATCCCGATCAACCGCGTCGGGATTTCGATCAGACTGCATTGATCGAATTAGCCGCTTCCATCGAACGCGACGGGGTTATCCAACCGCTGATCGTCAGGCAGACCAGCCCCAACGCATACCAGATCATCGCGGGCGAGCGGCGCTGGCGAGCTGCGCAAATCGCCGGGCTCACCGAACTGCCGGCCATTGTGAGAACGGCTGACGATCAGAAAGTTCTGGAACTCGCACTGATCGAAAACATCCAGCGCGAGGATCTCAACCCGATCGAACTGGCCCTGGCATTCCACCGCATGGCGGCCGAACTGGGACTGAGTCATGAGCAGATAGGACAGCGGACCGGAAAAGAACGCGCCACTATCACCAACACCGTCCGGCTGCTGCAATTGCCGGGCGATGTGCAGGTGCTCGTCGCAGGCGGGCAGCTTTCCTCCGGACATGCCCGTGCCCTGCTGAAATTCGAGAGCTCAACGTTACAAAAAGAGGTTGCCGACAAGTGCGTAGCCGAAGGCTGGTCTGTCCGCCAAATCGAGAATTACACCCGCGAGATCGCCAAAGACAAGCGTCCGGAACCGAAGAAGAAGGAAGAGGTTAAGCTCGACCCAAATGTGACGGCGGCTATCGACGAGCTTTCCAGCGTCCTCGGCACCAAAGTTCGGCTCATACCTCGGGCGAATGGGCGCGGTCAGATAGAGATCGAATACTACTCAGCCGATGACCTCAACCGAATCTACGAGCTGATTCTGGGCGAACCAAACTAGACTACGACAGTAGTTTTACTATATCTATCAATTGTTTACGAATTTCCGGGAGCGGACTTTCAGCGGTAAACAGTTCTTCCTGGCGGACCGGCGCCGCTGTTTCATGTACCTTGTCACCTTGGTGGGGATCAGCTTTGAGTGCTTTACGAGCACCTTCGATGGTGAACTTCCGGTCGTAAAGAAGGTGTTTAATATTGAGGAGTAATTCCACGTCCTTGCGGCGAAACATCCGCTGGCCGCTGGACGACTTCTTGGGCGAGAGGCCGGGAAACTCGGACTCCCAATAGCGAAGAACGTACGCCTCCACACCCACGAGTTGACTAACTTCACCGATCCGGAAAAACAGCTTGTCCGGGATCGAAGGATTCTCCTCCATCATCAGACATTGTCATACAGAAGCGGCTACTGACGTGCTTCTTCCCTGTGGCGTTGGGCCTAAAGCAACTACAGACGACGCCACCGGAACCCTTCGACGCCCGAACCATTGCCTGGGCGGAAACTCTTCTGCGGAAGTTACCGGTCCCGGATGAAGGCGCTCGAGCGTATCTCGAAAAACACATTCCCCGTCTGGCGCGAACTATGGCTTTAGTGCCTGCGCCGCAATCAACGGGTCGCGTGCTTGAGCTGGGCTGCTATATGCAGCTCACGCCGCTGTTTCAACGCATGTGTGGCTATCGGGAAGTGCGAGGCGCCTATCTCGGAACTCCAGGACGGGTCGACACACGGACGCTTTCCTTCGCAGACGGTGAATTCTCCTGCCTCGTGGATCACTTCGATGCCGAGAGAGATCCGTTCCCTTACCCAGACAACCACTTCGATCTGGTGGTTGCGACCGAAATCATTGAACACATGATCTTTGACCCCCTGCACCTGTTACTCGAATCGAGACGGGTGCTCGCCGAGGGAGGCGTACTGCTGCTGAGTACTCCGAACGCAGCGGCGCTTGCGGTAGTCGCCAAGGTTCTGGAAGGAGCGGATAATCCTCAAATCTATCCGCAATACAAGAGGCCCAACCCGCTTGAACCCGAGACCGGGCATGTTCACGAATACACGGCGATTGAACTGGGCCGCACGGTTGAAGCCGCAGGCTTTGAGATCGATCGTCTGTTCACCACGTATCTCGACGAATATGCAAACCACCATCGGTTATTGAGTCTGCTTGCCGCCAATGGATACCGGACTGACCATCGCGGCGAACAAACCTGGTGTCTCGCGATCAAACACAGCGGACTTCCTGTCAATCGCTATCCGTCGTTTCTGTACTACGAGCCCTGACGGCGCTCACGAAAGACTAATACAGCAGCCCCGATCAGTGTGATGATTGCTGCACTCCATGCCATGAACGGTTCACTTCCTGGGTTCCACTTCAACTGGATCGCGCAAGGCCCATCACAATGGGGCTGGAACGCCAGGAAACCAAGACCGTCCGCTATAACCGGTACCGGTTTGCCGTTGGCGGATGCGGTCCACCCGCGATCGTAACTGATAGGAACTTCCACGGCTTGGTTTGGCGCGAGCGTTCCATCGATCTTTGCGCTATTCAATCCCTGCCATTCCGTAGTCGCGAGGGGCAACGCCGGATTATCCAGCGCGCCGACGAACACGCGGAGCTGGCCCACGTCGATGCCGTTATACGGATGATTGCGGACCAGACTTGCCACAGGTACTACGCGCGCGAGGCCAGGGGCACGTTCAGGAATCTGGTAGATGACATCGTCTCCGTTCTGCCACAGGACAGGCAGACGTCCCTTGAAGCGATCGGGGAATCCGAGCGCCTTGTAATACTCACGGCTTTGTTTACCTACGGACGCGAAGGCATCCACACCGAAAGCTTTCAGCCAAAGCTGGGAATAATCGGCGGACTGACGGTCATCGAGGTAACCGGAATATATGAGATAGGTAGCGCCTCCCACTTCGGGGTTCGACAACGCCTGATCGAAAGCCCCCGTCATCTGCGGCGTCTCGGTGAAATCGTTCATCCAGAAGGAAACGGAACCGGACGCCAGCACGCGCCCTCCGTGGATATTGGCGTCGAACCAGCGGCCTTCCTGATATTCCAGGGTCTGAGCGATGTCGAGGCTGTGCGTTAATTGGCGGACATAGTTTCGAAAGTGATACGCCTGGAACGCGCAGAACAGCAGAAACACAGCCGTGAAAGGGATGCGCACTTGAGGCCATCTCGCGAGCAGAGAAGCGACTATGAAAGTCCCGGTCAGGACGAGCGGAATCTCCATAGCGAGGTGAAATCGGGCCGGATACGGAACCACGCGAATCTGGAACCACAGGCCTTCGAGTGCTACCCAGCCGGTGATGAGCGCGAAAAGCAGGCTGAAGCGAAGGCCCTCCGCGGCGCGTGTTTTCAGCAGAACGGCGCGGGCGAGAAGAAACGTCGCGGCCAGCAGACCCAGCGAGATCCAGCGCGGGCTGCCGGGCGTCGGCGCTTCAGCCATCATGCCGGTTCCGTGCAATGTCGAAAGAATTGTCGAGGGCGGCGCGAACGGCGATGCCAGGGCCCATGCGGCGGCCCCAATGATTGCGAGCCGGATGAGGCTGGGCTTGAGCAGTTCGGGTTCGAGGGCGGCAATGTAAGCGACGATGCCCATGATGAGTGCCATGGTGGCGGGCCAACTGATGGCCGGAACCGCAGCGATCGCGAGCGCGGCAAGGAAACCTGTCAGGGCGGTCCGTCGCTTCATCGCGAAGTGCAATGCCGCGAGGGCGAGCATCACGAACGTCAGGCCGGTGACGTTGGGCGACTCACCGTAGTGGATAAGAGCGTGCAACCGGCGGGCATTGAGATAGCCGCCCACATCGCCACGCACCGCGGATGACAACAAAACCGAGGGCGAGAACAGCGAGAAGACCAACGCGGAAAGGAAAGCGGTCAAGCGGCTGCGGGTCAAGGCCAGTGCGAGCAAATAGAAAGTCGCGCCGCCGAGAGAATACGCGATCGCGACTACGACGTGATACGCGGAGGGCACGCTCAAACCCGATGCTGCCGCAAACAGCGCCACCGCGTAATGCAGGCCGGGCTGGTAGACGCGCAGGAAGGGCAGACCGGTATACCAGAGGGGGAACCAATCGTATAGAGGCCAGTGGTGCCGGATGTAGGCGGCCAGCGCAATGAAGCTGCCTTCGATGGAGCCTCGCTGATCCAGATACTCGATGTGGAGCAAACGGCCACAGATCCAGAGGTTCAGGAAAAACAGGAATACGGGGGGCAGAGCGCCCCACAACTTCGATCGGAAGGATGGAAGGTTCGTCTTCAAACGCGTTAGCGACTGTAGCATAATCGCGGCGAAAGTTAGACTAAGACCAGATGCGGGTCGCGCTGGGACAAATTAATCCAATTGTTGGAGATCTTTCCGGCAACGTTGCTTTAGCGGCGCGTTTCGCTCATGACGCCATTACCCGTGGAGCCGACGTCATTGTGTTCCCGGAGCTCTCGCTGACAGGATATCCGCCACGGGACCTGGTTGAAAAGCGGTCGTTTATAGAACAGTCGGAAGCGGCTGTCGAGCGACTTGCTGAACTGACTCGTGAACTTCCGCTGGCGATCATCGCCGGATACGTAGGGCGTTCGCCGGAATCGACCGGGAAGCGGGCTACCAACTCGGCCGCGGTCATTCGCCAGGGCGAGGTGGTGATGCGACAGACCAAAGCCCTTCTGCCCACTTACGACGTGTTCGACGAAGACCGTTATTTCGTGCCGGCGCGCGCGCAGAGTCTGTGGAATGCCTTCGGCGAACGCATTGCTCTCACCATCTGTGAGGACGCGTGGAATGACAAGCAATTCTGGCCGCACAGGCTTTACGGCCGGGATCCCGTGGACGAACTGATCGGGCGCGGGGGCAGCGTGATCGTCAGCATCAACGCTTCTCCGTATCATCTGAATAAGCGGCAATTGCGGGTCGAGATGTTCCGCGCCATGACGCAGCGGCACGGTGTTCCGGCCATTGCGGTCAACCAGGTGGGGGGCAACGATCAACTGGTTTTCGACGGTTCAAGCTTCGTGATGGATGCGCAGGGCAGGATCATTGCTTCCGCGCGCTCCTTCGAAGAGGACCTGATTGTCGCGGATCTCGAGACAGGGGAAGGCGATCAGCATGCCAACCTGACTGACGAATGCGAAGCGGTTTACGAAGCACTGGTGTTGGGCACGCGCGATTACATCGGTAAGTGCGGCTTTCACAAAGCCATCATCGGCCTGAGCGGCGGCATCGATTCTTCACTGACAGCCGCGGTGGCAGTGGATGCGGTGGGCGCGGAAAATGTACGCGGCGTCGCGATGCCCGGTCCTTTTTCGTCGGACCACAGTGTGACGGACGCGCGGACAATGGCCGAAAGGCTGGGCATTCAGTTCGACATTGTGCCGATTACGCCTGCTTACGACGAGATGGTGCGAACGCTCGAGCCGGTGTTTCGCGGTCGTCCCTACGATGTGACGGAAGAGAACATACAGTCTCGACTCCGCGGACTCACGCTGATGTCGCTCTCCAATAAATTCGGCGCGTTGGTACTGACGACAGGCAACAAAAGTGAAATCGCGGTGGGCTATTGCACGTTGTATGGCGATATGTGCGGCGGACTTGCCGTGATCAGCGACGTGCCGAAGACGATGGTTTATTCGCTGTCGCGCGTAGCCAACGGGCGGCATAGCGGCGCGATACCGGAATCGGTTTTCGACAAACCGCCTTCCGCCGAACTGCGTCCCGATCAGAAAGACAGCGATTCGCTGCCTCCTTATGACGTTCTCGATGCGATTCTGCGGCTTTATGTGGAAGAGCTGCATAGCGCCGGAGATATCGCGAAGGATCTCGGGCTTCCGGACGATCTGGTCCGTGAAGTAGCGCGCAAAGTTGATCTGAGCGAATACAAGCGGCAGCAGGCAGCTCCGGGCTTGAAAGTGACGTCGAAGGCTTTTGGAATCGGGCGGCGTTTTCCTATCGCGCAGAGATATCGAGAGGACCGGTAATGATGCGGCTGAATCCGAAAAGAGTGGTGTTGCTGGCGGCGGCCAGCGCCGGTTTTCTGCTCTCGCAGGAAGCCTCGCATGAACAGGCTGGGCCGTTGTCCGACGGCGGTTTCCTGTTGAACAGTGGGTGGCGCATCAAAGCGGAAGGGTTGCAGATTCCGGTCGACACGTTGCCGATGGCTTCGGCGATCTCGCCTGACAAGAAGTATTTGCTGGTGTTGAACGCCGGGTACAATCCGCCCTCCGTCAGCGTCATCGATATTGCCGCTGGAAAAGAATTGAGCCGGGCGGGGGTGCCCGATGCGTGGCTGGGTTTGACGATCACGAAGGCGGGCGACAAGGTTTACGTAGGCGGCGGGTCGCAGGCTTCGATTTACGAGTTTAACTTTGCAGGGGGAAAGCTAACGCCGTCGCGAGTCTTTCCAATCGTTGCCCAAAAAGATCGCAAGGCGCAGGATTTTATCGGCGATGTCGCGATATCGCCGGATGGCCATCTGCTCTATGCGGCCGATCTGTATCGCGATTCCATCGTGGTGGTGAATCCGCAATCGGGTCTGGTGCTTTCGCGGTTCAAGACAGGCAGACGCCCTTATCGCATTCTGTTTCATCCTTCAGGGAAGAGTCTGTTTGTGTCGAGCTGGTCGGATGGTTCAATTGGGCAATACGACGTGGCCAACGGTTCGGAACTTTCGAATATTCGCGTAGCGCCGCATACGACCGATATGGTTTGGCTGGAAGGGGAAGTGGAAGACCAGCCTTCCTTTACCGCGCGTATGTTTGTTTCGGCGAGCAACACGAATAACGTTTACGTTCTGGGCGCGACGGAAACGGGTGCGCTGTCACGTCTCGAAACCATCAGTCTGGCGCTGACCATGCGGCAACCATTAGGATCGACGCCCGCGGGTCTGGGGTTGAGCAGCGATGGAAAGAAGCTCTTTGTCGCCTGTTCCGATGTGAATGCGGCAGTGGTGGTGGACGTATCTCAGGCGCGCAGCCAGATACTCGGTTTCGTGCCAACCGGTTGGTACCCGACAGCGGCTTTCGGACTTCCCGATGGGCGCATGGGTGTGCTCAATGGGAAGGGACCGAAGACAGGATCGGTTCAGCTCACCGAAGTGGCGGATGACCAAAAGCTCGAGGCATATACCCAGGAAACGATCGCCAACTCACCGTATCGGGATGACCTTCTGGATGGTGCTGTCGGTGCTCCGGCCGACACGCCGGTACGCGCGAATGGACCGATTAAACATGTGATCTACATCGTCCGCGAGAGTCGAACCTACGATGAGGTTCTGGGCGATATACAGGGCGGCAACGGACAGGCGGCTCTGGCGCGGTTTGGCGAGAAGGTCACTCCCAATCAACACCGGCTGGCGCGCGACTTCGGTCTGCTCGATAACTTCTACGTCAACGCAGACGGGACTGCGGAAGGCCACAATTTTGCAGTGGCGGCTATCGCTCCGGAGTATACGGTGAAGCTTTCGCCCAACAGCGAGGCAGGCCGCAGAAAGAGTAACGACTATGAGGGCCAGGAGCCAGCCAATACGCCGCCGGCCGGCTATATCTGGACCAATGCGGCGCAGGCCGGCATTTCGATGCGCAACTACGGCTTCTTTGCCGACAATCTGGCGATGCCCGGGGCGGATGGAGAGCAGATTTCCACGGTGCGCGATCCGGTGCTGGCGCCGGTAACCGACAAGATGTTTCGCAGCTTCGACGCCGACTACACCGACGCCAATCGGGCCAAAGCGTTCATCGAGGACCTGCATGATTTCGAGCAAGCGGGAGCCATGCCGCAGCTTTTGTTGATGCGCCTTGGCAATGACCGAGGCTCTGGAACGGCACCAGGCAAGCCCGCGCCGCTCTCCGCAGTGGCGGATAACGATCAGGGATTAGGGATGATCGTCGAAGCCGTTTCGAAGAGCAAGTTCTGGGGTGAAACGGCAATTTTTGTGATCGAGAGCGCGGCTGGCAATGGCCCGGATCACGTGGATTCGCATCGCTCCCTCTGCTTTGTTGTCTCTCCGTGGGTGAGGCGCGGGGTAGCCAACAGCACCATGTACAACCAGGCGTCGGTACTTCGAACCATGGAGTTGATCCTGGGGTTACACCCGATGACGATCTACGATGCAGCGGCGCGGCCGATGTTCAACGTGTTTACGGCGGCCCCAAATCCGGCGAGTTATACGACGGAAAAACCGCAGACGCCGCTCGATGCGCGCAATCCCTGATTGGTCAGCGTGAAATGGTCGGCGCAATGGTCCGGCGGGCGGTTTGTTAAACTCCGAGTCAAACAATGATTCCCGATATCGAGCGCGCCATCCGGCTGCAGATCCTGGACGATCGGAACGCCGAACTGGCGAAAGAGATCGCCGCTCTTCCGAAGCATATTGGCGAAATCGAGAAGAAACTGGAGGCGCACACGCGCCGGCTGGAGCATGATCGCGCAGCACTGACGGCCAACCAGAAAGAGCGCAAACGCCTCGAAGGCGAGATCCAGAGTCAGGAACAGAAGATCTCAAAGCTGAAGGGCCAGATGATGGAGGCCAAGAACAACGAGCAGTATAAGGCGTTCCAGCATGAGATCGATTTTTGCCAGCAGGAGATTGGCAAACACGAAACCCGGATTCTGGAATTGATGACGGAATCGGAGCCGCTGGATAAGAACGCTAAAGCAGCGGAAGCTGCCCTGGCCGTGGAAAAGAAACACGTCGAAGAGGAAAAGGCCAAAGCGCGTGACCGTACCGCAGCGGATCAGAAAGAGATGGACGGCCTCAGCCAGGACCGTGCAAAGATTCTGACGGAGATGACGCCGACGGTGGCGCGCGAATACGAACGGATTCGCAAAGGCCGCGCTGGTGTGGCGATTGCGGAAGTTTTGGGCGGACGTTGTTCGAAGTGCAATATGTCGGTGCGCCCGGCACTGCTGCAGCAACTGAAGCTGGGTGACACCATTATGGTTTGCGAAAGCTGCAAGCGGATGCTCTACGTGAATCCGCCCAAGAGCGTGGAAGACCTGGCGTCGCAAGGCCAGCAAGTTTCCTAGCGGCCTCGAAATCTCCTGTTAGAACTTAAGCTCGATCCGCACCACACGCTGCTCCGTTTTGCCGGTGTTCGTGGTTTGGTGAATCACGGCGTCAGACCAGCGGACCTGCCCGAAATCAGTGTGACGATGGACGGTCTGGTTGTCCGGGAAAGTGGTCGCATCGACGTCGTAGTTGCTCAATGAGACGGTTACTCCGTGAGCGTGCTGGTGTTTGCGCTGCGCTACGCCTGCGGGCACTTGTTCCTGGGTCACCTTCACGAAGGTATTTTCGAAGACGAGCTTGTCGGTATCCTTACAAACCTTCAGTGGATCCAGCTCTTCCTGCTGGGCCGAGGAGCGGTGGAGACCGAACACAAGCAATCCCAGACAAGCCAAAATGAATACGTAGACAGGACGTTTCTTCATGAACCAGATTGTAGCCCGTTAAGCTAAGTGCATGGTCGGGCCAGGACGGCGTAAGTCGATCGCATTCTTCATTTCACTGGGAGCGGGGCTGATCCTCGTCATCATCCTGCTGTATGTCGGCTGGGTACTGCTCAACTGGCGCACGGGGATTTTGCTGTTCCTTGGTGTTGTGATCGTGGCGACGGTGATTGCCGGCATTGTTCTGAACACCATCTTTCTGGTCCATGAGATTCGCCGCAACGAGCAGCACGATGCCTTCATCAATGCGGTGACGCATGAGCTCAAAACGCCGGTGGCGTCCATACGGCTCTACATCGAAACGCTGCAGACACGGGCGGTGGATGAAGAGAAACGCAAGGAATTCTACGGAATCATGCTGGCCGACAGTGACCGCCTGCTGGGCATGATTGAACAGATTCTGCGAACCGGCCGGCTGGGGTCGGCCAGCCGAAAGCCCAATCTGGCGCCGTTGAATCTAAGCGAGGTGGTGGGCGAGTGTGTCGAGCGTGCCGCGGTTCAACATAAAGCGCCGACGGGCGCGATTGAATACCAGCCGGGCGGAGTGCTCCCGATACGGGCCGATTACGATGAGGTTCGGGCGGCGGTATCCAATCTGATCGACAACGCCGTCAAATATTCAGGGAGTGAAATGAAGATCGAAGTGGAATCGGGCGAGCGGATGGGGAAGTTCGCCGAAGTCCGCGTGCGCGATCACGGGGCGGGAATTCCACAATCGGAGCTGAAACGTATCTTCAAGCGCTTTTATCGCATCACGGGGCCTCATGCCACGCGGGTGAAGGGTACTGGACTCGGTTTGTACATCGTTCGTTCGGTAGCGAAAAGGCATAGCGGCCGGGCCTGGGCGGAGAGTGCCGGTCCGGGAAAGGGGAGCACCTTTGTCGTGCAATTTCCGATCGCCCGGTAAGAGTCTGACGCGATGAAACATCGTCTGTTGGTGGTGGAAGACGAGCAGCATCTGGCTGAGGGACTGCGCTTTAATCTGGAAGCCGAGGGTTATGAAGTGCAGGTTGTCGATACCGGCGAAGCGGCTCTCGAGCGGCTTATCGTTCAGGGCGAGAAATTCCAGGGCGAAAAATTCGACGCGGTCGTACTGGACGTGATGCTCCCCGGCAAAGACGGGTTTGCCGTGATCTCCGAGATGAGGCAGGCCGGACAGTTCGTTCCTACGCTGATGCTGACGGCGCGGGGACGATCGGGAGACATTTTGCAGGGCTTCGAAGCGGGAGCGGACGATTACCTCACCAAGCCGTTCGATCTCAAGATTCTGATTGCGCGGATCGAAGGGTTATTGCGGCGCCGTGAATGGCTGCGAGCTTCAGAAGAGAAGGCCAAAGTCGAAGTTCCTGAAACGAAGAATTCGTTTACCTTTGGCGATAAATCCGTCCATTACGATCTGCTTGAGCTTCGGGTAGGCGACAAAGTTTTTCCGCTCACCCTGATGGAAATGAACGTACTCCGCTACCTGATCGAGCACGAGGGAAAGCCGGTCTCGCGCAAGACCATGCTCGAAGAGGTTTGGGGGCTCAATGAGGACACGGACACGCGGGCGATCGATAATTTCATCGTTCGCTTGCGCCGGTATATAGAGGCTGATCCGGCCAAACCGAAGCACCTGAGAACGGTCCGCGGCGTGGGTTACCGGTTGGTCGCCTTTCCTGCCGAAGCCTAAGGAAGGTGGGTCAGGTGTTAAAATTTGCGACACGGGGCCGGTGGTAGAAGGACCCGCGAAATTTTTGGCTCTCCGCGCACAAGGGGGCGCAGGGCGTGCTCGATTTTATACTGATTCGGGTCTTATTTATCGGCGCCCTTGCCGGGGCTGCCGCTTATTTTCGGCCGGCGGATTCTCCTGTCTGGTTGGCGTCCATTCTGGGGGCTGCGCTGGGCGGTCTGGCGATTCTGATCGAGCGGCGTATAGAGAGGATCAGCCTCAACCGTCTGCTCGGCATGACGGCGGGTGCGGCCAGCGGCATCATTTGCGCCGTACTGATCAGCATAGTGCTGGGACGCCTCGGCGGTGAAGATGCCGCTACTCTGCATTTCGTGGAAATTGCCTGCCTGATACTGCTGGCTTATCTCGGTTCCATCACGGGCGCCGCTAAGGGCGATCTCTTGAATCTGAGCGCGCTGGGAGGGCTTTTCGGCGCGGAAACCGACCTCCGGTCTAACCAGAAAATTCTGGATACGAGCGTAATCATCGACGGGCGAATCGCGGACGTGGCGGATACAGGATTTCTCGACGGCGTACTGGTAGTTCCACAGTTCGTCCTGCATGAACTACAAATGGTTGCGGATTCGGCGGATTCCATGAAGCGCAGCCGAGGTCGCCGAGGCCTCGACGTGTTGCAGCGGATTCAGAAAATCCCGCATGTGAAGGTGCAGATCGTTGCCGAAGATTTTCCCGACATTCGGGAAGTCGATATGAAGCTGATCGAACTGGCGCGCTTGTTCCATGCGCGAATTATTACGAACGATTTCAATCTCAACAAAGTCGCTCATGTGCGGGGCGTGGATGTTCTGAACATCAACGAACTGGTGAACTCGCTGAAGCCGATTGTTCTGCCGGGCGAGTTGATGCGGGTATTCATTCTGAAAGAAGGAAAAGAATACAACCAGGGTGTCGCCTATCTGGATGACGGTACGATGGTAGTTGTTGACAACGCGCGGCGCATGATTTCGAAAACGATCGATATAACGGTTACCAGCGTTCTGCAGACCACAGCCGGGAAGATGATCTTCGGTAAGTACGACGAACGGCAGCAGGCTGCGGCAGCTGGGGCGGAACGCCGGGAATCTCCGCAGCCTCGGGAACAGACAATCGGAGAAAACTGATCGCGTGAAAGCCGCCGTCATTCTACCCGCAGCCGGGCTCGGGACCCGGATGCAGCGAAGTACTTCCTCTGAAACCAGTGGAACCAGCCGTAAGCAGTTCATGCTGCTCGAAGGCGCTCCCATTCTGGTGCATACGGTTCGTAAGTTCGTCGCATCGCCAATGATCACCGATGTGGTGGTGGCGGTTCGCGAAGAAGAAATCGAACTGGTCGAGACCATGCTCGCGAAGGAAGGCCGAGGCTTGCTGGGCGCGCTGCGCGTAGTGGCCGGCGGCAATTCCCGCCAGGAATCCGTTGAGCGAGGCTTCGAGGCTCTGGATCCGGACACCGATATCGTCGCGGTGCATGATGCGGTCCGTCCGTTTATCGAACTGGATACGATCCGGCGGGTGATCGAGGAAGCAGCGGCCACGGGCGCGGCGATCGTTGGGATTGTGCCGGTGGATACAGTGAAGCAGGTGAGTGGAGCTCAAGCGGGCGGCGCTAAGGTCCGCGCTACGATTTCACGGGAGCGGCTGATTCTGGCACAGACTCCGCAGGTTTTCCGCTATGACATTCTGCGCCGGGCTTTTGAATCCGCGCGGAAAGACAACTTCTCCGGAACCGATGAATCGAGTCTGGTGGAGCGGCTGGATCGAGTGGAAATCAGCGTGGTGCTCGGCAGCGAGCGCAACATCAAAATCACCCGTGCCAGCGATATGGATCTGGCGCGGCTTTTCTTCGAGCAGGAAACGACAAAACGTTGACTGGATTCCGCATCGGCCAGGGCTGGGATGTGCACCGCATCGTGCCGGGCCGGCCGCTGATTCTGGGTGGCGTCACGATCGCAACCGATTTTGGACTCGATGGGCATTCCGATGCGGACGTCCTGTCGCATGCCATAACGGACGCCCTCTTAGGGGCAATTGCAGCCGGTGATATCGGCATGCACTTTCCAGACACAGATCCGCGCTGGAAAGATCAGGGAAGTCTGCTGTTTTTGGCGCATGCGTGCGAGCTGGCCGCGCAAGCCGGATATGCAATCGTCAACGTCGATTCCACAGTGATTCTGGAGCGGCCCAAATTAAAGGATTACCGTGTTTCCATACGGCAATCACTGGCGACGGCGATGCAGCTGGATGTAGGCGTGGTCTCCGTGAAGTTTAAAACGGCGGAGCGGGTTGGACCGGTGGGCAGAGGCGAATCGGCCGAATGCCAGGCTGTAGTCCTGTTGCAGGAATTGAAATAAAAACGGCGGCCCGGCAGAACCGGCTCGGAGTTCCAGTTCGCCGTTAAGTGGCCGCCCAAAGGTAAATCACATTTTCAGGGCTGCGGTAGAACCTCAGCCACTACCATTTGATTATAAATTAACTATAAACATCCAATCGTATTTTTTCTGCTGTTTCCCTCATCGGTTTCCGCCAAATAGATAAAGTTCGACGCCCCCGACGATTCCAAATTTCGGCATGGCGACCCCAGAAATTTCCTGGTAAACGGTGCTGGTGATGTTCGTAAGCTGGAGAAAAGGCCGAACGCGCCCGCTCGAATAGCTGGCCGACGCATCCCAGACAGCGTAAGGGTTTATGCCGATGCGATTTACCACTCCGACGCGTGTGCGGGCAATGACGTTGTGTGCCACCGTACCCCGCCACTCCAGCACGGCATTTTGTTCGGGGTAGCTGAAGGCGTATTTGCTTTCGAGAGTCTGATTGCTCTGGTCGCTGCCATGAAGTTCACTGAAGCTGACGGCAAAATTCTGTCCACTGCGCGGCTGCCAGGAAACTATAGCCTCGGCGCCCGTGTAGTGCAGCTTGTCGAAATTCTCAGCCTGCCAGATGTCGGCGGGGGACGCCCGGACGTAATCGATCAGATTGCTGTCGCGCCGCTGAAACACGGTGACCGATGCCTTCAGATTGCTGCGCAAGTAAGAATCGAGGCCGGCTTCGTAGCTGGTTGCAGTCTCCGGCTTGAGGTTGGCGTTACCGCGGTCGTCTGGATCCGAGTAAAAGAGCTCTGTGTAGGTAGGGAGGCGAAAGGCGCGGCTGGCGGACGCACGCAGCTTGAACCGCGCCGATAGCCAGGCCGCTCCGCTCAGCGAAGGGCTGGTGGCCACCTGATGACCGCTGTAAACCTCTTCGCGAATGCCGGCCGAAAACGAGAAACGCCGCAGCGAACGCAGATCGTAGAAAACGTAGCCGCTGCCGCGATTGCGGCTGTGTATGCCCAGATTAGTGCTGACCACCGCTTCGAAAAGACCTTCGACGCCATAACTCAGCACGCCGTGCAGCGGCAGATTATTGTGCCGGCGGATGTCACCCTGCCAGCTTTGGTCCGTATGCCAGTTGGTATATAAAGACGGATCGTCGCGGATATAGACATAGAGATCCGTATGTTTGCGATAAGCGAAGCTGGCTTCTGTGTTGGCGCCGAGATCCTGGTGGCCTTGCGCGAACCAGGATTTGATGCGCTCCCACTGAGGCTCATCGACGCCATAGAAACCATTGGCGCCATAGGGCCTGTCGCTATAAGCAAAGAGCAGACTGGTAGCGCCGAGGCGGGACGTCAGAGTGGTGAGAGAACTGAGCGCCAGGTTGCGATAATCACGGTCGGCCATGAACCCGGAGGAGAAATCCCGGTCCGCGGCCACCTCCTCCTGCCACCAGTTGCCGCCGTAGGTTCCGAGGACATGCTGCTGATTGACGCCGAAGTTCCCGCCCGCAGCGTACAACCGGAGTTCACCGGGCGCGATCGGTTGAGTGCGGACATTGACAACGCCTCCAATCGCATCCGATCCGTATAGGGTAGAGCCGGAGCCCTTCAAAACTTCGAGCCCCGAAATCATTTCGAACGGGACCGGAAGATCCAGATTGAAGTGGCCGGTTTGAACGTCATCGAGGCGCATGCCGTTCAGCAGAATGAGCGTCTGGCCGAAGGTGGCGCCCCGAATAGAAAGGTCGCCTTGAAAGCCGCCGGGAACGCGCTCCTGAAGGTCAAGAGAGGGATCGAGCTGAAGCAGTTCGAACCACGAGTTGAAGAGGGGGCGCTGCTTCTCCGGAAGAGGCAGCGCGTTAATATCGCGATCGGCTTCGTCGAGCGGAATTGGCTCGGCGGTGCCTGTGACGATGATCGATTGTTGCTGGGGCGCAATGGTGGGTTGTTGCCCATTCATTACACTCACAAATACCAACGGAACGCTGGCGACTAACAGGGTGGTCAGCAATTTCATGAGAATTTTAGATTGAGAACTTCGAGGGTAACATTCACACCTGGTTGAACGATGGATACATCGCCCGTTGAAATCTGCGTTGAAATCTGGACAATTTCCCTCAGGGAAGAGAGAGGGATAATTCTATCCGCGGAAGAGGCGGAACGCGCCGCGCGTTTTCGTTTTGAAGAGGATCGCGTGCGCTGGACGCGTGCTCACTCGGCCTTGCGGCAGGTGCTGGCAGAGTATGCGCGGCAGCCGGAAGCCGAACTCTCGTTTGAAATCGGCGCGCATGGCAAACCCTCGCTTCGCGAAGGCCGGCAGATCGAATTTAGCCTTTCTCATGCGGGCGATTGGGCCATGATCGCCGTCAGCCATGGCGTGCCTGTCGGAGTGGATATTGAGCGGGCGCGCCGGGGAATCGATATGGGTCCTCTGCTGCAAAGATTGGGTGAACTGAATATTCCGGAGAGCGGCGACGCGAAGCTGACTGCGTGGACCCGGCGGGAAGCACGCTCGAAAGCTCAGGGAGGCGCGTTGTTCGATGCGCCGGCTGAAGACGTATACGCGATTTCACTGGAAGCCCCCGAAGGGTACGCGGCGTCAGTGGCGTTGGTGGGTTTTACACCTCGGGTTGTCTACCGAAGGTGATCAATCCCAGTTGAGAATGATCTTGCCGGAGTTGCCTGACTGCATCAGATCGAAGGCCTGCTGAAATTCGGCAAAGGAAAACCGATGCGTAATCACCGGGGCGATGTTGAGCCCGGATTCCAGCATCACAGTCATTTTGTACCAGGTTTCGTACATCTCGCGGCCGTAGATGCCCTGGATCGTAAGCATGTTGAATATGACCACATTCCAATCGATCGCAATCTCCTGCGCAGGGATACCCAGCATCGCGATCCTGCCGCCGTGTGACATATTCGCGAGCATGTCCCGGAAGGCAGATGCGTTGCCGGACATCTCGAGACCGACGTCGAAGCCCTCGGCCATACCCAGCTTTTTTTGAACTTCCGGCAGTGGCGATTCCCGCGGATCGACCGCGACAGTGACGCCGATTTTCCGGGCAAGTTCGAGGCGCCAGGGATTTAAGTCGGTGATCACCACATGGCGGGCACCGGCGTGGATGGCGACGGCGGCAGCCATGATCCCGATCGGCCCCGCCCCGGTGACCAGGACATCTTCGCCCAACACCGGAAATTCGAGAGCTGTATGGACCGCGTTTCCCAAGGGATCGAAGATGCAGGCGATTTCATCCGGCACGTCGGGTTTGTGAACCCATACGTTTGTCATGGGCAGCGAAATATATTCGGCGAAGGCGCCGGGCCGGTTCACACCCACTCCGCTGGTATGAGCGCAGAGGTGGCGACGACCGGCGAGGCAGTTGCGGCAACGGCCACACACCACATGTCCTTCGCCGCTGACCTTTTGCCCGGGGAAGAAATCGACGACATTGGAACCGGTGGCTACAATTTCACCCATGAACTCGTGACCCACAACCATGGGAACGGGAATGGTGCGGCGCGCCCACTCATCCCATTTCAGGATGTGAATATCGGTGCCGCAGATGGATGCTTTTTTCACCCGCACCAGAACATCGTTGATGCCGATTTCCGGGACCGGAACCTCTTCGAGCCATAAGCCAGGCTCGGGTCTGCTCTTCACCAGAGCTTTCATACGCCGAGGTATGTTCACAGTTCTATATTACGGAAACCGATTGGCAGAGAGATTGCAAAGCTCTATGCGGCGTGTACTTGGCGTGTACTTAACGAGGGGGCAAATGTATGAGAGTGATCGGCGACGCGATTTTTCTAATCCTGTTTTTCGTAATGCTGGCAATGTGGCTTTTCTTTTGGGCAGCCATGCACGTCACGGGAGGTGCGATACACCTCCTCCTGGTGATCGCTTTGATTTCGCTGGTGCTGCATCTGGTGCGCGGCCGAAGCGCGGCATAAGAATCAAACGTCGAGGCCGACGGCGCGCATGAGGTCGAGAGCGTTGCTGCGGGTGACTACGCCGGGATGCATCCGGTAATCGAAGACGAGTTCGCCTGCGACCAGGCGGTCCTCAAAGTGGACATTCGATGCTGCCGGTGACAAGTCATCAGCCAGCTTAGTCAGGGACAGGTCGTGAGTGGTCACAAGGCCGATTCCCCCTTTGGCGAGGAGCGCCCGAATCAGACCGAGCGAGCCCAGAGCGCGATCGTGCGAGTTCGTACCATGCAGAAGTTCATCGAGCAGAAAGAGCGCGGGCGACGGCAATTCGGTCACTTGCCGGAGCCGCAGAATTTCTGCCATGAAGCGTGAGCGCCCTTCCTCCAGCGAATCAGTGCTGCGGATAGAAGCTCCCAGCCATAGCGGTGAAAGCGAGAGCCTTCGCGCGCGCACAGGCGCGCCGGCGAGTGCGAGAACCGAATTGACTCCCACGGTGCGGAGCAGGGTGCTCTTTCCTGACATGTTCGATCCACTGACGATCAGCAGGCGGAGCGGTGGCGTAAGGCTCACGGTGTTGGGAACGGCGCGATCCTCCTCCATGAGCGGATGAACCAGATCAGTTCCCTCGAACACCGGTACGTCTGATTCCAGCAAATCCGGCAAGGGATCACGCGGATGCTCCCAGGCATAATTGGCGATAGAGGAAAGCGCCTCCCACTCCGCCACGGCATTGAGCCAGCCAGCGATTTCTTTTCCGTGCGTGGCTCGCCAGGCTTCAATGGCCATAGCGGTTTGAGTGGTCCAAAGCAGAAGAGGACCGATGCCGCGCAGCAGCAGATTGTCGCGCGAATCGAGTAGTTCGACGAGATGTTTCAGCGAGCGAATGGCCGCCGATGCGGAATGGTTTGACGATCGAACCTGCTTACACAATTCCACCAGCGGCGGCGCCGTGAATTCGCAGCGCTCGAGTTCCGCGAGGATCTGGCAGAGCAGATCGAGATCGTGCGCCGGTTCCTCGACGGCGGCAGCGATAGCGCTGGTACGGAAGCGGATGACGGACCAGAACAGGGCTTCGATGAGGGCTGTAGCGAGAAGGCCGATTCGCGCGGGAACGCTGGTGAAAGCCGTGGCGAACCACCATATGAGCATCCCTGAAGCAATGAGCGAAAGGCCAAGAGCGGTCGTGCGCATCCATAGCGGGAATGGGTCGGGAACCCGGGCGCCCCACTCGGCTAATTGATCGGGATTCACGCCTACGCGGAAATCGGCGCCGAGGACGGCGATACGCTCGCGCAGGTCCAGCATCGGGCGCAGTTCCTCGACGGCTTCATGCCGCTGACGGATTGTGGCGATGGGAGCCGGGGCGGTCAGCCATTGCGCCAGACGCGATTCGCCGCCGCGCGTTCGGGCGATCGAAAGGAGTTGGAAAAGGCTGGCGTGTCCAAAGAGGTCCAGATCGGCAGAGTAGGGATGTTCGGAATCGGCGAACTGATCGCCGGAAGCGCCGATCCCTTTCCATCGATGTTCTACGCGAGCTACGCCTCGATCGTGAAAATCAATGGCGCGGCGGATGAGGTCAGCCTCACGTTCGATCCGGGATTGCCCCCATACGAGGCCGATGAACAAGGTGACGGGAAGCGCGATCCATAGAGGGTGTATCGCGCCGCGCAGCGCTTGCCACAGCAGAAAGGCGGCTGCCGCAAAAATGAGAAGGCGGAGGAGATGGATCCGGCTGAGGCGTTGCGTGGTTGCTTCGAGCGCCAGCTTGCGCTGGCTGAGTCGTTGCTTATAAATCTCGCTCGGAGGCGAGCCGGCATTCATCACTTGTCAGCTTAAGCCGTCGGCTCCTATGGCAGGCTGCGAGCGTGATATACATTCAGATGCACGCAAGGAGATTATCAAATGAACTGGAAACGTTGCCGGATACCGGCGGTTCTCGGAATGCTGACAGTCGCGTTCGCCATGACCGGCGTTGCGCAGCAGGGTGGCGCGCCCGGCGGTGGAGCAGGCAGGCAGGGCGGCGGCGGTGGTCGCGCTCCTCAGCCGCCTCCGTTGCTTCTGACGGTGAACGGATTTGCCGACGGCGCTGAAGTACCGATTAAATATAGCTGTTCCGGGCAACCCGCAGGCGTTTCGCCGTCTATGGAATGGAAGCAGGCGCCTCCCGGAACGCAGAGCTTTCTCGTCCTGGTGCATGATCCCGAACCGCATCCGGGCAAAGGCCTGACGGACATTACGCACTGGCTGATCTGGAACATTCCCGGGACGGCCACTGGATTACCGGAAGCCGTACCGGCGGGTGGAACTTTGCCGGATGGGTCACATCAGATGAAACGCGGCAATGGAGCCAACGCGACGGCGGCATACGGTGGACCCTGCGCGCCTCCCGGACCGGACCATCACTATACCTATGAGGTGTGGGCGCTCGATGCCAAGCTCGATGTGGGCGAAGACGGAACCCGCGCTGACGTGATGAAAGCGGCGGATGGCCACATCCTCGCAGCGGCGGAGTGGATCGGTAAATTTCACCGGACTGCTACGCCTTAGTAGAGTCATTTGAGGTTTGAGGCCGGCCTCGACCGCGGGCAGTTGCGTAGGGGCCGGTTCGTTTTTGCGGGCTCGTATTAAGATTGAAGTTCGCCTTCCTTGAAAGGGCGCGTAGCTCAGCTGGTTAGAGCGCCTGCTTCACACGCAGGAGGTCCGGGGTTCGAGTCCCTGCGCGCCCACCATTCCAACCTTTCAGAATCAGTA
>Ga0302320_10003902_pt1 | contig 34203 bp, 27 predicted proteins | sample Bog_T0_3_FD_202130 | JGI IMG/M metagenome (GOLD analysis project Ga0302320, IMG submission 202130) | Peat permafrost microbial communities from Stordalen Mire near Abisko, Sweden - Bog_T0_3 | ecosystem: Environmental > Terrestrial > Soil > Wetlands > Peat | place: Sweden: Abisko, Stordalen Mire...
GTTCCAACTGGTCTATTCGCACGAGCATGCGGCGCAAGATCAGGTGTTGGTCACGGTAGAGTTCAATCTCGCCCCGACCCCGACCCTCGCGGCGCGGACGCAAGCCGACGCCGATCTGTTCACCGCGTTGGCCCAGTATGTCAACGTCGCCGACAAACTGAATGGCCTGCTGGCGGCGCTCGGCGATCCTGCCGGCGGCGCGCCATCGCTGGTCACCAGGAATGCTGTCGCCACCTTCGCCGATCTCGCCGATCGCATATCGGGACTCTGGACCACGCGGCTGCCCGAATCGACAGCGGCCAGCCCCTCCGAACCCGAATGGATCCCAGCGCAGGCGAGCGTGTTCGCCGCCGCCATCACTTACGAATCGTCGTCGTCGCGGAAGCTGGCGACCTACACTCTGACCCTGCAGCCGGCGGCGATCGGGGCGGTGATCGCGTGGCCCGATGTGGCCTGTCTGACGCCGGATGGCGTCTGGATCGCGCTGATCGGCCAGGAGCCTGCCGGCGACAGTCGCGCCTATGCGCCGCCGGCCGGCGTCGAACTGCCGCTCGACGCCTGGCCGCGACTGCAATTGACATGGCCTGGCCTCAATTGCGGCGCGACGCAGAATGCCCGCGCCCGTCTGCAAGTTCTACGCAATTGGGACCTCCTCGGCAGCGAGGGCCCAGCGACCAACCCGCGCTTCCTCCACCGCACCTCGACGGTGACCGCCGCGGCGATCGTCACCCCGTCGATCGCCCGCGTGGAACCCATCGCGCTCGCCGGCGCCAGCGTCGAGACCGCTTTGTCCGACGCCTTCGAAAGCCTGTTCCCCGCCGCGAACCGGCCGGATGGGTTACGGCTGGCGATCGGTCTCAGTTACGGCTTCGCGCTCGCCGGAGCCGGGGAGGACGTGCTCCTGAGCGAGCTGGCGGTCGCTCTGATGCCGGACCAGATTCTCACCGGGGCGACGCCCGGAGCCATCGCCAACGTGCTCGACGCCTGGATGGCCAGCGTGGCGCCCAACCCCGCGGGCGGCCGCTGGATCCTTTCGCTGTCGCAATCCTCGACGATCGATCCCGGAAAACCCGTTCTGATGTCCCTCGGACGGCTGGTCTATGCAATAGCTCAATCGACATCGAGCGATGGGCAAGGCGAGACATGAACGGTGCGGCCTCGAAAATGGGGCCAGACCGCGAAGTCGGGCCGAGATCGCCCGGCGCGCAGCGCCGGCGGAGAGTCCCACGCCGCCCGCCGGAATTCAAATCCTTGGTGCCGGTTGCAGGAATCGAACCCGCGACCTACTGATTACAAATCAGTTGCTCTACCAACTGAGCTAAACCGGCTGCGGGGGAATGGCTAGCAGCGCCGGGCGTCGCAAGCAAGGGGTCAAGGGAAATTGGGGTCAGGGGACATGGGCGGACCAAGGGCCTTCGACGCGGAAGGCTTCGTCGCCGCCGGGCCAGGGCGGCATGGTGACGGCGACGAAGGCCAGCGGGGCGGCCGAAGTCGCCCGGAACTGGAAATGCGTCCCCAGCGGGATCGTCAGGCTGTCGCCGGGCGCGACGGCGACGACACTGACTTCCGTCCCGAGCTTGCGCCACACCTCACCTGCCCCGCCGACGAAATACCAGATTTCCTCGACCGTGCGGTGGGCGACGGCGCGGCTGACGGCGCCCGCGGGCAGTTCGAAATGGGCGAAACTGCCGCCGCCAAGCGCGGCGAGCAGCCGGACAGCCGTGCCGTCGGGGGCGAAAGCGTCGGGTTTCTCGGCGAGCCGTTGGTGAGCCAGCGACGACATGGCGGGTTCCTGGGGCGGATAAGCTTTTGCGTGAGCGCGCCTGACTGCTAAAACGTCGGCATGACAGACTCAAGCGCGCTTTCGCCCGATCAGACCCTTGCCGAGTTCCGCGACGCCGGGGCGCTGCTGGAGGGCCATTTCATCCTTTCCTCCGGCCTGCGTTCGCCGGTGTTCCTGCAAAAAATGTTCATCTTCCAGGATCCCAGGCGCACCGAAAAGCTCTGCCGCGCCCTGGCCGCCATGGCGCGCGAGGCGTTCGGTCAAATCGACATCGTCGCCTCGCCGGCGGTGGGCGGCATCGTGCCGGGCTACGAGACGGCGCGCTGGCTGGGCGCCAAGGCGATCTTCGTCGAGCGTGAAGACGGGGTGTTCAAGCTGCGCCGCGGCTTCGAGATCCCGCCGGGCGCGCGCGTGCTGATGGTCGAGGACATCATCACGACGGGCTTGTCGTCGCGCGAGTGCCTCGCGGCGCTCGCCGAGCATCCCGGAACGATCGTCGGCGCCGCCTGCCTGATCGACCGCTCCGGCGGCAAGGCGGACATCGGCGTGCCCCGCGTTTCGCTCGCCACGCTGGACATTCCCGCCTATCCCGCCGACGCGCTGCCGCCGGAGCTTGCCGCCCTGCCGCCGGTAAAACCCGGCAGCCGCGGGCAAAAAACGTCCTGAACGAAAGGAATTCGCCATGTCCGCGCTTCGCCTGGGGGTCAACGTCGATCATGTCGCCACCGTCCGCAACGCGCGCGGCGGCGCCGTTCCCGATCCGGTGCGCGCCGCGCTGCTGGCGATCGACGCCGGCGCCGACGGCATCACCGCGCATTTGCGCGAGGACCGGCGCCACATCCGCGACGAGGACATGCGCCGCCTCAAGGCGTCGATCGGCAAGCCGCTGAATTTCGAGATGGCGGCGACCGACCAGATGCTCGACATCGCGCTGCGCACCCGGCCGCACGCCTGTTGCCTGGTGCCGGAGAAACGCACCGAGCGCACGACCGAGGGCGGCCTCGACGTCGTCGGCGCGGCGGCCTATCTGAAGCCCTACATCGCCGAACTGTCCCGCGCCGGCATCCGGGTTTCGCTGTTCATCGAGCCCTCGCCGGAAGCCTTGCAAACCGCCGCGGCGCTGAAGGCGCCGGTCGTCGAATTGCATACCGGCGCCTGGTGCGACGCGGTCACTCAGGGCGAGACCGCCCGGGCCGACTACGAGTTCGGCCGCCTGCGCGTCGCCGCGGCGCAGACGCGCGCGCTGGGACTCGAATGCCACGCCGGCCATGGCCTCGACTACGATACGGCGCGCACGATCGCCGCGCTGCCGGAAATCGTCGAGCTCAACATCGGCCATTTCCTGGTGGGCGAGGCGATTTTCGTCGGCCTCGCCGAATCCATCCGAATGATGCGCAACGCGATGGACGAGGGGCGCGCGCGCGCATGATCATCGGCATCGGCAACGACCTCTGCGACATCCGCCGTGTCCAGGAAACGCTCGACACCTATGGCGAGCGTTTCACCCAACGTTGCTTCACCCAGATCGAGCGCGAGAAGTCGGACCGGCGCGCGGCGCGGGCGGCGTCCTACGCCAAGCGCTTCGCCGCCAAGGAGGCCTGCGCCAAGGCGCTCGGCACCGGCATCAACCGTGGCGTCTATTGGCGCGACATGGGCGTGGTCAACCTGCCCGGCGGCAAGCCGACGATGAAGCTGACCGGCGGCGCCGCCGAGCGTCTGGCCGAACTGACGCCCGAGGGCTGCGAGGTCGTGATCCATCTCACGATCACCGACGAGCCGCCGCTGGCGCAGGCGATCGTGATCATCGAGGCGCGGCCGAAGGCGGGGTGACGGGAAGCGCCGCCCTCGTTTTTTCGCCTCCGAAGCCCTGATTAGGCTCGCCGCCGTCGCACCGGCCCGCTGCGATGGAAAAATCGAAGCATCGCGAAGTTCGAGTTCGTCAAGCCCGCCGGCGTGATTGAGGCTTGCGTTCGCACACTTGTCGTTGCCGCCAATTCATGGCCGGTCGAACATTTCCGCGCCTTTTCATCGCCGAAAGCGATCCGACGCCTGTTCTGCTTCGGCGAGATTCGGAACGTTTTGGAAGAGTTCGGAAGTCTTTGTTAGCACAATGTCGTCGCTCCCGATAGTCTACTCCTGGCCGCCTCGCAGACTCAGGTAACGATGCGTCCAATAAGGAGAATATTAATGGCGATCCGTCGTTTCATTCAAACGAGGTCCATCGAGACAGACCCGAATATTGCTTGAGATACTCCCTCTTGCCCCCTAGCCAAAACTCAGCGAGGGTTTGACGCCTGCTCGACTTACGCCTCCGGCGCGATGCGATGGAATTCTGAAACCATGCCTACCTGTCTCGATCCCGCGATCCTCGCGCGGCCTCGTCGCCAGAACTCATCGAACGCCGAACCCCAGCGGGACCTTTCTCTCGCCGAAGCTTTTTCTCTCCGGGCCCCCTTGGCGCCGGCTGACGCACCCCGAGGGTCCGATGACAACGAACATAATAAGCTCCAACAGCACGTCCGCCTTCAATTTCACGGCCGGCGGGAACACGCTTATCATCCTTGCAAACGCGGACATCGGGACCGGGTCGCTCGACGCGATCGCCACCACCTTCGGCGAAGAAAACGTCACGATCCACGGCTCGGTGACGGGCGTCAATGGTTTCGTCGACTCATCGACCGTCGGCGTCGACGACATCGACGTCGGTTTGAACGGCGCGATCGTCGGGACGGGCGGCTCGGCGATCTCGATTTTCGGCAACGGCAGTTACATAGCGAATACCGGGTTCATCGAGTCGGGCAAGGCTTTCGCCATCGTCGCCGGGTCGGGAAATTTTATCAACAATCATGGCCATATAATAGGATTCGCCTCCGCGATCACGGATGGCGGCGGCGACAACATCAACAATTCCGGAACGATTTCCAGCCTTTTGGCGGGCAACACTACCATAAATGAAAACACGGGCGACGACAAAATCCAAAACAGCGGATTGATTTCGGGCAACGGAGACTTCACGGGCATTTATTTGAATGGCGCCGACGACACAGTCGGCAACACCGGAACCATCGACGGCGCGCTCATCGCCCTGCTGTTCGAGGGCGGCAACGACTTCCTCGCGAATTCCGGGACCATTTCCGGCCTGAGCGACGCCATCGGCGTCAACGGCGCGCTAGGCGGCGTTACGATCAAAAACTCGGGTCTGATCGAATCTCAGGCCGCCGCCGGCACGGCAATCAGCTTCGGCGACAGCGGCGAGCAGGACTCGCTGAACAATTCCGGACTCATCCGCGGCTCCGTGCAAGTCGACAGCTTTGCGTCGACGATCAACAATTCCGGCAGCCTCGACGGCAGCGTCGATTTTGCCGCCGTCGAAGGCGTCGTGCGCAACACCGGCGACATATCGGGAAGCGTGTTTTTTTATGGCGACGACAATTCTTATTACGGCGGTTATGGCTCGATCGAAGGCGACGTGTATTGCGCCGGAACGGTCGGCGACTACGTCGGCGGCGCGCGCGGGACCACTTTCGTCATCACCGCCTCGGACTTGGTCGTGACGGAGAAAATCGTCGGCGGCGCCTCGGCGGATGACACACTGATCATCGGCGGCGAAGGTTCGTCGGTCATAACGGCTCGCGACCTGAAGAACGTCAGCGGCATCGAAACGATCGACATCGGCATTTCCGCCACGATATTCCTCACGCAAGCGCTCGCCGATTCCGCGTCCGGCCACGCGCTCATGGTGCAGGGCGGCGGTCGCAATACCTTCAATCTCATGGGGGTGACCAGCGCGACGGATTCGATTACCGTCACGGGCGGCGCGAACGACACGATCGACGTGGGGGCGGCGCTCACCACGTTTGCCTTTCAATCCGTCGCCAACTCCACCGGCGCCAAATTCGACACGATCGCCAACGCCAATTTTTCCCACGACGAATTCGACGCGTCCCTGTGTGGCAATGTGATCACCGGGATCAACGCCGCGGTGATCGCCGGCGCGCTTTCCTCGTTGACTTTCGACGCCAATCTAGCCGCCGACCTGGGCGCGAGCCAACTCGGCGCCAATCATGCGGTGCTGTTCACGGCTTCGTCCGGAACCCTGTCAGGCGATACGTTCCTGATCGTCGATTGCAATGGAACGGCCGGTTATCAGGCCGGCGCCGATCTGGTCATGCGCCTGACCGGGGCGACGGGGACATTGTCGACGGCGAATTTTCTCTGACGGGTTTGGCGCTCGGCGGGGCCGCGGAGCGCGCGCGTCGCGCAAACACTCAGCGGCGCGGTTACAACCGAAGACTCGGCATGACCCGAGCCAGGCCTTCCAAGCATCTCACGCAACGCGGACGCTGAGACCTTCGATGTCGCCCTCACGCGGGGGCCAAACTTTAACTGCGAAACGCCGGTAGCGCGCAAGGATAATCAAATGACCACGACCATAATTGCCGCCAGCACGACGACGATGTTCAAATTCGCCGCCGCGTACGACCAACTCGTCGTCTCGGCCGGCGTCGATATCGCGACCACCGCCGCCCCCGCCATCGAGACCGCGTTTGGGCTTGCAGACGTCATCGTCGAAGGTTCGGCATACGGCTCCATGGGCTTTCTCGATTCGTCGGTTTCGGGAGGCGACATCGTCACCGTCGGCCAAAGCGGCATTCTGCTCGGCGTTGGAGGCTACGGCGTCGACATCAAGGGAAACGGAAGCCACATAGCTAATTCAGGTTTCATCGACGGCGCCGAAAGCGCTGGAATTTTTGCTGGTTCGAGCAGCATCGTCAATCAAGGATCGATCGAGGGATACTACGAGGCGATTTTCGACGCAGGCGCGGACAACATCGACAATTCCGGCACGCTCTCCTCCTTGTCGTCATTGCAATTCACGATCTACGAGGCCTCGGGCGACGACACGATCTTCAACAGCGGATCGATCCATTCCAGCAAGGGGCAGGCGGCGATCTTCGCGAATGGCGGCCAGAACGCGATCACCAACAGCGGAACGATCGGCGGCGGGGTCGTTGGCGTGCTCTTGGCGGGCGGTTCGAACACCCTCCTGAATTCAGGAACGATCGAGGGCGTCGGCGGGGGAATCGTCATCACGGGGACCGTCGGCGGGACAACCATCGAGAACACCGGCCTGATCGAAGCGGTCACGCAAACTGCCGATGCCGTCCATTTCAACGAGAATGGGGTTTCCGACCAACTCATCAATCTGGGAACGATATTGGGCGCGGTCCAGTTCGATAGCGGCTACGGCGCGCTGAACAATTCCGGTGTGATCGACGGCGAGGTGTACTTGAACGCCACGGACGCCGTGGTTAGTAATTCCGGCAGGATATCCGGACAGATCGTGTTCTCCGGCGACTATAATTCCTATCTCGGCGCTCACGGCGATTTGGAAGGCTCGGTCTATTGCTCTGGCTCGCATGGCCTCTATGTCGGCGGCGCCCGGGGAACCACATTTTCGATCACGGGCGCTCAGTTGGCCAACACCGACACGATCACCGGCGGCGCCTCAGCCGACGACACGCTCGACATCACGGGCGCCGGCGTGATCACGACGAACGCGCTGAAGAACGTGAGCGGCTTTGAAACGCTGTCTCTGGCGGCCAACGAGTCGATCGCCATCCGGGAAACGCTCGCCGACACCGCCGCCGGCCACGCGCTGACCATCGACACTTCCGGCGTCGATTTGGTCAACCTCGCTTCCGTGACGAGTACGACCGACGCCATCACGATATGGGGCGCGGGCGGGGACATCATCACGGCGGGAGCGTCGCGCTACACGTTCGCGTTTGCCTCGGCCGGCGCCTCCACCGGCCCGAGTTACGACTTGATTCTGGGCGTCAACTTCGCCCACGACAAATTCGACGTCACCACCGGCATCGACGCGGTCACCGGCATCGACACAGCCGTCAAATCTGGTTCGCTTTCGAACGCGACGTTCAACACGGACCTCGCCGCCGACCTAGGATCAACCAAGCTCAGCGCCGATCATGCCGTGCTGTTCACAGCTTCCGCCGGGCAGCTCATCGGCGACACGTTCCTGGTGGTCGATCTCAACGGAATGGCCGGTTATCAGGCGAACGCCGATCTCGCGATCCGCCTGACCGGCCCCACGGGAACGTTGTCGCTGGCGAATTTCATCTGACGCCCGCGACCCGCGACAGGGCCACGCGGCGAGCAATATTGTTGACGTTCCGCGAAGGCATGGAACGTCAATCACATGACGTCGACATTCCCCAAGGGGCATGAAATGACCACAACCGTCCTGAGCGTCAATACGGCCTCGACATTCGTTTTCGCCGCCGAGTTCGACCAACTCGTACTCTCGACCGGCGTCGCAATCGTGAATACGACGAGTGTCGCCATCGAGACGTCGTTTGGGTTCGCCAACGTCGTCGTCGACGGTTCGGCCTACGGCACGATGGGTTTCTTCGATTCATCGACTTCGGGCGGCGACATTGTCGCCGTCGGACAAGCCGGATCGCTCGTCGGCGTAGGCGGAGATGGGATAGACATCAAAGGAAACGGCAGTGACATCACGAATGCGGGACGCATCGACGGCACCGAAAGTGATGGAATTCAGTGCGGTCAAGATACGACTGTCATCAATCAAGGCGCGATCGAGGGATATTTCGACGCCATCGTCGGCGCTGGTCATGACGCCATCAACAATTCCGGCACGATGTCTTCCTTGGCGATACAACGACAGACGATCTACGAAAGTTCGGGTGACGACACGATCTTCAACAGCGGGATGATCACCTCGAGCAGCCAAAGCGCAGGAATCTTCCTGAACGGAAGCAGCAATTCGGTCACGAATACCGGAACGATCGGGGGCGGTTTTTACGGCATATTCATGACCGGCGGATCGAACACCGTGACAAATTCCGGGACGATCTCTGGGCTGAACATTGCCATTGGGTTCGGGGGAAACGACGGCGGCGCGTCAATCAGGAATACGGGGCTTATCGAAGGCGTGGGTTTTGACGCCGTGGCCATCGAATTCTCGAATTCCGGCGCCGTCGCGGTTTCCAATTTGGGGACCATCCTTGGCTTGGTGGTTTTCGATGGCAGCGACGCCACAATGAATAATTCGGGCGCTATCGATGGCGAGATCGCATTTTTTGGCGACAACAATACCTATCTCGGCGGCCATGGCGAAACGGACGGCATTATAGATTGCTCGGGGTCGCACGGTCTCTATACCGGCGGCGCTGACGGGACCACATTCTCAATCGCCGCCTCTCAACTGGCGAGCACCGACACGATCACCGGCGGCGCCTCGACTTACGACACGCTCGACATCACGGGCGCCGGCGCAGTTTCGCTGAGCGCGCTGAAGAACGTGAGCGGTTTTGAAACGCTGTCTCTGGCGGCCAGCGAGTCGATCGTCATCCGGGGAACGCTCGCCGACACCGCCGCAGGCAACGCGCTGACCATCGACACTTCCGGGTTCGATTTGGTCAACCTCGCTTCCGTGACGAGCACGACGGACGCCATCACGATATGGGGCGCGGCTGGGGACGTCATCACCGCGGGCGCGTCCCGCGACACGTTCGGCTTCGGCGCGGCCAGCGCCTCCACGGGTTCCGGCTATGACTTGATCGCCGGCGTCAACTTCGCCCACGACAGGTTCGACGTCACCACCAATATCGACGCCGTCACCGGCATCAATACCGCCGTCACTTCAGGCACGCTTTCGAACGCGTCGTTCAACACGGACCTCGCCGCCGACCTGGGATCAACCAAGCTCAGCGCCGATCATGCCGTTCTGTTCACGGCTTCCGCCGGGCAACTGATCGGCGACAGATTCCTGGTCGTCGATCTCAACGGAACGGCCGGCTATCAGGCCAATTCCGATCTCGTCATCCGCCTGACCGGCGCGAGGGGGACTTTGACGACGGCGAACTTCATTTGAAGCGACAGGCTCCCGGGCGCGCCCGGGAGCCGTTTCGCGTTCAATCCTTGAACGGATCGAACTCGCCCTCGCCCGCCATCGCCACGGCGAACGGCCGCAGGGTGTGCAGCACACGGATCGAGCCTGCGTGCTGGCCAAGCACTTCCGGCAGACGACGATAGGCCATCGGGCTTTCGTCGAGATCGCCGCCGGCGAGCAGCACGCTGCGCTCGCGCAACCATGCATCCATTTGCGCGCGGGAGAATTCCCGCTTGGCGCGGGTGCGGCTGAACAGCCGGCCAGCGCCGTGCACGGTCGAGTACAGCGCGGCGCGCGAGGCCTCGCTGTCGACGCCCTCGATGATGACGGCGTCGTCGCCCATCGAGCCGCCGACGAAGCCGCGCTGGCCGGGGAAGGCCGGCGTCGCGCCCTTGCGCACCACCCACAGATCGCGGCCGCCATGCGTCTCCCGCCACGCATAATTGTGGTGGTTGTGCACGCTGTCGGTCACCGCGCCGCCGATGATTTTCCGCACCCGCTCGACCACCCATTCGCGGCCGGCATAGGCGTAGCGGCCGGCGAGCTGCATCGCGGCGATGTAGCGGCGTCCGATCTCGCTATCCTGGTCGACCACGGCGGGCGGCACGTTCATGCCGTCCTTGCCGCCCGCCGCCTTCAGATAGCGGGTGGCGCTGGTGTGGCCGAGGCCCCGGCTGCCAAAATGCACGCCGATCCAGACGAAGCCGTGCTCGTCGTGCATCAGGTCGACATAATGGTTGCCGGAGCCAACCGTGCCGAATTGGACCTCCGCCTTCTGGATATAGGCCTTCATGTCGGACTCGCGCCACGCGTCGGCATCGTCGAACAGCGCGTGCTCGGCGCGCTCCGCATTGCCGCGGCCGATTCCGAACGAGATCACCCGGCGCACGTCGTCGAGGATTTTTCCCGCGCGATCGGCGATGTCCGCGTAGGGCGTGTCGAGACGGACGGCCATGTTGCCGCAACCGATGTCGAAGCCGACGCCGGAGATGCTGATCTGGCCCTCATAGGCGACGACGCCGCCGACCGACTGCGCGTAACCGAGGTGGCCGTCGGCGCAGAGCACGCCGCCGACGACATTGCCGACGCGCATGCAGTTGCGCATCTGCGCGACGGTGGCGTCGTCGTGCTGACCAAACACCCGCAGCGGCGCGTCCTGATACGCGGGCGCCTGGGGCGGAAGCTCCAACGCCGACGCCTCCGCCACTAGGTGTTCCGCGCGCGCGCCTTCGCGATAGGCGCACCACAGCGGCATGGTCTTACCGCCGGGCTTGTCGGTGCGGGAATCCGGGTCGCCTCCCGCCGCCACGCAGAGTTCGCGGGCGCGGGCTTCGTAAGCATCTCCACGGCGCATCGCTTCCTCCAATCCTTCAGATGAGAAGACTCCGGCGCGTCAGTCGCGCCGGAGGAAGTCGGCGATCAATGCGGGCGTCGCCGCGTCGAAGCCGACCACGTCGAGCATCCCGGCATCGTCGGGGTCGGCGATGCTGAAGCCGTTGGACACCATCGCCACCACGACGAGCTTGGCGGCGATTCCCGTGCGCTCGCGGTAGAGCCGCAGCGCCTGAACGGGATGGATCGCCCCCGCCCAGGTTTCGCTATCGGTGTAGACGACGAACCCATCGACCCTGAGCCCCCGCGCCAGTGCGTAAAGCATCGGTTGCGCGCAGTCGGTGCGGCCGACCGGCAGCCCCGAAACGGCGCGCAGCGCGTCGTCGAGGCGCATCGACGGCGACAACGGCAGCGGAACCATCTCGTGGCCGAAGCCGACGATGTGGGTCATCGCTTCCGTCGCCGCCGTCATCAGCGCCATCGCCGCCGAGGCCTCGCGCGGCGTCAATGACGATCCGGCCACGCGGCCGGCCGCCATCGACCCCGAAACGTCCAGCGCCAGCAACAGGCGTTTGCCCGTCGGTTCGACCGCCTTGAACGCGGTGTAGAAAGCCGCGTTCAGCGCCTCGATCACCGGCTGAACCGGCTCCCACGTGAGACCGCCCTTATCCCCGCGCCCCTGCGCGTAAATGCGCAGGGCCAGCAGGATCGCCATCGGATGCACGCGCGCCTTGGCGATGCGCTCGGCGTCGCCGAGCGCCGACAAGACCAGCGGCAAGCTATCGCCGAGCGGCGCGATGACGCCGACCGACGTCAGTTTCGCCAGCGAGCGCAGCAATGCGGTCAGCGGCATGCGTTGCAGCAGCGCCTCCCACACAGACGCCTCGTTGAGAAGCTCGGTCGGCACGGCTTCCCGCGGCAGGTCGTGCGCCGCGATCAGCCGCGCCGCTTGCGCGGCGTCGGTCGTGCGCGACAGGGCCGCCGCGGCGAGCACAAGCGAAGGCAGGAGCTCGCTCTGCTTGCCGTGGCACGCCCAATCGAACAGCGCCGCTCGCGCCGGCTCGACCGTTTCCGGATGCGCCAGCCGCAGCAGGTCGCGATGCGAAAAACCTTCGCGCTGGCGATATTTCACCAACTGATAGGCGAGCCGATCGGCGCCTTGAGCGAGATACCAGGCGCCGACCGCCCGGCGCAACGCCCTGCCCCAGCCGCGCGCGCCTTGCGCGAAGGCGGCGAACAGGAACAGGTGCGTCGCCGTCCGCGCGACGCTCGGCAACGCCGCCAAAGCCGCGCGCCGGGTCGCCAGGGCGTCATCAGACGCCGCCAGGGCGAGCGCGAACAAAGCGGCGTCGTTGCTGGGCGCGCGACCGCCGACGCTGATCTCGACGATGCGCTTCACCGCCCGCTCGCCATCCGCCGAAATCACGCGCGACACCGCCTGGGCGTTCTCGGCCGTCAGCGTCCGTTCGCCGGCGTAATAGCTGCCGCCCTCGGAACCGAGGACGAGGAAGCGGTCGAGCCGCGTCCAATCGTCGACCGCGAAGGCATAGCCGCCCGCCGCGTTCGGCGCGGTGTTGGCGATCGGCTGCGACTGCGGCGTCGCGGCGCGTGCGCGCAAGGAGAGAGCGTGAAGGTAGTTGGTCATGGCCCGCCTCGGGGAAAAAGGTCCGGCGGGCATGTGTGCGTCGAGGGGTTTAGGGCCTCAAGAGGCGCCTACGGGGTGCATCCGGTAACCCTCGACCTCCGGCCCGCCGGAGGTATTTGATTGTGAGATTTCATGCTCGGAATTGCCCTGAAGGCAGCGGCGATGGCCGCCCGCGTTCGGACCGCGGATAAGCATAGCGGAGCGCGCAATGCGCGGGTCTATTTATACTAATCACGCATGGCCTCCTTTCTTCATCCGACGGCGCGGGCATGGGATCGAGGACGGATCTGCTCTATCCGACTGAGCTACAGCGCCTTGCTACGCCGGCGAGACTCGAACCCGCGACCCGATAACCGTCCAACTTCGGCCCGCGCCGAAATGTGATGGCGATATGCCGAAAGCGCCTCGCCGCGTCAACAGCAAACTTTATGTTTTCTAAAGTTTGGTATAGGACGTGGCGCGATGATCACAATCGCCCAAATTCGCGCGGCGCGCGGCCTGCTCCGGTGGACCCAGGCCACGCTCGCGCACAAGGCGGCGATCTCGACCGTGACCCTGAACATGATCGAGAACGAGGCCGTCCGGCCGCGAGACAGCACGCTCGGCGCGATTCAGGCGGCTCTGGAAGCGGGCGGCGTGGCGTTTCTGTCGGAGGACGGCGCGGGCGTCGGCGTTCGCTTCGCCAAGCCGCGCGCGGCATGAGGCGCTCGAAAGCGCGAGACCCATGCGCGCTGAGTTGAGCTAGCGGCGACCCTCCCGAATCATGGCCAGCCATTCCAGCTACTTCGTCCTGAGGCGCCCGCGCTTGCGCGGGCCTCGGAGGACGGGCCGCAACACGACGGTCTGGACCGGGCGCCGGCGCAAGCCACATCCTTCGAGGCCCCTGCGCGGCGCCTCAGGATGAGCGTTGATTTTGTTGGCCGTCGCTCGGAAAGATCGTCGCTAGCTCAGGCGCCCCCTACCTTAGCATCCGCTCGCCGAGCACGGGCTTCATTTGCGGATGCCGCGCCTCCAGCCAGAGGCGATAGGCGTCGAGGGAGACCGGATCGTCCCAGGGGATGTCGTGGTAGACATTCGAACCGGGCTTCAACTCGGCGCTGTCGGGCTGCATGTCGAGCGCGCGCGGGAACAGGGCGATCACGCCCGGCGGCGGCGGCGGCGGCGCGGGGCCCCGGGCGGGGGGCGTCGCCCGTCCCCGGAGCGCCGCGGCGTGGACATCGTGGCCGAACAGCGCGCCGAGGTGGCCGGAGTGGACGGGGCGCGGGTTCATTTCGATCAGGTAGGCGTCGCCGCGCGGCGAGAGCACGTAATCGAACGAAACGAGGCCGGAGATGTTCATCGCGGCGATCATCCGCTGGGAGGACCTCGCCATCTCTTCGTGTTCGATGCCCTTGATGTAGATGCTGGGGCTGGTGTCGAACGGCCCGCGGTCGAGGACGGCGAAGTCCATGCCTTCGAGTTCGCGGCCGTTGACGCAGGCGGCGACGCGGTAGGCGAGTTCGCCGGGAATGAATTCCTGGCAGGTGAGATAGGGCGCGCCGGCGGAGCGATAGCCTGGGATCCAGGCAGCGATCCGCTTCGCCTGCGCGTGCAGGTAGAGCGAGATATAGGCGGACTTCAGCTCCTTCACCTCCTTGACGATGGCGACGCCGCCGCCGCCGCAGGACAGATCGCGCTTCAGCACCACGGGATAGCCGAAGGCGCCGGCCGCGGCGCGGGCCGCGGCGAGACTGCCGGCGTCGGCCTCGCGGGGCGCGCGCACGCCGATCGAGCGGGCAAGTTGCATCATCGACCGCCGGCTCGAGGCGACATCGAAATTGCGCGGATCGCCGAGCGAGGTCGCCAACAGGCCGCGCAGATACGGACTAGAGTTGGCGAACAGGCTCGCATCGCGCAGGGCGAGCGACGAGAGGTCGTCGATCGGCAATATGAGGTCCGGACGCCACGCCTCGACGATCTCTTCGAGGCGATGGGCCAGCGACAGCGCCCGCAAGGGGCGCCATCGCCAATCCGGCAGAGCGAACACGCGCTGAACGAAGCGCGTGCGCGCGGCAAAGCAGTCGGCGGGCGCGACCACGGCGCAGATCGCGCCGAGTCGCGCCATATCGGCCACGATGCGGTCGGCGCAAGGATCGCCCGCGACTCCTACGAACAGGAGCCGCGGTGACAGCTCCGCCGCCTTCAATGCGGCGCGGGGCGCGAACTCGCCGACATGCACATTCATGGTTGGGCCAATTTGATGAGAGAAGGCGACAGCGAAGCGCGCGAGGCTTTCGAGGTCTGGCGCGCGTCGATCGCCGAGGCGATGCGGCGGGCGGCGAATTCGGTCCCGCAGACGAAGCGCATCAGCGGCCCGAACGTATAGGCCGACATGGCGCCCGCGAAATACAGGCCCGGGACCGAAGATTCGAAGGTTTTCGACAGCCGCGGCGAGGTCTCGACGCGGTTGATTTCCGCGAGCAGTTCCGGCGCGAGGACGTTCAACCTTCTCAAGTCCACCTTGTAGCCCGTGCCAAGCACGACGTGGTCGGCACGGAAGTATTCGATCTGCGCGCCCACCCTGCCAAGTTCGACGTCGACGCCGTTGGCGGTTTCCCGAGCGCCGAGAATCTCGCGCGCCGGAAGCACCCGCACGCGGCCCTCGATCTCTTCGCGGATGAACCAGGCCGGGGCCGGACCGAGCATGTTGTCGACGATGTAAGCGCGCGCCCAATCGGGGAGCAGTGGGAAGAATTGCGGGAACGTGGTGACGAGCCAACGCTTCCAGCCGGGACCGACCAGCGTCGTCGGCGCGCGCAATTCCTGCCGCCAGCTGCGAGCCCCATGGCCGCCCTTGACGTAGCGCACCGCGCTGTCGCGGCAGACGATGGTCACTTCCGCGCCCGCCTTGACCAGGGCGGCCGCGCAATCGGTCGCCGAAGCCCCCGCGCCGACGATCAACACCCGTTGCCCGGCGAAACGCGAGCAATCGTTGACCGCGCTCGAATGGCTCATGCGATGGCGGGAAACCTTGGCGAGCGGCGCCGGGACGCTGGCATAGGCGCCGATGCCGGTCGCCATGACGACTTCCTCGACTTCCAGCTCGTCGCCATCGTCGAGCGTGAGTTCGAACCCTTCATGCACGCGCTTCACATGGGTGACGAGGCGATCGTCGACCTGGGGCACGAAGCGCCGCTGGAATGCTTCGCCATAGGCGACGAACGTTTCGGCGGGAATGGCGAACCCCGAGTCGCCATAAGGCAAATGTTGCGTTTCGCAGAATCGCTTCAGGGTGAACCGACCTGACGGCTCGCTGAGATCCGAAGCGAAACCGTCGGACTTCAACTTCATGCCCTCGGGCATGCTTTCGCGCCAGAATTCCATGGTGCGGCCAAATACGAGCGGCTGCAACCCCCGCGCATTGAGATGCGCGGCGATCGAAAGACCGTTCGGGCCGGCGCCAATCACAGCAACTTTGCTTGCCATGTCTACGACCTCCTTAACCTCTTGGTAACCTAAACAAGGGGCCATAGCGGCAATTTAACTTCAATTCCTTTCGTTAATTTTGATTAACAAACATGATTAACGCTTCGTTATCGTCGCCAATACCATCGCCAAATTGCGATGCTTGTCAATGGATTGTGATGGCCCGGCGCGAGTAGGCGGCTATCCGCGCCGGCTCCCTGCCGCGCGGCGGCCAAAAGTGCGCCTGAGTCGTCCCGCGATCCTCGCCGCCGACGCATTGTTCCCAGCATTACCAGGACTTGCTACCGACGGCGCAAGCGCCGGGCGCTCACTCGGCGGCGAATGGTTTGGCGAATCCGATGAGCGGCGAGCCTGCGGCGCGTTCCGCTTCTCTGAGGTCGCCCGGCGCCATGCCGAAAGCCGCCTGAAACGAACGGTAGAAAGTCGCCATGCTGTTGAAGCCCCAGGCGAAGGCGATGTCGGTGACCGGACGCGCGGGGTTGGCGACGAGCGACGCGCGGCACTCCTCGAGCCGGCGGCGCAGGACATGTCGCGAGAAGCTCGTCCCGGTCGGCTCGAACAACAGGTGCAATTGCCGCTCCGAGATTTTCAAAGCGCGCGCGGCTTTTTCCGGCGTGAGTTTGGGGTCCGCGAGGTTGAGGTCGATATGGCGCTTGAGCTCGTCGAGCCGCGCCGAACGGAGGGCCTCATCGTGCTCGCCCGCGGCGCCGCCGCAGGCCAGGGCCAGCAGCCGACAGAAGGTGTCGGTCACCGCGACCAGTTCGCGCTCGTCCAGCGTATCCATTCGCTGCACGAAGCCGTCGAAAAATGACTTGGCCAGTCCCGCGACGCCGCCGTCGCCGTTCACATTGTTCAGTACGCGGCGCAATCCCGACACTGGAAGATGAGGCTCGAGCATCGCGCGCGGCAGGAGCATCACTTCTTCATTGAACTCGGTCCGCGGCACGGCCTCGAGCGGCACTGTCGGATCCGCGACGAACAGATCCCTGGGCTGGGCCACGAATTCCATTCCGCCGTAGTTCATCCGTAGGCCCTCGCTCAAGTTGCGATAGATCATGACGAAGTCGGCCTGGCTCACGCGCGCGATGTCCCGCCGACCGCGGCGGACGCGGTAAGGGGTCATCCGGTAATGCGCATAGGCCACGGGCCCGCCAATCAAGGCCTCGATCCTGCCGTTGAAAGAACCAATCGCGTCCTCCCGGCGCCTCTCGGGAGCGGTCCCGAACATTTCCTGGCTGACCGTCTCGCGCCACACGGTAAAACGCTGCGCCTCCGGAATGTCATCGGTTGAGAAAACGAAACGGTGCATTGCTCTGCGTCGCTCCTCTTCGCGGAGCGACCAGCAGCGCGCTCACGCCCTTCCCTTTTTTAGTCTGGCGGCCTGCCCTTGGGCAAGCAAAGATACTGCGCTGGGGCGGAACGCCCGGCCGCGGCCCCCTTACTTGCCGAACGATCGGACGAACAGCAGTCCGGGCGAAGCGTCGTCGCAGGTCGCGCCGACGCGGCCGGCCAGTTTCGGGCAGAGTTCGACGATGCGCTGCAGCGAAGCCTCGTCGGGCAAGCACGGATGCGCCACGCAGACGGCGCCGTCGGGGGCGAAGGCGGCCTCGAAGCCCATGCCGGGCGCGATCTCGTCGTTCTGGACTCCGGTCCGGTCGAAAATGTCGATCGGCGTGCCGTCGCGGGTGTGACCGACGCCGTCGCCGCAATAATCGGCGCGCACCAGCCTCAGGCACGTCTGGTAATAGGGCGCGAGCGGCGTCCCGTCGGGCGCGCGGCCCCAGGGCTTGTAGCCGAAGCGGACGCACTTGCCTTCGGCGCCGGCCGTGCAGAGGATCGACAGGCGGCTCGACGCTTCGACATGGACGATCCTGTCCGTGAAAAACCCGGACAGCGGGAACGCGGCGCGGCGCCCTTGCCGATCGGGCTGGCAGATATTCTCCCAGGCGCCATCGGCGCCGACCCGCTCGACGAGCGTGTAGAGCATCAGCTCGCCGGCGGGATCCATCGGATCGGGCTCGACGGCGTCAATGCGCAATTTGCGCACCGGGCCCGGGCCGTCGCCGAGCGTGATCACGACGCCGGAGAGTTCGCTTTGCGGCGCCTTCGTCCCGTCGGCGCGGACGAGTTCAAAGCGGCCGTTCCCGACCACGACGCGGGGCGCCTCGCCCGCGACGGCCGAGGCGGCGGCGATCGTCGATGCGGCGCTGAGGACCGTGCGAACGAGGGCGCGCACGGCTCAGCGGCCGGGTTCGGCGCCTTCGAGGCGCACGCCGTTGAGGTCGCCGAGCGACGAGCCGCCACCCACGGCGGCGTTCGTCGTGATGGCGTTGGCCTTGAGAGCGTTGGGGTTGAGAGCGTTGGGGTTGAGGGCTTTCGCGGTGAGGCCGTTCTGCTGCGCTCCGTTGGAGAGGATAGCCGCGTGGGCGGGGACGTTGGCGCTCGCGAGCGCCGCCGCCACACCGGTGACGAATAGCCACGTGTTCGTCTTCATGACAGTCTCCTTTCAGATGGGCCGGGAGGAAAAACTCCGCGGCGTCGGGACTCCTGGCGGGCGCGAGCGCGGCCGGCCTCTCGCCAGGCGCAAAAAAGAGTCTCATCGCGTGCAATCCGGATCCGCCGGCGCGCCCGCCGAGGCCGCGCGACGCGGATTGAAGCGGACTGCACCCTCGGCGTGAGACGGGGGCGTCTGCCTCAACCGATTGCACAGGAAATGACGGCACGTGATGATCGCGACTCCCGGGGCCGTTTTGCGCTGCCTGTCAACGCATTGTGATGACCCCCGGCCGGTTTGCCGCAGGCCGCGCTTGCTCCCAAGCCCCCGCTACGCCAAATAGCGCGCAAATGCGCCCCGCCGTCCTCACCGCCCTCATCATCGCCACCGCTTTGTTCATGGAGAACATGGACGGCACTGTGCTGGCGACCTCGCTGCCGGCCATTGCGGCGGATCTGCATCAGGATCCGATCGTCCTCAAGCTCGCCCTCACGTCCTACATGCTGACGCTGGCGGTGTTCATCCCGGCGTCCGGCTGGGTCGCCGACAGATTGGGGGCGCGCACCGTGTTCTGCTCGGCGATCGCGGTGTTCACCCTGGGCTCGATGCTGTGCGGCGCGGCGGATTCGCTGTCGACGCTGATCGCGGCGCGGGTGTTTCAGGGCCTGGGCGGCGCGATGATGGTGCCGGTCGGGCGGCTGGTGCTGCTGCGCAGCGTGCCGAAATCGGAGATGGTCAATTCACTCGCCTATCTGACCGTGCCGGCGCTGATCGGCCCGGTCGTCGGGCCGCCGCTCGGCGGGTTCATCACTACCTATTTTCACTGGCGCTGGATCTTCTGGATCAACGTGCCGATCGGCGTGATCGGCATCGCCTTGGCGCTGCGCTTCATTCACAACATCCGTGAGCAGGACGTCGGCCCTTTCGACTTCAAGGGTTTCGCGCTTTCGGGGCTCGGGTTGCTGAGCCTGATCTTCGGCATGACCATCGTCGGCCGCGGCCTCGTGCCGCCGCTCGCCGTGGCGGGCCTCGTGCTCGGCGGCGCTGCGCTGCTGGCGCTTTATGCCGCGCACGCGCGACGGGAGCCGAACGCGATCCTGGACCTGAGCCTGTTGAACTTCCCGACCTTCTTCGCCGGCGTGGTCGGCGGCTTCCTGTTTCGGCTCGGCATCGGCGCGATTCCCTTCCTGCTGCCGCTGCTGTTGCAGATTGGCTTCGGCCTGTCGCCGTTCGAATCCGGCTCGCTGACCTTCGCCGCCGCCGCGGGCGCGATGGCGATGAAGTTCTCGGCCTCCACGCTGATCCGGCGTTTCGGCTTCCGGCGCATCCTGATTTTCAACGGCCTGTTGTCGGCGGTGTTCCTCGCCTCCTATGGGCTCGTCCAGGCGTCCACGCCGCATTGGCTGTTGCTGGCCGGCCTGTTGGCGGGCGGGTTCTTCCGTTCGCTGCAATTCACCGCTCTCAACGCGATCAGCTACGCCGACGTCGATTCGGCCCGGATGAGCCGCGCCACGAGTTTCGCCAGCGTCTCGCAGCAGATGTCGAGCGCCGTCGGCGTCGCGGTCGCCGCCGCCTCGGTCGAGTCGCTGCAATGGGCGTTCGGCGACGCCCAACTTGTGGCGCGCGACATGGAATGTAGCTTCGGCGTCGTCGCGCTCGTCACCTTGAGTTCCGTCGTGCTGTTCATGCGGCTGCGTCCCGACGCCGGCGCGGAGGTTTCCGGCGCGGTGACGGAAGAGCCCGCGCCGGCCCCGGCGCAATAGGCTGACTGGCGCTCTCCCAAGCATTTCGCTATGCTCGACAACATACGACGAGGCAAAAATGCGACGAATCATTTTGACGGCATTGTTTGCGTTGGCGGCGACCGGCGCCGTTCGCGCCGACGACTGCGCAAACTTCAAGTGGAGCGTCGAGCGCGAGCGCGCCTGGATGGCGGCGGGGCCCGCGCCCGTCACGGCGACATCCGCCATCGCGCTGGCGGATAAAGCCTATCGCGTGACGCTGGTCGACATCCAGGCTATCAAATTCGCCGTCCCGCCCGAGCGGGCGCCCAAAATCGGCACGCTGGCGGCGGCGCTGACCTTCATCGTCGCCAGTCCCGGCGTCTATGACGTCGGTCTGTCCGGCGAAGGCTGGATCGACGTCGTGCAGAACGGGGCGGCGGTAACCTCGTCCGATTTTTCCGGGCAGAAGAACTGCCCCGGCCTGCATAAGAGCGTGCGCTTCGCGCTCGCCGCCGGGGTCGCGACTTTGCAGCTCAGCAATGTCGCCAGCGAAACGATCGACGTGGCGATCGCGCCGGCGCCCTGAAAAAGCGGAACTTGGCCGCCCTTCTACGCTCGCCGCCTGGCGGTTCGCGCCGCGCGGAAACCTTGACGACCGCACGGCGTCATGCCCGCGATGCCAAACGCCTCGCCGCGTCATGAAACACTATGGATCGCTTTGGGTTAACGAAACCTTGCGGGCGCTCAAACCTCTCGCAGGGCGCGGTCGAGATCGCGCCAGAGATCTTCGACGTCCTCGATTCCCGCCGAGAGGCGCAGAAGGTCGGTCGGGCAAGGCGAACCGGCGCCTTCGATCGAGGCGCGGTGTTCAATCAAGGATTCCACGCCGCCGAGCGAGGTCGCCCGCTTCCACAGCTGGATCCGCGCCGCCGTCTGGATGGCGTGCGCTTGGCCGCGACGGACACGGATCGACAACATGCCGCCGAAGCCGCCGCGCATTTGCCGCTTGGCGACCTCGTGGCCGCGGTGCTGCGGCAGGCCGGGATAGAGCGCTTCCGCGACCTCGGAATGGCCAGCAAACCGCGCCGCGAGTTCCGCCGCATTCGCCGCACAAGCCCGCGTGCGTAAATCCAGAGTGCGCATGCCGCGGATCAGCAGGAACGCCTCGAACGGCCCGAGGATCATGCCGTGCATCTGGCGAATCTTTTTCACCCGCACGGAAAACTCGTCCTCACGCGCGAAAGCGAGCGCGCCGGCGACGACGTCGGAATGGCCGTTCAGATATTTGGTCGCCGAATGCATGACGACATCGGCGCCCAACGCCAGGGGCTGCGTGAAGATCGGCGTCGCACAGGTGGAATCGACCGCGAGTCTGGCCCCCGCCGCTTGGGCGAGCTTCGCCACGGCCGCGATGTCGGAAACGCCCCACAGCGGATTGCTCGGCGTCTCCAACCAGACGAGTTGGGTCAATCCCGGCTTGATCGCCGGCGCGATCTGCGCCGCGTCCTCGGCGTCGACGAAATCGACGCTGAGCCCGTGCAGCGGCGCCTCGGCGGCAAGCCAGTTGCGCAGGGCCCAATACATCACGCGCGGCGCGACGACGTGGGCGCCGTGCGGCAGGGCGAGAAACAGCGCGATCGACGCCGACATGCCGGAGCCGAACACATAGGCGAGTTCGGCCGCCTCGAGCGCCGCGATCACGGCCTCGGCTTCGCGCGCGGTCTCGTTGTCGGGGCGCCCGTAGACATTGCCGCTGCGGTAGGCGTTGTCGGGATCGCGAATATAGGTCGTCGATACATGGATCGGCGGCACGAGCGCCCGCGACGCCGCGTCGATCTTGCCGAGCGCCTGGGCGGCGAGCGTGCGTCGCGACAGCGCGTCGTCGCTCAAAGCCCGAGCCCCCTGAGCAGCCTCGGCGCCCGCTCCCCGGCGCCGGCGGCTTCCGCCGTGAAGGCCCGTTTCAGCCGCTCGGAGCGATCGACCAGCCTCAGGCCGAAATCGCGCAAAACCTTCAGCGGCGCGATTTCGTTGGAGAACAGGCGGTTCATCGCGTCCATGCCGAAGCCGCTCGCGGTCACGTCGAAACGGCGGTCGCGCTGATAGGCCGCCAGCGCCTCCGGGTCGGCGGGATCGAGCCCGAGCCGCAACGGCTCGATGACGCGTTGGGCGAGCGCGGCGACGTCGCGCAGGCCGAGGTTCAGCCCCTGCCCCGCCAGCGGATGCACGAGATGGGCGGCGTCGCCCACCAGCGCGAGGCGCGGGGCGACGAAGCTCCGGGCGAACTGGAAGCGCAGCGGGAACGCCCGGGCCTTCGAGGCAAAGGAGATCGCGCCGAGCTTGAGCGTGAAGCGCAGTTCGAGCCGGCGCAGCAGGTCCTCCTCGTCGCGCTCCAGCATCGCCGTCGCATCGGCGTGGCTCTCGTTCCAGACGATGCTGGAAAAACGGCCGCGCAGCGGCAGGATCGCGAACGGCCCCGCAGGCAAAAAATGCTGCTCGGCGCGGCCCTCATGGTCGTATTCGTGCGCGATCGTGGCGACGATGCCGCTTTGCCCGGTATCCCAACCCACGGTCGGCAGACGGGCGAGCGTTCGCAGCTTGGACTTGGCGCCATCCGCGGCGACGATCAGCCGCGCATCGAGCGTCCCGCCGTCGTTCAATTTCAGCCGCGCCATCGTCGGCCCGGCCTCGAAACCGTCGACGGACGCGGGGACGAAATCCACCCCGACCGATTCGGCGGCGCCGGCCAGCGCCTCGACGACGTCGTCGTTGAAGGCCATGTGCGCGAGCGGCTCGTCGCCCTCGCGCGCGGAAAACGTCAGTTGCTCCAGGCGCGCCGCGTCGCGCAACCCTCCGTCGTAGATCGCCATCGCCAGGATCGGCTGCGCCTTCGGCTCCAGCCGCGCCCAGGCTCCGACGCGCTCCAGCAAATGCCGCGAGCCCAGCGACAAGGCGACCGTGCGCAAATGCCCGTCCCGGGCCCGGGGATGGGGATCGATGACGGCGATGCGCGTGGATTTGGGCGCCGCCTGTTTCAGCGCCGTCGCCGTCGCCAGCCCCGCGGCCCCGCCGCCGACCACGGCAATGTCGTAACGGCGGCTCGATGCGTTCGATGTGTTCATGCGCCCATTTTCGGCGAGCCGGGGCGCGCGCGCAAGGGCGCGGGCGGCCGAAATCAAATCCCGTAAATTGGCGGGATTCATTTTTCGCTTCGTGGAAATGATTTTTCGCCGACCGGCGCGACATTTTAGATTTCGTTGAGACGGCTGGCGTAGTCAGGAAAGCAGCAGCAGAATTCAAAGCCGAGCCTGTCCGAAACTTTTCATGCCCTCGATTGCACCCCGGGGCGAGAAACTTGGCGGGCGCGAAGTTCGCTGCATGACGTGTCTAGGCATGACGCCAGGACGAACCCGTGTCGGCCCGGCGATGAACAGCCGGGCGACATACGAAGGGGCGCGCTCCGCCAATGGACTCACACGCCGACGTTTTCCCCGCGACGACGACGCCTGAGCCAGAGCTCCAGCGTCTCCCGCACTCGCCAGCGACGCTCGAACGCTGGTTCCGGGATACGCCCGCAATCCTTCATTCCATCGATTCGCGGGGCCGTCTCATCGAAGTGAGCAACGCCTGGCTCGACAAATTCGGATATCGTCGCGAGGAAGTGCTGGGTCGACTATCGATTGATTTCCTGACCCCGGAGTCGAGAGATTTCGCGATCCGTGAAGTCGTGTCCGAGTTTTACCGAACCGGTCGCCGCGAAAACATCGCATATCAGATGGTCTGCAAGGACGGCCGCGTGCTCGACATACTGCTTTCGGCGGTGCTGGACGAGGGCGACGCGGACCGGGGACCCTGCTCGCTGGCGGTGATCACCGACGTAACGGCGCTGAGGGCCGCCGAACGCAAACTGACGCAAAGCGAAATCCTCTACAAAGGCCTGGTGGAAGGCCAGACGGAATTCGTCTCCCTGGCGACGCCCGAGGGCGTGCTGCTATTCGTCAACCACGCCTACGCCCGGCTTCATGACCGCGAGCCGAAAGATCTCGTCGGAACTCACGTGCTGGACTACGTCCCCGCCGAGTCCCGCGCGGCGGTCGAAGATCAACTGCATAGAGCTTGCGTTTCGAAGCACGCCGTCGAGAGCGAAAACCAGGTGTTCATGCCCGACGGCGAGAGCCGCTGGCTGTCATGGACCAATCGAGCGATCGTCGACGCCGAGGGCCGGGCCGTGGCGATTCAGTCGGTCGGGCGCGACATCGATCGGCGCGTGAAGGCCGAGGAGCGACTGAAGGCCAGCGAAGCGCGCTATCGCCTGCTCGCGGAAAACGCGAGCGATCTGGTCATGCTGGTGCGCAACGACGGACGAAGGGCCTACGTTTCTCCGGCCTGCGGAAAGCTCCTGGGCTGGAGCCCCGACGAGATGCTGGCGATGACCACCCGAGACATGGTCCACCCCGACGACATCGAGAGGGTTTGGCGCCACCTCACGGAGGATAAATCAGAACTTCTCACGCTGAGCTATCGCCTCAAACGCAAGGACGGCGCGTACGCCTGGGTCGAGGCCGCGACCAGGCGCGTGGAAATCGCCGGCGAGCCCCCGACCCGGTTGCTGGTCGTGCGCGCCATCGGAGAGCGGATCGAGGCGGAACACCAGATCAGGGAGAGCGAGGCCCGCTTTCGTCTGCTCGCCGAGAATTCCTCCGACATCGTAATACTTGTCCAGAACGACGGCAAACGGGTCTATGTTTCTCCGGCATGCCATAAAATCCTGGGCTGGAGCCCGGAGGAAATGCTGGAAATGACCGTGCGAGACATGGTCCACCCCGAAGATGTGACATGTCTGCAAAGCGCCTTGGCCGAGGAACGAAGCGATCCGCTCACTCTGACCTATCGATTCCAGCGCAAGGACGGCGGTTTCATCTGGGTCGAGGCGGCCAGGCAGCGCGTCCAGATCGCCGGCGGGCCCCCGCATCGCCTCGTCGTCATTCGCGACATCGATCAGCGGAAGGAAGCGGAACGCCGGGTCAGGGAAAGTGAGGAAGCGTATCGGCGACTTGCCGAACACAGCAGCGACATGGTGTTCGAACTCGACCGCGATCTCGTGCGCCGTTACGTCTCGCCGGCGTCGCGCGAAATTCTCGGCTACGAACCCTCCGAATTGATCGGCTTCCGCCCCAACGAGAAGTGCCACCCCGACGACGTCGAGCGCGTCGCGGCGGCGCTTGCCGCGCTGCTTGCGGGCAAGGTCGAAAGTCAGTTCGTCATCAGTCGGGTGCAACGTCGCGACGGCCGATGGATTTGGGTCGAAGCGAGTTCCAAGGCGCTGCGCGACGCCGAAACCGGCGAGATCCGGGGCATCGTCGGCGCCGTGAGAGACATTTCGCTGCGCAAGTCGATCGAGGACCAACTTCATGCGGCCAACAGCCGCCTGGAGATTCTCGCGGCCCAAGACGGCCTCACGGGGCTCGCCAATAGACGCGCGTTCGACGCCGCCCTTATGCTGGAACATCGGCGCGCGTACCGCGAAATGAAGCCGCTCGGCTTGATCGTGATCGACGTCGATCGCTTCAAATCCTATAATGACGCCTATGGACATCCCGCGGGCGACGCCTGCCTGAAACGCATTGCCGGCGTTATCGCCCACGCGATTCGCCGGCCCGGGGACCTCGCCGCGCGCTACGGCGGCGAGGAGTTCGTCGTCCTGTTGCCCAATACCGACGAGAGAGGCGCGGCCGAAGTGGCGGAACGGATCCGGCTCGACATCCGGGGCCTCGCACTCGACCACGCGGCGGCGGCGGACGGGTGCGTCACCATCAGCGCCGGAGTTTCCTCGACGATGGCGCGCGACGCGGAAGCCACAGAACTCGTCGCCTGGGCCGACAAGGCCTTGTATCGGGCCAAGCAGGTCGGCCGCGATCAAGTGGTCAACGCCTCATGGCTGCCGGAAGCCGAAACCTGCACGCATGAAGTCGCGGAATATGCCGGGCGCCCGGAAACGCGATATTGATGACCTTCGCCAGCGTCACAGCGCCTTGAGATCGCTCAACAGGATGTGTTTGCGCACGTCCGGGGCGCGTGGCGGAAAATACGTCATGCCGGCGCCGGACGCCAGCGTGGCGATTTCGCCGCTGGCCAGCATCCCCGCCAGCGCGGAATCGATTTCGCTCATCAGCTTGGCGTCGGTGGCCAGCCCGACGAAGCCGAAATTGAAGCCGAGCGGGAACGTGTAGCCGGACGCCTGAAGCTTGGTGTCGGCGTGTTGGGCGCGATAGGCGTCGAAGCGATGCAGAGGAACGAGCGTCGCGTCGAAGTCGCCGTGTTCGAAACTCGGCCACAATTGCTCGCGGCCCGGCACGAGATGGGTGATGCGGTCGATCAGCGCGCCGTCGCCATAGGTCATCAGGATCGTGTCGCTGAGCGTGCCGCCCTCGACGCCTATCTTCAAGCCTTGGAGATCGGCGAGGCCCTGAATCAGCTTGCCCAGGGCCGGTCCTCCGACGATGATCGCCAACGGCGCGAAATGATAGGCCTTGCTGGGTTGCAAGGTCCCCAGCGGAATTCGGCGGCGGCGGTCCGAGGCCTTGAAACCTTCGAAATCGGGTAATCGGGCGGTCGGCGAACCGGGCTGACCGAGCGTGTCCTCGTTGAGGGGATAGCCGGCGACGATCTGGCACTTCCCATCTGACAACAGGGCGTTGGCCTCGAGGGCGCCGCTGGAATCCTCGTCGAGCTTGCTCTCGAACCAGCGCACGCCGAAGTTGCGCCCGAGCTTGTTGGCCAGGGCCTTGGAGACCGCGTAATCGAAGCCGCCGTCATGGCTCGCCCGCGAGGAATAGGGCGGCGCGTTTTCGTTGAGGCAAACGGTGAGCGGTTCACTTGCCCAGGCCAGGGCGGGAAACGCGAGCGCGGCGGCGAGCCACAAGGCGCGGGAGGCGGTTTTCATACGTGTCCTTCGGTGAGCACATAGGCCCAAAGCGCGTCGATATCGTCGAGGGTGATGGCGTCGCCCCACGGCGGCATGATGCCGCCCTTGCCGTAGATGACCGAATTAACGAACCGGTCTTTTTGCCCGTGCGGAAATTGTCGCAGGTCGTAGGTCACGGTGCCGGGGTTGACCATGTTGAAGCCGTGGCAATGCGAGCAATGCTGCGCGTAGAGCGCCTTGCCCTTCAACGCCAGCGCGGGGTCGCCGCCGGCGTCGTCGGCGTGGGCGGACAGGCCCACGGAAAGCAACGCGGCCGCCGCTACGAATGCACGGATTTTCATGATCGCTCTGAGAATGCGCCGGGACCGTCTCGCGACGGCCCCGCGGGTTTTCGTTTGGCTATTCCCTGGGCAGGGCGAACACCCACAGCGAGCCGCCGGCCGGCACCTTGGCCAGACGCTCGTCGCCGGAGAACAACGTGTAAACGCCACCCAGGCCCGAGTTCACCGCCACATATTGCACCCCGTCCTGGCTCCAGGTGATCGGCTGGCCCTCGATGCCCGACCCGGTCTTGAACTGCCAGAGCTTGGCGCCGGAGTCGGCGTCGAAGGCCTCGAACTCGCCGGTCTCCTGACCGGAGAACACGACGCCGCCCGAGGTCGACAACACGCCCGACATGCGCGGCATGTCGCTGGGCTGTTCCCACTTGGCCTTGCCGGTCATCGGGTCGATGGCCTTGAGATAGCCGCGCGGACCCGTGGGCCATTCCCAGAGGTCGCTGAGATCCATCTGCACGTACCATTCGCCCGCCTTGTAATCGCCGGCCACGGTCTTGTAATGGCCGCCGAAGTTGAGCGTGTTGGCGTAGGCCAGGCCGGTATCCGGACTGAAGGACATCGGCTCCCAGTTCTTGCCGCCGAGCAGCGACGGCCAGACCACGACCTTCTCGCCCTCGCGCGCTTTCTTGGCGACGTCAGTCTCGACGGGACGGCCGGTCTTCAGGTCGATGCTCGAAGCCCAGTTGACCTGGACGTAAGGATTGGCCGCGATCGGCTTGCCCGTCTCGCGATCCAGCACATAGAAGAAGCCGTTGCGGTTGGCGTCGAGAATGACCTTCTTGTCCTGTCCGTCGACCTTGATGTTGGCGAGCACCATTTCGGCGACCGCGTCATAGTCGAACGAATTGTTCGGAGAGAACTGGTAGTGCCATTTGATCGAACCGGTCTTGGGATCGAGCGCCAGCACCGAGCAGGTGTAGAGATTATCGCCGGGACGGGTCGCCGCGTTGAACGGACCGGGATTGCCGATTCCCCAGAATACCGTATGCGCCTCGGGGTCAAACGAGCCGGTGATCCAGGTCGAACCGCCGCCGAACTTCCAGGTGTCGCCCTTCCACGTTTCGCTGCCGGGTTCGCCGGGCGCCGGGACCGTGTAGGTGCGCCATAGATGCTTGCCGGTTTCCGGATCCCAGCCGTCGATGAAATCGCGCGTGCCGAATTCCGCGCCGGAGACGCCGGTGATCACCACGCCGTCGGCGTAGAGCGGCGCCATGGTCATGGAATAGCCGAGCTTGATGTCGGCCGCGTTCTGCCGCCAAAGTTCCTTGCCCGTGGCGGCGTCGATGCCGACGACATTGGCGTCGAGGGTGGTGCGGAACAATTTGCCGTCGGCGATCGCCACGCCACGGTTGATCACGCCGCAGCAGATGATGCGCAGCGTCTCCGGCGGATATTCGATCTTGGATTTCCAGAGTTCATTGCCAGTCTTGGCGTCGACGGCGATGGTCGCGCTGTTGGTGGTGACGTAGAGCACGCCCTTGTAGACCAGCGGCTGCGATTCTTCCGAGCGATTGTCGTCGAGGCTGAGACTCCAGGCGGGAACCAGATGTTTGACGTTCGCCTTGTTGATCTGCGTCAGCGTGCTGAAGCGCTGGAGATTGTAACCCATGCCGTAGTTGACGACGCTGGAAGTGTCCTTCGATCCGTTGGCCAGTTCGGCCGCCGACTGCGCCAACGCGTACCCAGGCATAAGCATGGCGGCGACCGCCACCCATGACGTGATTTTCATCGATTTCCTCCCGTTGATGGCTGCGGGCTTTTCCCCTGCATGCCAATACTATTTGCCCGTTAATCCGTTTTATTTTCCCAGCCCACCCCTCTCCTCAACAGGCAAGCCTCCGATCTTTGCACATTGCTGCATCCGCGCAACAAGCTTCGTGCAAAATATTGCATGATTCTTTCGGCCCGACAAGCCTGACGCGGGCGGTTGTCGCTGGCTTCGGAAGGCGCCGCTACCTCACCCTGCGCGCCCATAACAGCGCGATCGCCGAAGACCCCAGCCGCGCCATGGTGCCGTCCGCCCGGCTCGTCAGCATGATCGGCACGTGCGCGCCCATGACGATGCCGGCCATTTCGGCGTCGGCGAGATAGACGAGTTGCTTGGCGAGCATGTTGCCAGCCTCGAGATCGGGCGCGATCAGAATGTCGGCCCGGCCGGCGACCGGCGAAACGATGCCCTTGGTCCGCGCCGCTTCCAAGGAGACGGCGTTGTCGAACGCCAGCGGCCCGTCGAGTATGCCGCCGGTGATCTGGCCGCGATCGGCCATCTTGCACAAAGCCGCGGCGTCGAGCGTCGAGCGAATTTCCGGGGAAACGGTTTCGACCGCCGACAGAATAGCCACCCGCGGCACGAGCACGCCGAGCGAGCGCGCGAGGTCGATCGCGTTCTGGACGATGTCGCGTTTTTCCATCAGCGTCGGGTAAATGTTGACGGCGGCGTCGGCGATGAACAGGGCGCGCGGATAGCTCGGCGCGTCGATGGCGAATACGTGGGTGACGCGCCGGCCGGTGCGAAGTCCGCGCACCGGATCGATGACGGCATGCATGAGTTCGTCGGTATGCAGCGCGCCCTTCATCAGGGCCTCGACTTTTCCCTCGCGCGCCATCGCCACGGCCGTCTCGGCGGCGGCGTGACTATGCGCGACCGCGACGATTTCGAAGCTGGAAATGTCGATGCCGTGGGTCTCGGCGGCGGCGCGGATCCGCGCCTCCGGGCCGACGAGCACGGGCGCGATCAGGCCTTCGCGATAGGATTCGGCGGCGCCCCGCAGCGAGGCCTCGTCCACCGGGTGGACGACGGCGGTGCGCAACGGCGGCAGCCGCCGAGCCATTTCCATAAGCCGGCGGTAGCGTTTGCCCTTCTCGCGCGGTTCGGAGGGGTGACCGTTGACCGAGCCGATCGTCACCTTCTCCTGCGGCGCGACGACTTCCAGTTCGCCGCTCATGGCGAGGTCGCCGTTGGCGAAGGTGGCGCGGCAGTCGAGCGCCACGCGCCGGCCCTCGGTCTGTTTTGATTTGACTGCGAGCGTCAGCGTGATCGCGTCACCGGGCGCGAACGCCCGCGTCACGGCGAAATGGTGTCGCGTCAGCAGCGTGCCCGGCCCCGGAAAGCGCGTGGCGACGACGGCGCCGACGAACGCCTCCCCCCAGCCCGCGCCCATAGCGATGGCCTGAAAGCCGTTCGTCGTGGAAAGGCCGATGGCTTCGGCGTCGGCATCGAGCGCCGCGGTCGCTTCGGCAATCCGCTCGACGTCGTCGTTGGCGACCAATCGCGTGAGGGTCTGCCGGTCGCCGACCTGCAACTCGTCGAAGGTGCGGTTTTCAAGCCGAGTCATTTTCGCTCCTGGCCCGAAGGCGATCAATTGAATTTCTCGTTGGTTTCCGGGCCGCCCGCGCCGTCATGGCCCGGCCCTTCGCCCCGCGGCGCCGCCCATTTCGCGGGCCTCGCTGAGGCCTGACGACAGGAACGCCCGAAACAAGTCCGGACATGACAGGACGCCGCTTGCGATAGCGCCCGGCTCGCCCTTCCCCTTAGCCTTTCGCGATGACGCCGGCTTGACGGAGGTCAAGCGCGCCTGCAACGAGGGGCGCGAGGGTCGGCGGCGCGTCCAAGGTAAGTCGAGGTCATTCATGCACGCGCGACCCGAGGATGCTGAAATCGCGCAAGCGCCGGTCGTCGCTTGGTTGACGGCAAACCTGGGCGCGCCGGTCAAGCGCATCGACACGCAGGGCGCGATCGTGTGGCTCGCCGGTCCCGACGCGGTCAAGATGCGTCGCGCGATCCAATTGCCCTTCCTCGATTATTCGACGCTGGAAAAGCGCCGCCTCGCCGCGCTGAGCGAGATCGCGCACAACCGCGAAGCCGCGCCGATGATCTATCGCGACGCGGTCGCCGTCACCCGCGAAGGCGAGACCTTTGCGTTGGACGGCGCCGGCGAAAAAGTCGAGTGGATCACCCGCATGCGCCGCTTCGACGAGGAGGCGACCCTCGACAGGCTCGCCGAGCGCGGCGAACTCGACGCGTCGCTGATGGCGAAGCTGGCGCGCGCCCTGGTCGCTGCCCACGCGCGCGCGCCGTTGACGGACGCGGTCTCGGCGATCGCGCATCTCGAAACCTGGATCGCGCAGAACCGCGCCGCCTTCGCCGAACACGAGGATTTGTTCGCGCCCGATGTCGCGGAACGGCTGTTTCAGCGCTCGCACGACGCGCTGACGCGGCTGCAGGCATTGCTTCTCGAGCGGGGCGCGGCGGGCTTCTGCCGTCGCTGTCATGGCGACCTGCATTTGCGCAACATCGTCGTCATCGCCGGCGAGCCCGTGCCGTTCGACGCAATCGAATTCGACGATGCGATTGCGTCCGGCGACGTGCTCTACGACTTCGCCTTCACGCTGATGGACATTTGGGAACGCGATTTTTGCGCGGCCGCCAACGCCTTGTTCAACGCCTATCTGGCGCGCGGCCCGGACGCGCATTTCGCCGGCCTCGCCGCGCTGCCTTTGTTCCTGAGCGTGCGCGCCAGCATTCGCGCCAAGGTCGAGGCGGCCAATGGCGGCCATCTCGCCGGCGCCGCCCGGCAGGGCGCGGAGGCGGCGGCGCGGCGCTATTTCGCCTTCGCCTCGGAATTTCTCGACAACGCGCCGGCGCGCCTGATCGCCGTTGGCGGGCTTTCGGGCTCGGGCAAGTCTGCATTGGCCGGCGCGCTGGCCCCCGATCTCGGCCGCGCCCCGGGCGCTGTCTGGCTGCGCAGCGACGTCGAGCGCAAGCGCATGCTCGGCGTCGCAGAAGACGCGACCCTGCCCGACACCGCCTATGCGCCGGGAGTGACCGCCGAGGTCTATGCCCGATGCCGGCGCCGAGCCGCACTGGCGCTGCGGGCCGGGCACAGCGTCCTCCTGGACGCCACGCATGCGACCGCCGCAGCGCGGCGGGCCAGCTCGGACGTAGCCGTCGAGACGGGCGCCGCTTTCGCCGGCCTCTGGCTCGAGGCGCCGCTGGCGACCCGGCTGGAGCGGGTCTCGGCGCGACGCGGCGACGCCTCGGACGCCGACGCGATAGTGGCGCGCGCGCAGCGCGCCGATCCGCTCGCCGAGCCCGGCTGGATCGCGCTCGACGCGACGCGCCCGCTGGCCGGCCTCGCCGCATCGGTCAGGGGAAACCGGGCGATTTGGCCTCCGCCGGGGCCTCTGCTATAGCGGCGCCGAGACGGCGCGGAGCTTTTCAAGGCCGAGCGTCAAAGAGGCGGCGCGTGCGAGGCGTTGGAGCGCTTGATGAATTACTGTGACTTCGAAGCCCTCGAGCGCACGCCGCTCGAAACCGACCCGTTCTCCTATTGCGTCGTGCCGGACTTCCTGAAGAGCGATTGTTTCCCCAAGGTGCTCGCCGACTATCCCGTGGTTCCCGGCCCCGGTTCGCATCCGCCGGCGGAACTGATCATCAAGGGCCATTTCGAGGCGTTGATAGCGGAGTTGCGCGGTCCTGCGTTCCAGGGCGCCATCGAGCGCAAATTCGGCATCGATCTGACGGGCAAGCCGACGATGTACACCGTGCGCGGCTTCGTGCGCGAGAAAGACGGCTCGATCCACACCGACTCGGAAACCAAGATCATCACCGTCCTGCTCTACATGAACGAGCGCTGGCAGGACGACGCCGGGCGCCTGCGCCTGCTCCGCTCCGGCGACGATCTCGAGGACTACGTCGCCGAAGTGCCGCCTTACGGCGGCACGCTGCTGGCGTTCAAGCGCTCCGACAATTCCTGGCATGGGCACAAGCCGATCTCGGGGCCACGGCGCGCGATCCAGCTCAACTGGGTGACCTCACAGGAAGTCGTCGACCACGAGCAGCGGCGCCATCAGTTCTCGACGAAACTGAAGAAATTCAAGAACCTGTTCTTACCGAGTTCAGCGGCGTAACGCCGACGAAAGCGCGGCCGCGGCGCTTATCCGCGGCGAATGCGGCGATCTCGGAGCGTCGGGCCACCGGCGCCGGGGCGATAAAAGGGGACAGTCCATGTTGAAGACCAGTTTGGGAGCGGTTTGCGCCGCGGCGCTGATCGCCGGAGTGATGAGCTTCGCCGGCCCGGCGAACGCCGAGAGCGTCCGCTCGGAATGCAGCGCCGATTGGAAAGCGGCGAAAGCCGCGGGGACGCTCAACGGCCAGAGCTGGGCGGATTATTACAAGTCCTGCAAGGCGCAGAAGGAAGCCGCCGCGGCCGCCGCGACGCCGGCGCCGGCGCCCAAGCCTACGCCCACCCCGATGGCGACCCCCGTGGCTACGCCCGCTCCCGCTCCCACGCCTACCCCCGCCCCGATGAAACCCGCGCCGGTCGTGAAGAAGACGCCCGCCATGGCCACCGGCGCCGGCGAATTCGCCACCGAAGCCGAATCCAAGGCGCATTGCCCCAGCGACACGACCGTCTGGGTCAACACCAAGTCGCACAAGTACCATTTCTCCGGCAACAAGAGCTACGGCACCACCAAGAAGGGCGCCTATATGTGCGAAGCCGACGCCAAGGCCGCCGGCGACGTCGCCGCGAAGGACGAGAAAGCGAAGTAGTCGAATTTTGC